>Ga0180009_10002233_pt1 | contig 22952 bp, 20 predicted proteins | sample OS_PC_MetaG_FD_123537 | JGI IMG/M metagenome (GOLD analysis project Ga0180009, IMG submission 123537) | Groundwater microbial communities from the Aspo Hard Rock Laboratory (HRL) deep subsurface site, Sweden - OS_PC_MetaG | ecosystem: Environmental > Aquatic > Deep subsurface > Groundwater...
CGCCTCTGTTAATAGACGTCCCTGTATTTTTAACGGCCAGTCCATAGCCATGAATATTACACACGTGTACCTGCCGAGTCCAGTGCTGTGTTAAATATTTTGCAACTTTTTTGTGTTACACCCATGAAAGACAGTTGGGATATTAAAAACAGTGGAGACAAGCCCGGTGCCGGCTCAAAGGCATTGATGTGAATATTTTTTTCCATCCGGAACACTTTTTTAGGATTCAACCGCGAATGATACGTCAAAAAAAATGGGTTTGAAACCGGTTGTGCTTTTTCTGCTGTTGTTGCTGGCGCCTGCTGCTGGGCGAGCTGTCCCTCTTGAACAGACCGCGATCCCCCTGTCCCTGGGAAATCATTTCCAGGTTCTGGAGGACGCGGAGGGGCGCTGGTCCATCGGTGATGTGGCCTCCCCCGCCTTCGCTGACCGGTTCACCGACAACCCCACCAGCATACTGAATCTGGGTTTTTCAGACGCCGTGTTCTGGATCCGCTTCAGGGTCCAAAACCGACTGGCGGGGAATGAGCGCTTGCTGCTGGAGGCCGGGTTTCCGGATATTGAGTATCTATCCCTGTTCATTCCTCAGGCAGACGGGGAGTATCTGGAAAAAAAGGCGGGGTACAAACGTCCCTTTGAAGAAAGGGATCTGAAATTTCACAATTTTGTTTTCCATATTCCGCCATTTGAGGAGAATACCTATTACATCCGGATCAAAACCCGTTTTGCGGTCCAGCTTTTTGCACGACTCTGGACCCAGGACGCCTTTGCCGAAAATGTTGCCCAGGAGCAACTGCTGCTGGGTCTGCTGTATGGAATCATGCTCGTCATGATTCTCTATAACCTCTTCATTTTTGTTTTCACCAGGGATTCCAGTTACCTTTACTACATCAGTTTCATCGTGTTTGTCCTGTTTCTGTTGATGCTGATGAACGGCATGGTGGACTATTTTCTGCCCTTTCCCATCGCATCCTGGCTGGTCCATCGCTTAACGATCTGGGTCGGTGTGGACATTCTGCTGGGAACCCTCTTCATGCAGCATGTGCTGAAGACCAGGGAGCATTTCCCCGGGTTTAACCGAATCCTGGTCGCTCAGGCCATTGCGGGCGGCCTGCTGGCCATCCATTCCATCTTCAACACCGGCCAGGTAAACGTTCTCCTGACGTTCATGCTGACCCTGATCGCCTCGATCGCCGTTTTCAGCCTCATCGGGCTGGGCTGCATCCGCAGGCAGCGCATCGCCTGGATCTCCCTGATCGCCTTCTCCCCGATTATCGCCAGCAATGTGATCGCCAGCCTGAGTTACTACGGTTTGATGCCGCTGAACCTGTTGTCCAATCATATTGTCATGCTGGGGACATCCCTGGGCGCCATTGTTTTTTCCCTCCTGCTTGCTGATCATATCAACCTGATCAAAAGGGAGCGGGAACAATATGCATCCGAACTGAAACTCAAAAACAGGGCCCTGCTGGATGAAATCGGGGAGAGAAAGCAGGTGGAAAAAAGCCTGGTTGAAAGTGAAAAGAAATATCGGGGCATATTTGAAAACGCCCTGACCCCTTACCTGGAAATATCGGCTGATGGGGTACTGGAGGAAATCAGCCCCTCCTTTGAAAAATTCTCGACCTATCGCAAAGAGGAGCTGCTGGGCAAGCCTATCCGTCAGCTGTTTGTCGACGGTCAGCAGCATGATCGTTTCAAGGATCAAATCCTGTCCACCGGAGAGGTGGACAATATCGAGATCGACGTGCTGGACAAGGATGGCAGTGTCCTCAATATACTGCTATCGGCCAAACTGCTGCGGGAAGAGCAGAAAGTCATTGGCTCCCTGCTGGATATCACCGAACGGAAAAAGGCCGAACGGGAAATTCATATGCTCCAGAGCCAGCTGAGCAATGTCTTCAATGCCATCCCCTCCATCATCATCAGTGTCGATACCCAGGGCCGGGTGATCAACTGGAATCAACAGGCGGAAAAGCTGAAGAACATTCCCGGCGAAAAAGCCCGGGGAAGGTTGATTTCAGAACTGCTCCCCGAATATGCCCCCTACTGGGAGAAAATCGATTCTGCCATGCACCGCTGCCAGACCGAGGTGGAACCGCGTATTCACCGGATTGAAATAGGGCGGGAGTATATTGACAGCCTGACCATCTCTCCCCTGATGGATGATACGGTGAAAGGCGCCGTGATCCGGATTGACGATATCACCGAACAGGTGCGGATGAATGAACTCATGGTACAGACCGAAAAAATGATGTCCGTGGGCGGTTTGGCAGCCGGAATGGCCCATGAGATCAACAATCCTCTGGGTGGTATCCTGCAGGGAGCCCAGAATATCCTGCGCCGGTTTTCCCCGGATCTGAAAAAGAACCACGAGACAGCTACCGAAACCGGGGTTGATCTTCAGAACCTCCAGCGATACATGGAAAAACGGGGAATTTTTTCCTTCCTGACCGGAATTCAGGAATCGGGTCAGAAAGCGGCAGAGATTATCACCAATATGCTGCAGTTCAGCCGCCAGGACCACTCCAAAATGGTGACCATCGATCTGGCCCGGTTGATGGAAAAGACACTGGATCTGGCCAGTACCGACTACGATCTGAAAAAAAAGTTTGATTTCAAAAACATCACTATCGTCAGGGAGTTCGATCCGGACCTGCCACCGGTCACCTGCACCGAAACAGAGATCGGTCAGGTTATTTTGAACCTGCTCAAGAATGCCGCCCAGGCCATGGCAGGAGCAAGTCTGAAGGATCCCCAGCGGATTATCCTGCGTCTGTCAAATGAGGGTGATATGGCCCGGGTCGAGATTGAAGACACCGGCCCCGGTATGGAAGAGGCGGTCAAGAAACGGATCTTTGAACCCTTTTTCACCACCAAGCCGGTCGGAGAAGGGACCGGGCTGGGTCTCTCGGTGTCTTACATGATTATCACCAATAACCACCAGGGGAAATTTGAGGTGGCGTCAGAGCCCGGAAAGGGCACCCGATTCATCATCCGCCTGCCCCTGAAGAGGGCAGTAACCCGGAGGATATGAGAGGGGGATATTTTCCTTGAATATTGCGAAAACAGACAAAGTCAGTACCTGGATTCATTGGAGTGACACATTGTGGGTTGACTTTTCACCTGTTTTCGTCAGAATAAAGGAATACGATGATGACCGGTTTTTTGCACGACGTTACGATTCAGCTGAATTTCGCTGCTGGGGCCGTGACCGGTATGGAATTGGCCTCATTAACTCAGAAAAAGTGGTGAATAGTTCCTGCACGACAGGTATCCACATAAAAAACAGAAAAGGTGACCCCGCATGCTGAATGAGACGGAAAAAAAGCTGCTCAGCTTTATCAACAGGGACGAACTGGTTCGTCTGACCCAGGATCTGGTTCGGATCGATTCAGTGATTCGACCCGAAAAGGGCAATACGGAGGCCGGTGTGGTCCGGTTCATTGCAGACTGGATCCGCAGGGAACTGGGGGTAGAGCCCCTGATAGAAGAGGTGGTTCCCGGAAGGGAGAACATCATCGTTACCATCGATTCCGGAAAACCGGGGCCCTGCCTGATGTTTGAAGGCCATACGGATGTTGTTTCCGAAGGGAACCGGCGTCTCTGGACACATGATCCTTTCGGTGGTGAGATTGCCGACGGTAAAATTTACGGCAGGGGGGCCTGTGACATGAAAGCGGGGCTGGCCGTCAACCTGCTGACGGTCAAGACGATGATGGTGTCCGGTGTTGATTTCCAGGGCAAAATGCGACTGGGTCTGGTCTGTGACGAGGAGGACCTGATGTTGGGAATCCAGGATTACATCCGCAGAGGCCATGCAGACGATGTGGATGCCTGCCTGATTTCAGAGCCCGAGGAGAACCAACTCTGTCTCTCCATGAAAGGGGCATTACGGGCTGTCGTCAGGGTGACGGGTAAAATGGCCCATGGCGCCATGCCACTGGCCGGGATCAACCCCACCATCCGCATGGCCCGGATTGTGCTGGCCTTTGAGGCGTTTGAAAAAGCAGAGATGGCGCGGCACGGTGAAGATGAATTTCTGGGGTGGCCATCGGTAACGTTTACCGTCGTGCAGTCACCACCGGCGGGAGAACCGGCGCAGCTGAATGTCATGCCGGCAGAATCCCTGGCCTATGTTGATATTCGAACCGTCCCCAGCCAGAACCATGAGGAGATCAAATCACAGCTGCAGGAGATCCTGAAGGGACTGGCTGCAGACGATCCGGATTTCAAGGCGGAAATCGAATTTATTGCGGACAAGCCACTGGTCAGCATGGACAAGGAAGAACCCATTGTTGTTCATGCGGCAGGGGCATACCGGGATATTACCGGCAGGGAACCCGTCTACAACGGCGTTCCTGGTGCCACTGACGGAACCTTCTTAAGGGATCTGAAGGGGATCCCGTCCCTGGTGAATGGCCCCGGTCCCCGACATGTGCCCCACCAGACCGATGAATACGTGGCAATCGATGAGCTGGAGGAGGCGCTGCAGCTCTATCTGTTGACAACGTATCGCTATCTGAACCAGCCGGCAGACCCGTCTCACTAATTGCGGGTCGCCCCACTGACAACTTAACCATCAACAACAGGGAGTGATTCTGTGACACGGGTGTCATTGAAAGGAGCTGAATCGTTCCCCCAGGAAATCGAACACATGTCATGAATTTTACCGACGAAGCCCGGGAGCAGTGGGACAGGCTCTCCGAACAGGCAAAAAGCGAGTGGACGGAGAATCTGTTCTGCCAGAAATGCCGGTGTGAGATAGACGTGGCCAATATCAACGGATCGATCTATGAAGGCCAGCTGGCACTTTTTCACAATTGCCCCCAGTGCGGGAACAAAGAGGTGAGACTGATCGACGTCAGCCCCCGAAACCAGCAGACCATCGACGAGGATTTCGAGCGGTGGGTAAAAGCCAAGAAAGCGGCCCATCCGGAACTGTTCGGGAAGAAGCCGTCATCCTGAAACGGATCCCGGTCACGCCGGGATTATTGCCCAGCCTGTTTCCTGAGCATCTGGTAAAGGGTCCCCTCTGAAATCACGTTCTCTTCCAGCAGGATTTCCCCCAGTTTCTTTTTAACGGTGTGTTGTTTTGGCAGGGAGAAACTGAAAATGGCGCCCCCCGACGGGTTGTTCTCCGCCCAGATTTGCCCCTGGTGGTCCAGAATGATCTGCCGGGAGATGGGCAGACCCAGTCCCGTTCCCCCGGTGCCGTCGTTTGTCTGGCTGCTCTGACTGAATTTATCAAAAATATCGGTCAATTCGGCCTCCGGGATACCGATTGCCTGGTCGATGACCGAAAGGATCAGGTTTTGGTCGTTCTCATCGATTCTGATTTGAATACGGCTTTCGGCGGGGGAATATTTCAGGGCATTGCTCAGCAGGTGGTTGATCACCTGGAGAATCCGGGTGGTGTCAAAGGCAGCCCGGTCATCAAACCGGGGTTTCTCAAAATCCAGGCGGATGGATTTCTCCCGGCATCTCCCTGCCAGAGCGGTCATGGCCTCCTCGACCAGCCCGGAAAGGGGCTGGTCGATGAATTTATAACGGGTTTTGCCGCTTTCCAGCAGGGAAAGATCCAGCAGATTATTGATCAGGCTCAGGAGTCGTTCGCCACTGGCATGGATTTCCTGCAGGAAATCGAGAATTTTTTCTCTGCTGATGTGGTCGATCCGGTCGATACCAAGCCTGGCAAAACTCAGGATACCGTGCAGAGGGGTTCTTAACTCGTGGCTCATATTGGCCAGAAATTCCGATTTGGCCATATTGGCTGAATCAGCCAGAAGCTTGGCCTGGTATAGTTCCAGGGTTCTCTGTTTCACCTTCTCCTCCAGCTGGTCGTTGGTCTGGACCAGCTGTTCCTCCAGCTCCTTGCGTCGGGTGATGTCGGTGCCGATAAACTGGATGCCGATGATTTCATTGTCAATATCCCGCACCAGCTGCACGTTTTGATGGATCCACTGCAATCCCAGGGCTGTTTGCTCCAGGTCGTCAAAGGAAACACTCTGTTTTTGCCGGAGCACTGCCTGAAACCGGTCCATATATTTCCTGGCAGCCGCTTCCGGTAACACCGAATGGATCGTCTGACCGATGATCCGGTCCATCTCCAGACCCAGCGTATCCCTCATCCGTGTATTGACCAGCACAAAGCGCCCCTCCCTGTCCAGGAAGGCAATGGCGCTGCCCGAGTTTTCCATGAGCAGCCGGTACTTTTTCTCACTCTGGCGAATCCTTTTTTCAGCTCTTTTCCGATCCGAAACCTCTCGCAACAGCTGCAGGTTGACAGCTCGCAGTTCAGCTGTTCTGGTTTCGAGGTGAGCCTGGTAATCCCGGTTTTTGCGAATCAGTTCCGCTCTGTCCAATACCTTGTGGATGGTGTGCTCGAGGACTTCGAGGTCCAGAATGGGTTTGGTGATAAAATCCCAGGCTCCTTTTCGCATGGCATCCAGGGCGTCCTGAATCACCCCGGTGGCAGAGATCATCACGGTCGGGATGTCCGGGGTCTGTTCATTTATTTCTTCAAGTACCTGCAGGCCATTAAGACCCGGCATAATCAGATCAACCAGGATGAGATCGGGTCGATCTTTCTCCAGCAATTTCAGACCGGTCTCTCCACTGTCGGCCCTGAAAATCTCATAGCCCTGATCCTCAAGATAAATGGCAATCCCATCGGTGAAAAGGATGTCATCATCGATAATCAGAATTTTCAGTCGCGGGTTGTTCAGCATTGAATTCTTGTTGCCTGTCAGCAATGTCTTAGGTTTTTACAGTCCGTTAAAGACCATTTGTCAACCGTTCCGCCAAGGGGATACCGATTTAAAACCCTGATTGACTGGTTCTGAAGTGGAAAATCCTGACCGGACAATGATGGTAGCCTATAGGGTTGGTTCAGGATTCATGGTAACGGATTCAGCAGGGAGATTACAAGACCCATTTTCTTCGGAAACCGCAGCCGGACCTGACCCATTTCTGCAGGCGGTCACCCGGGGCAGTCACCCGGTCCTGGAAACAGACACGGCAAGCATACGCTTGAAAGACGCCGTGTGGCGGCTGCGTCGGATCGCACGGATGTTGACTGCCTGGCAGGAAAAAACCGGGTCGGTCAGTGACTATTTGGGGGGTGGTTGGGCATTTTTTCTAAAGCTTTCAATTTCGCTGAGTCGGTCGGGAAGCTTCCCTTTGAGCTCCTTGTATGTTTCACAGATATTGAACTTCCGCTGGTTGTCCCGCAGTTTGCAGAACATGCCCAGACGCTCCTTTTGAATCATGATCTCATGGGTGGTTGGTTCGTAGGCCACCGCCGTCAAACTCAGAACGCTGAGTATTCCGGCGATGATGATGAACCCATGGATGACCCGATGGACCATGCTGACTCCTGTATGGATTTGGATTTGGGCACCTGCCCGACAAGCTAGTGTTTCGTGCCCAGGGTCTTGCCACTGTCCTCGGCCCGGATCACCTCACTGATCCGGATGCCATAGCGCTCGTTCACCACCACGATTTCACCCCGGCACATGAGTCGGCCACCGATCATGACATCCATCGGTTCCCCGACCACTTTGTCGAATTCCACAACCGTTCCGGCCTTCATGGCCAGAATTTCCCGCAGGCTTTTCTGGACGGATCCGACCTGGGCGGACATACTCACCGGGACATCATGCAGATAATCGACTTCACCATGGGGGATATCATCTTCCTCACTGAAGGATTCAGTTCTGCGCTGTCCCTTTTCAGACACGCTTCCGAAGAGATCGTCCTCGTCAAAGCCATCATCATTAATTGCCATTTTTCCTGCTCCACTTCAACATCGAAATGTTAACCGCTGGTTCCAGTCCGGTTTCTGATAGCTGATATTAACCCTGTTTGACTGCAATGTGAATTCCAGAAGGTCACTGACACCAAAACCCATTCAGTGGCCGATTTTCCTCGGGAATCCCGTGTCACGCCTCTCCCATTATTCTGCCAAATCTTATTCAAAAAGACAAGAGCCGGCTGTCAATGGAGATACCCTAAAACAATGCAAAAATAATGCAAATTAATACCCGACAGGTATTACGGGACCACACCAGCTGCCTCTTTCTGAAACACACCGATAATATTGGGAATGGGCCAGGCATAGCCGGACGGGGCTGAGTTCCCAAAAGCGCCGCTGTAATAACCTGAAAATTCGTAGGTTTCGTCCCCATTTTGTATAAAAAGCTGCGCTTGTGGTCCACCCTCGAGATACATGGCCCGGTCAATGCCCAGGGGCAGGGAGAGCAGGATATCGATCAGATCATGGGTGCTGTAGGGCGATTTGACATGGATAAACAGTACATTCCCCGCATTGTCCAGGGCAAACGCAGCCGTACTCCAGTGATCCGGTTGCTGTTTCCAGACATTGATCCCCCGGCATGAAATCATGCGGATACTCTGAATCAAGGTTCGATACCGCTTTTTCAAGGCCTGATAATTGTCACACTGGCGATCAATAATCATCACGGCGGGAACCCCCGGGTCTTTTCTGTCGAAAGCCAGAATGGCCTTGTCTTTCGAGAGCCTGGGATTGTTGACATGCCCCTTTCTGCGCATCAGGGAGACACTGGTTTTGTGGTCTTTCTGGTACATGCTGGCATTAATGGCGGCCTTCAGATTGAACCGGAGCGCCCACTCCTTTGCGGACAAACCCCGCTCCCACTGATCCGCCGACGTATTCAAAAGTCGCAGTCCGTATCGCTGGGGATCAATCCGCAGCACCCGGATGATGGAATCACCGCTGGGCGATGGATGGGGCGATTGAAACGAACCGATTTCCAACCCTTCGTCGAGCTTTTTCCAGTTTCCCTGTGCCGTGACCGCAAACACCAGCAGCCATATCAGGGAAATCAGGGGGACGCTGATCCGTTTGTCGGCGGCGATCAATTCCAGACCTGTCATGGTTTCAAACAAGGGTTGGTTTACTAGAGCGGCCGGTGCAACTGCACGACCCGAGCGTTTCCATTTCAACCCATAGAAACCGAAATGTAAAGCAAAAGCGGCACCTTCGCCCGCTGCCCCTTTCCCCGGCGGGGAAAGGGGGTGCCGGTGGTGCCCCAGGCAACCCCAACCGAATGCCCGACATCATCGGCAGCCCCCGTTAATACCGGAAGCAGATGGCAGATGCGGCGGATGACCCGGAGGCTTGATTTCAATCAAATAAAATGAACGTTCGTTCGATATGCCTTGACACAATCGCCCTGCAAAATTAAAAATATGGGCATATAAACGCCATTCAGGGCAGTTTTTTGAATTACGGCAGACACCAAGAATCTCAATAATACAGAAGGGGTGAACATGGCACAGTTACTGGCTGAAAAACGTGATTTTGATTTTGTGATGTGGGAGCAGTTCAATAACGAGAAGTTTCTGGAGAATGAGAAGTACGAGGCATTCAACAAGAAGACCTGCGACATGATTTTAACTGAGGCCCGCAAGATTGCCATCAAGGAAATGTTGCCGACCATGGCGGAAGGGGACAAGGTTGGATTGAAGTTTGAAGATGGTGTTGTCACGACGCCTGAGTGTTTTAAACCGGTTTTTGATCTGCTGAAGGAAGGTGAATGGGGAAATCTCGGTGTTCCTGAGGTGATGGGCGGCCAGGGTGCGCCGAGTTTTGTTGCTTCGGCAGTGAGCGAATATTTTATGGCGGGAAGGTCGGCCCTGAGCAGTTATGTCTCCATGGGCAGTGGCGCGGCAGCGATGATTCAGCTCTATGGGACGGAGGAACAGAAAAAGAAGTATGTCAAGCGAATGGTTTCGGCGGAATGGGGTGGTACCATGCTGCTGACGGAACCCAATGCCGGGTCGGATGTGGGTGCTCTGGAGACGTCGGCTGTCAAGAACCCCGACGGCACATACTCGATTACCGGGAACAAGATTTTTATCACCTGCGGCGAACATGACCTGTGCAGCAACATCATTCACCCGGTTCTGGCCCGCATCGAAGGCGCACCGGCAGGAACCAAGGGGATTTCGATCTTCATCGTACCCAAGTATTTTGTAAATGATGATGGCAGCCTGGGTGACCGGAACGATATCTGGTGCACCGGCATCGAGCACAAGCATGGCATCGTCGCCAGCGCCACCTGCAGTATGGCCATGGGAGCCAAGGGGACCTGTATCGGGTATTTACTCGGGAATGAGAATGAAGGGATGAAGATCATGTTCAACATGATGAACGGTGCCCGGATGCATACCGGTCTGCAGGGATTGGCATACGCTTCCGGCGCTTACCAGCTGGCATTGAACTACGCCAGGGAGAGGGTTCAGATGCGGGAACTGGGACAACCCCACGATGCCCCCCCGGTGACGATCATCAAACATCCCGATGTCAGAAGAAATTTGCTCTGGATGAAATCCTATGTCAATGGGATGCGCAGCTTTTATCAGTATATGGACTACCAGGAAGAACTGTCCAAGATAGCGGATACAGAAGAAGAGCGGGCTTTGGCCGACGGTATCTTTGAGTTGCTGACCCCCATTATCAAGAGTTACCTGGCCAATCGCGGCTATGAGGTCTGCGTCCAGGCGGTCCAGGTTTTTGGTGGTGCCGGTTATACCAAGGATTACCTGGCAGAACAGTATATGCGGGACTGCAAGATCGCCTCCATCTATGAGGGAACATGCGGTATCCAGGCCATGGACCTTTTGGGTCGGAAAATGGGAATGCAGGGTGGGAAGGTTTTCATGACGTTCCTGGCCGCCATTCAGAATACCATTGATGAGGCGAAAGGTCTGACAGAACTGGCTGACCTGGGGGAAAGAACCCAGAAGATGCTGAACAAACTGGGTGAAGTTGCTGCTCATCTCGGCAAGAACGCCATGAGCCCCCAATACAAGACCGCTTTTGCCCATTCACTCCCGTACCTGGATGTGATGGGGGATACCATTATGGCCTGGATGAATCTCTGGCGAGCAGTCACAGCGACCCAGAAGCTGGCTGCCAAGCCCAAGGGGAAAGACCTCCCGTTTTATGAAGGCCAGATCAAGACGGCTGAGTTTTTCATCCGCACCGTCGTCCCCACCAGCATGGGACGCATGGATACGATCCTGGACATGTGTTCAGCAGCCATTGATATTTCCGATGAGGCATTTGGCGGACTATAGAAACAGGTCTGCTGACACTGACTCTTGAGCACTTCGATCTCCCGATGTCGTGTCAGCGGGAACCGGTCGACGCAGGCAGCGCAAGCACCGGGGGACATGGGCTTTAAGTGGCCACCCTGGGTTCGGCGGTGCCGACCGACAATTTATGGTTGACAGGACACCAGCGGATCCTGAAGCTGGAAAGCCGTTTTATCCCTGGACAGATAAGACGGCTTTTTTTTTGAGACCGGCAGCCTGTCTGGCAGGTTATCCAACGCAGAGGAGAGCGACCAGTGGCACCATCAGGCAGTGGTAAACGACCGTTTTTTTATGGCTGGTGGATTGTACTCAGCTGTTTTATGCTGCTCTTTCTTTTTGCCGGAGCCGGGTTCTATTCGTTCAGTATTTTTATCAAGCCCCTGGAAGCGGACTTTGGATGGAGTCGCTCCCAGATCTCCCTGGCCATGACCATCTATATGGTCGTCAGTGGCCTGATGGCTCCCCTGGTGGGACTGATGACGGAAAAATACGGCCCCCGCCGGATCATGTCGCTGTTTGCGGTGGGTTTCGGGGCCATATTTATCCTGGTCAGCCTGACGGAAGTTCTCTGGTATTTCTATCTGGCCTATGCCTTGCTGGCATTCATGTCGGCCGGGGTCAGTTTTGTTCCGGTCAGTACGGTTCTGGCCCGCTGGTTTGTCAAACGCCGGGGGACCGCACTGGGCATTGCCATGTTGGGTATTTCCATGGGCGGCCTGATCATGGCGCCCTTGATCGAGACCCTGAACACGACCTACAGTTGGCGCACTGCATTTGTCTTTATGGGGATTCTGGTCTGGGTGATCGGACTGCCGATGACACTTTTCGTCATCAAAGGACATCCCCGGGATGTCGGGATGTTGCCGGACAACGGTCTGCCTCTGGAAATCCCCGCAGGTGGGGGAAAAACGGCCGCCCGGCCCGACGTGGAGATCGGAGAAACCGGTTGGCCGCTGCGGTCCGCCCTTCGTTCCAGGACCTTCTGGTCTGTCGTCGCTACCTTTATCCTGGCCCCTGCGGCCCAGATGGGGGTTCTTCAGCATCAGGTCCCCCTCATCACGAATATCGGGGTTTCCGGAACGGCAGCTGCTGCAGCGCTCGGTTTTACGGCCGGTCTGGGGGGAATCGGAAAACTGAGTTTCGGCCGGATCTCTGAACTCATCCCCCTGCATTACACGGCCCTGCTCTGTTTCGGGCTACAGGCCCTGGGGGTGCTGGTGATCTATCATGCGTCATCCAGCATGCATGTCTGGGTCTACGTATTGATATTCGGCTTTGCCATGGGGGGAAACATCGTCCTGCTGCCCATCGTCGTCGGACAGTATTTCGGGCTGGTCTCCTTCGGGGTAATCATGGGGATCGTCACTTTTTTCCAGGCGCTGGGCTCCGGTTCCGGAGCCATCATCTCCGGGCTGGTCTATGACGCCACCGGGAACTACCAGCAGGCCCTGATCCTCTACATGGGGCTTTACCTGCTGGCGATCGTGACGATTTTCATGGCCGGCCGGCCCAAAGCGTATCTGCCCGTTCTCTGAAGCCGGAGGGGGTCAGGGAATGAGACCTTTCTGCTGCGCCATGATCTTGTCCAGTGACTCTTCGGTCAAACCATAGTCCGCTTCCTTGGGGATGCAGAGGTAAGCTCCGCTCTCACGGGTTTCGATCCACGGCTGCACGGTGATCACCCGGCTGTTTTTCGCTGTCGCGATGGCTTCCGCGAGGGTCGCACTGCGACCCAGTTTCTCGATGTTCATTCGCGTCGGAAAAATGATGGTGTGGGTTCCGGCCTCATTATCAACCAGGGCCTGTTGCGGACTGATCCACAGGGAGTCCACCGATTCCGATCCGTCATGCTGCCCCAGGTGATCCAGGGGCGCTTCCGCCAGGTAAAAATGGGTATCGAACCGCTTGGGCATCGGTTCAGGCGTGATCCAGTGGGCAAACAGGGTCAGGCTGTCAACGGCCAGAATCAGGGATTCCGCCTTGAGAAAGTCGAGCATGTTGATGGTTTCTGAGACCAGTTCCTGCCTGTACTTTTTCAGTGCTTTCAGCCGGGCTCCCGGAACAATCGTACCGTCTTTTTTCTGCCGTGCCAGGAGAATCCCGCTCTCCTCATAGGTTTCCCTGATCGCGGCCACCCTGAGGGCCAGTTCACTGTCGTCAATATCGTCAGCGCCGGTGCAGTACTGCCGGATCTCCGGTACCTCATCCCCCGGATTGGATTTACCCCCCGGAAAAACCAGTGCCCCGGAGGCAAAATCGATCTGATGGTGCCGAACCACCATAAACACTTCAAAATTCGGGGCGGATTCCCGGCCGATGATGATGGTGGCGGAAGGGATCGGTACGGCTGGCTGAGGCGTTGTCATAGTGGGTCTCGTTGATTGGGTTGGGGGTCAGGCGAAACTGTACAGCAGTTCGATCTCCTCTTTCCAGATCGAGCTGTCCGTGGTTTCAAGGATCAGGGGCATGTCTGCAAAACGGGCATCCTGCATGATATATTGGAACACCTTGAGTCCCAGTTCTCCCTTGCCGATACTCGCATGCCGGTCTACACGGCTGTCCAGCGGTTTTTTTGAATCGTTGAGGTGCATGCCTCTCAGATATCGAAATCCGACGACTCTGTCAAAAAGAGAAAACGTCTCCCGGCACGCCTTGAGGGTTTTCAGGTCATAACCCGCTGCAAAGGCGTGGCAGGTGTCCAGGCAGACGCCGATCCGCGATTTGTCCTCAATGGCGTCGATCATGGCTGCCAGGTGTTCAAACCGGAAACCGAGATTGCTGCCCTGTCCGGCGGTATTTTCAATCACAGCCGTCACCCCCCGGGTCTGATCCAGGGTCCGGTTGATGGATTCGGAAATGGTCGCCAGGCAGGCTTCCGGTGTGGTTTTTGTCAAATGGCTGCCGGGATGAAAATTGAGCATGGTCAGTCCCAGTTGCTCACATCGCCGCATCTCCTCCAGAAATCCGGCCCTGGATTTTTCCAGGGCATCCCTGTCCGGATGACCGAGATTGATCAGGTAGCTGTCATGGGGCAGGATGGTACCCGCGTCATACCCCCACTGGTCGCAGTTTTGCTTGAACTGTTCGATACTCGATGGGCTCAGGGGTTTGGAGTGCCATTGCCGCTGGTTACGGGTAAACATGGCAAAGGCTCTGGCCCCGATCTCTCTGGCGTTGAGAGGGGCATTTTCAACACCCCCGGCGATACTGACATGGGCTCCGACATGATGCATGGACTGCTCTCCCGGTTGACCTGCGGATGCTACTGGATGTCTGTGTAATCCGGTCATCCTACACGGTTTACGCACCGAAAACAAGCAGGTTCATTCCCGCTGGGGACCGTTTCACGACCGGCATCCGCGGGAGCCGGAGGAAAATCGACCGGAATATTGAGATATGTTAAGGAAAAAAAATCCCTTTCCCGCTATCCTGAAAAAACAAGGACCGGTTGCAGGGCGATCTGTTCGGCTACGGTGTCGGCCTTCGGGTAGTCGAGCGACCGGGTAAAAAAACCGTTTCCCCCGCAGGGAGATCAGGCAGACAAATCCATTACCAACAGGAAAAGATGAATCTGGAAGAGATGAAAGAGGTGATCCCGATGGACTGGCTGGACCAGCATCGGCAGGAGTATATCGAGCTAAGTGAGAAAATCACCAGGATCATCATGATCGCCGAGGCGGCCAATAAGGGCTGGCAGAAACCGTTGACCGAACTGGCCGACTATGATGCGTTTATCGCTTCGGAGGCGGAAGACAGGGGGATATCCAGGGAAACCGTCCGGGGTTTTCTCATGGATGCCGGCAAGATCAAGGCCCGCAACAAGATATTCGAAAAATACTTTGTTCCGCTGCTGCCGAAGGATGCTGAGGGCAAATGCGGGGTAACCAAAAAAACAATCCTCGAGTTTATCCGCTACTCGGTTGAAGGGGGTTAGCTGCCCCCACCCCGGTGATTTCCCAGCCTAACTTCTCCATACCGATTTCGGGTTCTCTATACTCCCGTTGGCAGCAACATGTGTATCAACTCGGTTCTGGACCGGTTTCAGCCCACAAAGATTCCTATTTCTCTGATATGTTGGAATAATTATCCTAAGCTACGGAAAAAGTTAAAAAATCAGTTGCATTTTTAAAAATTTTATGAAAAAAAATTATTGAATTCATTGGGGTTGTCATATGAATTCAATCTTGAATTAACAATATAGTGTTGGTTTCGAGGGGAATGTTGTTGAAATAATGCTATGCGTCAGCGAATGGAATAAAGAAAGGAAAGATTATGCCGACAGGAACAGTGAAGTGGTTTAATGATAAGAAAGGGTTTGGTTTCATTCAACGTGATGAAGGGGGGGACATCTTCGTACACCACACCGCGATCGCCATGCCGGGGTTCAGAACCCTGAATGAGGGCGAACGCGTTGCCTTCGAGATTGAGGAAGGCGAAAAAGGACCTGCTGCAAAAAATGTTCAGAAGGAATCAAAAGAAGAAACAGAAAGTGCCGTTGCGAAATAGACGCTTACCATAAAGCAGCATTATTTCAGAAGCAGAAAGTGCTTAAGGATCTTCTCAAATCAGCAAGAGTCACTGATTTTTGATGACCCTGGTGCGGAAATGACTGAAACAGCGTTCAGAGCCAGTCCCTGACGCCGTATAAAAACTTTATATCAGAAAGACATCTGTCACGATATAAGGTCAACGCGACGGAATGGGTCTCAACTCGTTTCTGCATCAGGTTGGCAGCTTGTCAGGTAGATTTCAGCCTTTGATGAAGGGCTCGGGAGACGCTTTTCAGAAACAAGGCTGAAATTCTCCGCCGGTTCACGCCCCTTCCCATTCCAGCCCTTGCCGACCCCCGGTTTTTTAAGGCGTATTCTCCGTCCTGGTGTCTCGCAGATCCGGTCCCGAACCCTCCGTTTTCACGATCTCCCTCCAGCAGACCCGGTCCAGCGGACCTATCACCCCCCGCCCCGATGTTGCAAAATTCTGCAGTCTGCTGTTAATCGCCGTGACAAAGGGTGTCTCGTGCATAAAAAAGAGGGGCAGTTCCTCAACGATCACATCCTGGAACTGCTGATAAAGTCCCGCCCGGGTACCGGGGTCGGTCTCGATGGACGCCGCCTCCAGCAGCACATCCGCCTGGTCACTGTAAAACCCGGCAGTATTGGCCCCGATGCGGTGCCGTACATTTCTCGAGCTGAAAAGGGGCTGCAGGGTCAGCAACGGATCGCCCCATTCGATCACCCTGGCGAGGGTCATGTGATGTTCCCATTTCGAGACCTGGATCACCCATTCGATCTCGTTTGGGGGCGGGTCCAGCTCGACCCTGATCCCCACCCGGTCCAGCTGAGACTGGATTTCGGCTGCCAGCTGTTTTTGAAGTCCGGCAGCGTCGGGCTTCCATGTCAGCCGGGTGGTGAACCGCACGGTGTCCTTCCCCCGGGGAAAACCCGCTGCATCGAGCAGTTGGTTGGCTTTTTCCAGGTCCGGGTGGGGGAGGGAGAGATTGTGGTTGTAAAAACGACTGTTGTAGGGTAGCGGTCCCGCCTGGGCCAGTGCGTAATCCTGGTAGAGGGTCGCGCTGATCCGTTCCAGGTCGATGGCATGGGTGATCGCCTGTCTCACCATCAGGTTCTGCAAGGGCTTTTTCCGCAGGTTGAATTCGAGATAGTTCAGCGCACCCAGGGCCTCATATCCGGTGACAGTGACCGTCAAATCATAGATTTCTGACAGCCGGCGGATTGTCTCCTGGTCCTCCAGGAAGGTGGCGAGGTGCGCATGACCCTCCCGAAAAGCCTTTTCCACCGCCTCGGGGCTGGCGCCGTTCCGGCCGATGATCCGGTCCAGGCAGGGTCTGCCGACTCTGAGAAACCGGTCGAATCGTTCCAGTGTAAATCCTTCACCGGGATGAAATTCAGCCATCCGAAACGGCCCTGAGCCAATGGCCATAAAGTTTGCCGGATTTCCAAAAATGGTGTCCTCTCCATACACATGCCGGGGCAGAATCGGCATGAAGGGACTGGCCAGGGCGAACAGCAGGCCCGGATCGGGTTGCGACAGGTGCATCACGAATGTTCCCGGATCGGGCGTGTCGACACTTTCCACCCGGCGGAGCATCTGCTCCCCAAGGGGGTGGTATTTTCTGAAGGTCTGGTAGGAGAAGGCAACGTCGCTCGAGGTAACGGGCTGCCCATCGTGGAAAACCGTTCCCTCCTGCAGGTGAAAGGTCCGGGTTCTGCCGTCCTCGGAAACCTCCCAGCTGCTGGCCAGGTAGGGCAGAAAGGTCCTGCCGGTCCCGACTTCCAGCAGCGAAACGAATATCTCGCTGGACGCCGAAGCAATGGCAGGATCATCACTGATGGCCCCGTTGACGTGCATCGGAAAGGGGTGAAAAAACTGAACCAGATCACCGCCGTTTTCAGCCCGCGACAGCGCTGGATGACACAGGCTGGTGAGCGCAAAGATCATGATCAGCACTGGCTGGAATCGAAAGAAACCCGTTTTCATGCATGACTCCCTGGCGGACAGTTGACCGGTCGCATCCGCTGTTGGTTGATTGGTCTACCCGGACCGGAATGGTTCCGGCAGCCGTCTCCCGATCTCAACCATCCGGCTTCCGGATGTGGGATGGGCGATCGGGATCCCCGGTTGGGATCGTGTGAAACCCCAGCATAAAATAAATTTTCTGCTTGGTACAGTCTGAAGGATCGTTTTTGTGTCCGAAATTGATCGCCTTTCTGCGCTGGAATAGAACATGTCTCATAAATCCATTGATTAATCCCGGGGAAATCATTAATAATACGGAGATGGAAAAGCGAAATATCGGGATGATGACGGCAAACACGGCAATCCGGTTTCACAGGCAGCACCCCCGCTACCGGAACATGGCGGGTCCTGTGGTCACCGGGGACAGCCTGGCGGCCGGTCTCAACCCAATCACTTAACAAGGAAATACCCATGAAACCTCTTTTTGTCTCTTTACCCAGGCTGCTCCTGTTTGTCGTGCTGGTGCTCGGCGGGTGTTCGTTTCGCACGTTTCATCCGGTTGTCTCCCAGGAGACCGCTGTTTCAAGGGATCAGGCAATGCTGGTGATGGGGGTCTCCTTTCAGGAGATTTACAACGATACCACCGATGCCCTGGAAAAAAAGCTTGTCAGTTCAGATCTCCTGAAGGATCCGGTGCGACTGCGCAAACTCCTGGAGGACCCCAACGGGACGACCTTGTACACGCCCCTGCACTACCTGTCCCGATTCCAGTTTCAGTTTCTGACACCGAAGGGGGAAAAACACGGTTTCATCCGGTTTGACAAGGATGTGCGGGAGTATGAGGATATTGCCATCTACGAATTTCCCCCGGAGCGTGTCAGCCTGGTCAATATCGCCACTGAACAGCACCACTTCTCCACCGAGACACTGGCGAGAACGTCCAGCATTCGTTGGAAAAAATACTGGATAGACTACGCGGAGGCTTATGGCACATGGGATCTCCAGGCCGGCCGGATTGCCTACCTGGGTCACCTGACCCTCTATTTCAAGACGGAGCGCTTTGTTTTCGGTCTGCTCACACCCGAGGAGGTGGTTGAGCGCACCCGGCTCGTTGCCATTAGGATCGAGGATCGCTTCGATGAAACCCGGCAGCAGTTGAAAAAAGAGAAGCCCTGGTTTCCAGCGGATGAGATGGTCAACCAGGCCAAACCCGCCCAGTGGATCTATCACCAGGATCTGTTCGAGATGTTCACCCGGAAACCGGGCACCGGAGACGACACGGACAAACCGGAGCCGATCAGACGGGATTCAAAAAAATACTTTTTTTAACCGGGCGGGGTGCAGAAACAGTTCCCCAACAGCGACCATTTATGAGTATCAAACCCTGGAAGATCCTGCGGTCACAGTACCTGGTCCGGGACCGCTGGTTGAGCCTGCGGGCCGATACCTGCCGCACCGATCAGGGGATCCTGGTCGATCCCTTCTATATCCTTGAAAAAAAGGACTGGGCCCACGTACTGGCCTTCGATGCCGCGGGACGGATCCTGGTGGTTCGCCAGTATCGCCACGGCAGCGGCGTGGTCTCCACCGAACTGCCCTGCGGCATGATCGACAGCAGCGACGGCACTCCCCTGGCAGCGGCCAAACGGGAACTGCTGGAAGAGACCGGTTGCGTGGCCGATGACTATGAAACCGTGACCGCGGTGTATGCCAACTCGGCGCGACAGACCAACCGGGTGCACTGTTTTGTGGGGTTCAACACCAGAAAGGTGGCAGAGCCCCGCCAGGAGGCATCGGAAAACATCGAATCCGAATTTGTGAGCCTGGCAGATGTGTTCCAGATGATCGACACCGGTGCCTTTGCCCAGTCCCACCATATTGCCAGCCTGTACCAGGGTCTGCGGAAGGTCGGAAGACTGAAACCGGACCCGGCCCGACCGGAATAGAAAAAAATTCCCGTTTTATCACCCATTTTGCGGATACGCATATGAACACAATCGAGATTGAAGAAAAATACGCCATTCCTTTTTTCAAAAAGCTCCCGGTGGTTATCGAAAGGGGCGCAGGGGTCTACGTCTGGGATGACCAGGACCGCCGCTACATGGATTTTACCGCCGGCTGGGGGGTCACCTGCCTGGGGCACGCCAGTCCGGTGATCACAAACGCCCTCTGTGAACAGGCGGGCAAGATCATCCAGAATCCCAGCTCCGGTCTGACCTATTCGCCGGCCCGGGCAAGACTGCTGGATCTGCTCGCCACGATTCTTCCCGGGCGTCTGCAGCGGGTCTTTTTTTCCAACAGCGGGGCCGAGGCCAACGATGCCGCCATCAAGCTGGCCCGCAAGGTCTCCGGCCGGACCGATATCATCTCGACCCACAAAAGCTTTCACGGCCGGACCATCAGCGCCGCATCGGCCACGGGCCAGGCCAAGCACCGGGAGAAGTTCAACCCGCTGATGCCCAACTACCGGTTTGTTCCCTACGGCGACCTGGAAGCCCTGGCGACAGCCATGGACGGGGATGTGGCCGCCGTGATCCTGGAACCGATCCAGGGTGAAGGGGGGGTGAACCTCTCCCCCGAGGATTACCTGCAGAATGTCTCCGCACTCTGCGAGAAAAACGGTTCCTACCTGATCATCGACGAGGTGCAGACCGGGTTCTGCAGGACCGGACCCATGTTTGCCATCGACGGCCTGGACATCAAGGTGGATTTCATGACCATGGCCAAGGGGATCGGCGGCGGGTTCCCCATCGGGGCCTTTGCGGTTTCGGAGGAGATCGCGGGCAAAATCGAGATCGGCGATCACGGCGGCACATACTGTGGCAATCCACTGGGCGCCGCGGTCTCCCATGCCGTGATCCAGTACCTGATCGACAACCGCATCAGCGACCATGTGGCCGCCATCTCCGGTTCTGTTTTCGAGGAGCTGCATCGCTGGCTGCAGACCTACGGGAGTGTGATTGCCGACGTCCGCGGCCGGGGACTGCTGATCGCCATCGAGTTCCACCAGGCGTCGGACGCCAGTGCGGTACTCAGCCGCAGCCTGGAGCAGGGGCTCTTTGTCAACATCACCCAGGAAAAGGTGATCCGGCTCTTCCCGGCCCTGAATATCACCCGGGAAGAGGCCGCCGAGGGTCTGCAGATCCTGGAAAAGGTAATTGCCGGCCTAGTTCGTTCCTCTACCTCCTGAAGGGAGGCTTCTTCCTGGCCCGGCTCATTTTCGCCAACCGGGATTGTGTCGGCTGCGGGATCTGCGCCACCAACTGACCGGTGGGGGCCATCCGCATGCAGGGGAAGAATGACCGCCAGTGGCCCTTCTGGCGTTACAACTGCGAAAGCTGCATGAAATGCGCGGCCTTCTGTCCACAGAACGCCATTGAAGCAGGCCACTCCTGGGGCGTTCTCCTCGGGCTGATTCTATCCTGGCCGGCCGCTGCCTGGCTGCTGTCAAAACTGAGCACCTGGTTTCCCGGGGTTGAAACCCTGGTCGGCACCTGGATGTACCGGATCATCGAACTGGCCGGTTTCTACCTGGTCCTGACCCTCTCTTATATGGTTTTCAGCCGCCTCCTGAGAATTCCGTTCATCAACCAGTGCTTCACCCTCACCACCTTCACCCACCTACCCGCATGGGGCCGCTACCGCGAGCCCGAAACCCGGCTCAAACACCTGCGGGATGACAAAAGCGAAAAGAAACCCCCCGCAAACTGAGAGTCCCCACCATCTTGTCTGAAAAACCATCTGACAAAAAGTCAGGGAAACTGACCCGCAGGTCATGTCAACACACAGACCTTAAATCCAAATCACCGTTTTCAAAATTGAAATTTCCAAACTGAAATTTTCCAATACTTCCCCTGGATTTTGATATCTCTTCAGCTCCTATCAATTGAGCGCTTAAGCGCATAGTTGAAACTCCTTGAACTGGCAACCGTCATATGATAGAGATAACAGGAATCCTAAATTTCATGAGTGAAATTTTTTTCCGGAAATGAAAAACAGTCAATGAAGATATCAAAATCGGTCCCGTTTCTTAGGAACAAGATTCACACATAAGCTGACCAGATATTTGAAAGAGAACGGGCAAATCAGATGTTTCAATAAAACCGTGCTCGGAAAAATAAAATGAAAGCCAAGCTGAAAAAAACCCTGGCATCTTTTATCAGGCATAAATTCAGTCTTATTTTTCTGATCTGTTTATCAGTCAATGCAATCGGAAACAACTGCCCCGCAGCCATCACACCAACAATCCAACCGGATTCACCACCAAGCAATTCAAGTGAAAAACAGACCATTCCGCTTTGGAAACAGAGCTTCGATGAGATCAAAGCCAAAGCAGAAAGCGGTGATGCTTATGCAGAGGCCCTTCTTGCACACAATTATCGTATTGGAATAGGTGTTAAGCAGAACTTTTTAGAAGCTTACAAATGGGCTAAATTGTCAAAAATACAGGGCAATCCATTTGGAAAATTTAATCTTGCTATTTTATATGCTAATGGCGAAGGAGTAGACGAGAACCCCCAATTAGCAATTGATATGTTCTCTGATAGTTTTTTAGATATTGTTGTTTATGCTTCAAAGGGAAGTGCATGGGCCCAGGCATATCTTGGATCAATGTATCAAAACAGAATTGAATTGATACAAAATGGAAAAAAGGCGGGAATATGGTATAAAAAAGCTGCTGAGCAAGGATTTGCTAGTGCTCAAACAGAATTAGGCACATTTTATTTAAATGGATATCACATAAATAAGAATTATCAGAAAGCCTTTAACTGGTTTAAACTCGCGGCAAGGCAAAATCATTCAACAGCACAATGCAATTTAGGTGTAATGTATTTGGAGGGTTATGGAAGAAAAATTGACTATCAGCAAGCAATATACTGGTTTAAGAAGTCAATCGAGTATGATAATCCATATTGTCTATATAATTTTGGCCACATTTATTTTAATGGTTTGGGGGTCCAAAAAGACTACAAAAAAGCAGCAAAATATTTCCTTGATTCAGCAAAACATAATTATTTATCCGCTCAAGTGACGATTAGTCAAATGTATGAAAAAGGAGTGGGTGTTCAGAAGGATTGTAAAAAAGCAATTAATTGGATGACTCAAGCAAAAACAAATGGTTTTGGAAATGCGAAAAGAGAAATTGAAAGACTAAAAATGAATTGCGATTAAAGTGCGATTAAAGTAATTTTTTAAGCAAGTATAAAGAAGTTCAGAACTCCTGAATTGGGGGACTTTAATTTGATACCAATTCGAAGTTCAGCTTAAAATTTGTCCCCGGATAGATCGTCTCCGTTTCGTTCAAACGGTTACACAACAATTGAACTGCA
>Ga0180009_10002234_pt1 | contig 22948 bp, 17 predicted proteins | sample OS_PC_MetaG_FD_123537 | JGI IMG/M metagenome (GOLD analysis project Ga0180009, IMG submission 123537) | Groundwater microbial communities from the Aspo Hard Rock Laboratory (HRL) deep subsurface site, Sweden - OS_PC_MetaG | ecosystem: Environmental > Aquatic > Deep subsurface > Groundwater...
ACCACCCTGCTTCGCCTGCTCTACGGGGCCGAAATGCCCAGCCGCGGCCGGGTGCTGGTGGGGAACACCGACCTGGGGCGGCTGGCCCCGCGCCACCTGCCCCTTCTTCGCCGCCGTTTGGGCCTGGTGTTTCAGGACTTTCGCCTGCTGCCCCGGCGCAGCGTGTTTGAAAACGTGGCCCTGTCCCTGGAGGTGGCCGGCCTGGACCGGCGCACCGTGGCCCACAGGGTGGCTGAGGTGTTGGAGCAGGTCAAGCTCTCTCACCTGGCCCAAGCCCCGGCCGACACCCTCAGCGGCGGTGAGCAGCAGCGGGTGGCCCTGGCCCGGGCTCTGGCTCCGGGACCGGATTTGATCTTGGCTGACGAGCCCACCGGCAACCTGGACCCGGACAACGCCCTGGCCATGATGCGCCTTTTGGTGGGCGACTACGTGGGTGGGGCCACGGTGGTGGTGGCCACCCACGACCCCACCCTGCTCAGTCTGGTGCGGGGGGGCCGGGTGGTGCATCTGGACCGCGGCCGCCTGGAGGAGACTACGTGAGCCGGCGGGGCATCCTGGGGCGCGCCCTGCGCCAGATGAGCGAGGACCTTTGGCTGCAAGGGGTGGCCATCAGCACCCTGGCCGTGGCTCTAGCCATCATGGGTGCCTACCTGGCCCTGTGCCTCAATCTGAGCCAGGCGGCGGGCCGGCTTTTGACCGGCCCCACCCTGCTGGTGGTCATCGCCCCCGAAGCCAGCGCCGACGACGGCAAGGCCTTGGCCGCCGAGTTGGCCCGCCTGCCCGGAGTGGCCTCCGCCCAGTACGTGGGCCAGGAGGAGGCCCTGATACGCTTCCGCCGCCAGCTGGGGCCCCAGGCCGATCTTCTGGACGACTTGGAGGTCAACCCTCTGCCCAACGCGGTGGAGTTGGTGCTGACCCCCGAGCAGTCCACCCCGCCGGAATTGGCCGCCCACATCAAAAACATGGCCGGAGTCAGCGACGTGGTCAGCGGCCGCCCATGGCTCCAGCGCCTGGAACGGGCCCTGCGGGCCGGAGGAGAACTGGCAGTGGCCCTGGGGATTTTGCTGTTCCTGGGGGTGGTGCTGGTCACCAGCAACACGGTGCGCCTGGCGGTGCATGTGCGCCGGCGGGACCTGGAGCTTATGGCCCTGGTGGGAGCCAGCGGCTCCTACATGCGGGGGCCTTTTCTGTTGGCGGCGGTCTTTCAGGGCCTAGTGGCCGCCGCCTTGGCCAGCCTTTTGCTCTGGGGCTTGTTCGCCCTGCTGGCCGCCCCGGACGCCCTTCCTTGGGGCCTGCGCCTGAGCCAGGTCTTGGCCTTCCCTCCCCTGTTGCCCTTGGCCCTGGGCGCCCTGGCCGTGGTCTCCGGCTTGCTGGGCGGCTTCCTGGGGGTGGGGCGCAGCCTGCACCCGCGTGAGGTGCAGTGAGGCGCCCGGCACGACTGATCCTGGCCGCCCTGGCCGTTTTCATAGTGCTGACCCCATGCCATTCGCGGGCCCAGAGCGCCGCACAAGCCCGCCAGGAGCTTAAAGGCCGCCTGGTGACCCTGCTGGACCAGTGGACCCAGGCGGTGAAGGCCACGGCCCGGCTGCAAGGCGAGCTGGCCGAGATGGAGGAGAACATCGCCCGTGAAGAGCGCGAAGCCCACCGCTTGGCCCTGCGGCAACGGGAAATGGACGAGCGCCTTGAAGGGGCCAAAGCCGAGGAGAGCAATCTGCGGGCCCGCCTGGATTCCCTGCGACGGCGCTATTACCAGCAACTGCGCGCCTTGTATCTATTGGGGGTGGAGGGAGACTTCGGCCTGTTGGCTTCGGCGCGCGACCATCGCCAGGTGCTGGGCCGCTCCCAGGCCATCACCTGGCTTTTGGCCGGTCAGCACCAGCGCCTGGACGACCTCAAAACCGCCCGTCGGCGACTGTCTCAGGTGCAAGGCAACTTGGCTCTGGAGCAGAACCAGATGGACGAGGTGCGCGGCAGCATCGACGCCACCCGCCGCCGTCTGGAAGGACTGCACCGCCAACGCAGCCAATTGTTGGGGCACCTGGATCATAGACGGCAGATGCTCATAGAACGCATCGCCGCCTTGCAGGAGGCCGAGGCCCGCCTGGCCCGGGCCTTTGCCCTGCCTCCCTTGGCCGGCGGCGGCCAAGCGCGCCCCATGCCCGGTGTGCGCGAGGCCAGGGGGCACCTAAGCTCCCCGGTGCAAGGCAAGGTGCTAAAGCGGTCCATGGACGGCGGCCAGCCGGGCGTCACCATGCAGGCGGCCGCCGGCGCTCCGGTGCGGGCCCCATGGGCCGGCCGGGTGGCTTTTGCCGGTGAACTGGGCCACCTGGGCAAGGTGGTCGTGCTCGATCATGGGGAAAAAGTGCATACCGTACTGGGGCATCTGGATTCCATGGCGGTGGGAACGGGCCAAAGCATCGGCCCCGGCGAAATGGTGGGCAACCTGGGTCCCCGGGGCCTGCTCTACCTTGAGGTTCGCCTGGAAACCAAGGCGGAGGACCCCCGCCGATGGTTGCGTCTGGACTATTGACCCGTTAGGCCCTAACCGCTACCTTTAGCTCTTAAAGTCACACCATGCCCGGGGGAGGCGTATATGCCAGGCCGTGCGCTACGTTTCAGTCTTTTCCTGCTGGCCATCTTGGCCTTGCTCACCATTTATCTGCCTCAGCTTCAGCAGCAGCCCGCCCAGGCGGCCAGCGACGCGGACTACAGCCGCATGCGTTTGCTTACCGAGGTAATGGGACAGATCCAAAAAAAGTACGTGGAGAAAAAAACCCCCGATGAGTTGCTAACCGAGGCGGTCAAAGGCATGGTGAGCAGCCTGGACCCTCACTCGTCCTATTTGACCCCGGAAGAGTTCAAAGAGCTTCAAATAGAAACCAAGGGCAGCTTCAGCGGGGTGGGTATCGTCCTCACCACCCGTGACGGCATTCTCACCGTGGTCTCGCCCATAGAGGGCACCCCGGCCTACAAGGCGGGGGTTGAGGCCGGCGACCGTATAATGAAGATCGACGGCAAACTGACCAAGGGCATGACCCTCATGGACGCGGTAAAGGTCATTCGGGGAACCAAGGGCACCAAGGTGGTGCTCACCATACTGCGGGAGGGTCAGAGCAATTTTAAGGAAATCGAAATTATTCGCGACACCATCCCCATCAAGAGTGTGCGCTCCTATATCATCGAAGACGGCTACGGCCTGATCCGCCTGGCCAACTTCCAGGAAAACACCACCGATGATTTGGTAGCGGCCCTTAAAAAGCTGCAAAGTCAAAAAGTGCCACTCAAGGGACTGATAATCGACCTTAGAACCAACCCCGGTGGACTGCTCACCGAGGCGGTGAATGTGTCCGACCAATTCCTGGACAACGGACTGATCGTTTCCACCCGGGGCCGGGACGCTGGCCAGGAGATGGTGTTCAGGGCCACTCCGCGCATGACCGCAGGCAACTATCCCATCATCGTGCTGGTCAACCAGGGCTCGGCCAGCGCCAGCGAGATCGTAGCCGGCGCCTTGCAGGACCACCGCCGGGCCATGGTGTTGGGCACCCAGACCTTTGGCAAGGGCTCGGTGCAAACCATTCTGCCTCTTGAAGACAAGGGCGCTCTCAAGCTGACCACGGCGCGTTACTACACCCCCAGCGGCCGGGCCATCCAGGCCAAAGGCATCATCCCGGACCTGGTGGTGCCCTTCAAGCAGCCCGCTCCCGCCGCCAAGACCGACAAAAAAAACAAGGGCCTGAGCGAAAAGGACCTGCAAGGGGCCATCGCCCCCGAGGGAGAGGAAGAGCCCGCCAAGCCAGCCAAGGCCGAACCGCCCCAGGACAAGGAACAGGACAAGACCAAACAGGATAAGTTGCACTATCCCAAAGACCGTCTGGAACAAGACAATCAAATGGTGCGGGCCCTGGACCTGCTCAAAGCCTGGCAAATCTTTTCCGGCCACGAGGGCCTGACAAAAGCCAAGGACTCCGGCGCCGTCAAAAAACAGTGACCCCGCGCAAAACGCCTTCCAGGCGTTCCTCACGCCGCCGCAGGGCCCTTTGGGCCCTGGGGGCGGCGGTGGTGAGCCTGGCATTCTTACTGGGCCTGTGGTGGGGCGGTCCGGGGCCCCAGCCTCCCGTGCCCCAGCGGCCCACCCCAAAAGCAGTTCAAGCCCCCAAGGCCAAGCCCACCGCCCAACCGGTGAAGCAGGCGCCCCAACAGGACGCCACCGCCAGCCGGCCCCCCATCCCCCGGATAGCCTTGATAATAGACGACATGGGCCACGGCCTGGCCCCGGCCACCCGTCTGGCGGCGCTTAACCTGCCTTTGACTCTGTCCATCCTTCCCCACGCCGCCCAAGCCGAGGCCGTGGCCCGCCTGGCGCGGTCCAATAACCTGGAGGTGATGCTCCATCTGCCCATGGAGCCCCGCGGATACCCCGGCCGCGATCCCGGCCCCGGGGCCTTGCTCTGCGGCATGCCCCGGGATGTGCTGCTCGCTACGCTCAGGGACAACCTGGCCAGAGTGCCCCATGCGGCGGGGGTGAACAGCCACATGGGCTCTGAGTTCAGCCTCCGCCCAGAGCTTCTGGAACCCGTGCTGCTCGAACTAAAAAAACGGGATTTGTTTTACCTGGACAGCTTCACCAGCCCGGACTCCCAAGGCTTGGCCACCGCCCGGCGCTTGGGCCTGCGCACTGGCCGGCGCGACGTGTTTCTGGATCACCAGGTGAGCCGTGAGGCCATCGACCGCCAGATGGAGCGGCTGCTCAACCTGGCGCGGAAAAGGGGTCGGGCCGTGGCAATCGGCCATCCACACCCGGAAACCATCAAGGCGCTACAATACTGGGCTCCCCGCTTGCGCCGGCAGGCGACACTGGTAAAGGTGTCCGAAATCCTGGACGCCCCCTAAAGCCCTCCTAAAACCAGCAACCAGGCCAACAGCCGCCAGGCCAACATGGCGTAGAAGCCGGCCAAGAGATCATCGGCCACCACCCCCCAGGCCCCGGGCAGCCTTTGCAGCGCATCCACCCCCAGAGGTTTGACGATGTCGAAAAAGCGAAAAAAGGCCAGGGCGGCCAATAGCTCCCAGCCCAAGGAGGCTATCCCGTACATGGCCAAGAGCATGCCCGCGGCTTCGTCGATCACTATCTGGCCGGGGTCCTCTTTGTCGCCGAACACCTTGCCGCGCAAGGCCAAGTGGCAGAGAAAAATCGAAACCAAGGACACTAGCGCCACCAAGGCCCCGTATTCCCAGCCGGACAATACCCCGCCCTTGGCCAACCACAACGCGCCCAGGCCGGCGATTAAAAGCGAACCATAGGTGCCATGGGGGCCGGGCAAAAGCCCCACTCCCATGCTTACCATGAGTTTTAAAAGCCAGCCGCCCCGCGCCTGGCCTTGTAACTGGACCGGCATGGATTCCAACCATAAAAAACCGGCGGTCCGGGCGGACCGCCGGTTGATAATCTTCTACAATTTCCGCCGCGGCTATAAACCGATTTTGTTTTACTTGTTAAACACCATACGGCCCGGCGGCAATGCGTACCCAACTAGGGACATCAAGGACGAAATTTAATTGCCCTACCTTTGGTCAGACGCGGCGCAAGAGCTAATTAGCTTAGTCCACCGGCACCAAACGCCAGGCGTTGGAACGGCCACGCGGTTTTTCCAAGCTGAAGGAGGCGCCTTCCTTGGCGCCGGTTATTTCACTGAAATCAGTGATGGTAAGACGGCCGGTGTTGGTGACCTTGTAAGAAACAGCCTGGGCTTTTTCTTTTTTGCGGGTTTCCTGCTTAATGTCCCCGGCTTCGACCATGGCTTGCTTAAGTTGCTGGGCAAACTCAACGGCGGTCATGTCGCGCAGGGCGGCCTTGGCTCCCTTGGTTTGCAACTTGCCGCGAATCTCCTGTTCGGAGACGCCACTTTTAACCATTTTAAGCAACTTGGCACGGTCGGCCTCGCTCCAACGAGAAGTTCTTGCCACGTCTTTTCTCCTTTATAGATTAAGTTGACATCTGACAAATAATTGATTGAGTATTCATAATATATACAGGCTATTTTCGCCTTACGTCAAGCCGTAATTACAACATAATTATATTTTTGTTTAGTGATTTTCTGATTGCATATATTTACCTCAAAATATTTTAACCATCAATAAGCCCTAACAATTGAATGGTGTTTTCTGTGCGGCCTCCGAATGTGCGCAGATCCCTTTTAAGCGAACAGATATCATTTTTTCCAAGAAACTTGCGGCGCAACCAATTTTGAACTAGACTCCACAATCTATTGATCCTAGGCAATTCCGCGCCAAAACAAACTACCGCCCAGAGGATGACGTGTTTTTAGGTCAGGCAGATAGAGTAACCGGCCTCGGATTTCAAGGAAAAGCCCCATGATTGGGGCCTGGATTATCGCCATTGCGGCCGTGGCCGACGCTTCGCTTGGCGATCCGCCTTCCTGGCCTCACATGGTGCGTTACATGGGCCGGTCAATCGCTTGGCTGGAGGGCCAACTGCGCTCAGTGGCCTCTTCCCCCTTTGGCCTGCGCATGGCCGGATTGTTGTTGGTGCTTTTGGTGGTGGGCGGCTTTTCCCTGGCCGCCGGCCTGGCTCTGTGGCTGGCCGGAGCGGTGGCCGCGCCGTTGGCCTGGCTGTTGTCCCTGCTCCTGAGTTGGCAGTGCCTCTCCGCCGGGCAGTTGTGGCGCGAGGCCCACTCGGTGCTGGCGGCCCTGGACGGACATGAACTGGAGTTGGCCCGCAAGCGCCTTTCCATGATCGTGGGCCGGGACACCAAATACCTGGACCTGCGGGGGGTGCGCCGCGCGGTGGTGGAAACCGTGGCCGAAAACTTCAACGATGGCGTGGTGGCCCCCCTGCTGTACCTGGCCCTGCTGGGCCCGGTGGGGGCGGTGGCCTACAAGGCGGTCAACACCCTGGATTCCATGGTTGGTTACCGCGACGAGCGCTACCGGGACCTGGGCTGGGCCGCGGCGCGCCTGGACGACTTGGTAGGCTGGGTTCCCGCCCGGTTCAGCGCCTTGCTCTTGGTGGCGGCCTGCCCCCTGCTGGGCCTGGATGCCGGCGAGGCATGGCGCGCCGCCCTGCGGGATCATGGGGCTCACAAGAGCCCCAACTCCGCCTGGCCCGAAGCGGCGGCGGCCGGAGCCCTGGGGGTGCGCCTGGGCGGACCGAATTATTATCACGGCCAATTGGTCGACAAACCCTGGATCAACCCGGCGGGAGGCCCCACCGGAGAGGCCCAGGCGGCCCAATGCGTGCGTCTGATGCAGGTAGCCACGGTCTTGGCCGTGGGCGGGGCCTTTTCTGCCGCCTGGGGCCTGGGCTGGTGGAGCTAAACCGGGCCGCGGCGGTGGTTGTCTCAAGGCTTTCCCATCAAGAGTTGATACTTATAATGCCTCGTCGCGGAGCCGGTGGAAAGTTTGGTTGCCATTATTATGAATAGTTAGCGGACCAATTTTTTTTATGCCGTGTTCGCCAGCCCATTGCTTGGCTTGCGGGCAAGAGGCATGGCAGGCATAATCCGACTTGAACATTATTTGAACATTAGTGGAGTTTAACCTTGCCAGCCAGCCAGCCCTATAGCCCCTGGGAGCGCTTCAAGTTCTGGCTGGTGTCCCAGTTGGCCGCCCGCTTGGTGCGCGCCATGTTCCGCACCTGCCGGGTGGAGCTTCGGCGCTCCGACTTGGTGGAAAAATACTTCAACCAGGGCCGGCCGGGCATAGGGATCACCTGGCACCGGGGGGCCATCTTCTCCCTCTACTTTTTCGGGCCCAAGCATCCGGCCATAATGATCAGCCGCTCCCGGGATGGGGAATACCTGGCGCGCTACCTGGCCATAATGGGCGGAGTGCCCGTGCGGGGCTCCTCCAGCCGGGGGGGCATGGCCGCCCTCAAGGAGATGGCCGATTATCTTAAAGCCGGACCGGGCCGCTATGCGGCCACCGTGGCCGACGGACCGCGGGGTCCGCGCTACGTGGCCAAAAAGGGCATGATCGCCCTGGCCGCCCAGACCGGCCTGCCCTTGGTGCCCATGATGTGGTCGGCCAAGCGAGTGTGGGTGTTAAAGAACTCCTGGGACCGCACCATGATTCCCAAACCTTTCGCCAAGGTGATATTCAACGCGGGGCGAGAGTTCCGCTACCCGCCGGATATCAAAGGCCAAGAGTTTGAAGCGGCTCGGCAGGAGTTGGAGGATGAACTTAACCGGCTCAAAGACGAGTTGGACGCCATCACCGGCTACCGTGAGCCGGCATGATTCACGCCCTTGTTTTGCATCCAAGGCATTGCCGCCCAAGTGAACCTTGCGCTAGGATGGCTTTAGCCGGGAGAATTTTTTGAGTAAGCGACCACCGAGCAAAAGACGCACCCCGCCACGCGCCGGCGCGCGCCGACCACGCACCCCGCAGACGGAAACCACGCCCTATAATCCCAGGGTCAACCCAAGACTAAAGCCCGTGCTGTCCGACGTGGGCGTACCCGGGGACACCCCCTTTAAGCCCGACCCTTTCCAGAGCGAAGCAGTGGAGCTTTTGGCCGGGCAGGACGTGGTGGTGAGCGCCCCCACCGGCAGCGGCAAGACCTGGATCGCCGAGCAGGCCATCGCCCGGACCCTGGCCCAGGGGCAGAGGGCTTGGTACGCCAGCCCCCTGAAGGCCCTGTCCAACGCCAAATTGGCTGAGTTCGGCGAGATCTTCGGGCGGGAAAACGTGGGAATCCTCACCGGCGACCGCAAGGAAAACCTGGGCGCGCCGCTGATCGTGGGCACCACGGAGATTCTGCGCAACCAGCTCTACGACGCCATGCATCGGGGCACGGACCTGGACGCGGGGCTGGTGGTCTTGGACGAAGCTCATTTCCTGGGCGACCCGGACCGCGGGGTGGTGTGGGAAGAGGTGATCATCTACCTGCCGGTGCGGGTGCGCCTGCTGCTTCTTTCGGCCACGGTGTCCAACGCGGCCCAGATCGCCCGCTGGCTCAACTTCGTGCGCGACGAACCCTGCACCACGGTTCTCAGCGACCAGCGGCCGGTGCCCCTTTATCCTCTGTTTCTGATGCCGGACGGCGAGTTGACCCCGCTCAAGACCACCCGAGGCCTTTTCGCCAAGGTGAGTCACTTTGTGGAGACCCAAGGCAAGGAGCGCTCCCGTTGGCAGGGCAACCTTTTGCCGCCATTCAGCCGCATACTTCAGTCCCTGGACCATGCCGACTTGCTGCCGGTCATTTTCTTTCTGAAGTCGCGCTCCGACTGCGACGCGGCTCTGGACCATGTGGCCACGGCCCACCTGAGCCACGATCCCGAGCGGGTGGCGCGGCTCAACCAGGAAATCGACGCCTGGATTCAGCACTATCCCTTCATGCGGGGCCAAGCCCAGATCGAGCAGATACGGGCGGTGCAGGCGGCCAGCCATCACGCGGGGCACCTGCCCCTGTGGAAACTGCTGGTGGAGCGGCTCATGCAGCAGGGCCTGCTCAGGGCCATCTTCAGCACCTCCACCGTGGCCGCGGGGGTCAACTTCCCGGCCCGCACCGTGGTCATCACCCAGAGCGACCGCTTCAACGGCCGCGAGTTCGTGGAGCTCAAGGCCACCGAACTGTTGCAGATGACCGGCCGGGCCGGGCGGCGGGGCATGGACAACATCGGCTTTGCCTGCGTGGTGCCCGGACCCTTCAACGACGTGCCCCTGACGGCGGCCCTTCTGGACGCCGAGCCCGAGCCAATAGAAAGCCAGCTCTCCATAAACTTTTCCATGGCGCTCAACCTGCTGCTCTCACAGCGGCCGGCGGAGGTCAAGCAACTATTGGGCATGTCCCTGGCCACCTTCCAGCGCCTGGAGCGCACCCATGGTCAGCCCCGCACCAAGGCCGGGCCGCAACGGGTGCTAAAAGCCCTGGCCCGGGAACTGGCCGGCTCTCAATGTCCGGGGCCGGAAGAGGCCGTGGTGCGCCGCCGCCGTCACCGCCAGTTGGAGCGCCTGCGCAAGCGGTTGCAAAAGGAAGGCAGCTCCAGGGACGCGGGAATGTGGGCCTCCCTGACCAGGGGGCGGGTTTTGATGGATATGTACGGCGCGGCCTGGGCCGTGCTGCGCCGGGAGGACAGCCCCGATGGACGGGGGGTGTTGGCGGTCAACCTGGAGCAAGAGCGCCGCTTGATGCGAGGCCGGCCCCGCCTGGAATTCATCGGCCTGGAAGAAGTGGCCGGCGTGTTCCAGGAAGAGCTCACCCTCCCCCAGACTGGTGGCGGCAGGGCCCTGGCCGAGGCGGTGGTGCGCCAAACTCCCCGGCGGCCCACCCCCCTGGGCGCACCCCAGATAGAAAACTTGGCCGCCCGGGAAACCGCCGAGTTGAGTGAGCGTCTGGGCGCGGTGGACAACGAGTTGGACTCGCTAGTCTGCACTTCCTGCCCGGCCCGGGAACAATGCCTGGAGGGCAAAAATGGCCTGAGCCGCCTTCTGGACCAAGCCGAGGAGCAACTGGCCGAGGTGGCGGATCAGAGCCACGCCTTTTGGTTCGACTTCGTTCGCCACCTGGAATTCCTGCGAACCGAGGGTTTCGCCGATCCCCAAGGCCGCTTAACCCCCGACGGCCTCTGGGCCAGCCAACTGCGCCTGGACCAACCTGTGCTCATCGCCGAGGCCATCCGGCAAGGCTCCTTGCCCCAACAGGACCCGGTGCTCTTGGCGGCCATACTGGCCCTTTTCGTGGACGAGCGAGAGCCGGAGTTCACCCCGGCCCTGGACCGCCGCCTCCGGGCCGCCCTGGCCGGCTTGCGCCAATCCCTCGACCCCATGATGGACCGCCTCAGCCAATGGGGCTTCGCCACACCGGTTTTGCCATACCGCGCGGCCGCGGCCATCTACGCCTGGTGCCAGATGGTCGATTTCGACCAGGTGGTGACGCTCTACGGCGGAGCCGAAGGCGACATCGCCCAGTTGATCTATCGAACCGCCGACAATCTCCGGCAGCTCATCAGCTTGCAAGACACCCATCCGCGCCTGGCCGACACCGCCCGGGACGCCGTGGAGCTGCTGCTAAGGCCACCGGTGGTGGTGCCCACTTAAACCTTACGTTTTAGGCCCAAGGTGTCGTTGCATTTTACAACTAAAGTGTCACAAACCTTGTTACTTTTTTCTTTAAGTCTTACCCCAACCTGTGCTAATAAACCTTGAACGCTTGGCCCGCCGCCTGCAGGAGAGTCGTTTTCCCCTCCATCAGACGGCGACTTAACTAGGTTAATATTTGGCCCAATTAATCCCCCGCGCCCTTTCGCTTTGGCGTTTAGGAGGGGAGGACGCTATCTTATGTCTCACGATCACGACAGTCATGGCAGCCCTGAAGGCAGCATGAAAAGCCGGGTTTTGTGGCTCGGTATTGGTGTAGCCATTTTTTTGTTGGTGGGATTTGTCCTGCCGACCCCGGACAGCGTAATCCAAATCGTAGAAAAGTACGGCTTCGCCAAAAAAATGATCTCCTGGGAAATCGCCCACAACTTGCAGGACGCCGCCCATAAGACCATGGTGGTGCTGGGCATCATCCCCATGGCGGTCATTTTCTTTGCCACCGAGGCCATCCCCATCGGCCTCACCGGCCTCCTCATGCCCATCTTGGCCTATTTCCTCCACTTGCTGCCCATGAAGTCCATCGGCAAGTCATTTGCCGGCGACGCCCCCATGTTCCTTCTGGGCGTGTTGGCCATGGGCGTGGCGGTGGTGGACGTGGGGCTGCACAAACGCTTGGCCGCCTGGCTATTGGGCTGGACCAAGGGCTTCTACGTACCCGTCTTCGTGCTGTGCATCTCCATGGCCGTGGTGGGCAGTTTCATTTCGGCCCATGCCATGTGCGCCTTCATGACTCCGGTTATGATGGCGGTCTACTACGGGTCGGTGGCGGCCAACAGCCAGGGGGGACGGATTACCCATGACCCGGCCCTGGCCAAGTTTTTGCTATTCTCCCTGTGTTTCGCCCTTAACGTGGGCGGGGTGGGCAGCCCGGCGGCCGGCGGACGAAACGTGATCATGATGGGCTTCTGGTCCGAGTACAAAGTGCCCATGGACTTCTTCACCTGGATGACCTACGGCCTGCCCATAGTGCCCATCATGGGCTTCTTGGTGGCCGTGTATATGATCTTGCTGTTCGGCCGTAAGATCAAAACCAAGGACCTGACCCCCGGCCTGGCGGCCATCAAGGACGAGACCCGCAAGATGGGCAAGATGAGCTACGCCGAGTACGTCACCTTCGGCATGCTCCTGCTCATCCTGGTCCTGTGGATCTTCGGCGGCGAGGAGATGGGCCTGGGCGGACCGGCCCTGCTGGCCCTTCTTATACCTGTTATCTTCCGCACCACCGAATGGCGAAAAATCCTGAACGGAATCTCCTGGGACGCCTGGTTCATGTACTGCGGCGCCTTGACCCTGGGCGCCTTGCTCAAGGAGTCCGGCGCGGCCATGTGGCTGGCCCAGACCTTCCTGGAAGCACTCAGCTCGGTGGGCATGTCCAAGGGCTTCGGCCTGTGGGTGGGCATGAGCGGGCTCTCGGGCCTGATGACCAACTTCATGTCCGATGCCGGCACCACCGCCCTCTTGGGCCCCATCGCCATCCCCATGGGCCTGATGACCGGGGTGCATGGCGAACCCTGGGCCGTGGGCCTGGCCGTGGCCTTTGCCACCAGCTTCGCCCACTTCCTCATCGTGGGTACTCCCAACAACGCCATCGTCTACGGCCTGGGCATGTACCCGGACACGGGAGAGCGGGTCATACATCCGGTAGACTTCCTGAAGTATGGTTTCGTGCTGTGGGTGATATGCATGCTGGTGGTCTGGGTTATCGGCTTCATGGTCATCTACAACATTGTGGGCTTCCCCGACGGCATCCTGGAGACCGCTACCAAGGCTATGCAGTCAGGAACCATGCCCAAATAGCGGAGTTGCCTTAAAACCCACAGGGTGCGACCCTAAACTTATAAGCAATACCGTCGGTGGGGCGAAACACGGGCCCCACCGGCAAAGATATGGCGAAAGAAGAGGGCTGTTATGAAAACCAAAAGCGTCAAAGAAATCATGGTGCCTCTTGGGGAATATGCCACCATTACGCAGGACGCCACGCTTTTTGAGGCAGTGCAGGCTCTGGAAAAATCGTGGGATAATGCCAGGGCTTCCAAGTTCAAACATCGTGCGGTTTTGGTTTTGGACCACGACGGTCATGTAATCGGCAAGGTGTCTCATTGGGACCTGCTGCAAGCTCTGGAGCCTAAATACCGCAAGATAGCCGACTTCGACCGCTTAACTCACTTCGGCCTCAGCCCCGAGTTCATGCGATCCATGGTGGACAAGGAGGAGCTTTGGGACGACCCCTGGGATTTGCTGTGCTCCCGGGCCTCCAACATCCTGGTGAAAAACGCCATGCGCCCCATCTCCGATGACGATTTTATAGACGAAAACTCCTCCTTGGCCCATGCCGCTCACATGCTGGTCATGGGGCGCAAGCTTTCGGTGCTGGTGCGCCAGGGTACCAAGGTGGTGGGCATTCTTAGGGTGGTGGATGTTTGCGACAACATCTGCGAGATGATCAAGACCTGCAAAATCTAACGGCCGCGTCCGCTAAAAAACAACCGGGGAGGGCTGCAGCCCTCCCCTTTTTTTGCCCGGCCTTGCCGCCCTAGAATAGGGCTTCGGCAAACCCCTCGGCCTCAAAGGGCCGCAGGTCTTGTATTCCCTCGCCCAACCCCACAAAGCATATGGGCAGCTTCATCTCTCCGGCTATGGCCACCACCACCCCGCCCTTGGCCGTACCGTCCAGTTTGGTGAGGATCAAGCCGGTGAGGGGAACCGTCTGGTTGAACAGCTTGGCCTGTTGCAAGGCGTTTTGGCCGGTGGTGGCGTCCAGCACCAAGAGCACCTCATGGGGCGCGCCGGGCAACTTTTTGCCCAGCACCCGGTGGATCTTCTTGAGCTCCTCCATAAGATTCACCTTGGTGTGCAGGCGGCCGGCGGTGTCCACGATAACCACGTCGCGCCCACGGTTCAGGGCGGCCTCCACGCCATCGAAGGCCACCGCCGAGGGGTCAGCCCCTTCCTGGCCGCCCACGATATCGCAGCCCACCCGCTCGGCCCATATGGTCAGCTGTTCGCTGGCCGCCGCCCGGAAGGTGTCGCCGGCGGCCAGAAGAACCGAGCGGCCCTGGTTGCTGAAATAATGGGCCATCTTGCCGATGCTGGTGGTTTTGCCCACCCCGTTCACCCCGACCACCATTATCACGTGCGGCTGGTTGTCCCGCTCCGGAGCCTGGGGCGCGTCGCGCAAAACCTCGGTGATGCCCTTTCTCAGGGCGTGCTTCAGGGCCTCGGCGTCGTTCAACTCCTTGCGGGCCACCTGGCCCCGAAGCTGCTCGATGAGCTTCAGGCTGGTCTCCACCCCCAAATCGGCCGAGACCAACACTTCTTCCAACTCGTCCAAGGTGTCGTCGTCTATTTTTTTGCCCAGGGTGATTCGGTCGATGGAGCCGCCGATTTTGTCCTTGGTTTTTTTGAGCCGCCGGCCCAGGCGGCCCCAGAGGCCCAGCTTGGGCTCATCCTCGGGCTCCGGCTGGGGCTCGGGTTCGGGCGCCGGCTCCTGGGCGTGGGGTTCCATTTCCGGCTGGCGGATTTCTGGGCTATCCAAAGCGGCGGGTGGCTCCTTGGCCTCTCCCGCTTCCACAACCGCCGGCTCTGTGGGCGGAGTTTCCCCGCCGCCGGGAGAGTCTTGTTGCTCCGGCGTGGTTTCGCTCTGGGCGGCGTTGGGCTCCTTTGGCTCTTGCTCCGGCTTTTTCTTTTTAAAACGTCCGAAAAGCGACATGGCATCCGTTCAAGGTTGAGTTAAAAAACCGCGGGCAGGCCCTTGGGCCCGCCCGGCAAATCTAATAAGCCCCGCCCCCGGCGTCAAGGGCGTATCCATTTGTCTATAATCAGCGCCCGGTCCCGCCGGCTTTGCGCCTTAGGCGGCCAGGGACTCGCCCTGCTCCAGGGAAACGCGCAGCAGCTTGCTCACACCCTTTTGCTCCATGGTCACTCCGTACAGGGTGTTGACCATCTCCATGCTGGAACGGCTGTGAGTTATCATCAATATCTGGGAGCGCCGGGAAAGCTGCTGCAGAAGCTCCAGGAAGCGGCCGTTGTTGGCCTCGTCCAGGGGGGCGTCCACCTCGTCCAAAATGCAGAAGGGGGCCGGCCGGATGAGGAACAGGGCAAAAAGCACCGCCACCGCGCTCATGGCCTTTTCCCCGCCGCTGAGTGCATCGAGGTTTTTCACCTTCTTGCCCGGCAATTCCACCAGCAGGTGCAGGCCCGCGTCCAGGGGATCGGTGCCCTCTTCCAGGGCCAGCTTGGCCTGGCCGCCGCCGAACATCACCTTGAACACCCCGTCCAGACGCTGGTTGACCAACTCCAGGGTTTCCAGGAAGCGGCCCCGGGTGGTGCGGTTGATCTTGCGGATGGCCGAGCGCAAGTCCTCCAGGGATACTTCCAGGTCCGCCTTCTGGGCGGTGAGAAAGGCGTGACGTTCGGCCAGGGCGGCGTGCTCGCTGATGGCCTCCAGGTTCACCGGGCCCAGGTTGTTCAGACGCTTGCGCAGCTTCTCCAGCTTGCGCTGGGCGCCTTCCAGATCAAAGGCGCCCTCCGGCAGGTACTCCCGGTAATGGGCGGCCATCTCCACCCGGCAGCGCTCCATGGCCTGCCCGGCCACCTGCTCCCGCTTGAGTTCCAACTCGCGCAGCCGCCAGGCCAGCTCTTGGCCCACCCCCTCGGCCTGTTTCAGCTCGGCCCGGGCCCGTTTTAGCTCGCCCTCCAATTGGGCGGTGCGCCCTTGGGCGTAGCCCAGCACCTCCTGGGCCTGCTTGAGGCTGCTCTCCTGGCGGTCCAATTCGGCGTAAAGCCCCCCCAGGCCTTCTTGTTCCTTGCCCCGCCGCTCTTGGCAGTTTTTCAGCTGCTCCCCAGCCTGCTCCAGTTCCCGGCCCAGGGCCAGCACCCGGGCGCTGGCCCGGTCCATGTCCTGTTGCAGCCGCGAGGCCTCACGCTGGGCCTGCTGGGTCTGGGTGCTCAGGGACGCGGCGGCCAGCTTGGCCTCGCTTTCCAGGTGGCGGGCCTCCTCCAGAGCTTGGCGGGCCTCCTGCAACATCTGCCGGGCCTCGTCCAACTCCTGCTCCAGTTCCTGGTCGCGGCCTTGCAGTTCTCCGCTTTGCCGGGACAGGTCCCGCATCTCCTGGGTCAGGTGGTCAAGCTCGCCCTCGGTATCGCCGCCCTCGAACTCCAAGGCCTGAAGGCGGCGCTGGGCGCCCTGGTTCTCCTGCTCGGCCCTGGCCAACTCCCGCTCCCGCTGGGTCAGCTCCTGCTGCCGGGCCTGCTGTTCCTCGGCCAGGGAGCCGCGTTCCTGCTCGGCCTGGGCCAGGAAGGCTTCGGCGGCGCGGCGGCGCTGGGCGGCCATCTGCTCAAACTCCTGGGCCTGGGCCAGTTGCTCCCGCCGCTGTTGCAGGTCATTGCGCCGGGCCAAAATCGACTCGCCGCCCCCTTGCCCCACCGTGGCCAGGCCCGGCCGGTCCAGGCGCTGTCCGCCGGAGCTGACCACCACCTGGCCGGGGGTCAAGGTGCGCCCGGCCCGCCAGGCGGTCTCCAAGTCCGGGCACCAGCCGGCTCCGCCCAACAGATGGGCCAGGGCCTCGCAACCGGCCTCCGGCCGCACCAGGCCGGCCAGGGCTTGAGATCCGGCCGGAGCCTGTTGCCCCTGGGAGACTAAATCCTCCAAGGCCACCACCCGGAGACGGCCCAGGCCTTTTTCCCCGCTCCAGGCGGCCAGGGCCAGGGCCTCGGCCCCCGTCTCCACGATCACCGCTTGCAGGTCCGGGCCCAGGACGGCTTCCACCAACTCTTCCTTGCCCGGCTCCACGTTGAGCTTTTCGGCCACAACCCCTTGAAGGGGCACGGGCAGCTCGCCGGCCTTGGCCGCCTTGAGCACCTTGCGCACCCCGGCCCCGGCCCACTGATGGGAGTCCAGGCTGAGTGCCAGGGCGCTCACCGCCGCGTCCAACTCGTGGCGGCTACGGGTGGCCTGGGCCTCTTCCCGGCGCAGAGCGGCCAGCTCCTCGCCCAGCTGCTTCAGTTGGGCCCCGGCCCGAGCAACTTCCTGGGCCCCCTCTTCCTGGGCCCGGCGCAGGCTTTCCACCTCGAAACCAGCCTGTCCCAAGGCTTGGCTGGCCATCGCCTCCTGCTCCAGCAGTTGCCGGCGCTGCTCCTGCTGCTGCTGGCGGCGGCGCTCCAACTCCTGGCGGCGGCGCTCCAGGTCTCCCTGGCGGTTCCTGATTTGGCTCAGGCGGCTCATGGCGTCCACCAGTTCGGCCTTGGACAGGTCCACCGCTTCCTCGGCCGCGCCCAGGGCCTCGTGGCAGCGAGCCACCTCCTGGGAGGCCTCGCCCACGGCCAAATCGCTCTGGCGGCTGCGGCCCTCGGCCTCGGCCAGCACCCGGCGGGCCCGGTTAAGCTCTTCCTGGTTGGTGACCAGGCCGCGCTTAAGCTCCGCCCGCTCGGCCTCCAGGCGCTCGGACTGGCGCTTGAGGTTTTCCACCTCCCGGCCCAGGAGGATAAGCTCGTTCTCCGCCTTTTGGATAACCCCTTGGGCCTCCAGGCGGCGGGCCCCGGAGTCGCGAATCTCCTCCTCCGCCTCCAAGAGCCCCAGGCGGGCGGTCTCCAGGTCGGCCTCCAGGCCGGACAGGCGCTGGTTGGCCAGCTCCAGGCTGGTGCCCGCCGCGTCGGCCTCGGCCCGAACCTGGGAAATCTCCTGGCTGTACTGGCGGTATTCGAAGCTGGACACGTTCAGATCCAGAGCGCGGATATTCTCGCGCAACTCCTTGTGCGCCTGGGCCTTTTTGGCCTGGCGCTTGAGGCGCTCCATCTGTGTGGAAACCTCCAAAAGAATGTCCTGCAAACGGGCAAGATTGTCTTTGGTGCCCTGCATCTTGCGCAGGCTCACCTTTTTTTGATTTTTAAAGCGGGTGATGCCCGCCGCCTCCTCCACCCACAAGCGGCGTTCTTCGGGCTTGGCCTCGATAAAAGCGGCCACCCTGCCCTGCTCGATGATGGCATAGGCCCGGTTGCCCAGGCCGGTGTCCATGAGCACCTGCTGTATGTCCTTGAGACGGCAGGGCATCTTGTTGATAAGGTATTCGCTGTCACCGCTGCGGTACAGCCGGCGGGTCACCATTATCTCGCTCAACCCGGCGTAGGGCTCGGCGGTGACGCTGCCGTCGTTTTCAAAGACTACGTTGACCTCGGACAGGCCCGCGGGCTTGCGGCCCTCGGCCCCGTTGAAGATCACGTCCTCCATGCTATGGCCGCGCAGTTGCCTGGCCGACTGCTCACCCAAGGCCCAGCGCACCGCGTCCACCACATTGGACTTGCCGCAGCCGTTGGGCCCCACCACCGCGCAAAGACCCTCGGGAAAGTCCATAATGGTGCGGTCGGCAAATGATTTAAATCCAATGATGTCCAGGCGCCGGACCTTCATGGCCACCCCACGCTAGAGTTCACTCGAAATTAGCAAAAAAAGGGGGCCAAGTCAACCGGCAACACAATATTGAGTAGGTTGAGCCGCAAAGGACAACAAGATGTAGGGGCAAGAGATTTTTCGTGTTTCAGCCCGGGTGCACTAAAAGGCTCTCGTCATTTTTTGGGGCCTTCTCCGTGGCCCACCAGGATGGCCCCCACCGCCGCGGCCAGGGGAGCGCGCAACTTGCCTTGGAGCAGCCATACCCGCTGGGGGGGCTTCACCTGCACCTGGGCCAGTTCGCCGTTGTCGCCCAGGAACTTATACACCGGAGGCCGGCCGCCACCCACTTCCTCCACCGACATCTCCCCTTTGCCCCGCACCCGGATGGTCAGGCCCGCCCCGTCGCTAAGGCCGCCGGCGGCGTTGGGGTCCTTGCCCGCATCGCGCCACTTGGAAGGCAAGGAATAAATGGACATGCGCCAAGGTTTGTCCCCCTGCCTTGGGTCCATGATGCAGGCCAGCACCTGGCGGCGGCTAGGGTCCAGGGTGAAACCATGCCCCCAAAGGGTGCCGATGTTCAAGTCCATGCCTCCCTGATCGCTTCCCAGGGCGCATCGGCAATACCAGTCCCCGCCACCCCCGCCGCTGACAACGAAGCTGGCCGCCTGGCGCATCACCAGGCCCGGCATGCCCACAAAGCGCCAATCCTCTTGCACCGGCTTCTCCCCCTGAACGCCGTGCACTCTATAGCCGCCGAAGACCAATCCGTCCTGCCAGCCCTGCCCACCCGGGCGGAGCACCTCCATGGGGCTTCCCAGATCGGCCGTGGCCGGCGGCGGGGCCGTGTAGGAGCCTCCGCAGGCATTGACCAGCACCATGGCCATGATCACACCAGCCGGAAAGAGCAGGCTTCTAAGCTTTTGGGCAAATCGAATGGGCATGGAGGTTTCCTTTGCTAAGGCTTGCGGCTTATGTCCTGGTAGAGCAACAGGGCCGCCGCCGCCGCGGCCAAGGCCGGCTGTTGGGGCGAGTCGGGCAGCCACAACACCCCGTTGTTAATCACCTGCACCGCCCCCACCGTGCCATCCATGGCGCCCATGACGGCGAAAACGTAGCCCACGGGCTCGCTCAAGGGGATGGTGGTCCCTTCCAGCTTGTCGGTGCCGCGCACCCGCACGGTTAACCCCGGGCCTTCCAGGACCCCTTGCATGGGCGCATTGGAGGCGCCCGAGGCGGCCAAGGCAAGCCGCCACGGTTTGTCCCGGGGAGGGCGCAGGGAGCAGGCCAGGCTTTGGCCCGCGCCCACCTCCCAGGTGAGCTTACCCCCGCCCACCATTCCCTCTAACACCTTTTGCCTCACGTTGACGGCGCAGTTGCAGTGCCAGGATTTGCCCGCTACTCCCGTGTCCAACAGGTATTCATAGGACTGGCCCGCTTGGTAGCTCTCATAGCCCATGAATCCCCAGGCGTTGCTTTTGGTCCACCCCCGCCTGATCTGCTTGACCGTGTAAGGGCCGAATGTGAAGGGCGCATCCCAGCCAGCGACCATGGTTTGCTCCACATTCCAGGCCGGTATGGCCGCGACCAATTCCACGGGCGCGGCCATGCGGGCCTCGCGGCAGGCAGTGCCCGCAAAGGCCACGAGCATGATCGTCAGCAGTGTCAGACAGCGGCGGAACATAGGCAGATCCTCCTGGGCGTATTGCGGGGGGACTGCTTGATTTTGCCATGAAAGGCCGGGTTATTGAAGCGGCTTGTGCTGGAGGCCTATTTTTGGTCCAGGGCTTTGCGCATCGCGCCCAGCATCTCGGCCCGGGTGAACGGCTTGGGCAACAAGCCGGCGGTCTTGAGGGAAAGGTCCTGCCGTAGTTCTCCATCCCTGGCGTATCCCGAAGAAATAACCACCCTGGCCAGGGGATTTACAACAAGGATCTCTTCCAGGCACCTCTGCCCCCCCATACCCGGCATGCTCAGGTCCAAGATCACCAAATCAATTTCCTGCTGCCGGGATGCGTAGATGTCCAGGGCCTGCTCACCACTGGTGGCTTCCAAAACCGTGTATCCAGCAGAGGAAAGATGGGAGGAGCCTATGGTCAGGAGGTGCCTTTCATCATCGACCAGCAGGATGGTTTCGTGGCCGCTGGTCAGTTGCGGTGGTTCCTCCGCGGGCGGTGCGGTTGGTTTGCGATGCCCGTCGATGGGAAAAAACACACGGAAGGTCGAACCCTTGTCCGGCAGGGTTTCGCAGGTGATATGACCGTGGTGCCCCTTGAGGATGCCAAAAACCGCGGCCATGCCCAGGCCGGTGCCCTTGCCCACTTCCTTGGTGGTAAAAAACGGATCGAAAATCCTGTTAATCACATCGGGGGTCATGCCCGTACCGGTGTCGGACACTGAAATCACCGCGTATTTGCCGGAAAAAATATGGGAGCACGCGTTGCAGAGCATATTGCTCACCTCTTGTTCCGAGGTGGAGATGCTCAACTCGCCCCCGTTGGGCATGGCATCGCGGGCGTTGGTTCCCAGGTTCATCAGCATTTGTTGTATCTGGTGGGGGTCGCCGTTTATGAGGGGCACCTCCTCGGCCAAGTCCAGGCGCACCTCTATCATCTTGGGCAAGATTTTACGGATCAGGTTGGATACGGTCTCTACTTCCTGAGTAATGTCCACCGACTTGAACTCAGGCTCCATGCGATGACTGAAGGTCAAGATTTGCTTGATCAGCCCCTTGGCCCGCTTGGCGGCGTTAATCACCTCTTGCAAATCATCGGGATTAGTGTGGCCCGTGTTGGAATCAGCCCAGGCAATCTCGGTATAACCCATTATGACCGACAAGATATTGTTGAAGTCGTGGGCTATGCCTCCGGCCAGAGTGCCCAAGGCCTCCATCTTCTGTGCCTGACGCAGTTGGATTTCCATCTTGCGGGCCTCGGCCTGGGCGTTCTCTATTTTTTCCAGGGATTGCTGAAGGTCTAGCTCCACCCGCTTACGCTCGGCGATCTCATTCTGCAGGGATATGTTGACGGCCCCCAGCTTGGCGGTGCGCTCCTCCACCTTGCGCTCCAGCTCGATGTTGGCCAGCTCCAGCTCCCTTTCCATGCGCTTGCGCACCGATATGTCGCGCACCACCCCCACCGTGCCGATGAAAAACCTACTGCCGTCCGAGTCGTTTTCTTCGTGCAGGCCCGCGCTGCTCACCTCCGCGAACACCACATCATCGCCAAGCAATTCCACCAGCCCCGGCTTGAAGCTTTCGGAGTGCTTGCAGCGCAGCTTTACTTCCAGGCCCGAGGTCTTGCGTTCGCCGGAGCGCCGCTCGTCAAAGAGCTTGGGCGCCTCGACGTCGCCGGTATTCACCCCTTTCAGACGAGGCAGAACATGCTCTCGGCTGATGGCGGCCACTTCGGAGGGATAGATAATGGAGCTGAAATGACGCCCCAGGAGTTCGCTCGGCTCAAAGCCCAGCCTGCCTATGGCCTCGTTGATATAGGTGAAGCACCCCTGGGGGTCCAGCCGGTAGACGATATCGGGCACCGTCTGCACCAAGCTGCGGAAGCGTTGTTCCGAAGCGGCCAGTTCTGCCAGGTTGTCGGCCAAGCGGTGGTTGGTTTTTTCCAACTCATCGCGAATCTGGGCCAACTCCCGGTTTTGCAGCACCGCGTTTTCATATGTGGACAGCAGCAGGTTGAGCATCTGCCGCCGGTTGGCCGATACGCTGTAGGGCCGCCCCTGGATGGTGACCTGCAGGTTATCACCCTTGGTCTCCACTTTGTACTGGCCGGTGAGCAGGGACGCGACTTTGCTTAAAAGGTATTGCCGGTCATAGGGTTTGGTGACGTAATAATCAGCTTGGTTTTCCAAGCCAGCTATCACGTCTTCCGGTTCCGATAGGGAGGTCAGCAGGATCACGGGGATTTGCTTCAAGGACGAGTGGCCCTTGATGGCCGCGCAAAGCTGGTATCCATCCATCTCGGGCATCATGACGTCGCTGATCACCAGATCGGCCGGCTGGCGCTCCAGAAGCTCCAGGGCCTCCCGGCCGTTCTTGGCTACTTGGGGGAGGTAACCAGCGTCTGTAAGCAACATTGCCAGCTTGATGGCCTGGGTGGGGCTATCTTCGGCGACCAGTATGTGCATCTTTTCAGGCATGGCTATTCAACGCTCTCCAGAACTTCAGCACTAAAATTTCACCCCGGCCACTGCTTTCACGGTCAGCACCAAGCTTTGCCCCCAAATGCCTTGGTTGTCCTGCCCCATGTCCACGGGTTTGGCCACCACCTCCAAGGCGCCCGCTTTCAAGGCTTCGAAGGCGACCCTAGGTTCATCGCTGTCGGCGTGGGCGGTGACCACCACTATGGGCACCGGCGTGGTAGACATGATTCGCCTGGTCGCCTCCACTCCATCCATATCAGGCATTACCACATCCATGGTGATCACGTC
>Ga0180009_10002235_pt1 | contig 22923 bp, 17 predicted proteins | sample OS_PC_MetaG_FD_123537 | JGI IMG/M metagenome (GOLD analysis project Ga0180009, IMG submission 123537) | Groundwater microbial communities from the Aspo Hard Rock Laboratory (HRL) deep subsurface site, Sweden - OS_PC_MetaG | ecosystem: Environmental > Aquatic > Deep subsurface > Groundwater...
TCTGAATCAATAATCATTCCCAAAGAATCACTTGCTCCCATCAATATTTCCAGAAAAGAATCCCAAATTATATCTGACGATATGTCTAACTATAATTCTAAAGATGACTTCCTGCACAAAAATCCTCTTGACCCCAAAGTGCTGGACTTCATTGATGTTCCAATCCAAAATTTCATTACCTATAACGAAGCTGATATATCGATAATTGCTTTTAATTTTATATCAACCATTACAACATATGAAGAAAGTTTTTTTGAAATCCTGGTTAATATTTATAGAACAATGGTAATGCTCGTTGAGCTGGAACAGGACCATGAAAAAAATTTAAAATAAAATAGAAACTGTTAAAAATAAAAAGGTTACCGACAATAACATCAAAGGAAGACAAACAATGGAACGATGCGGCTGGGAAACAAACGATCCGACCTATATCAAATACCATGATGAAGAATGGGGGGTGCCGGTTCATGACGACAAAAAACTCTTTGAATTCATCCTTTTGGAAGGCGCACAGGCAGGACTTTCATGGTTGACGATTCTAAAAAGAAGGCCGGGGTACAAAAAAGCCTTTGCTGATTTTGATGTTGAAAAAGTGGCACGGTTCACGCCTAAAAAAATTGAAAAACTCCTTCTGGATCCCGGCATTATCCGTAACCGGCTCAAGGTTACTGCAGCCGTGACAAATGCCCGGGCCTTTATTCAGATAAAAGAAGAATTCGGGTCTTTTGACGCTTATTCCTGGCGCTTTATGGAGGGGAAACCAAAAATAAATCATTACACCGCTTTAGACCAGATCCCGGCAACAACCAGGGAGTCCGACGTATTTTCAAAGGATCTCAAGCAGCGGGGGTTTAAATTTGTCGGTTCAACCATTATTTATGCCCACATGCAGGCTGTGGGCATGGTCAATGATCACCTTGTCACCTGTTTCAGGTATAAAGAGGTCATGGTGGAATGAATAAAACAAACCAATGGGATAAACCATCTGCCATCCCCCACGGTGCATGGTCCGGCGAGTTTAATCATCCTGACACCAGAGGGCTGTTGAATTTACAGGATGATTGCCTCTCTTTTAAACGGTTCAGAGAAAAACGCTGGTGTTACATGGGAATTATTCACCCGGATATTATTTTCGGGTGCGCAGTGATCCACCTTGGATACATTGCCAGTGCCTTTGCCTTTGGATTTGACCGGCAGCAAAAAAAGATGATTCAACATTCACAGGTTTTTGTCCCCCTGGGGCAGGTCCGCTATGATCAAAACCCGGAAACCGGCGTCTGCAGCTATAAAGGTCTCTGGAACCGGTTGATCCTTACCCATGATAAAAATAAAGGCAAAAAGAAAATCCATGCCCGGTTTTACCGGCCGGGCAGATCCCTTTCAGCTGATCTTGATGTCATTGAACCCGATGGCGGCATTTCTCCCATGAATTTTTTAATGCTCATGAAAGACAATCGGTCTGCATTTACCACCAAAATTGCAGGACTCAAAGCCAGGGGACAGATCACACTCCATAAAAAATGCTTTGACCTTGCATCTGAAAATACTTTTGCCGTCTTTGACTGGACCCATGGATTCTATCCACGGAAGACATCCTGGAACTGGGCATGCGGTGCCGGTTTTGCCGATGACGGGACCCGGGTTGGGTTTAATTTTTCATCCGGTGTATATGAAAACGGGTTACTGGAAAATACGGTCTGGATTAACGGGACACCCTTTAAAACAGGAGATATCATCTTTACCTATGACCCAAGCAATCCTGAAAATTCATGGCAGATCAAGACCAAAGACGATCTTATCAATCTAAAATTCAAACCCGAAGGCATCAGAAGGGCAAATGACAACCTTGGTATTATCAAGAGCCGTTTCATACAACCCTGTGGTTCATTTGAAGGATCTATACAAACAATGGGAAAAATCATTCTCCATCTTTCCTGTGTCGGCGGTGTGGTTGAAGAGCATTTTGCCAAATGGTAAACTATCGTGAAATCCTTTGAGTTTCTTGCTCTTCCCATAACAATTGGCTTTTAATTTAAATAAAAATTATGTAAGACTGACGTGATGTCTTTAAGCGCACACAGTCTATGGTCGTTATAACGGGGTTGCGTTTACATTCAATCTTTAAGGACGTGCAATGGATAAAAAACTTTCCTATGAACAACTTGAAAAGCGGGTGATGGAACTTGAAAAAAAAGCTGCTAAAAAAACATTCTCCGAAAAACTGACCCGCACCCTTTTTGAGATTTCCAATGCCGTCACCATCAACACGGATCTAAACGAGTTGTACCTGTCCATCTATACCTCCTTAGACAAGCTCATGGGATTGCCCAACTTTTATATTGCCCTTTATAAAAAAGATACCAATAAAATATCCATTCCGTTTTTTGTGGATCAATATGATAAATATTCGCAATACGAGGATTCTTATACTGAAACCAATTCTTTAACAGGGGAGGTGCTTAAAAAAAAGAACCCCCTGATTTTAAATGAAGCGCAATTAAAAAAAAGGGCAGCCAAGGGAAGTATTATAGGAACCACGCCCAAAGTCTGGATAGGGGTGCCCCTGCTTAAAAGGGAAATACCCTTTGGCGTAATTGCCGTGCAAAGCTATGATAACCCGAATTATTTTGGCCCCAAGGACCTTGATATTCTCATCTCTGCTTCCAACCAGATTGCCCTTGCCATAGAAAGAAAACACTCCCTTGACGAACTGGATATGCTTAAAAATTATCTTTACAATATCATTAACTCCATGCCATCCGTACTGGTTGGGGTGGATAAAGAAGGGATTGTCACCCAGTGGAATTTCCAGGCAGAACTTGAAACCACTGTCAAAGCTGCGGATGCCATAGGAAAAAACCTTGTGGATATCTTCCCGAGACTCTCCCGAAATATGGATCAGATAAAAGAAAGCATTGAATTCAACAAAATCAAGACCCAGTTAAAACAGGAATATTTTACAGACACCCAAACCCGATACGAAGATATTATTATTTATCCTCTGGTCACCAATAGTGTTAACGGAGTTGTCATCCGCATGGATGACATCACGGACCAGGTAAGACTTGAAGAAATGATGATACAGTCTGAAAAAATGCTTTCCATTGGCGGACTTGCAGCAGGAATGGCCCATGAAATCAATAATCCCCTTGCCGGCATGATGCAGAATGCGCAAGTCATTTACAACAGGATTTCCAAGGATATTCCCGCCAATGAAACAGCAGCCCGGGAGGTGGGGATTACAATGAAGGATATCCGGGCATATATGGAAAAAAGGGATATTCTTCACAAGCTGGACCTGATCAATGAGACCGGAAACAGGGCAGCAAAAATTGTTAAAAACATGCTGGGCTTTGCCAGGAAAAGTGATTCCATCCTTGAAACCCAAGATCTTTCAACGGTATTGAGAAAAACCGTTGAACTTGCAAAAAGCGATTACAACCTTAAAAAACAATATGATTTCAAACTTATCAACATCATTGAAGAATTTGATGCTGCCACCCCCCCGGTGCTGTGTGATAAAAACAAACTCCAGCAGGTTTTTTTAAACATTTTAAAAAACGGGGCACAGGCCATGTTTGAAACAAGAAGTCCTTCATTTGCACCCCGATTTATCCTTCGGATTTATAAAGAACCCGGTTTTGCCTGTATTGAAATCGAGGACAATGGCCCGGGAATGGACGAGGAAACCAGAAAAAGGCTGTTTGAACCGTTTTACACGACCAAGCCGGTTGGAGACGGCACTGGTCTGGGTCTATCTGTCTCCTATTTTATTATTGTCAAAGATCATAAAGGTGAAATGACGGTAGCGTCAACGCCGGAAAAAAGCACCAGATTTATTATTAAACTTCCATACTGATGTCATTTTCAGCATCCAGTCAAGAAAGGAAGAACATGATTTTAGTCACAGCAGATCAAATGCAGGAAATGGATAAAACAACCATAGAATCCTTTGGTATTCCCGGATGTGTTTTAATGGAAAACGCCGGAAGAGGGGCGGTTGATTTTCTGTTGAAAAAATTTAAAGATATCAGACCCCAAAAGATTGCCGTGATGGCCGGCCGTGGGAATAATGGCGGAGACGGATTTGTCATGGCAAGATATTTGATGGAAAAAAAATTTGACGTCACAGTGTTTTTGCTATCGTTAAAAAACAAGGTAAAAGGTGATGCAAAACTCAACATGGATTTTGCCCAGAAACTATGTGACCGGTCCCGCACAAGTTCCATTATTGAAATCCCGGATGCCGATGCCTTTGAGAAACAAAAAAATCAGATGCGCCATCATGATCTGTTCATTGATGCCATTTTGGGAACCGGTCTTAATTCAGATGTCAAAGGAATTTTCAAGGATGCCATTGAATTGATGAATGCTTCTTTAAAACCTGTTTTTTCCATTGATATCCCCTCGGGTCTTGACTCAGATACAGGTCAGCCCCTGGGGGTAGCGGTAAAAGCAGATGCCACCGCCACCTTTGCCTTTGCCAAAGCAGGCCACATTCTCTTTCCGGGGAATACGTTTACCGGTGAGCTTTCGGTCATTGATATCGGCATCCCCGACTTTATTGCCCAAGAAAAAAACATTGCCCTTTTTTTAATTGAAAAAAATGACATTACCGCCTGTTTTACGCCAAGAGAATTTCAAAGCCATAAAGGCAGTTTCGGCCATGTGCTGGTGATTGCCGGGTCTGCCGGCAAAACCGGGGCAGCCGCGCTTTGCGCCAATGCAGCCATGCGGTGCGGAACAGGGCTGGTCACTTTAGGGGTTGCAAAAAGCCTGAACACCAGCATTGAATCCCTGGTCATTGAACCCATGACCCATCCGCTGCCTGAAAAAGACAAGGGATGTTTATCAGACACTTGTTTTGATGAAATTCAATCCTTATTAACAGGAAAGCAGGCCCTTGCTATGGGTCCGGGCCTGGGCACCCGAAAGGGTACAAAAAAATTAGTTGAAAACCTGATCCTGCAAACCCGGGTGCCGATGATTATTGATGCAGATGCCATCAATTGTATTGCAGGAAATTCAAAGATCCTGAAAAAGAAAAAAGCACCCGCCATCCTGACCCCCCACCCAGGTGAAATGGCCGGGCTTTGCGGGATGACAACCTCGGATGTCCAGGCAGACAGGATCGGCATTGCATCCAGTTTTGCCAAAACCCATGACTGCATCCTGATTTTAAAAGGCGCCCAGACCGTTGTCAGTCTTCCCAACGGCAGATCCTATATTTGTCCCACCGGCAATCCCGGCATGGCGTCCGGCGGGATGGGCGATGTGCTGACCGGCATGATTGCAGGCTTTTGTGCCCAGGGGTTTACACCTGAAAATGCAAGCCTTGCAGGGGTGTATATCCATGGGCTTTGTGCAGACATTCTTTCCTGTGATATGGGAGCTTTCGGCTTTGTTGCCACAGACATGATTCAAATGATTCCAAAAACCATTCATCAGTATCTATTATGAAATCCATAGAATCAAAAACTTCAGATCAGACATTTGAACTGGGAAACGCCCTGGGCAAACTGATTTCAAAAGCAACCTGCATTGCCTTAAACGGTGAGCTGGGTGCCGGCAAGACAACATTTGTCCAGGGACTTGCAAAGGGACTGGGGGTTTCGGATAAATATTATGTCACAAGCCCCACATTCAACATCATTAATGAATATCCGACGCGGCTGTTCACCTTGTGCCATCTCGACCTTTACCGGCTGGGATCTTTTGATGAACTGGAATATATCGGATTTGATGATCTTGTGGACGATACCCATATTATTGTTGTTGAATGGCCCCGGATTTTAAATGATATTTCCTTTGAGTTTGATATCCGGATCAATTTTGAATTTGATGACCAGTATAACAGAATAATATCTGTTTTTGCCTCTGGACAACACGGATCAAATCTGCTAAGCAAACTAGTTTTATAAATACTAATTTTTTACGAATAACGGAGTTATTATGGCATTAAGAGTACAAAAATACGGCGGAACCTCGGTTGCCGACATTGAACGTATCAATACGGTTGCCGACAGGGTCCAGAAAGCGTACGATGAAGGCGACAAGGTAGTTGTTGTGCTCTCTGCCATGTCAGGTGTTACCGACAGCCTTATCAGTCTTGCAAAAAAGGCTGCAAAGACACCGGACAAAAGAGAGCTTGACGTACTGCTTGCCACGGGTGAACAGACCACTGCTGCCCTGCTTGCCATGATCCTCAAATCAAGAGGATACAATGCAAAATCTTTTCTTGGTTTCCAGGCAGGCATTCGAACGGATAAAATATCGGGCAAGGCAAGAATACTGGATATTGACTGTAAAAAAATACAATTTGCCCTTGAAGATGGATATATTGCGGTGGTTGCAGGATTCCAGGGTGCAGATGAAGACGGTGACATCACAACCCTTGGCCGGGGCGGATCCGATACATCCGCCGTTGCCATTGCATCGTCCCTGAAAGCCGATGTCTGTGAAATCTTCACAGATGTGGATGGCGTATATACCACAGACCCCAGAATCTGCAGCAGTGCAAGAAAAATCAGCAAGATATCCTATGAAGAAATGCTTGAGATGGCCATTTTGGGTGCCAAGGTTCTTCAGATCCGTTCGGTTGAGTTTGCAAAAAAATATAATGTGCCCGTGCACGTAAGGTCATCATTCAATGAGGAGGAAGGAACAATGGTCGTCAACGAGAGTTCAGATATGGAAAGTGTGGTTGTCTCCGGTATTACCTGTGATATGAATGAGGCAAGAATCACATTAAAACGAGTTCCGGACCAGCCCGGCATTTCGGCAAAAATATTCACCCCCCTTGCCGAGGCGGAAATATGTGTGGATATGATTATTCAGAACACCCGCTCCGGCGGCGACACCGACCTGACGTTTACCGTAACCAAAGATGACTTTGAGCGGGCCAAAGAAATTTCGGAAAAAGTTGCCAAGGAAATTGGTGCGACTGATATTCTCACGGCCCAGGAAATTGCCAAGGTATCGGTTATCGGCCTTGGGATGAAAAGTCATTCCGGCGTGGCAGCCACAATGTTCCAGGCCCTGGCATCTGAAAATATCAATATCCGGCTGATCAGCACATCTGAAATCAGGATCTCCTGCGTAATCCTGGCAAAATATGCTGAACTTGCCGTAAGAACCCTTCACACCGCATTCGGACTTGACCAGAAAAAGGCAACCCCGAATGCAAAAGAATAGGTTAAGACAAGTTTAAGGCTGCTTCAATCTCTTGAATCACTTTTTGAGCCGCCTTGACAGGATCATGGGCATCCCTTATGGGCCGGCCGATGACAATCAGGTCACTGCCAAGGGTAACCGCCTGACCAGGGGTGGTTACCCTTTTTTGATCATCTGTTTCAAGAAGGGTCCAGGAGGGTCTGATCCCGGGTGTTACGGCCAGAAAAGAACTTCCAAACCGTTTTTTAATTTCTTTGACCTCCCTGCCTGAGCATACCACACCTTTGCACCCGGCATCATATGCCATTTTTGCCCTGTGCATGACCAAAGCTTGCAGATCATTTACAAACATGTCTTTAAATCCTGCGGCCGCTACCGTGCCTGCATCATTATCCGTTAAAAGGGTAACGCCCAGGACATTGGTTTTCCCTTGCCCGCCCTCAACTGCTTTTTCAAGCATCTTCAAAGAAGAGGAACAATGAACCGTTACAAGATCCACGCCCAATTCAGCCACCCTTGCCATGGCTCTCTTAACAGTGGCGGAAATATCATGGAGCTTTAAGTCAAGAAAAATTTTTGCACGGCTCTCTTTTTTTACCATTTGAACCACGCCCGGCCCCTGGTCAATAAACAACTCCAGCCCGATTTTAAACATTCCCACCTTTCCATCAAGGAGTTTGACATAGGTTTTTGCCTCCTTTAATGAAGAAAAATCCAAGGGGAATACAATATAATCCTTTCCTTGTTTGGGCATCATCTCATCCTTTTTAAAATAAACATCATACTCTTTTAACTCCTGTAATCACCCCATGACACCGGCATGCCGTGCAGACAATCAGCGGCCCCCTGTGCTGCGCAACTTTTTTTAGAAAGTCAAAAAGCTGTGCAGGACTGTATCCCCCGATACCGGGCCCCAGCTGCCTGGAGCGAAGGACGATGGGCGTATAGTCTTTATAGTGCAATGCCTCAAGTCGACGAAACAGGTCCTGTTTTCTATGCTGTTTTGTAACCGTGCACGCATCTTTTGGCTCACTGCAATTTGAAGGGCAGATAAAATTCGCATTACTGGCATATATATCCTGGTTGGTCCCATGCAGGGGATTGGGCAGAAACGCATCAATCTGTGAAGATAAACTTGTCCGAACCAGCCGGTCCGGTCCTATTTTCAACCGACAAAACTCAAATGCCAGGTGAACCGGCAATGAAGGAATGATCCAGGAAACTTCAGCTTTTGGTTCAAGGTGTTCAGTTATAAATTTTATGCCGTCTGCATGTTCAGTGATTATATTCGGCCCTTTTGCTTTGAGCAGATTTTCCAAAACAGGATCCACCAGGACAATCTGCCGGTCTTTGCACTGAGTTGACAATTTTTTTGCCGCAGATGTTCCAAACCTGCCGGCACCAATAATCCATACGGTTTCCATAACATCAATTATGCGATTTACAGGTTGTAATAGTCAACACTGTTTTAACAATATATCCATTTTATGCCCCTGAAAACGGTTTTTAACTGCAGATTCAACAGGTTTATTGAATCTGTCAGAACTTGTGCTTTGTTTTTTATTCATTTACTGCTGTTCCATAATGTGATAAATTCAATTTAAATCATTTTCACGTGAGAAACCAAAAAAAATGAAACATCTCTTCATCACTTTATTCATCCTGTTGCTGCTCCCTCTGGAGCTCCTGTACAGCCAGAGCCTGACCGTATTATATTTTAAACGGCCGCCTTACTATGATACCGTAAACAATCTCCCTGACGGCTTCCTGGTTGAATTGACCCGACGAATTTTCGAAAAAGCCGATATTGCGCCCACGTTTATAGAAGTCCCGCCGTCAAGGATCATGCACTATATAAAAGACCCTAATAAAAAAGTGTGCTCCATTGGATGGTTTAAAAATAAAGAAAGAGAAGAATTTGCCAAATTCAGTGAGCCTATCTACCAGAATAAACCCCTTGTGGTGCTCACCACCCGCTCAAAACAGCACTTGCTTGAACAGCATGCCACCATAAAAGATGTGTTTTCAGACCGGTCCTTGATTCTGGCAGCCATAGATTCTTTTTCCTATGGTGCCATTATGGATAAATGGATCAACAACTATGCTCCCAATGTTCATGAAATATCCAGCGACCAGTCGTTATTACCCAGACTGATCATCAGCAACAGGGCCTCCTATATGCTGGTGGCTCCTGAAGAAATAAGCATGATGCTGCAACAGGCAACGCTTGATGAAACCCTATTTGTTTCAATCACCAAGCCGGATATCCCGGCAGGAAACAAGCGGTATCTTATTTTCAGCAAACGGGTTGAAAACAGCCTTATTGAAGATATCAATACGGCAATTCAATCCTTGGTGCCCCCCCAAAACCAATAGGATCATTAATGGGAAGATCAATGGTCAATTTGTATTCTGAAGAATCCATATCTCTCTCAACTTTAAACCCCAGTTTTTCACCCAGTTTGAGCATGGGGACATTGCCTGTCATAACAGGCCCCCAGACTTTTTCAAGGCCGTATTTGCCGGCACAGGCCAGGGCATGGTAAAGCAATTTTTTCCCCAGGCCTTTTTTCTGCCACGAATCGGCCAGAACAACTGCAAACTCCCCTTTCCTGCCATTTGATTCAAATACGATACGGGAAACCCCTACAATTTTTCTGTCTTTTTTTGAGCCGCAAAAAGCAATCAGGGCAATCTCTCTGTCATAATCAATCTGGGTCAATTTAATGAGCATGGATCTGGAAATTCTTTTAATGGGGGAAAAAAATCTTAAATAAACGGTTTCAGGCGACAAGTCATAAAACAGGTCGATCATTTTTTCCGCATCACTGGGTCGCACCGGCCGGGCAAAGATGGTTTCATTTCCCTTTAACTTAAATCTTGTTTCCTGCCAGAAGGGGTAGGGGCTGATCACAAGATGGCCTGATCCGTTTATTTTCATTTTTTCTATTGTCACACGGCCGTGGGCTGCTATCATCTGCCCATTTTTTACCCGCACCGGATTGATATCCACGGTTTTTATCTCGGGAAAATCGGTTACCAGACGGCTCATGCGGATCAGTATCTCTTCTAACTGCGCTATGTCCAATGGTTGGATATTTTTATATCCGCTGAATATCTTTGAAATTTGAGTTTCTTCTATGGCGGTCCTTGCAAGGGGACGGTTCAAGGGCGGCAATGCAATGGAAACATCCTTAAATACCTCGGTCATGATGCCGCCCATACCAAACCGGATGACAGGTCCAAACTCTTTTAAACGAACCGCACTGATGGTCAGTTCATAATCTGCCGTCTGTCCTGTTTTATGACTGCCCACAGGAATACCATAGGCGGCGACCAGCTCTTTAGCCAGATGATCTGCAAGCTTTTTTTCTCCAGTGGAGATCCCCTGTTCAATAATTTCACGGGCTCTTGCCCGGTTGATTTCAAGCCGTTTGTCCGTTTGATACGGAATCTGCTGAAGAAGTTCTATGTTTTTCCCATACTGGTACAGGTTCACAAATGCCTGGACCGCGCGCTCAGGGGTTTCATAGGTTGCAATCCCGGCCTGGTTGAAAATAATCCTTGAATGATCAATATCAAATCCCCCCATCCAGGAGGTAAATACAGGGCACGGGCTGGTTTTCAAAAGCGGCACCAACTCTCCTGCAAGGGCCGCACAATCATATATCCCCACAGGTGAACTCAGCAGTAAAAGTCCGTCGATTTCAGGGGCATTCATACAAATTTTTACTGTTTCAATATAGTGATGATTTGATAAGGTCCTTAAAAAATCAATGGGGTTGGTCCGGCTCCAGTTCCCATTTAAAACTGTTTCAAGGGCATCCATCGTGTCCCCGGAAAGCTGGGCGGGTTTGATGTTGTGAAAGGCCAGGGCATCCTTTGCCATCACGCCGATTCCGCCGGCATTGGAAACAATGGCCAGCCTGGAACCCCTTGGCCGTTTCTGCTTTGCCAGGAATTCAACACAGTCAAAAAGTGCTTCAAAGTCTTTTACCCGTAGAATCCCAGCCCGCTTGAAAGCAGCATCATACACATCATCTTCACAGATGAGTGCCTCCGGACCGAACCTGTCGGATTTCAAGGCGATAATGGGTTTTACACGGGATACCGCCCTTGCCGCGCTCATGAAATTCCGGATATCCACAAGACGTTCCACATACATGACAATGCTGTCCACCTCGTATAAAGACCCTAAAAAATCAATCATGTCGGCAAAACAGACATCCGGCATTGACCCAAGGCTTACAAAGTGGGAAAACCCGACATTCTCCCCCATGGCCATATCAAGGACAGACGTGCAGACTGCCCCGCTCTGGGATAAAAAGGCTATCTTGCCGGGAAGCGGCATCCGATGCATAAAGCTTGCATTCATTCCCAGAGCTGTATTCACCATCCCGACACTGTCAGGACCGATAATCCTCAGACCTGTTTTTTTTGAAATCTCCAGAATCTGTGCGCCAATCTTTTTTCCCGGGGCAGTGGAAACATCATCCCCGGCGGAAATAATCACGGCACCGCCCATACCGTTCTTGCTGCAGGCCATAAGCATATCCGGGACTGTGGCAATGGGAGTGGCGATAACCGCCATGTCAACCGCTTTGGGAAGATCATTTACATCAGGGCAGGTGGTTAACCCCATCACAGCATCATATTTTGGATTCACAGGGAAAATATCCCCTTTAAATCCGCCTGAAACCATATTTGTCATGATGGCAGCCCCGACACTGCCTTTGGCGGAACTGGCGCCGACAACGGCAACAGACTGGGGATTGATGACCCGATGTAAATTTAAGGTACTCAATACATGTTTTCCTGATTCTCTTTCAACGGTTCTTGTTCATACTGATTTTCTTTTGATACAAACACCTTTTTGATATCCTCAAGAATCATGTAAAGACACGGCACCATCACCAATGTAATAAATGTGGCAAACAATATGCCGAACCCCAGGGAAATTGCCATGGGAATTAAAAATCTTGCCTGCCGGGAAGTTTCGGTAATAATGGGGGCAAGCCCGCCGCAGGTGGTCAGGGTTGTCAGCAGGATCGGCCTGAATCTCTGGATGCCGGCCGAATGAACTGCGTACAGGACAGGCACGCCCTCGCGATATTTCCGGTTGGCAAAATCTATCAATACCAGGGAATCATTCACCACAACCCCGGACATGGCCACCAGCCCGAAAAGGCTCATGACGGAAAGAGAATATCCCATGATAATGTGGCCGGCAATGGCGCCGATCATGCCAAAGGGGATGCAGAACATGATGATGAACGGCTGCAGATAGCTTTTAAAGGGAATGGCCAAAAGTGCAAAAATGCAGACCAGAGCAATTCCCAACCCCTTTAAAAGTGCGGATACGCTTTCTCTGATGTCTGCCTGGCGGCCCTTGAAGCTATAGGACAACCCGGGATACCTGCTCAAAAGATCCGGAAGGATTTGTTTTTTCATATCCTTTAGCAGGTTTTCCGCCTGGGAAGGCGGCCTGACATTGGCAGTAACGGAAATTTCACGCTTTCCATTGGTTCTTTTTATGGATGTATAAGCCCTTCCTGTAATGGTTTGTACTGCGTTTCGAAGCTGGATTTCTCCACTGGGTGCCAATAGCACCAGGTCTTCAAACGTGGATTCCGACATCCTCTCTTGTTCCGGAAGCCAGACCCTGACCGTGACTTCATTTCGACCCCGCTGATTTTTCACGGCAGACACCCCCTGGAAAGCATGACGGATCTGGTTGGCAACTTCCCTGGAGGTCAGGCCCATTCGCTTTCCGGCAGGGCTCAGGGTAATGTCAAATTGTTTTTTCCCCTTGGCAGATCCATCGTCAATATCATGGGCAATGGGATATCCGGAAAGTGATTGGGCCAGATCCTCCCCTGCCCTGTCCAGCATGGCTATATCCCGGTGGCTTAAACTCACCGTCAAGGTTTTACCGGATCCCGGGCCACCCCTGTTGGACTCAAAAGTAATGGTTTCAAGGCCGGGAATGGTGCCGGTTTTTTTTCGCCAGATATCGGTGACTTCAGATGTGCTTAACGGACGGATATCGGGATCGGTTAAATAAATCGTGACAGTGACCTGGTTCTCCGCAACCTGGGAAAAAATCCCGGTTGACAATTGATCCCTGCCGTTTTCCTCAATAATCTTGCGGGCGTTTTGAACCAGAAGCTGTTCAACCTTTTTCAAGGCGTGGGCCGGCGTACCATAGGGAAGGGATGCATCACAAATGGCATAATCGGATTCCACCTTGGGAAATACCTCCATGCCCATGCGGCCTGAGGAAACAAATCCTGCCGTTGCCATCAATAAGGCTATCCCGAGGGCAATAACCGCATACCGATATTCCAGCAGCAAAAATAAAAACCCGCCATAGTGTTTTTTAACAAAGGTTTCAAAAAACCTGGAGAACCTTTCCTGCCATTTTTCAAGATAATTCAAAGGGAAAAACAAGGGCCGCCTGCTTCTATGACTTAAATGGGCCGGCAAAATAAACAGGCTCTCAATCAAAGAAACCCCGAACACCGCAATGACAACAAAAGGAAGGGTTTTAAACACCTTTCCCATAAATCCGGGAACAAACATCAAGGGCACAAATGCCACCATGTTGGTGATCACACTGAACACCACGGGCATGACAATACTTTTTGTCCCCTTGACGGCGGCTTCTAGCATGGGCACACCCTGGCGCCTGCAAAAATAGATATTTTCTCCCACCACCACGGCATCATCCACCACAATACCCAGGGTAACGATAAAGGCAAACATGCTGATAATATTGATGGAAAACGCTGTGGGCGAAAGAAAAATAAATGAGCCTAAAATGGAAATAGGGATTCCAAGACTGACCCAGAACGCCAGCCTGATGTCAAGGAACAGGGCCAGGAAAAAGAATACCAGCCCAAGCCCGAAATAGGCATTTCGAAGCAGCAGATCCGCTCTCTGGGTAAATATTTTGGAAAGATCCCGCAGCACCGTCAGGCTGACCCCTTCAGGCAAGGCGGCATTAATGCGGGTGACAATCGCTTTGCCGGCAGCGGCAACCTGGGTCGGCGTCTGATCTCCCACCCGGTAGACTTCTATGATGACCGCCCGTTTCCCGTTAAAGGAGGCCCAGTTATCTGTCTGTTCAAATCCTTCGGTAACCGTTGCAATATCTTCAAGCAAAACACTTGACCCGTCTTCCAGGGTAATAATCGGCAGCCGTGCATACTGCCTTGCATAATCTTTTCTATCCCTGATCCGTAAAAGGATATCGCCACCCTTTGTTTTGATGCTGCCGCCGCCAAGCTCAACCGAGGCCCTGGAAATGTTAAGCGCCACATCTTCAAGGGTAATGCCGTATCGCCTCAGGGTCTGGGTTGGAATGGCAACCTGGATTTCCCTGTCCCTTACCCCCTTAAGTTCCACCTGGGTAATCCCTTCATCCATGAGCAGCTCATCCTGGATCTGGTCTGCCAGAGCGCGCAGGGTTGTTTCTGATACATCCCCGTACAGGGCCAGGCTCAGGACTTCTCTTTTTCTTACGGCAATGGAAATCTGCGGTTCTTCAGCCTCAGCCGGAATGGTTTGGATACGATCGACTTCACTTTTAATCTCCTGCCACAACCGATTGATATCTGTTCCTTCAAGGGCTTCCACACTGACAAAACCGGATCCTTCACTGGCTGTTGCGGTAATTTCATCAATCCCTTCCAGGTCCTGGATAGCCTCTTCAATGGAAAGAAGAATCCCGTTCTCAACTTCTTCAGGACTTGCCCCGGGATAGGCAATTGAAATATTGACCCTGTCAAGACTGAATTCCGGAAACACTTCCTGTTTGATGTTTAACCCCATGAAAAGTCCACCAACAAGCAGCACGGCCATGATCAGGTTTGCAGCAACCGAATTGCCTGCCATCCAGGCGATGGGCCCCCCGGCATCTTGTGTCATGAACGGTCTCCTGAAGCAAGCTGCAGCGCCATCCCTTCTACCGGGGCCGGCAGATCCGACGTAATCACGGCATCCCCTGGGTTGATACCTGATTTAACAAAGACCCGGCCATCCTCCTTCCAGGCAAAAGTTACCGATCTGATCTCAAGAACACCTGAATTGTAAACCCACACCGTATTGCCGTCTCTTAACAGGGATCTGGGCAGGGAAAAAACATTTTCAAGTGTTTCACCCAGGATCTGTATATCCACATAATCATCCAGCAATAATTGCGGATTGTTTTCTTTGCGGGTTAATCCCAAAGGGTCCGGCACTGAAATAATCACCCCTGCCATCCGGCTTTTGCCGGTCATTTTCCCGGTTGTTCGAACCACTTTGCCCTGCCATACCCCGCTTGAATACTGGGAATGGATAAAGGCTTTGCTGCCTTGCGTCTCGCTGATCATGACAGCTGCCAGCCGGTCCGGCGGCACCTGTGCTTCAACCCTGTAAATATCTGCATCCACAAGGGTTGCGATTGTCCCTTGTATGGTCACAAGTGACCCCAAATTGACCTGTTTTTCAAGGACAAGTGCATTAAATGGAACCGTAACAATTGTCCGGGAAAGGTTCAACCGGGCTTTTTCAAGATCTGCCCTGGCACTGTCCACTGAAGCCTTTGCCTGGACAAGCTGGGGTTTTCGCAAGGCAAGGTCTGTAGCCGTGATTTCTTCTCTGGATGCCTCGTTAATCAATTTGAGTTCCTCTTTTGCAATCAGCTGACTGCCTTTTTCAATGGCAAAATCTGATAACGCCTTTTCAAGAGAACTTTGGGCTTTTAAAACCTCAATTTTATAGTCTGCATCATCAAGGGTTAACAATGTCTCCCCTTTTTTCATCAGCCCGCCCTGAACAAACTTTGGAGAAATGGATATTACTTCTCCGGATACTTTGGACTTCAAGGTTATCTGCCTGTCCGGGACTACCGTACCCATGACCTGGACCGAGCTTTGATAGTTGCCCGGCTTCATTAAAACCGTCTCCACCACAACCACCTGTTTTTTAGGCGGCTTTCGTTTCATCTTCGGCTCCTGGGATTTTAAATACCCCCAGCCGGCAACACCGGCCAAAATCAGGCAAACAGGCAAAACGATTTTTATCAGCCATTTTACTTTTGAACCTTTTTTTTCAAGGTCACTCATCTTCTTCACTCCGCATCTTTATATAGACAAACCAACGTTAGGCCTCTTTTATTTCAATTTAAAGCACAGGCTTCCATCCAAGGGCTCTGTAAAGGGCGATCCGGTCTTTGATAAGACTTGCCCGTTCACCGATCAATTGCCTTTCCAACCGCTCGATACTGGTCCAGGCAATCAGATAGGACAAATAACTGCTTTGACCATTTTCATACTGTACCCTTGCCTCTTTCAGGGTCAGCCTTACCACATCAAGCTCTTCTTCAAGCAACCGGATATAGTCCTCCTGTTTTTGAATGCTGACCAGACTGTCTTCAACCTCGATAATTGCTTTGGCCACACTCCTTGCATACAGGTTTAACTGTTCTTGGGCAGCAGCTTTAACGCGTTCGATTTCTGCTTTTTTAAGTCCCCCGTCAAAAATGGGACCGGCAATGCTTCCGGCAAGGGTGGCGACCCAGTTCTGAAATAAAAGATCAAGTTTTCCACTTGAAAACAGGGCCTGGGCAGTGAGCTTAAATGATGGTAACACGTCAGCTTTGGCTGCTGCAATCTCCCATTGAGCAGAAGACAGCCGCATTCCGGCTGCCTTGATATCCGGCCGGTTTTCCAGGAGCGCCGACGGGATGCCAACTCTTGGAAGCGGCAAAGGGTCAGGAAGGGTCTGGGTATCCAACTGAAGTTGGTCAGCCGCAGTTTTCCCGGACAAAAACGCCAGGGTATTCAATAAAAGCCGCTCCTGCTTTTCAAGCAGCGGAACCTGAGAACTTGCCTCTGCCAAAGCTTCCCGCTGTTGGGATACATCCAGTGCCTTTGCCTTTCCATTGGCAAACCTTAATTTTTGAAGCTTCAGCAGGGTTTTATTGATATTGATCTGCTGGTCTAAAATGCTTTTCTTGTTCCGGACGGCAATGATATCAATCCAGGTTTCTGCAATATCTGCCGTTAATTCATGGGTGGCGTTCCTTAAATCCTGACCGGCAGCTTCAAGGTCCAGAACCCGGGATTGTTTTCCAGCCTGGGCCTCTCCCCAGACATCAGCCGTATAAGACCCGCTCAATGATCCATCCCAGGAATGGCTGCCATCATATGCAGCACTTTTACCATAGGTCTTTTTGACCTGGGTGGCTTTTTTCTGTCCACCAAGGGAAAACCCGAGATCAGGGAAGAAAGAAGCCCCTTGTTTTTCAACATTGGCTTTTGCCTGGGCAATCTTTGCTTTATAAATTTTTAAATCAAAATTATTGTCCACTGCATCCTGAATTAAAGAATTGAGTTCATCACTGCCAAAAGACATCCACCAGCTCTCAATAGCTTCACTGCTGCCTTTGTCAATGGAAAAGCGGTCAGGAATCGTCACTGAAAGTGGTGTTACCGGTTCAGGTTCAAATGTCTTGCAACCGGAAAAAATCACCATGGTCGCCAGGATAATTAAAAAAACAGATCTCATCATTCATTTTTCCATGTGTTTAAAGCCCTAAATTAATTCAGAAGTATGAATATAGCAATACACAATTAAAAGATAACCTGACCTTATTTTATTAAAACCGCCGCTCCTTTTGAACGATTCTTGTAAATCAGTTAAAACAAAGGGTGTTCCAGATATCAAGCAAATGACAGGTCGCCCGTTGAAATCATTACCTAACAAACAACCTTTTTTTCATTCAGTTGGAATCAGCAGTTGATTCTAATGTGTGCGGTGTGTATAAAATTAATATGAATAGCAGGCAGATTATAAAAGAGCTTAAAAAAGCAGGATTTGTATTGGTTAAAGTATCTGGCGATCATCACAAATTCAAGCATGGAAATGGTAAGATAGTAATTGTTCCCCATCCCCAAAAAGATCTGCCTATTGGGACAGCCAGGAATATTTATCAAAATGGCAGGATTGAAATGGAGAAAGTAAAATGAAATATCCGGTAATTATTCATAAGGACGAGGATACCGGGTACGGGGTGACCATTCCTGATATACCCGGATGTTTTGCCTATGGCGATACCCAGGAGGAAGCCATTCTCAATATACAAGAAGCGGTAGAATTATATTATCACGGAGAAGAAATGTCTGAACCCCCAACTCCTTCTCAAATGGAAGATCTTTTAAATTCTGATCTGTATACCAGAGACAGCTTCTTGTATCTTGCTGATATTGATTTCGCCTTCATAGCCCCCAAAACACAGAGGATCAATATCACGGTGCCTGAGTATAAACTTATCAGGATTGACAGGGCTGTAAAGGCCAGGGGGATTTCCAGGTCTGCTTTTTTTGTGGATTCTGCTGAACAATACATCAGAAATTTGGATGTCTCGAAAACTGTTAGAAGAGGGCAAAAAAAGAGGGTGCTCTCACATCAGATTCAACAGCGTTCAGACAGATCCGGCGAGTAATTTACAGGTTAAAATAAGCCAAACGGCAGGAATTTAATTGGTGTTGATTTGATCGCTTTTGAATTGCACATACAGATAAGATAGTTTTGGGTATTCGTCCTGCTAAAAAATGGTGCCTGTCTTGGACGTAGTCCTCACTGCCCGTCACTTCCGAATCCCTGAGTATTTCTTTTGGAAACTGTCACTGTATTAGAAATTTCCCTCATGACACCTGATACCTATAGTCGTTTAGTAATTCAAAAAAACCGATGGCAATCGAAAGAGTGGAGTACGGCCAAAATATATATTTGAAAATGGGGATTGTTTTTTTTCTGGTACCTTATTGCCTGGAATTTTCGGTTCGATGAAAAATGATTTTTCAATACTACATACAGATTAGCTATCGTTGATAATTTCGACAATAAATTTAAGGTACTGCTTGTCAGGGCTAACCCGGTTCGGGCCACTCATTAATTAAGCGGGGATAGAAATGACTCAACTGATACCATAGATGACTGGAAGGAGGAAAGAAAGAGTCAGCCACATGAGCAGAAGCAGCGGCACACCCACCCGGAGAAAATCATTGAAGGTATATCGCCCGGCATTCATGACAAGCAGGTTTGTTTTGTAGGCCATGGGAGTTGCATAACTCATATTGGCACCAAAAAGCACAGCAAGGACATAGGGCTCGGGAGTTTGCCCCATTTGAACGGCGATTGAAACGGCTATCGGCGTACCGATTACCGCAGCGGCATTGTTGGATACGATGTTGGTAAGAATACCCATCAGAAGCATCAGGCCACTGATTACGAACGCCGGTGAGGCATCACCAGCAAGTGCGACAAAAACAGCCGCCAGGTAATCGGCTCCACCGGTCTTCAGCAGGGCAGTGCCAAGCGCTAAACTCGCAGCGACAATCAGAATGACCGGGGCGCTTAGTGCCCCAGTTGCATCACGCCAACCCAAACAGCCGGTCAGTATCATCGCCAGGGCCCCGCAGGGTGCGCTGATGGCAATCGGCAGGACGCCAAAGGCGGAAGCTGCAACAATTGCCACCATGATCCCCATAGCCAGGGGAGCCTTACTGGTATAGGGCACATCGGTGGTGGCGTCGAGGACGAGAAATTCTTTGCGCTTCTTTAGGTTGGTAATATCCTCACGTGGTCCCTGGACCAGCAGAACGTCACCAGGTATCAGGCGGATATCACTGATTTCGTCATGAAACCTATCCAAATCCTGTCCCGCACGGTGCAGGGCGAGAATAATCAAACCATAACGTTCGGCAAACCGCAGTCCGGCGACTGTCCTGCCCTGTAGGCCGGAGCCATCAACTATAACTATTTCGGCAATTTGCTGGTTGTTGGCCTCTAGAGGATGCTCTTTATCAACCGGATTATTTTCGGAATCTTCAGGATAAAGAGTGCCACCAAGCACTTTTTCAAACTCTTTCAGACGGTCAGGCGTGTCCCGGATAACCAAGTGGTCACCGGCCTTCAGCCGAACCCCGGGTAGCGGCACCATGAATTTGCTTTCACCACGCTCTATGCCAGTTACCTTCATGATGCCATCGGTCAACTCACGAACTTTCGCCAGGGTCTGACCATCCACCGGGCTGCCTTCAAGGATTTCCAGATGGGCGGCAAAAACTCTCGGGGAAGTATCAATCAGCGGCTGCTCACGGGCAGGAATCAGCCGCGGTGCCACCAGCCAGAGATAAAGGACACCGATGGCGCCGGAGATTGCTGCTGGCAGCACAAAATCGAACATGCTGATGCGCGCCAGTCCCATCTCAGCGGCAACGGCAATCACCAGAAGGTTGGTCGAAGTGCCGATGGTGGTACTTGATCCGCCAAGCAGGGTGGCAAAACCCATGGGCATGAGCACCGACGAGGCCGGCACGCCTGTGCGCACAGAGACGGTGATAAGGATCGGCAGAAACAGTACCACCACCGGGACGTTGTTGATAAAGGCACTCATACAGGCACTCACCAAGAGAGTCAAAAGAAAGGTGATGGCCGGGCTTACCTTCCACATCCTGGCCATTGTCCGGCCAACCGGTTCGAGAGCTCCGGTACGGACGATGCCCTGGCCAGCGATCATCAGTGCACACACCGCCACCAGGGCCTCATGACCAAAACCGTGAAAAAAATCAACTGCATGGAGGGTTTCTCCCGACATACTGAAAGGAAAAAGCTCGAAGCCGACGGCAATACCAACGAGCACCAGCAGGCTCGATGTTTCGAGGGGAATCCTTTCCCGGGTAAAAAGAATCAAGGCCAGGACCGTAAGAATCAGGACTGCTATGGCATGAACATTTGGGGGGTAAGGAATTGTCATGTGTGCCGCTCCGGTAAATTATAGGATATGAGTTGTTTTTTTGTTGATCAAGCCAAAAACGATCTTCAAAATATTAACTCCAGCCTGATACAGGTACACCAAATTGTATCTGTATCAGGTCTATGCAAATTAAGGCAAGAAAAAAGTTCAAGCGTTGAAACAGATTGAAAAAAGGTCGAATTTTGGCAGAATTTGAGGATAGCTCACCGTCAATTCAGTACCTCAATTTGAAAAAAATCAGCTCCAACAGACGGAATCCGGGAGTCTGAATGGTCGCAAAGCAATTCAGGAACATGCATGTAAAAGGGCCAGCTCAGTGGAAAATTTGGTGTCGAATCATATCCAGTTTTGAAATTTCCATGCTGCAGTGGGTTTGGGTTTGACACGTTTTGCTAACGGATGCGCCAGCATCTGTATTTCCTTAGAATCATAGACAATCCCCGGGCGGTGATGTCATTGCAATATTTATGGCAGGCTTTTTTAGCAAGTTTTTAAAGTTAAGGTTGCTTTTAAATATAGCGAAACCACCGTCAGAATTCGGCACAAAATTAACAATTAGTTTAGATTTTGTGTAGGCCAATTCCGCCAAACGTTCAGTTCCTGGTGCTATCTTGGCGTTTCAGAATACGAAAATCAGTTCAGACTATTGGAACATAAGTCATTACTTTTGGGAGTCCAGGAATGCAATGAAATTATAATAGCTGTCTTTCACAAGCAGATATGGAAAAATGGAGAAGCCCGGGTAGCAATAGATCAAGCTGTTATCCGGGCTTTATGGGTATTAGGCATACAAATTATTTGGGAAGCGGGCAGGAAAGCATCTGGTCTCTGACCACTTCAAACAGGTCACCGAATCTGAGAATACCGGTGACTTTGTCACCGTTTTTCACGATAAGAGGCTGGTGCACACCGATAACATATTCATGCAGAGCTTTTTCCAGTGAATCGTCTTCCTGGAGGTATTCATATTCCTCAGGCGTGTTCATGATTTCAGAGACCTTGATGCCAGCACCGCGCTCGCACAGGCTATGCATGGGTTCTAACCATAGATTGAAATCTCGGACCGCATTCATTACAAAATCCTTAGTCAGAACCCCATCTTCGTAATTCTTGAACACGTTATTATAGTTTGGCTCAAGGGTTTTGAAAATATCAAGCATGGTCACTTTTCCCTTGAAATCGCCATTATCATCAACTACCATGGCATCCCTGTGGGCGTGATTGCCGGCTGCTTTATTCTTTTCCAGAATCTGGAATACATCATAAAGAGTGTTGTCAGCTTTGACGGTCACATAGTTGGACAAAGGAATCATTACCGTTTTTACCAAAATATCTTTCATAGATTTCTCCTCAAAAAATTGTCACCAGTCATTATCAATATGATGATATATCTTAAAATATATAAAAAAGCTTTAGAAAGTCAAGTTTTATAAGTCTGTATCGGTTTTCATATAACCCTATCCCAGGAAGACTCAAGAGGGCTTTCCAAGCTGGTGATTAAGCCGATATGAGGCGTTTCAAAATTTAACGATACTGAGTTTTGTAATCAATGAGATTTATTTAATCTATGATTTTCCGGTTATGAGATGGTACAAAACTCTATTTGTACTCTCAATGATTTTTAATAGAGGCTCTCTTTATTGGCAATTGGTTCTGGAATAGTAAAAAGGTGTTTGATGTGTCTATAATGTGTCACCGACATGATTGTTAATAAAGGCGTTTAATTATTTTTCCAGTTCTCAGGGTTATCCAAAATTCTATAGTGAGCTTTTTGTATTTCCCCTTTTTGTTTTTTTTTAAAACCATCCGGAGTTACAGGAAAAGTCTGGAGAAATCATCCCATCGAAAAGCAGCGCTTGGCTGACAGGTAGTCTTCGCCTCATACACCTTGGTTTGATCTGCGAAGTTTTATATTTCAGGCCAAATAACAAAAGAAACCAAAA
>Ga0180009_10002236_pt1 | contig 22922 bp, 9 predicted proteins | sample OS_PC_MetaG_FD_123537 | JGI IMG/M metagenome (GOLD analysis project Ga0180009, IMG submission 123537) | Groundwater microbial communities from the Aspo Hard Rock Laboratory (HRL) deep subsurface site, Sweden - OS_PC_MetaG | ecosystem: Environmental > Aquatic > Deep subsurface > Groundwater...
CACGATGCTGGATTTTGGAGCGCTCGCTCTTGATCTGCCGGAACTCCGTTCATCAGCTAAGAGGCCACCATACGACTCGCTGTGGCTTTGCGGTCCGGAAGTCCAGGAGACTTTGAAATCTGTCGAGGATTGTCCCAGAAAAGTCAGATCATCTGCGTTGTTCAGAAGCTCCGGGCTTGCGACTCTCAGGAAGGATGACCTCTATCTGTTTTTCGGGGCAAACCCGATAGGGTCAGGCGGATCGGGTGGTCACAAACATAATGATATGCTGACTGTCGACATAAGTTGCGGCTTGACCAACTTCGTCATCGATTCCGGCACCTACAGGTATACGTCGAATCAGTCGGTCAGGAACAGATTCAGGTCGACTGAATATCATTCGGTGCCTTCCGTGAAGGGAATTGAACAGAACCGTTTCATTCCCAGAATTCTCTTCGCAATCAGACCGGATGCCAAAGTGAGTGTGAGGCGATGGGAATCAAATGACAGCTACGATTTCATAGAAGCGGAACACACAGCATACACGCGGCTCTCGAATCCGTTGCTGATTTCGAGATCGATCTACTTCGACAAGAACGAGAGGCTCTGGATCTTCAGAGACAGATTCGATGGGCGCGGTCAATACGATCTGGTCAATAGTCTGATCCTTGGAGATGTTATTCCGCAGATACATGACAGCAAACGAGTATCACTCAATTCGAAAGTTGATGATTCAACTCTGGACATAATCACATTCTCAGACGGCTGGCTGCCGGAGGTGGTTGCTCACGAGGTCTCTCCCGAGTATGGCGCAAGGCGGGAGGCAGAGAAGCTGGTCTTTTCATACTCTGGCTCTGGGCCGGTTGAGATGCTCTGGGCCGCAATGCCGCATCGTGGCGAGCAGGAAGATGTGCTCACTCATAGAGCGCGTGCCGTGTTGAGAGTGCTGTCTGAGTTGGAGTTGAATCGCGTTGGAAAAACAGGGGCAACCAGGTCTTTGACGCTGAGAAGAAGGTCAGACAAGGACTGATCGCCTCTTTCAAGCAGGGTTACGAGTGATAACCAATCGATACCCCATTATGCATCCTCCAGTCAGGAACGGAATGGTCGACAACTTAAGTGAGTCGTGAAATGACTCCATGCACAAAACCTGGAGGGGGCTAGGAAACGGCTGCATAGTGAAACTGAGAATGGACTCCAAACCAGACATCGTCTGCATCGCTACACAGGATTGGAACGATCTCTGGACTCGAAAGCAGAGATTCATGAAGCGCTTCTCCGAAGAAGGATTTAGAGTCCTCTTCGTCGAAACTCAGGTTCACTGGATTACCTACATTCGCGAATTCCGACACAGAATCAACCGAGCGTTCAAGTTTATGAAGGGCGCCACTGCAGTGAAGGAGAACCTTTGGGTTGCCACTCCACCGCTGGTGCTGCCCTTCTTTCAGATGAACACTTTCATTTGCAAGCTCAACAGCCTGCTGCTGTCGTGGTTCATCAAGCGTCAGATTCGCAGGCTCGGATTCAATGATCCGGTAATCTACAGCTATACGCCCTATTCCGGTTACCTCATGCGAAGGTTGAAATCGTCGCGAAAACTTTATGAATGTGTCGATGAGTTTGTAATCGACAAAGGCATGGTCAGAAAAGAGACAGTCGCCAGGCTCGAACGAGACACAATCCTTCAGAGTGATGCCATGGTCGCAACTGCCCCGTTTCTGTTAGAGAGAAAGGGCAGCATGGCAAAGAGAACATATCTGATACCGAATGCGGCCGACATCGATCACTACAGAGGAGTAAACCTCGACAATGTCAAACCCAACGATGAAATCACCAATATCCCGGGACCGATTGTCGGTTTTCTCGGTTCGGTGGCATACTGGATCGACCTAGAGCTGATCGCCTATGTTGCGGAGAAACTTCCGCACTATTCGTTTGTATTCGTCGGTCCGGCGCATGTCGATACGTCAAGACTCTCTGGGTATGACAACGTATTTTTCTTAGGTCGCAAAACGTTCGATGAACTGCCCTCTTACATCGCAGCCTTTGACGTTTGCATGAATCCCTACATCCTCGATGATGTCGCTTCAGGATGCAGTCCTTTGAAGCTTTATGAGTATATGGCAGCAGGCAAACCGATCGTGTCGGTCAGAATGCCTGAAGCTGAGAAGTTTGTCGATTTGGTGGAGATTGCCGACTCCTATGAGGAGTTTGCTCAGAAGATCGAATGGCTGATATCAAGAAACAAAACATGGAAACGCGATTTTGCCGAAAGGGCATGGACCGAATCGCAGAATCACACATGGGGAAAGAGATTCGAGCAGACCATGACGGTGTTCGAAGAGTGTTTCAATGAAAATAGGAATTAAGGCAACTCAAATTGTAGAAGGTGGCGGGCAGAAGCATCTTGAAAAGCTCCTGCACAACTATCCAAGCAAGCCCGGAACTCACCTGACAGTGTTCTTGTCTGAACGGCAGCAGAATTTTGATTTCCCTGCCCGGCGTGATATCACCTACAGGTACTTCGAGACCCCGGGCAATGGATTGATTCAGCGCCTCATCTGGGAGCAAACGACACTCCGACGACATATCAAGAGAGAAAACATCGACGTGTTGTTTGAGCCGGGCAATCTCGGGTTGTTTTCCCGCAAGATCCCTCGCGTGATGCTGATTCACAATCTCGCCCCGTTCAGTCGGACGTTTATCTCGACTGAACCCCCGCTCAGCAAGCTGCGACTGCATTTGCTGAGACTGGCCACAAAAATATCTGCGCGCAGGGCAAAAGGGATCATTCATCTGACGAAATTTGCACAGTCGTACGTGAATGGAGCTCTCGGATCCAATCGGATTCCACAGCGAGTTATCTACATGGGGAATGACACGCAGGAAGGCATAGCGCTGAGCCGACGCGAAATCTATGAGAAATATGAAATCAAGGGGAAGCTGATATTCTCATCTTCCCACATATATCGTTACAAGAACATAATGGAACTGGTGCAGGCATTCAGGCTGCTTAAGGAGAGATCTGACCAGGAGCTCACACTTGCGATTGCGGGCGAACCATACGACAAGTCTTACACAGCCGAGATCAATGCATATATACGCGATCACAAGCTTGAGGGCAGCGTGCGTATGCTCGGATCGATAGACTTCCGCATTCTGCTGAGCTTCTACGCAGCTTGCGATCTGTTTGCATTCCCGTCGGAGCTCGAATCCGCATCGTTGATCCTTCTTGAGGCTCTCAGGATGGGTGCTCCGATTGCGGCTTCAGACACGGCCCTTTGCAGAGAAGTTCTTGAGGATGCTGCTGTATTCTTCGATCCGAATGATCCCGAATCGATGTGTCAAGCGATGAGCAATCTTCTTGGGGACAGCACACTACGCGAAGCTCTCAGAAAATTGGCATTGAGGCGATCACGTCAGTTCAGTTGGAAGAGCACCGCCGGCAATACCGACAAGTTTCTGTGCGATGTCATGTCGGCAAGTCCTTCCGCCACCGGGGCGCTGCAGGCTGTCCCTGGTCCGACAAAGATAAGAGTCAATCCAGATAGAAAACAACACGAATCCGTGGGCACAAGATAGGGGCATAGGAGAAGCTGCAGTGAAGCAAATAGTCCAGTATCCGAAAAAAGGCATGTTGCGTATAGAAGATGTTCCTGCGCCTGCTATGCGTGAAGGTGGCATTATTGTCAGGAACGCATGCTCGCTGGTATCCGCCGGAACTGAGCGCGCGATGATCGAACTCGCTGAAAAGAGTCTGGTCTCCAAGGCGCGTTCAAGGCCGGATCTTGTACGGCAAGTATTAGATAAAGTTAAGACTGAAGGGTTGGGTGCGACATACCGCAAAGTGAAGTCGCGCCTCGACTCTCCAATACCGTTAGGATATTCGTCATCCGGTGTCGTTATGGAAATATCACCGGAGCAGACCGATTTTACTGTCGGGGAGAGAGTGGCATGTGCTGGATTTGGATACGCATGCCACTCTGAGATGATATTCGTACCGAAGAATCTCGCTGTTAAGCTGCCGCCCGCTGTTTCATTCAGAGATGGATCCTTCGTGACGCTCGGAGCGATTGCGATGCAGGGTATCAGGCAGGCAGATGTTCGCCTCGGAGAAAATGTCGCAATCATCGGCCTTGGACTGCTGGGTCAGCTCACTGTGCAGATGCTCAAGGCGGCAGGGTGCAGGACAATCGGTCTTGACGTTGATCCCTCGAAGATCGATCTGGCACTGAAGTGCGGTGTCGATTTCGCCGTCAACAACTCATCGCCCGATTTTGAGAGATCGGTCATGCATTTCACTGATGGCGTAGGAGTCGATCGGGTCATTATCACGGCGGCTGCACAATCATCGGGGATCGCGAACCAGGCTGCACGGATCGCCCGTGATCGAGGGCATATCACTGTTGTCGGTGCGGTCGGCATGGATCTCGACAGAAAGCCATTCTACGACAAAGAACTTTCCTTCAATCTCTCTCGCTCATACGGTCCCGGGCGTTACGATCGATCATATGAAGAGATGGGGCGCGATTATCCGATTGGCTATGTCAGATGGACCGAGCGGAGAAACATGACTGCATTCCTCGATCTGATTGCCGATGGAAAGATCTGTCTCGATCACCTCGTGACACACTCTTTCAAGTCGGAAGATGCAGAAAAGGCCTACTCTATCGTAACCGGCAAAACTCCCGAGCCGCATCTCGGTATTGTCCTCGAGTATCCGAGCGATGTAGACACACACGCGAGTGTCGAGGCTTCACCGAAACAGAATAAGTCAAACACGAAAGATGGTAAACTTGTGATCGGAGCATTCGGTACAGGCGGATTCGCGACTGGAGTGCTCTACCCGGAACTTCGGGATAATCGAGATTACACCCTGAAATGTCTTGCTGCCCCAAATGGCATCAAATCGCTCTCCATAGCGAGGCAGTTCGGTTTCGAGCGCGCATCGACTTCATTTGAGGAGGTGCTCGCTGACTCAGAAATCGGCGCAGTGATGATTCTGTCACCGCACAACATGCACGCTACCCAGGTTGCGCAGGCGTTGCGAGCAGGGAAATGGGTATTTGTCGAGAAGCCTCTTGCAACCTCGGAAGATGAGTTGAAAGAAATCGAACATGCGATGACGCTGAATTCGGCTCAATTGATGGTCGGTTTCAACAGGCGATACTCGCCTGCAGCTCGGGCGGTCAGGAAGGAACTCGACAAAATTCCGTACCCGGCGCTACTCAATTACCGCGTAAACGCCGGCTTCATTCCGAAAGACCATCCACTGCAAGATCCTGAGATCGGCAAAGGCAGAATCATAGGCGAAGTCTGCCATTTCATAGACCTGATGTCATTCTTAGCAGATGCCGATATAATAGAGGTGTTAGCATACAGCGCTGAGCATGGAAGCGGACTGTATCTGGATAGCGACAATATTCATGTAATAGTGAAAATGTCGGATGGTTCATCCGGCTGCCTGACGTACGCCGCCAATGGCGGGCAGGGCATGCCGAAAGAACGGCTGGAAATCTTCTCCGGAGGAGTCAGCTTTGTAATCGATGACTTCAAGTCTGCGGAGATGTTTGCTGGAGGCAAAGCCAGGAAGCTCTATTCCGGAACACAGAATAAAGGTCATAAGAACGAAATTGAGTCGTTTGCGGCGCATTATCTGGCTTGTGATGACCTCGCTGCCGGGTTCAGGTCAGCCACTGCCGTCACTCGTGCGACGCTTGCGATCATTGAATCGCTTGCAACAGGACATCCCCAAAGGTTGGGCTAATCAGATTAGACTATGAAGCAGGATTGCATGATGGAAAAGAAGGAACCGTTTACAGCAAAAGCGCATCAATCGATTCTGTATATATCGCACTACTATCCTCCCGAAGTCAACGCCCCTGCGATTCGTGTATCGCAGATGGCAGAGAGTTGGGTGAAGAAGGGCAAACAAGTGACTATTCTCACAGGCTTCCCCAATCATCCAAGTGGTGTCATTCCCAGCGAATATGCAGGTCGGTTCTTCATGAAAGAGACTCAAAATGGCGTGGATATCATGCGTACGTATGTCTATGCCACACCGAACAAGGGATTCCTCAAGCGGATCATGAACTATCTCTCTTTCATGTTTTCGGCACTCATTTTGGGACTGCCGAGACTTCCACGTCTTGACATAGTGATCGCGACCTCGCCGCAATTCTTCGTGGCGATAGCTGGATATCTGATTTCTGTCGTCAAGAGAATCCCATTTGTGTTCGAAGTCAGGGATGTTTGGCCGGAAGAGATTGTCGCGGTCGGTGCACTGCAAAACAAGTTCATAATTGGAATTCTGGAGCGGATCGAGATGTTTCTCTATCGGCGAGCCAGTCTGATAGTCGCTGTTGCCAAGGGTACGATAGACATTCTGACAGAGCGCGGAATAGCCCGCGAGAAAATCGTTTTGCTGCCGAACGGAATCAACCTCGATGAATTCGATGTGGAAGTGGACACGAATCGCCTTCGTCAGAAGCACAATCTTAACGGCGAATTCCTGGTCACATACATCGGCACACATGGAATGGCACACAAGCTTCAGACAGTCATCACTGCCGCAGAACAACTGAGCAGTAACCGGCGCATCAGATTCATGATGGTCGGGGATGGAGCTGAGAAGCAGCAGCTTATTAGGCAGGCAGAAGAATTGGGACTCGATAATGTGACCTTTGTGCCTCAATTGCCGCATGATGAAGTTATCGAATACTACAGAATGTCTGATGCATGCATGGTCCCCCTGCGCAAGGCCAAATTGTTTACAAGGAACATTCCATCAAAGATATATGAAATAATGGCATCAGGTCGTCCGATTCTGATTGGCACAGAAGGTGAATCCATGGAGTTGGTGACGAAAGCAAATGCGGGAATCGCATTTGAACCGGAGAATGCCGAGAGCCTCGTTCAGAACATTCTGAAGCTTTGTGACGACAGGGAATTATCCAAACGACTTGGGCGGAACGGTCATGAATATGCCACTGCCCACTGCAGTCGAAATCAGATTGCAGACACGTATCTCAATCACTTGCAGGAGCTCACGGGTTAGAGTATGCTGAAGGATAAGATAGCCACACTTCGCAGGTTGCATCTGGCGTGCGATTTAATACTCACCTGCGCGGCATTCCTGCTGGGGAATCATCTCTCGACGCTGCTGAACGGTGGCTCTCCGATCGGCAACCCCGCTGGCCATCTGCCAACTCAGCATGTTCTCATAATCTGTGTCATCTGGGGAATGCTGATATTCCGTGAGAAGCAGTCGTACGCTTACAGGACCAAGCCTTATTGGAGAATCCTGAGAGATACACTGCGTGTAGTCATCATCGGTACCCTGCTATTCGTAGGATGGCTGGTTGCAACCAATACGCTGGACTACGGTCGCTCCTTCTTCGTGATCTTCGCAGCATCCGATGTGATACTACTTTATGGGCTACGAGTTGTAGTTCTTCGATTCCTCCATTTCCTGAGAGTGAGAGGTTTCAGCAATCAGAATGTGATCGTGGTCGGAACCGGAGATTTGGCAAAAAGCGCTGTTGATGATCTGAAAGAGCATCCCGAATGGGGATTTCGAGTGATTGGACTTCTTGACTGGGAAGACATGACAACTCTCTGGCGTTATCGCGACATACCCCTGATAGGATCGCTTTCTCATATGCCGGAAATAATCAAGAATAATCAGGTAGATTATGTCATCTTCGCAGTAGGCCATGAGAATCTTGACAGAGTGGATTCTTCCTTTAAGATCTGCGAAGAGATGGGGACCAAAGCCTGTCTTCTGGCCGATTTCTTCTCCACAAATATAGCGAGAAAAGAAATCACGGAATTTCTGGGCCGACCGGCAGTCCTCTATTCCACCACCTCTGATTCCAGATTTCAGATATTCCTGAAGGGGCTGATCGATCATGTCGGGGCAATGCTCGGTCTGATAGTCATATCTCCATTAATGATTCTGGTTGCTGTGGTGATTAAGCTGACTTCTCGGGGGCCGGTGTTCTTCAAGCAGGAGAGATGTGGTCTCAATGGCAGACGTTTTTGGGTGCTGAAGTTCAGAACCATGGTACAGGATGCTGAGAAGCTCAAGGAATCCCTCAGAGACCAGAACGAAATGGATGGTCCGGCATTCAAAATTAAGAATGACCCGAGAATCACCAAGCTTGGTAGGATCCTCAGGAGAACATCCATGGATGAACTCCCTCAACTGATTAACGTCGCGAAAGGGGAGATGTCGCTGGTCGGACCTCGTCCTCCAATTCCGGATGAAGTCGTGCACTACGATAGGTGGCAGAGGCGAAAGCTATCAATGAAACCGGGATTGACATGCCTCTGGCAGGTCGGTGACCGGAACGACACGACATTCGATGAATGGATGAATCTCGATCTGAAGTACATTGATAACTGGTCTCTTTGGATGGATACAAAGATTCTCCTCAAAACCATTCCGACAGTCATTAACGCTACCGGCAAATAGGTCAAATCCCCGACCGTTGAGAGACTTAGAGACTAACACGACGCACGAATCTCCATGGCTTTCGGATTCTTTTTGTCCGCATTGGTGTGCCTGCAAGTCAATATTCGCCAATTGAATGCCCGCGTGTCTTCATAATCTTATATCATCCCCCCCGAAATCGTAATCATCGATGGAGAAGTGGCCGATAATACTCATGTTTGAGTTGTGGCATTTGCAATTAAAGACTCCTGCCACATGGATTAGCACCGCGCATGGTTCGGTATAGGCTCAGCCATCCTGCAGCGCGGAGATTCATTTGACTGAGTTTGCAAATGCAGGTAATTGATTAACGTAGACTAACATTATCCTGTTACGGGTGATTAGGCAGCTGGATGCCTCATGGCCGGAAGCGTTCCTTCCGGGTTTGTGTTGTAAGATAGAATTAGTATGTTTTTGCAGAGAGAGTTACATAGAAAGGTGGGTAGGATAGTCCGCCATCTAATCCTCTCTCGATCGACTCTCCGAATGGAGAAAAACACTTGACAAAGCAGCGGAATCATTATATTCTAATAGCGACTAGAAATTTAGTTAAGCCAAGTTGTTGTTCCTATCGCGAAGATTTCTGTTGTTGCTTGCTGAGGGAAGATCTCTTAAAGCAGTGTAGTTGTGGCCTCGCTGGTTATATGCGGGCGGTTCAACAGAATGTACTCTTACACTACTACGCCGGACGATGTTTTGGAAGCATTCAATTGATGTTGAAATGCACTATGTGTAACATATTCCGTGAGCGGAAGGAGGTGGGTCAGGAGGAGACTTAAACTCGTGGGTTTACGTTTTGTGCTTGAAGCAGATGTGTATCATTATCAAATTGGCTTACAGTGTCTTTGTTTGCTTCATGTTTTAGAGCCCAAAGCTACTGTGTTGAGAGGAGCAAGAAATGCCAAGAAAATCTCTGATTGTTTTCATTCTCTCAGTCTTCATGTTGACTTTGGTCGCTGGTTCAGCGATAGCGAGTAACTCGGCGAATATGTCAAAGCCGAAGAAGCTTGTCAACAAGGTGTTTGATGGGAGTGAGAATATTTACCCAGAATTCGCGCCCAGTTTCGGTGCCAGCATGGCGCCGGGTCAGATAATGGGCATGACTATTTACGATTACCAGCACAACGGTACAATGGGTAGGCAGGTGTCCTACTGGCCCGGTACGGCTTTCGTCCATTTTGTGTGGATGAAGAGACCGGCAGTGGGTGGTGACCGAAAGATTAACTACCAGGCCTACAATCTGGGCACCAGTTCATTCGCTTGGGGTACCGGCATGGGCGGCGGTAAGCCGATTAGTGATGTCAACGGTGGTTACACTACCATCGACGCCACTTCAGGCGGTCTTGCCGTTGTCGCATTCCACTTTGGTCCGGTAGAAGACAGCTATTCACCAGTTGCGGCTATTGATGCATTCGCCGCTGGTGGTATTTTCGCCTTCGAGCCGGGTGCACCGGGTCCTCCCGGTACTCTGACCTGCGAAGGCTGGATTACCGGTGGTTGGGAGACTGAAAGTAACTACATTTGGCCGATCGTGGACTGGCAGGATTCTGCCGGTAAGAGTCTTATGCACGTGGTCGCATGCGAATCCCCGCCACAGTCAGCTCCCAATGGCGAGATTCAGACTCTCGTCTACTGGCGTAACTCGGGTGGCACCTCATTTGACTGGCCCGCTTGCGGAACGGCGATCGATTCTGTCTACAACATTGCGCCGGCTGTTCGCTCCGATAAGAGGACCGGTTCCGGCAAGGTTGCTATCACCTGGATGAAACCGCTCTATTACGACGGCGATCTTGATGATCCTTGCGGATATACGCAATGGCAGAACGATGTCGTCTACATTGAGTCGACCGACTACGGTGTCACATGGCCGAGAGATGGTGGTGGAGATCTGATCATCACCAACATCACCGACTATAAGAGTCTCGGACCGATCGACGAGCAGCCGAATGGCCAGGCTTACACTGACCTTTCTGCGATGTACGATTCCGACGGCAAGTTCCACGTCGTCTGGGCGACTGCCCTGAGGAACGTTGCCGGAACTAATCCGTGCTCTCCGGATTATCAGTCGAGAATCTGGCATTGGGACGATGGTCCCGGCGGCTGTATTTCGATCGTCTATGATGGATCGAGGCCGTCAATTGCACTCGATCCGGGTGCATGGAACCTGTCAGCCTGTAAAATGAACATCTCCGAGTGTATTGATGGCGAGACCAGCAGAATGTATGTTTCGTTCACGCGTTTCGGTGCCTTTACATCCGCAAACGGTGACACGAACTTCGACAATTCTGCCGGCAACTTTGCCAACGGCGATATCTTCGTGACCGGTTCGATTGACGGTGGTCTCACCTATGGTGAAGCTGTCAACCTGACCAATTCGCCGACACCGGACTGCGCTGCCGGCGATTGCGATAGCGATCACTGGTCATCAATGTCCATGTATACGGACAATGCGACTGGCCTTCACATTCAGTATGTAAATGACAAGGACGCAGGCGGACTTCCCCAGAGTGAAGGTGTAGCGACCGATAACCCGGTCTTGTATCTGAATCATCCCTGCTTCACTCCGGCTACCTACTGTGCCGTTGGATATACGCCAACCATAGTTGGCTACCCGCTGGCGATAGCTCCGACAACCGGAACTGACTGTACGATTGCCACGAGTACGAGCTTTGATCTGATTCTGACGAATGTCGGTAACCAGAGCACAAGCTACACGCTCAGTTCGGATGTTGGCTGGATGGTGCCGACTTCTGCCTCCGGCCCGCTGAATGCAGGCTGCGGTAACTCGGCTACGATCCCGATTAACGTCGGAACGATGCCCAATGAGGGAGTTGAAGACGGTCAGCTAACAGTCTCCGCTTGTGGTGGCTCATTCACTGCCACGATCAATGTTCAGCTCGTCGTAGCGTGTGACTTCTATCTGCCGGAGAAAGCAATTCTCAGTACTTTCTGCTGGTCGGTCGGTGCATGGAGTGTACCACGCGCCGGTTTGGCTCAGGCAGATGACAAAGGCAATATGTACTTCTACGATGACAGCGCGACATTCATGTACGACGAGGGCCTGATCATTGCGATGGCCAATGACTTATCCAGGACGTGGTTCTCCTGCTTCGACGGCTCTGATTCCAGAGTCGAATTCAGAGCGCAGGGTCCGCTCACCACTGCGGTCTTCCCAGATGAGTATGAGTACACACATGGTAACTGGAGCAACCAGGATACGAGCATCGTTGGAGAGGCCGAGTTCTGGGTCCCGTTACATCCCGATACATGCGTTCTGATTGAACGCGTTAAGATCTGCAACAACGAAGAAGTCCCGATCACGATTCACATTGGTGAAGGTATGGACTGGGATGTTCCTGATGGCGACGACGGTTCGAACAACGCGGTCTCAAAGGATGATGCCAGACAAGAAGTCTATCAGTCTGGTCCGCCTACTGCTGATCCGGAAGTGAACTGGTATGGTGCCGCGTCGATGTGTAATGACATCGTAGGCGGAATCGCTCTCGAGAACGACGTGTGGATCTATCCGAACGGCGGCTATAAACCGGCGGAAGTCGGAACCCTTCTGGCTAATATGAGCGGCTTCACCGCCGACAATCCTGACACACTTCAGGATATGAACACAGTCTACTCGATTGCTCAGAACGTGACGCTTGGTGTCGGCGAGTGCTATGTCTTCTGTAAGGTCAAGGCCGGATCGAAGACTGGTCTCTCTGATCTGCAGACTGCAATCGACAAGGGCAAGAACTGGATCGCAGTGCGCGAGCTTGATTGCCCCGGTTGTCAGCTTGGCCCGGGATGCATAATCGGTGATGCCGATGGTAGCGGCGGAGTAGACATCGATGACGTCGTTTACCTGATCGCCTATATCTTCACCGGTGGACCTCCGCCAGTTGCTGCGGTCTGCTGCGGTGACGCTGACGGTAGCGGCGGTGTCGATATCGATGACGTTGTATACTTGATTGCATACATCTTCACCGGTGGACCTGCGCCAGATCCCGAAGCGTGTAATCCTCCATTCTAAGTGTATAGAGATACTCTCTCTGGTACATAGCTGGAGTTGAAGATAACGGGAGCGACCAATATAGGTCGCTCCCGTTCTTTGTTGGAATCGACCGATGATGCATGTGGCCTTTGTATCCCGTGGGGCTGCTGAGCATCACACTGCCGCATCTGCTCGTTCTGCGCCAACTGAGACGCCTGCCCCCAGATCCAGTCACGCAATAAGGTGCTGTTCAGACTCCAATTACAAGGCGGTGATTGTCTCTCTGAGTAGAATGCCGTTGAGGATTGCGTCAGCGGCATTCCTGAATGCACTCAAACAGGAGGAGCCTTAGATCACTATATGGGGGATGTTCGAAAGGACGTAGTTGAAAGGGTGTATAACGGCTTACTAAAATACGTCCTTCCAAGGCGAGTTTTTGTTTGACAAGTAATGTTTAACTGTTATATTAGTGGTGTTTCTTTCCCCAATTGCCTTACCAATGCCCAATCCCCAGGGCGAATAGGACTGGATCTGGAGTCGGTTTACTTTAAGTCTACCGACTCCATTCTTTTATGCCATTGAGGCAATTCCGACAAGGCTCATCATCGTTGTTAGGCTAAACTTGAGTTGGAGGGGATTTGAGTACACACTGACTAATAGGTCACACAAACAAGAAGAACTCGCTTGGAGTGTGCGAATCACAGAAATCAACCCAACTCCACCTGTCTTCCTCAAGGGCCGTAACATTATAACTAACATATAAGCTATACAATTTGACTAGCTTGTCAATTATAATGATTGAGTGTAGATGCGGCAATAACTAAGTATTTAAAATACTCAGTGCTGCGCTAATCTATTGTAAGACATAGAACATAAGTGGGAAGCGAGATTAATCTTTTTCTTGTTAATTCGGAGCTTTTTTCGTATCTGCTGGCGAAACTTCTGCACTGTCAGCTCTGAAATGTCCAGGGCCGATGCGATTTCCCCCGACCTCATGCCACCCCTGATCATATCACAAATCTGAATCTCTCGCGGAGTCAGCCTCGATATCCTCGTTTCCAGATCTCTGGTGAAGGGAGAGGTCAGTTCTTCGAGAGTTCTCTCGAGATTCTTAATGATAATCCTGGATTCCTCACTGGACTTGCGTTTGAGACTCTCCAGGATAGGCTGCACAAGCCGTTCCATATTGGTGTTGACACGCTTTGTAACCTCTTTGCGGCGATCCTCGATACTGCTGAGAACCTCGTGAAGTGCGATATTGGCGTGCTCCAGTTTCGATCGCTCGGTTCGCAGGTCCTCGTTGACTCTGAGCAGTTCGTTTTCTGCTCTCTTTCTCTCGGTTATATCGATCACAATGCCTCTGAAGCCGACTGAAACTCCTCCGCGCAGAACCTGGCTCGAGTATGACAATACCGGGTATGTGCTGCCATCCTTTTTCACCAGATCATACTCGGTAGCCTCGATCCGCTCGCCCTGAAGAATTCGATGCATCCTCTCCTTTGCTTTCTCTCGGTCGGCACCGTTGAATAGCTTCAGGACGTTCAGTCCATTGTCAAAATCTTCCTGAGTGTAGCCAGTCGACTCAAAGCCATGACGGTTGCTGAATGTAAGCATCCCGTTGGTGTCCGCTTCGTAGATGGTCTGAGGCAAGAGGTCAGCCAATTCCCGGAACTTAGCCTCGCTTTCACGTAGCGCTTCGATGATCTTCTTCTGTTCCGTGATGTCATGAAAGGCTCCAAGATAGGCCTGCTCCCCCGCAAACATGATCTTGTCCTGGGTGAGGGTGCCCCAGAAGGTCGTACCATCTGATCTTCTCCCTTTGGCCTCGTAGTTGCGGACCGGCCCTGTTTCGAGCATCTTCTCGACTCTTCGGAGATTTTCGGGATCGTCATAGAAGACCGCACTATTAATGTTCTTAAGCTCTTCATCCGTGTACTTGAAAGCTGGTGCAATCAGAGAATTTGCGAACAGAATCTTACCGTCTGATTGTCTGCTGATCACGACAGGTATCGGCGTAGATTCCGCAATAACTTTGAATTTCTCCTCACTTTCGCGAAGGACAGCTTCCTGTTGCTTTCTCTCTGTGATATCCTTGATTACCCCCACGATTGCTGTCGGCTGTCCGGACACATCTCTGATGAAACCGGCTGATACTTCTGCCTGAAATGTCTCACCGGTTTCCCTTAGCATTGTGGACTCGATATTTCTGAGTGAGCCTATCGAGTGCATTTGCTCCATGTTCTTTGCAGCTGTCTGGCGATCTTCCGGAACGAAGAAATTGAAAGCGCTCTTCCCGACTATCTCGTCTTTGGATTCGTATCCGAACAACTCCATCGCAGCCTGATTGCAGAAGGAAACAGCATGATCTAATCCGACGACTGCTATCGCATCAGGCGATGATTCGAGTGTGGTTCGGAATCTGGCCTCGCTGTCCTCCAATTGCTGTGCGATCTTCTTGCGATCCGTGATGTCTTCAGTCAGGATGACGACTCGATCGACCTTGCCATCACGATTCATGATTGCATAGAAGTACTGCGACACCCACAGCGCGCCGCCTTCACGTGGATTCTCAACTTTGGCCTCCGGTACGTGAAGCTCTCCACCCTGTTCATAGATCCGCCTGACATCCGGAATCCACTTCCCAAGATATCTGATCTTAGTATCAGACATTAGATCTGACTTTTTTCTGGTCATCATGTCGTCAATCTCGGAATCGGTGAAGCGCCATATCTTCCTCCAGGCTTTGTTTGCGCTTAGCAAAGTGCCGTCACGACCACGAACGGAGACGCCGAGCGGTGAGTTCTCAACAACGGCTCTGTTGAACCTTTCACTCTCCTTCAGTTTCTCGTCTGCTTCTTTCTGCTCGGTGATGTCGACGACCATTATGAAATCAGCCGGTGTCCCGGCGAACGTGATACTCCTGGAGTACTGATCTACCCATTTTGTCTTGCCACTTTTGGTCATTATCCTGTACGAATAGTGGGGGACGACCTTGGCTTTCATTCCGGCCTGTTTCCTCATTGCCTGTTCTCTCACGAAAGCAGAATCTTCCGGATGAATATATTTCGAAAACAGTTCCTTGATATCCCATCGATATATCTCTTCTAAGGAGAATTCCGTCATCTCAGACGCTGCCTGATTGGCGAACTTGATCTTATTCTCCTGCAGAACATACAACGCGATCAGATTCTGTTCCGCGAGGGCGTGAAACTTATCCTCGCTTTCCTTGCGGGCAGCTTCCGCCTTTCGACGCTCCGTGACATCGCGCGCCAGTGAATGCACGTGAGGAATCCCGCTGATGAGGATTCGCTTGCTGCTGAATTCGACGCGGACAACATCTCCATCCTTTCTGCGAATATCCGATTCGGAAGTGATAGATTCTCCCGCTATTATCCGTTTTATGTATTCTTCCCACGTTGCCGAATCGACCGGTTCATGGAGCTCTGTGATTGACATGCCCACCAGTTCATCCTTTATATAACCGGTGAGAGCGGTAGCAGCTTCGTTAACATTGACGAAAGTAGCATCGGATCCGGTGATGAAGATAGCGTCCCGTGATCCATCAAAGAATGTGCGGTACAGTTCCTCCGATTCTTTGAGAGCCTCCTGAGCTTTTCTGCTGTCAGTGATGTCGCGGGAAACAATCATCACAGACTCTACATGATTGTTGACCATCAGCGGAACCACGCGATTCTCATACGAGGACGAGAACGTGCCGTCAGGTGCCGTGGCACGGACCACGTAAGTAGTGGGAGAACCCGAATTGAAGACCTGATCTATTGTTGATCTGACAAATTCCCGTTGCTCCGGTGAGATGAAATCCAACATGCACTTCCCTATCACTTCATCAGGAGACTTGCCGGATATCGTGTGATTTACTGCAAGTATCGTCCCGTCACGAGAGATGTTCACTATTATATCGAGGCTGTCCCTCAGTAACAGTCTCCATTTTTCATCCAGTGCCAGTAACTGCTTGGATGTCTTCCTGTGTTCCGTGGCAACCTCGGTACAAACCAGCACTTGATCGGGAGGAAGGAAGGAGTAAGTCACTATAAGATCATGAACATCGCTGGTCGTCGTGTGCGTATAGTCCATCTCTCGCTTTATCGTCGTCTTCTCTTTAATACATTTCGCCAGATCATTCTCGATATCCGGCCTGTTTGCATACATCTCGGAAGCCGTTTTCCCCACAAAGTCAGTCACCCGCCCATGTGTTATCTCAGCCGCTGCCGGATTGAAGTCAACAAGCACTATGTCATCACCCTTCGCCTGCCAGGTGTACGTCGGAATAGGGACACCATCGTAAAGTGATCTGAGTGTGTCCGACACTCGCTTTGTGTTCGCCTCACACCTCTTCAACTCCGAAATGTCAGTGAATATGCCTATGCTGCCAACGAATCGATGCTCAGAATCGTACACTGATTTCGGCAGGACTTTGACGGTGATGTTGGTGCCCCCCTCGGTCTGCATTTCAAGCTCATACGGCTCTAGTGTTCCTTTGCGGACGGCTTCGCGCGACTCAACAAATTTCCCTCTCCATTTCGGATCGAGATAGTCGACGACGTTTCTTCCGGCCAAATCGTCGGTGTCGCAGCCGAGCATTTTGCGGAGGCGACTGTTTCTAAAAACTATTCTGCCGTCTGGATCGAGCACGCCGATACCGTCCGTGACGCACTCGGCCAGCGTTGCTAATTTCTGAAGAAGCTCCTGAAGATTGTCAGTGACAAACTCAACTCTCGATTCGCTGTTCATGGAATCACCTGACCTTCTCTTGAGCGCAAAGTGTGTACGATGATATATTGAGTAGCTATTATACTCGCTACAATCTCAGCAATACTATTAGACCATTATAAGTGCTTGATTATAAATAAACTGGTCGACCATGTAAGCGTCGTACCATCGCTCACTACTCAGTAGATATGCTACTGTCTGATTCCTCTTGTAATTATAATAATTGACTCTGGATAACGCAAGCGCGATATGCTGTTTTGCAGTTGACAGTAAGCGAAATTATTGTAATATAAAAACTTAAGAATCTTACTAATCATATGGAGAGTCAATTGTGAAACGACTTATGAGTCTGCTGATAGTGATCTGCCTGCTGATTCTATTGCCGACCGAGATATGCCTGGCCGATGAAGTTCTCTGCGCGCGGTATCCGGCTCTGTCTCCTGATGGTGGTACTGTTGCCTTCTCATACATGGGAGACATCTGGACCGCATCATCGTCCGGAGGTACAGCCTCCAGATTAACTGTCCATGAGGGGGATGATGTCAGGCCGCACTTCTCTCCCGACGGAAACTATGTAATGTTCTCGTCCCGGCGTTACAACAACTATGATGTGTTCGTGATTCCGGTGAGTGGGGGCAATGCGAAGCAACTCACGTTTCATTCCGCAGCGGATTTTGGATCGGGATGGTTTCCTGAAGGTGACAGCATACTTTTCACCTCGCTACGTGATGGTTGGCGGGACATATTCAAGATATCTATCGATGGCGGCATACCTATCAAGCTAACCGGGTATCCGTACGAGCAAGAGTACAATGGAAGGATTACCCCGGACCGCAAGTATCTCATATACAATATCGGTTCCGGAAATTCGCGGTGGTGGCGCAGAGATCTTAAGTCTTCCGGCAATGCGGACATCTACTTCCAGGATCGATCAAAGGAAGATTTTACGTCGATTCGGCTGACGGACTACGATAATCACGATGTCTGGCCCATCTACAATTCTATCACCGGTGAAGTCTATTTCGCATCGTGCAGAGGCGACTGGTCGCAGGTTTACAGGATTAAGCTCGGTAGCCTGGAGCCCATTCAGCTCACCCAATTCACGAATGACGGCGTACAGTGGCTCAACTCAAACCCGCAGGGCAATCTGCTTGTCTTCGAACAAGGTCTCAAGATATGGATGCTCGATCCTTCCGACGGCACTCCCAGAGAGATTCCGATCACGGTGTCGACAGATGAAAAGGACAATCTCCTGCGAAAAAGAACCTTCCAGGGTGATGTCGAGTGGTTTTCGCTTTCACCCGATGAGAAGAAGCTGGCCGTTATTATTCACGGCGAGGTCTTTGTTCTGCCCGCTGATGAGCCGAAGAAGGGGAAGCGAGTGACACGTACACCGAATCGCGAGAGATTTGTTGTCTGGGGAGATGATTCCAGAACAGTCTACTATGCGTCCGATCGCTACGGCAACTACGACATATTTTCCGCGGATGTATTGACCGGAGTTGAGAGGCGGCTGACATCGACGGCTGAGAATGAAGCCAAACCTGCCGTGTCCCCAGATGGCAGGTATCTTGCCTTCTACCGGGGACTTGATAAAATCATCCGATACGACTTGAAAGAAGAGAGAGAGACCGTATGGATGGAGGGTATATTTTTCGACCTTGCTGTCGAGCCGACGTTTGAATACGCCTGGTCAGCAGATTCAAAATGGCTGGTGGCTACTGTCGCCGGACCCACCTATGAAACTGACATCGTATGTATCGATCTTGACGGCAATGTGCGGGACATATCGAATCTTGCAGGTTGGAATTTCAGGCCACGCTTCTCAATCGACGGAAAGCAGATATACTTCAGCTCAGCTTCGGGTGACAGAATCGACACCTACAAAGTCGACCTCGTTCGCGAGCAAGTCGAGTTCATCGAGTCATCGTTTGACAGCCTCTTTTCGACAGAGGACAAGAAGATCGAGAAGAACACCGGGGAAACACTGAGTCGGGAACCTGCGAACGTGGCAATTGACTTTGAGAGAATCGAAATGCGCCGCGCGAGAGCGTATTCTCTCGAGGGATCGAGTCACTATCCTGTCCTCACGCCTGATTCGAAAAAGTACATTCTGGTCGCGTCGCTCCTTGGTAAGCCGGATATCTGGTCGATCAATTCGGAGGGTGACGCCGAGCTGAAGCAACTGACGCATTCCGGAAAAGCCAAATCCCAGTTAACAGTTACATCTGATTCCAAAGCAGTTTTCTATCTTGAAGATGAGAAGCTGCAGAAGTGCGACATCGAAAGTGGAGAAGTGACTCCGATGCCATTCGAGGCGGACATGGAGATTGACGTTCTGCAGAATAACAGGCAGAAGTTCAACGAGGCATGGTCGCTGCTGAATACATATTTCTATGATGGAGATTTTCACGGCGGCGACTGGGAGGCAGCGCGGCTCAAGTACGAGCCTGCAGTGGATCACGTGAGAACGGAACGTGAATTCAGACATCTCTTACTCGAACTTATGGGCGAATTGAGGGCTTCCCACCTTGATGTCTATTCAAAACTGCCGGGACCGGACAAGAATATCGCTTCCGGCAACACTGGAATTTCGCTGGATTATGCTGCGCTCGATAGAGATGGTGTGTTCATGATCGATGCCGTATTGCCGGAATCTCCGGCATATATGGCGGGGATCAAACCCGGGCAGTACATCAGAAGTATCGATGGACAGGCTGTTTCCAGCGACATCAACATATTCAGGAACCTTGCAGGAACAGAAGATCAGCGGTTGTCGCTTGTTGTCAGTGATCGGTCAGACGATCAGGGCCGCGAGGTTTTTCTGAAGCCGGCTGCGGCCAGCTACATAGATGATCTGGTGTATGCCGATTGGGTCGCTTCGAGGCGCAGGGCTGTGGATTCTCTGTCTGGTGGAAGACTGGCCTACCTGCATATCCGTGCTATGTCCCAAGAGCATCTTGATATATTTGAGCAGGAGCTTGTATCGATTGCCGAACCAAAGGATGGACTCGTCATTGACGTGCGCAACAACTTCGGTGGAAACATCGCCGTGCATTTGCTCGGCATTCTCGTAAAGACACCATACCTTCTTCGTGATTTTCGCGGATTTCCGACGACTTCGGAAAACAAGATGCGATCCAAGGCCTTCGAAAGACCGATGACCCTGTTGATTAACAACTACTCCGCATCAAATTCAGAAATATTCGCCGAGGGATTTCGGGATCTGGAACTCGGCAAGATAGTCGGAGTACGGACGGCGGGCGCTGTGATAGGAACAGCATCCTTCTCATTGATCGATGGCACCGGTATCAGGAGGCCATCGTGGGGCGCTTATACGACCGAGATGGAAGATACCGAGGTATTTCCACGGCAGCCGGACATATTGGTTGAGAATCTGCCCGATGACTACATCAACGGCCGAGATCCACAGCTTGTAAGGGCGGTCGAAGAGCTGATGAAAAAACTCGACTAGGGCTCACTGCGCCAGTCTCGCACGTCCAGCGAGCCTGTTCTGCGAGGGAAGTCATAAAAAATGCCGGGCAGATATGCCCGGCATTGTTGTATGCAGTCGCGAAAAGTCTATTCGCCCGGATCCGTATCCAGGTGTCTGCTGTGAAACTTCAGCAATTCACCAATCTGTTCGTACGTGAAAGCGCCGTGAGTTGCCGGGAAACCTTCGTATCCCTGGTAGGACTCGCTTTCAATATCGGTAATGCCGAGAGACTGGAGCTTGGCAATACAGGCTGCGGCCTGCTGCGCCGTGTGATACTGGTTTTCCGCACTGTAACGGAAGTAGACCGACGTAGACTCAAGATTCATGTAATACAGGTCAAGCAGCGACGCAGTGATATCTTTGTCCAGCCAAAGCTGCCACTTCTCCTGAACCAGATCACCGTTCTCATCAAACGGCAAATCGACGCCAAACTTAGGCAGATATGTAGCATCGTCGGTCCCAAGCGAATCATGCTGCGAGAATGCAGTGGCCATTGAAAGCGCGAGACTCGTGTTGGGCCGGAAGAATGACGAGTCAATATCCAGGAACGAATCCATATCACCTGCGGCGACGTTGTTTTCGTCAAATACTCCCGCTATCAAACCATCGATATTTTCTTCCACCGACGTGAATCCATCGAGCAGGGAGACCGAGCCGAAAAGATCAGGATGCTTCATCGCAATCATCAAGGCTCCGTAACCGCCCATTCCGAATCCGGCGATCCCCCGAGATGCTCGTTTCCTGATGATGCTGAAGGGCATTTCGTATGGATAAGCTTGCACTTCGGTGTAATTGACCAAATCACGGTAGATCATCTTCTCGAAATTGCCAGACTGCTTCTTGGCGGATTCGTTTCTGTTCCAGAGTCCCCACCCATCTTGATAGAACGAGCCGCCAACCGGAGTGGATGCATCCGGCATCACAATGACCATCGGAACGATCTCCCCATCGGCTATCATCTTATCCGCAACGAGGCCAATATTGGCGAAAAGGAAAGCAGTATTGCTATCGGAGTAGCTTGTGAAATCGTGCAGGAGGTAAAGTACCGGGAATTTTGGACCTTCACCGGGCGGATCAGCTACATAGCCGGGCGGTGTGTAGATGAGAAACGGACGCTGGCGATAGTGAACCCAATTCTCCATGCCGGTCTCGTTATATTCGATGTGATTAAACTTCAACGGATACATATAAATTGTACCGTGGGCAATGTCTTCAATGTCGGCGGGGTTTTCCCGGTCACCGCAGCCGGCAAGAAGCATCATCAGCACTGCCATAATCGAAAGAGCAACTATCCTAAGTGTCATCTTCTATCTCCCCTAAAACTTAACCGTTATCGAGAAGGACGTATTGAATGCTGAGTTACCGTAGGTCCCGGAAAGGTTGTCCCAGATTCCATCCTCATTGAAGTCCAACAATTCATCAACATCCCGATCAGGCATAACCGAGAACCCGCCACCGGCTGCGAATTCGAAATTCTTGTGAAACAGACTTATGCCGCATGCCAGGTGATGTCTGTCGCCGGTATCAGTAATGAGCGGGTTTCCAGCCTCATCTGGAACAGGACTCTGATCATAACTGTATCCGCCTCTAAGCTTGATTGCATCAGATGGCTGCCCTTCAACACCTAAGCTCAGCCGCATTGCGTCATCCCAGCCGTAAGGATAGACTATGTCGTTCATCAGAATGCTGCTGATGATCGGCCAGTCGTCCAATCCCAGCGGACCTCTGGACGTGCGAAGCATTACTTCGATGTCTTCAAACTCCGACCACCGTGTAAACACAATGTCGGCTGCCACAGTCACATACTCGGAGGGATTGAATGCAAGTCCGAACCCGAACTCTGACGGCAGTGTCATATCCACATCCGCCTCATGCGTGGCTTCGAAAGTGTATCCGGAGAACATCGTATCGACTTCTCTTCCTTCACCGGTCTGGATCGCGTCATTATCGGGGGAATAGAACCGTGTGACAACATTGCCGTCCATGCTGATTTTGGTCTTAGTTTGGTATGTGGCTCCGATCGAGAGCTTGTCGTTCAATTCGTACAGCAGGCCTACATTGGCGCCAAACCCAAAACCACTGACATCAACCACTCCCCATTTCACCAGCTTGTCGTAAGGACGGAAAACAGGGAAATCACCAAAGTCGCCGGGGACGAGGAATACCTGATTTGTCAGCAGATTTCCTTTGCGAATCGAGAATCCGACTCCGACATGAAATTGATCGTCGGCAAACGA
>Ga0180009_10002237_pt1 | contig 22895 bp, 28 predicted proteins | sample OS_PC_MetaG_FD_123537 | JGI IMG/M metagenome (GOLD analysis project Ga0180009, IMG submission 123537) | Groundwater microbial communities from the Aspo Hard Rock Laboratory (HRL) deep subsurface site, Sweden - OS_PC_MetaG | ecosystem: Environmental > Aquatic > Deep subsurface > Groundwater...
ATGCTTTATGGTTTGAAAAAAGGTTTTATTTCTGACTGGGATATGACCAAGAAAGAGGAAAGGCGTGGGTTGTATATGATTACGGCTTTGGTGCATTTGGTGGGAGTGGTTTATGCATTTTTCTTGGGTAAAACAGAGTTGGGTTTAATTCTGTTGGTGTTTTGGGGTTTGGCGGTGGTGTTTGCGATGGTAACCTATTTTTGGAAGATATCGGTTCACGCGGGTGTGAATGGCGCGGCCTTGGCGTTTTTTAACCATTTTTGGGGTTGGGAGTCTTACTGGTGGCTGGTGGTTGTGTTGCTTGTTGTTTTGTGGTCCAGGGTGGAGATAAAGAAACATAGTTGGTTGCAGGTAACGGTGGGGGCAGGCTTGGCGGTTGCTTGGGTAGAGCTGGGGTTGAGGTTTTTGGTTTAACAAAGGTGAGACCTTTGTTAAGGAGGTGGGTTAGTAGACTTGGTTGTGGGAGCCGATGTCTAATAGAAGAATTTTGTTTTTGGAAATTTGTTGGTAGACTATTCTGATATCTCCGGTAATGGAAAATGAGCGGAGACGTTTTTTGGTTCTACTGAGTTGATGGTCTTTGAGAGTAGGATGTTTTGAGTTTTCAGCAAATAAATGAATTCGATTCTGGAAACGTTTAACTAGTCTGGAATTGAGCTTGATTCTTTTCTTGAAGTTTTTACTAAAGTTGGGGTGGGTGAGGATGATCATTTAGTTAAATGATGCATTAGTTCGTTGACAGAATCAGCTTTGTAGGTTTTTGTTTCCCCGGTTTCAATGCTGGCAATCATTTTATTGTAACGTTTAATGGCGGCGGGAGAAAGTTGTCTGGTTTTAGGTGTGAAGCTAATAGTAATTTCTTTGGTGGCAAGCTGGGTCATGAACAGTCTGATAGATTCTTGTAAAGAAGAAAAACCAAGCTTGGTGGCACTTAGAGTGGCCTGATCGCGAAGAGTCTGACTAACTGGTATTTGAAGGGTAACTTTATTCATTAATATGATTATACCGTTTTGATACTGTTTGTCAAGGGGAGAGGATGATGTGGGTGCCTTGTTGGGGAGATAGTTTTATTTCTACCCGTTGGATGGGGTTACTAGGTTGGGTAAGACTTTGAACAACCTGGCCTACAATGAGGCCCTCTGGAATTTGTTCGGTGGGTAGAGTAAAAACGGTGTCGTTTTGATTGAGGTGTGTTTGATTTGAGATGTTGGCCATTTGGGGAATTTGATCTTGAAATATGTAGTTTCCCTTGACGTCTTGATCGGTTTGGACAGGAAAAGTAACGTTTTTGTCTGTTAGGGGAAGAATGTAAATAATGGAGGAGCTTATTTTTTGAACAATGCCGATTAGGTTGGTGGAACTAACCAGAGGCATGCCTGGTTTGATTTTGTCTGTTTGGTCGGAGGTGGCGGAAATTAGGTTGTCTACCTTGATTATTCTTACCGGAACGGTATTCCAAGATGGTGTGTGAAAATCTTCTAGATTTAATTTATTTTTGAGTAACAGGTTTTGAGTTTTTAATTGGCTATTTTCTGCTTGAAGGGCCAGGTTGTTAAAGTGCATGCCAGGTAGAGAGGTGATAAATAATTTTTGTTGGTTTAGTTTGTTTTTTAAGTTATAGATTGGTCGGTTAATAGAGATTAGAGCACTGGTAACTTTTTGGTAGCTAGGTTCTAAGGGCTTGAGTTTGCCCGATACAAGCAGTAGGATAGATATGAGTAATGGTGTAAGTTGTGTCATGAATAAAACAATTATATACAAGCTGATTGTGGTAGTGACGCTTTTGTTGGTTGGACAAGGTGTGTTTGGTTGGCCTTTATATTGGTTGGGGCTGTGGTTTTTGCTAGACTGGAAGTATGTTTACTGGTTAGCTTTTGGTTTGGGGTTTTTGCTTACGGGGGTAACGGGCATGGCCATTGGTTGGTCTAACTTGGTGTTGGTGGCGGGGACGTGGTTTTTAAGTTTATTAAGAGATTGGATTGGTAAGGACAGATGGAGTGGAGAAATAAAGGTATGAGGAAAGACATACTAAGTTGGTTTAGACTGGGGGTGTACTTGGTGATGGCGATTTTTTTGGCTAGGTTGGTATTTTTAACCTTGGTTTTGGGTGGGTATCATGAAAAACAAGCTAGTGGAAATAGAATTAGAAAAGAAATAATTGAGCCTTTAAGGGGGGCAATACTAGATAGAAACGGGGAGTACCTGGCGGTGAATAAGAAGGTAGATGGTGGGGTGGTGAGGCATTATCCGTTGGGAGAGATAGCAACGGCGGTGACTGGTTACGTGAGTGAGGGGTCTAGTGAGGGTTTGGAAAGTTGGTACAACAAGCGGTTAGAGGGTACTTGGGGTTTAAAGTTAGTAGAAGAGAATGCTAAGGGGGAAAAGATAAAGGAGTTGGATCGGGAAGAGGCGATTGGTGGAAAGGACTTAAGGTTGAGTTTGGATGCGGATTTGCAAAGACAGGTTTACTGGGCAATTAACAAAGGTGAGACCTTTGTTAAAGAGGGAGGGGTGGTGGTGAGTAAGGTTAATGGAGAGATGTTAGCTATGGTGAGTTTACCTAGTTTTGATCCTAATCTATTTATTAAAAATGGGATTAGAGGTGAGGAGGGTGGAAGTTACTCTGATGCTTTAATGGTGGTTGAGGATAAGGAAAACCAACCCATGTTTAATAGAGTGATTTCTGGAACGTATCCGCCGGGGTCGGTGTACAAGTTGGTGATGGCGGTGGCGGGCCTAGAAGAAGGGGTGGTGGATAAAAATAAAACGGTAGAAGATAAAGGTGAGATTAAGGTAGGTACTTTTAGGTTTGGTAATTGGTATTTTGATCAGTATGGTAGAACGGAAGGTTTGGTGAACGTGGAGAAGGCTTTGGCCAGAAGTAATGATATTTATTTTTACAAATTGGGTGAGTGGTTGGGGGTAGACAAAATAGTTAAGTGGTCTGATATACTGGGAGTTGGTGAGCAGACGGGGATTGATTTGCCCGGTGAGGCAACTGGTTTTTTGCCGACCCCACTATGGAGAGAGAAGAAAACGGGAGAGAGGTGGTTCTTGGGAAACACTTATCATTTGGCTATTGGTCAGGGAGATTTACTGGTAACGCCTTTGCAGGTGAACAGTTGGACGGGCTCTGTTTTTTCTGGCAAGGTGTGTGAGCCAAGGTTGGTGAAAGGTGAAATAGATTGTAAAGATTTAAAGATAAGCGAAACGACCAAGAAATTAATTGCGTCTGGTATGAAAGGGGCGTGTGCTACCGGGGGGACGGCGTTTCCATTTTTTGACTTAGAGGGTAAGGTTTATTGTAAAACTGGAACGGCCCAGCATGGGGGTGAGGAAACGGAATCGCATGCATGGATTACGGTGGTGGTGCCGATGGGAGAGAATGAAATGGACTGGATAGTGGTAACGGTGTTGTTACCGGAAGCGGGTGAGGGAAGTAGTGTGGCCGGGCCGGTGGCCAGGAAAATTGTGGACTACATCCTGCAAGGTGAGACCCTGTAGGTGGATGTCATTCCGATTGGAGTGAAACGGAATAGAGGAATCTCTGAACTTGTTTCAGACTCGCATTCGCGAGAGATCCATTCGACTTCCCCCGCCCGATGGCGGGATTCGCTCAGGATGACGGGGGTGTTGTTTTCCGCCAAAGGCGGACATGGTGCGGGGAAAAGAGTAGGGGGTTAAGATATAAAAATATATTGGTGTATGGAGATATAATTGGTTGTTGAGTATTAAGTGTGCGGAGAATGGGTTGGGGGATGGTTCGGGTTTTGGGTTGTGAAAAATTGGGTGAAAATATTGAGTAAATATAGTATTCATACGTGGTTCGGAACCACGTAGATAGTTGTCATTCTGAACCTTCGGTGAAAAATCTAGCGAAGCGCAAAAGATGCGGCGCAAGAGCGCCTAGATCCTTCGACTCCACTATGTTCCGCTCAGGATGACAAAGAGAAGGATGACGGGAGAGGGGGATAGGGCTCGGCGGGGGACGAAGGGACCGATGCCAAAGGCCGGTTCAATTTCGGCACTGGGACGGTGTGTTATAGTGGAGAGTTATGAAGTTATTGATTGTTGAGTCACCAACTAAAACCAAGAACCTTTCTGGTTATTTGGGTAAGGGGTGGAAAGTGGCGGCAACGGTGGGGCATATACGGGACTTGCCGAAGTCTAAGATGGGGGTGGAGATTACAAAGAAAAACGGAAAATATGAGTTTGAGCCGCAGTATATTCAGGTAAGAGGCAAGGCGCCACAGGTGAACGAGATTAGGGCTTTGGTGAAAGAGGCGGACGAGGTGATACTGGCGACCGACCCTGATAGAGAGGGAGAGGCAATAGCCTGGCATGTGTTGGAGTTAATGAAAGAAAAAGGCGAGGATGGGAAAAAGTTTAAGCGGGTGGTGTTTCATTCTATAACCAAGGAAGTGGTTTTGAAGGCTATGGAGACTCCTGGGAAGATTGATATGAAGTTGGTAGAGGCGCAACAGGCTAGAAGAATCTTGGATAAGATTGTGGGTTTTAGACTGTCACCGGTGCTGTGGAATAAGGTTAGAAGGGGTTTGTCTGCCGGTAGAGTGCAAAGTGTGGCGGTAAGGTTGGTTTTTGACAAAGAAAAAGAGATTGAGGTTTTTAAAGCAGATGAGTATTGGGTAATTGGTGTGGATTTGTTGACTAAAAATAAAGATTTGTTTACAGCGGTGCTTGAAAAGATAAATGGATCCCGGGTCAAGCCCGGGATGACGGGTATAGGGAATGAGAAAGAGGCAAGTAAAATCAAAAAGGATCTAGAGGGAGCGGATTATGTGGTGGAAAGGATCGTTAAGAAGGCCAGAAAGGCTTATCCTAGACCACCGTTTAAAACCAGTACTTTGCAACAAGCGGCGGCCAATCGGTTGGGCTGGTCGGCCAGAAAAACCATGAGTATTGCCCAGAGTCTTTATGAGCACGGAAACATTACTTATCACAGAACCGACTCTTTAAGTTTGGTTTCTGGTGTGGTTGGGGAGATTAGGAGTTTAGTTTCGAAACAGTTTGGTAAGGAGTACGTGCCAGAGAAGCCAAGAGGATATAAGTCTGGTGGTAAGGTGCAGGCGCAGGAAGCGCATGAGGCGATTAGGCCAACTAGTGTGGGTAAGTTGCCTGATGATTTTGTGGGTAGGGGAAAAATGGCCAGTGATGAGAAAAAGCTTTATCAGTTGATTTGGCAGAGGACGGTGGCTAGCCAGATGGCAGAGGCGTTGTATGATAACACTAGGGTGGATATTAAGGCGGGTAAGTATCTGTTGGTGGCCAGGGGTGAGGTGGAAAAGTTTGATGGGTGGAAGGTTGTTTATAAACCGCGCGTCTCACATCTGAACAGTCACGACTCAGAGTCGAGGACAGTTCCGATGAGAGACACTTTGCCCGAGCTTAGTGAGAAGGAGAAATTGGATTTGGAAAAAGTGCTGGCAGAGCAGAAGTTTACCCAGCCACCAGCTAGGTACAATGATGCGTCGTTGATTAGGGAGTTGGAGAAAAGGGGAATTGGTAGGCCGTCTACTTATGCGCCGACTATAACCAAGATAATCTACAGGCGGTATGTGGAGCGAAGAGAAAAGAGATTCTTTTTGACGGATATTGGTAGAACGGTGACCAAGTTTTTGGTTAAAAACTTCCCAGATCAACTGGAGTATGAGTTTACTGCTCAGATGGAAAAAGAGTTGGATGAGGTTGCGACCAAGGAAAAGGACTGGCAAAAGATGTTGTCTGATTTTTACGGTCCGTTTGATAAAAAAGTCTTGGAGGTGGAAAAAAATGTAAAAGCAATAGTAATTCCGGTGGTAAAAACTGGCAGAAAGTGTAGCAAGTGTGGCAAGGGGGAAATGGTAGTAAAAACAGGTAGATTTGGAGAGTTTATAGCCTGTGACCAGTACCCTGCGTGTAAAAATATTGAGAATATAGTTAAGTATTTAGAGGGAGTAAGTTGTGAAAAATGTGGGGCTAGGGTGGTAATTAAAAAAACTAAAAAGGGAAGAGAGTTTTATGGCTGTGAGAAGTACCCCAAGTGTGACTGGGCTAGTTGGAAACGGCCAGTGGTTAAGAAGGAGAAGTGATTTTATCTGATAAGGATTTAAAAAAACGAATAAAGGAAAAAAGTTTGCTGATAAAGCCGTTTGACAGGGCTTGTGTTCAGCCGTCTACGTATGATCTGCATTTATCTGACGAGTTTAGGTTGTTTACCAATCATGAAACGGCTGGGTATATAGATCCTGGGTTCAAGGGACATATTACTTTTGAGATGAGTAACTTAAACAAGGTGCCGATTATTTTGTATCCTGGGATGAAGGTGGCGCAGATTTGCTTTTTTGTGATGAGTTCCAAGGTGGATAGACCGTATGGAACTGCAGGGAACAAGTATCAGGGGCAGAAAGGGCCGACGGAAAGTAGGGTTTGGAAGGATTTTGGCTAGACGGATATGGGGGCTGGTTCAGCTTGAGCCTGAAGATAGGCGATTGCTGTTAATTTATAAACCATGCTAGTATGGATGGCGGTGGGGGGGTTCTTTGGGGCCGTTGGCCGACATGGCTTTTGCGTATGTTAGATGAAATAGTCTGGTTAGTTCTGCAAAATCGTGATTGGTTTGTTTTGCGATTGTTTCAAGTGTGGAGGGTAAAAACAGTTGACAAGGTTCGTTTAACCTACTGAACGCTGTTGCGGTCTCTATAGCAAGATCTACTAAATAGGGGTGGTGATAAAGTGTGTCTTGAAGATAACCCAAAAGGTATATTTCGTCATTGTTTAGTTTATCGATATTTATAGCTAGTTATTTTTCTTGTTCTTTTTTCCTAGACATGATTTTAAGTATACCTGTTAATAAGTGTAATATTACATGTTAAAGGCTGTTTGTCAAGTGGGTGGGTGGGAAATGTTTCGGATGTAATTGAAAAAACCCCGACTCTGGTTAGAATCGGGGTTTGTTGGTTGTGAATCGGTTAGAAATTGGTTTGTTTATAGAAAGGAATACCCTTTCTGTCTGTGCCAGCCAGTCGCCCGATCAAGTAGTAAAGGAAGTTCTTGTGTATTTAAAGGCTTGAGTGGGGTATAATAGCACAAAGTTAATAATAAAACGCATTCTTGGAGAATCTCCTGATTAAATTCCAAGAAGAGGTATATAGGAGATGAATTATGGTAACTAAGAAAGTAAAAAAGAAAAAGAACGCTTCGCTAGATTCTTCGCAGGCTCAGAATGACGGAGGGGAAATTAAGAAGAAAGTCCCGCACCAGACGGTGCAGGATGACAGGGAAAAAATTAGGGTTTTACAAGGTACCAAGGAGGAGATGGTAAAGACCTTGTTCGAGGCGGGTGCCCATTTTGGTCATGTAGCTAGGCGGTGGAATCCTAAAATGGAGAAGTTTTTGCATAGTAAAAAGGGCGGAGTACATATATTTGATTTGGAAAAAACGGTTGATTGTATAGAAGAAGCTTGTGGGGCGCTGACCAAGTGGATGAGTGAGGGGAAGACAATAGCCTTGGTGGGCACAAAAAGACAAGCAAAGGAAATAATCAGGAGTGAGGCAGACAGATTGAAATTGCCGTTTGTGGTTGAACGTTGGCTGGGTGGGTCGATAACCAATTGGCAACAGATGAAGACTAGAATTGATAGGTTGATAAAGCTAAAGGTAGATAGAGATGCTGGTGCGTTTAAGGGTTTTACGAAAAAAGAAAGATTGATGTTTGACAGAGAGATTGCCAAGCTTGAAAGGCAGTTTGGTGGGCTTTCTAGTTTAAAGGCTGCCCCTAACGTGATTGTGGTGGTGGATATTAAGAAAGAGAGAACGGCGGTAAAGGAAGCTAAAATGAGGGGAGTTAAGGTTGTTGCTTTGGTTGATTCTAATGCTGATCCAGAGTTGGTGGATTACCCAATTCCTATGAATGATGATGCAACTAGTGCTGTAGAATTGGTGGTAAGAAAGTTAACTGAGGCTATTGAGCTTGGGTTAAAGAAGAAAACAGTTAGCAATTAACGTCATTCCCGCGTAGGCGGGAATCCATATAATTTGTATAGATTCCGCACTAAATGCGGAATGACGATGAAAACTTATGATGGATAAAATAAAAAAATTACGAGATAAAACGGGGGCTGGGGTAATGGATGTGAAAAAGGCTTTGGAGGAGGCTAAGGGTGATATGAAAAAAGCGGAGGTGATAATAAGAAAGAAGGGGTTGGTAAGGGCAGTTAAGAAGTCTGACAGAGAGGTAAAGAGTGGTTTGGTTTATTCTTACGTTCATCAAACTGGTAAGGTGGGGGCTTTGATAGAGATTGCTTGTGAGACGGATTTTGTGGCTAAAAATGATCAGTTTGTGAATTTATGTAAGGAAGTAGCTATGCAGGTGGCTAGTATGAATCCTAAAAATGTTAAGGAGTTGGAGGCACAAAGTTATATTAGAGATTCTGGTAAAAAAGTGGGGGAGTTGGTGAAGGAGTTGGTGGGTAAAACTGGTGAGAATATGAGAATTGTGAGGTTTACTAGATATGAGTTGGGGGAGATTTGACTGTTTAGTCTATATCGTCCATGCCAGGAACGTCGCTATTGTAGTGGCTGCAAGTTCGTCCGACAGCGGCCTCTCTTCTTTTAGCTGGAGACATCTTTTTAAATTCTCCTGGTTTTAAAATTTTGACTCTCCCGTCTGGATAAATTAGTTTTTCTTGTTTTGGGCGGGGTGGATTAGCTTGTCCCCTTTTTGAGCGTAAAAGATTAGTTATTTGAGGATTGTCTGATCCATCAGGAATTTTTTTTTGTAGATCTTTGTATGATAAGTGACTGATGTCTTCCATGGGATTATTTTAGCAGAAATTTGCGTGATATACTTGAGACAATGGAGCAGGAGATATATAAAAAATTAAGGGAGAAGCTGGAGAGGGTGTTGGAGGTGGTAAGGGGAGATATGGATACTGTGCGGACGGGGAGGGCGAAGCCAGACATGGTGGGCAGTGTGGTGGTGAATGTTTATGGTGGGCAGAAGATGAAGTTGATGGAGCTGGCCAGTATTTCTGCACCGGATCATAGTTTAATTATCATTGAGCCTTGGGACAAGAGTGTGATTCAAGATATTGAGAAGGCAATTGTAAAAAGTGAGTTGCAACTTTCACCAGTGGTTGGTGATGGTGTAATTAGATTGCCGGTACCACCGTTGACGGAAGATAGACGTAAGGATTTTGTAAGGTTATTAGCACAAAAAATAGAAAGTGGTAAGGTAATGCTTAGGCAGGCTAGGGGAGATATAAAAGAAGAGATTGATGGTTTAGAGGGTCAGTCGGGGGTGAGTGAGGATGATATAAAAAGAATGCTAGAGGAGATGCAGAAAGTGTTTGAAGGTTATCAAGAAAGACTTGAAGAAATGGGTAGGGTTAAGGAGTCTGAAATAATGGAGATTTAAGATGCAAGTAAAAAAAGTGAAATTAAAATTAAGGGAGAGGACGGCGGTGTTTGTGGATTGGGCAAATGTGTATGGTTGGAGAAAGTCACTTAAGGGAGAAGTGAACGCTGGGAAACTGTATAGATATTTGAGTTCTTATAAAGAGATTGGTTTACTGGTGATGGGGATTTTGCTCCGTTGTATGAGTATTTGATAAAGAAAAGGAAACAGGTGATTGTTGTTTATGCCAAAAGACACATAGGTAGAGAAATTTGGGAAATTGGGAAGGGATTGTTTAAGGTTCAAGTGGGACATTTAGGGAACCTTGTTAAAAAATCATCCCCCGCACAGAGGCGGGGGCGCGATTAAGTAGTATTAAAGCAGAAATTATGAAAAAAGTCAAGCAAAAATTCAGTTGTGAGGGCGAGGAGTGTGGTGGGGAAGGTCGTTAAAGGTTCGGAACCACGTATATTAAAGGACACAGAGAGTGATTATTGTTGATAAAGATATTTATCGATATTGGAAGATAAATTTTTAGGTCCGCTGGTAAGTTTGAATTTAGCCATGGAAGAGAGAAAATCTTTCTTTTTGGTTATGGTTTTCTTTTTTGTTTTGTTGGTAGTTTTTTGGGAAGTGTGTTTATTGGACATGTAGACTAGTATAGCAGGCTAAGAGGCTGGTTTAATATCGGCACTGGGACGGTGTGGTAGTATTAGATTTATGCAAGTTGTGATATTTTTGCTTATTTTATCTTTACTTATATTAATTCATGAGTTGGGGCATTTTATTGCAGCTAAGAAGTTTGGTATGGATGTAGAGGAGTTTGGGATTGGATTTCCGCCTAGATTAAAGAAGTTGTTTGTTTGGAAAGGAACGTTGTTTAGTTTGAACTTGTTGCCAATTGGTGGTTTTGTAAAGATTAAGGGTGAGGTGGCGGATTCCACCTCGGAGGAGTCCGCACTAGGAAGTTCGGCCACCGTCCGAGGAGAAATCCAAAACATGTTTTGGGATAAGCCTATATGGCAGAGAGCGGTAGTTTTACTGGCTGGAGTATTTGGGAATTTTGTATTAGGGGTAGTTTTGTTTGGAGTGGTGTACTCGGTTATGGGGGTGCCAACACAGATGGGTAAGGTAAGGATAGTAGAGGTTTCTGAGAGTAGTCCAGCGGCAGAAGCTGGGATTGTAGAGGGCGATGTGGTTAAGGGTTTTAAAGAGAGCGGGGATTTGATTAAGATGATAAATGAAAATAAGGGGCAGGAGGTAGTCCTGGTGGTTATGGGCGAAGATGGGGAGCGTAATGTAAGAGTGATACCAAGGGAAAATCCGCCAGAGGGTGAAGGATCTTTGGGGGTGTTGTTGTCTGATACGGAGTTGGTTAAGTTGCCTTGGTGGCAGATGCCGGTTAAGGGTGTTGTTGTAGGTACTAAGGAAGCCTATGCTTGGGGTAGTGAGATAGTTAAAGGTTTATGGGGTATGGTTGCTGGTTTGGCTAATGGAGAAGGTGTGTCGGAAGATGTGGCTGGGCCAGTGGGGATTTATAAAATATCTGCTAAGGTGAACGAGATGGGTTGGTTGGCTAGTTTGCAGTTTATGGGGATTTTGTCTATGAATTTGGCGGTTCTAAACATACTGCCCTTGCCGGCTTTGGATGGGGGTAGACTGGTGTTCTTGGGGCTGGAGATGATAATTGGTAAGAGATTGAAAAACAAAATTGAAGGTTGGGTGCATGGGGTGGGGATGATTTTGCTTTTGGGGTTGATGGTTTTGGTGACCATTAGGGATATAATAAAGTTATGATACTTGACAAAAAGTAGGTTGTTCTGGTATAGTGAGGTTATATAAATAAGCAACTATATGTATAGACAAATATCCAATAGAATAAAGAAGCAGATAAAAAATAGCAATAAGGTTGTGGTTTTGCTTGGTGCTCGCCAAACAGGTAAGACAACTTTATTGAAAAATACTTTTCCAGAGGCAGTTTATATTAATTTGGAAAAAAGTGATTATGTAGAAACTTTTAATTCTAGAGATTTAGATAGAATTCAGTCTGCAATTACACAAGAGAGTAAAAACGATAATAATTTGTTGATACTTGACGAAGTGCAGAGATTAGATGATCCAGGAATTATTGCAAAGTTGATTTACGATGAGCTAAAGGAGATTAAGTTAATAATTAGTGGTTCATCTTCACTTGAAATTGCTAATAAAGCTAGTGAAAGTTTGGCGGGGAGAAAATATTTGATTGAAATGCATCCACTGACATTTGGAGAGAAGTTGGTTCAAACAGAAAAAATAGATGGGATTATAAAAAAGGAAAGTTTAAGGTTAAATAAAACTAAAGTAAACACTTTTAAAGATGAGGTTTTGGAGTCGATGCGGTATGGTATGTATCCTGACTTGTTAAATCTAAAAGCTAAAGAAGATTACTTGTTAGAACTAGTTGACAGTACAATCTTAAAAGATGTTTTTTACTTAAATTTGGTTAAAAATACAAAGAATTTACAGGCTATTTTAAAATTACTTGCGTATCAAATTGGGCAGCAGGTGAATATAACTGATTTGGCTAATAGGGTTGGGATAGCAAGACCAACGGTTATGGAGTATTTAGAGATTCTTAAAAAGATTTATGTTGTTTATACGTTACCTCCGTTTACTAAAAACAGAAGGGATGAAATTGGTAAGACGGAAAAAATATATTTTTGGGATTTGGGTGTTAGAAATGCAGTTATTAATGATTTTTCGCCAGTAGAGTTTAGGCGTGATTATGGAAATATTTTTGAAAATTTTGTAATCAATGAATTGCAAAAGGTGAGTAAGTATAATAATCTTAGGTATGATTTTTATTATTGGCGGACGAAGTGGGGAAGCGAAGTTGACCTTATTTTACATAAAGATGAAAAGATAATTGCCTCCGAGATAAAAACTCGTTCTGGGAAAATAACACCTGCTTTTGTTGGTAGATACCCTGAATCGCATACCCAGTTGATTACTATTGAAAACCTTTCTCGGCTTTTACTTTAGAGTTGGTGGTAGAATAGGTTTATGAAAGATTGCTTATTTTGCGAAATAACAGCGGGGAGGGAGCCGAGTGAGAAGGTGTGGGAGAATGATGAGTTTTTGTGTATTAAAAATAAGTATCCTAAGGCACCGGTGCATGTGTTGGTGATGCCTAAGGGGCATGTGAGAAAACAGGATAGTTTGGGGACAGGGCTCAGCAGGCTAAAAGCCGGTGCAAAATCGGCAGCGGGACGTGGAGGTGGTAATTTACCAGTATTCTGGGGTAAAATGATGGCAGCTGTTTTTAGTGTGGTTCATAAGTTGAACTTATCTAAAACTGGCTATAAGCTGGTGAGTAATGGGGCAGGTTATAATCACTTTGAACATGAACATATTCATGTTTTGGGTGGAAGTAAACATGAGCCGGCAGGACAGACATAAAATTATTATATAGATTCCGCATCAAGTGCGGAATGACAACATAGAATCGAGGTGTTTTTATAAATGGCTTTAGTAGCAAAGAAGAAACAAGGTCAAAGTCAGCAACAACTTATAAACGAGTTTAAGCGGATGACCTTTAACGATCCAGGTTTGGAAAAAGTTAAAGAAGTGGCTTTTGGTGGTCATCAGAGTGAGTCTAAAAAGCGGTATGAGAAGAAAAAACTTTTAAAAAAAGAGTTTGCCAAGATTAGACGAAGGAATAAGAGATTATCTGGTAGAACTAAGTAAGATGAGCTTAAAAGAGACGATAAAAAAAGATTTGTTTGATGCCCAGAAAGAGGCGGATAGGGATTTGGTGGCTATTTTAAAGCTTTTGTGGTGTGAAATAGGGTATTTAACGGTGGATAAAAAGGATGATGATGGGGGAGCTTTGGCGATGTTGAAAAAAGAGGCCAGAAAAAGGAAAGATGCGATTGAGATATATAAAAAGGCGGGGGATGAGCAGAGAGCGGAGAGTGAAGAATATGAGCTTAAAGTAATAAAAGGTTATTTGCCGGAAGAGATGGGTGAGGAGGAGATTAGAGGGGTAGTGGAGGAAGTGGCAAAAGAAACGGGTTTGAGTGGGGGGCAGTTGATAGGAATGGCAATGAAGAAGTTGGGAGGAAGAGCGGATGGGAAATTGGTGGCCAAGATTGTGAACTCGTTGTCATCTTAAACCTCTACCTCTTCGTCATTCTGGGGACGAATTCTGATGAGGACTCCAGAATCTGATTCTGGATGCGTTCGAAGACTCACTTACCAGAATGACGAATCGTGCGTGATAGAATATGGGTATGAGTGAGAGGTTAAATTTAAGGGTTTTGATAAAGGCGGATGGGCGGTATGGGTTTGATAGAAAAAGGGTTAGGGAAGCGGTGAGGAGTTTGTTGTTGGAAAGAGAAATTAAGGGTGATGTGGTGTTGAGTATTTTGGTGGTGGGAGAGCGAAAAATTAAGGAATTGAACAAGAAATATTTGGGTAAGGATGAGGTGACGGATGTGTTGAGTTTTAGTCAGATGAACCCGCCTTCGTATAAAACTACGGCGAGGCAAAGGGAATTAATGTTGGGGGATGTGGTGGTTTGTTATAGTGTGGCCAAGAAGCAGGCGGTGAAGATGAACAAGTTGTTAGATGAGGAAATTGAGTTTTTGGTGTTGCACGGAGTACTGCATTTGTTGGGTGTTCATCATGACTGAAAACTTGACATAACGTACGTTATGTGTATAATGTACATATATGAGAGCAGTAGTTAGGACGGCAACCGAAGCAAGAAGAGAGTTTTTTGATTTGGTTAATGCGGCCATGTATGGTGGCCAGGTAACTTGGATTACTAAAGGAAAAAGAAAGGCGGCTAAAATTATGCCCATAGAGGAGAAAAAAATTGACTGGGTGAAGTATAAGAAAGACATGAGGGGTGTGGTTGGTTTATTTAATAATGAGGACTTTAAGACGATGAAGAGAGTAAGAAAAGAAATTAATGATAGATTAGACAAGAACGACTGGTGAAAAAAATAGTGGTGGATACTTCCATCTTGATTGAATACATACGTTTAGGTGAGGGGAGGTGGAACGATTTAGTAGAAATGTCTAAGAATGGTGATGTTAGATTGTTGTTGCCTACGGTGGTGATGTTGGAGCTGTGGTCTGGTAAGTCGATGGAAAAAAATAAGACAGAGATGGAAACGGTAAAGTTTTTGTCGATTTTTTCTAAATTGAATTTAGACGAAGATACGGCTAAATTGGCTGGTAAACTGAGAAGAGAGAATCAAATAGATGGTTTTGATGCTGTAATAGCAGCAAGTTGTTTACAAGAAGGGGCTTGGTTGGCCACCTTGAACAAAAAGCATTTTGAAAAAGTTGAGGGGCTTAAACTTTGGGTAAAGTGAAAAGCTTGGTGGTTTTGGGGAAGTCTTTGGGGTTGAGAGTGGCTAGTGTTAGATTGTGGATTTTACATTGGGCGGCGATGAGGCAATCGGGAAGGATGAGTTTTTTCTTTTTTTTAAAAGATGTTTTGCGAATATGGGCGGCGATTTTGGCGGTTTCTAAGTCTATGGGTAATACTGGAAATTGTTGGACCAATTGGTTGAAGTTTTGTGCCACTTGCAAATTAGCGCCAATTAAGAACTCTGCTACCACAATGGGGGAGAAGACTAGTCGATTTTTTATAATCCAGGCTTTTAATATTTCACCGTACTGCTGTTGATCAGCCAGACCCAAAATTAGCATGTTGGTGTCTGGAAGTATTAAGTCCATTCTTGCCTTAGATTTTTATTCCATTGTTTTATTTTGGTTTTGTTTTTCCAGTGTGGATGATTATCTAACTTCAGGCTACCAATTACGTTGTTTGCCAGTTTTGTAAGATCAAGTGTTTTTTGTTGATCTAGATATAGTTTTAAAATGGTAGCTTGGCGAAGATATTCCGATAGTGATTGATGGCGGAGTGTGGCCTGGTTTTCTACCATGTCTTTGAGCTTGGTAGTAAGGGTGATTTGGGTGCGGACAGGAGTATCGTTTGGTTTTAGTATGTAGTTTAGTTGTGGCATATGATGTAATGATACTACATCATATGTTGTTTGTCAATATTGTTGGAGAGACCGTTGAATAACTCGGGTCATTCTGAACCCACGGTGAAGAATCTAGGTCGCCTTAGGCGACCGCATCTTTGCGCTTCGCTAGATCCATTCGACTCGCTACGCTCGCTCAGGATGACCAAAGGTGGGATGTTGTTCAACGGTTTCACAACACAGTGATGGACGATTGTGGTGTGCTGTGTTATGGGAGTGGATTCAGTATGATTGACTTGGGACCATCTTTTAGGGGTAGACGATCGTTTAGTTGTGGGGGATGGTGAGGGGGGGGTGGAAATTGGTGATTGAACACAATTTTTCCACCTTGACAGGGGAGGAGCTGGGGGGTTAGGGTTAGATGTGAGCTATTATTTAAAGTACAGACCACAAAGAGTTGATGAATTGGATTTAACCGATGTACGGGAGAATTTGCTTGGTGTTTTGAAGGGGGGCAATTTGTCTCATGCTTATTTATTTGTTGGTCCTAGGGGGTCGGGGAAGACAAGTGCGGCCAGAATATTGGCCGCGGCAGTGAATTGTGAAGTGAATAGTAAAGATTCTGGACAAGCCAGAATGACGGACAAGAAGGTTTTGAGAGAGCCGTGTGGAAAGTGTAAGGTTTGTAAAGGAATCAAGGTTGGGAATCAAGTGGATGTTTTGGAAATGGATGCGGCGTCGCATAGGGGAATCGATGATATTAGAAATTTAAAAGAAAGAATAAGGTTGGCGCCGGTGAGTTTGCCTAAAAAAGTATACATAATAGACGAGGTGCACATGTTGACCAAGGAGGCCTTTAATGCGTTGTTGAAGGTTTTGGAAGAGCCGCCAAAGCATGTGATGTTTTTTTTGTGCACCACGGAAGAGCATAAGGTGCCGGAAACGATTATTAGCAGGTGTACCAAGATTGCTTTTACTAAAGCTATAAAAAAAGAGGTGGAGTCTGCTCTACAAAAGGTGATAAAAGGAGAAAAATTGAAGATTGATAAAGAGGCAGTTGGATTGTTGGCTGAGTCGGTGGATGGGAGTTTTAGAGAAGGACATAAATTGTTAGAGCAGTTGGCGGTTGATGGCAAAAAGATTACTAAACAAGAAGTGGAAAAGATGTTGGGGTTGGCGGGTGGAGATGATGTGGTTGAACTTTTGAAGATGAGTTTGGAAGGGAGATCTAAGGAGATAGGCAAAAAGTTGGGTGAGTTAGAGAAAAAAGGAGTCAGCGCCAGTAGTTTGTTGGGGGATTTGTTAAGGGGTTTACAAGGGATGATTAGGGCCCCGCACCAGACGGTGCAGGGTGACAAAGTGAGATTGGCGGGTTTGTTGATTGAGTCTGCCGAGAAACTTAAGGTTTCTCCGTTGCCGTTTTTGCCGATTGAGTTAGCGCTTTTGGAGGTGGGGATGGAAGGTGGTGAAAAAATTCCAACACCTATTGCCTCAGACAAGCTGAGAGATTCCTCCACTCGCAGACTCGGTCGGAATGACAAAGAAAAGAATAGATCCCGGACTAAATCCGGGATGACGAAGAAGAAGGAAGTGTTGAAACAGGTTCAGAATGACGAAAAAATTAGCAAGGGTAATAACATTTTGTCTTTGAGTAAGATTGAGGAGGAGTGGGGGAAGCTTTTGGATAGATTGTCAGAGAAAAATAGATCTGTAGCTGGATTGTTAAGGGCGTCAAAACCTAAGGTGGCCGATGGTAATCATTTAACGGTGGAGGTTTTTTATGAGTTTCATAAGAGTCAGTTGGAGCAAGATTCCAAGAGATTGTTGGTGGAGCAAGCGGCGGAGGAGCTTTGGGGACCAACGGTGCTTAGGTGTGTTTTGGGGGAGAAACAACATAAACCTTCGGTTTCGGTTGATAGAGTTATAGAAGTAGATGATTATGTTAAGGCGGCGGAGGATGTATTTGGGAATTGACGTTCTACGTCATCCCGCACTTGATGCGGGATCCATGAGATTTGTGTAGATTCCCGCCTGCGCGGGAATGACGGAGGAGGTGGCGGGAATGACGTGAGGGGCGCGGGAATGACGTGAAGATGGACGGGGCTCTGCAGGCCTAAGGCCATTGCAATATCGGCAGCGGGACGGTATATTAATAGTATGAGTATAGGAAATTTTGGATCAAAAGGGGCGGCGGCGGCTAAGTTGGCTATGTTGCAAAGGCGTATTTCAAAGAAAAAAATGGAGGTGGAGGAAGATGGAATTAAGGTGGTGGTGACTGGGGCTGGCAAGATAAAAGCAATGGAGATAGACGGTGAAGATGCCAAAAGAGTATTGAAGGTTGTAAATAACGCGATTGAACGTGCCCAAAAATGGGCAGCTGGTGAGATGCAAGGGATGATGGGAGACTTGGGTAAGTTGTTTAAGTAGTAGTTGACAAAGGAGTGATGTTGTGTGTATAATTATACACATGAATAGTTTAAGTACATATCCTGATAATAAAGAGTATCAGGACTTGTTGGATATAAGTTCTGGTGTTGGTAGAGCTTTAGTTAATGCTGATAGACGGGTGCAACTAAAAATGCCTTCTGTAATAGTGGATATGCTTGACGGAGAGTTTCCCGGAATAAACAGAAGTGAATTATTGACCCAGATGGCTACCGAGATTTTGATTAGAAAAAAAAGAATGAGTGATCCTACTTTAGAGGGATGGGTAAGTGAGGAGCAATATGATTTGGATAGAATGTGGACTTATCTGACTGAGCGAGAGAAGAAAAATGTATAAAACTGGTGATGTATATATAGTTAGGTTTCATCCTTCTTTTGGCTCGGAACTTAAAAGGTTTAGGCCGGCGGTAATTGTTTCAACAGCTGTAAACAAGGCTGATTTAAGATTTACCTTGGTTGCTCCATTGACTAGTAATACTAAGAATATAAACAAGGAGTGCGAAATGTTAACAAATAAGGGTGGGTTTTTAGATAAGAGCTCGGTATTACTGCTTTGGTATTTGAGAACAGTTGATGTGGAAAGATTAGAAAGAAAAATTGGGGAGTTGTCTGGGGGTGAGATCAAAAAAATGAGTGGCATAATGAGAAAGATTTTCAAATAGGGTACACTGGATAGTGTTATGAAAAGTATTAGGCCAATACAGAAGGTAATTGATGCGTTTGAGAGTCTGCCTGGTATTGGGCCAAAGTCGGCGGCTAGGTTGGCGTATTATTTGTTATTGGTACCACAGGAGAGGCTGGAGAAGTTTGGAGAGGGGTTGGTTAGGCTAAAAAAAGATACCAAGCGGTGTAAGATATGTTTTAATATTGGTGAGGATGATTTGTGTCCAGTGTGTAAGGATAGTAGAAGAGATAAGGAAATTGTTTGCGTGGTGGAGACGCCGTTGGATTTACTGGCGTTTGAGCGGGCTGATGGTTATAACGGGGTTTACCATGTTTTGGGCGGGGCGATTAATCCCTTGGCGGGTGTGGGGCCGGAAGAGTTAAGGATAGGTGAGCTGGTTGATAGGGTGAAAAAGGGAGTGGACGAGCTAATTCTGGCTACTAATCCTACTATGGAAGGTGAGGCTACGGCGATGTATATTACGCATAAAATAAAAGAATGGATCCCGGATCAAGTCCGGGATGACGAAGAGGTGAAGTTGAGAATAACGAGGATTGGTAGGGGGTTGCCAACGGGGGCAGACGTGGAGTATGCCGACGGGCAGACTTTGACGAGAGCGTTGGAAGGGAGGCGAGAGGTATGAATGGTGCTGGTGGGATAGGTAAACAGGTTTTGGGGGAGTTGGGTGATGTGGTGAAAAAGGTGGCGGAGGATACTGGCAAGGCGGGAGTGGATATTGTGAAAGGAGTAATTGGAGGAGCCCCGCACCAGGCGGTGCAGGGTGATGAGGAGCAGGTAGAAATGGGGGACCGAGGCCAGAAGGCCGATTCAATATCGGCACTGGGACGGCAGGCAAGTATTAAGAAACAAAAAGGGCTTCAGAGGGTGCGGGAGGAGCTGGCTGATTATGTAAATAAGAAAAAGCAGGAGGATGAACATAAGGAGGCGGTGGAGGAGAGGCAGGTGGAGGTAAATAAAGATCAAGAGGAACAGGTAAGGGAAAGTGAAAGAGATATGCAAATTAGACAGGCACAAAGAAGTGGTGGTGGAACGGGGGAGATGTCGAGGAAGAAACACTGATGGATCCCGCATCAAGTGCGGGATGACGATAAAAGCTGGTAGAATGTGGGTATGAGATTATATAATTCATTAACTAGGAAGAAAGAGAAGTTTAAGCCAATTAAAAAAGGCGAGGCGGGAATATATGCTTGTGGACCGACGGTGTATGATTTTTTGCAGATTGGAAATTGGCGAACTTATGTTTTGGGGGATTTATTGGTAAGGAATTTGAAATATTTAGGGTATGAAACGAAGTATGTGATGAATATAACTGATGTAGGTCATTTGGTGTCTGATGGAGATGAGGGGGAAGATAAATTAGAAAAAGGGGCTAAGAGAGAAGGTGAGACTGCCTGGGACGTGGCGGAAAAATATACTAAGGATTTTAAGCAGGGAATGCATAAATTGGGTTTGTTGAAGCCTAAACTTGTAAGGGCAACGGATCATATTAAAGAGCAAATTGAGTTGGTTAAAAAATTGGAGAAAAAAGGTTTTGCTTACAAAACTAGTGATGGAGTATATTTTGATACCACTGAGTTTGAGAAACAGGGATATAAGTATGGGGAGTTGTCGACCTTGGATGAGATAAAGGAGGGGGCAAGGGTGGAAGTAAATAAGAAAAAGAAAGACAAGCGCGATTTTGCTTTATGGAAGTTTTCACCGAAGAGTGAAAAAAGAGATATGGAGTGGGAAAGTCCTTGGGGTAAAGGGTTCCCTGGCTGGCATATAGAGTGTTCGGCGATGAGCATGAAGTACTTAGGTGATCAGTTTGACTTGCACGTTGGGGGTGAGGACTTGCGGAGTACTCACCACCCGAATGAGATTGCCCAAAGTGAGGGGGCAACAGGAAAGAAGCCGTTTGTTAAGTACTGGGTTCATGGGGCGTTTTTGTTGGTTGATGGAGGTAGAATGGGTAAGAGTTTGGGGAATGCGTATACCTTGCAGGATCTTGACAATAAGGGGTTCTCACCGTTTGATTTAAAGTATTTTTATTTAATGGGACATTATAGAAAGCAGTTGAATTTTACCTGGGAGGCGTTGGAAGGGGCAAAAACGGCGTTGGAGAGGTTGAGGAAGAGGATAATTAATATAGATTCCCGCCTGCGCGGGAATGACGGGGGTTCAGATGGTGGTGCCCCGCACCAGGCGGTGCAGGGTGCTTGGGAAAGCAAATTTAGGGAGAGAATGGAGGATGATTTGGATATGCCAGGTGCGTTGGCGGTGGTGTGGGAAATGGTTAAGGATAAAAATTTGAGTGATGGGGAGAAGTTGGGGTTGATTGAGAAATGGGATGAGGTGTTGGGGTTGGGGCTTAGTAAGGTTGAAATGAAATTAGAGATACCAGAAGATGTTGTAAAACTGGTGGAGAAGAGAAGTAGATTGAGAGAAGAAGGTAAGTGGAATGGAGCAGACTCGATACGAGAGGAAATTGAGAAACTGGGGTATGTAGTGGAGGATAAGGGAAAAGAGACTGTGGTGGTGAGGAAGTAATACCAAATTGGTGACGCGATCGCGTGTGTGGATTGGTAGTTATTGTGTTTTTGGGGGAAGGGGTTTGGTTTGGATTAAGTTTTTTATGAATTGGGTGGTGATTTCTGCAGGTGGTTTGGCAATTATCCAGAGGTCAAGGTGTTCTTGGAGTTTGTTTTCTAAGACTTCTTTGGCTCCAGAAAGGTTCTGGCCTTGTAGTGTCTTAATTCTTGTTGGTAACGTTCCGTTTGTTTGTGTGTAGCAAGTACAGATTTGCCGCGTTTTTTTGGGCCACCACCCCTACCTCTGTCGTTTTGGTGGAGGAGTTCATACTCACAGGCATCGGCGATTGCTTGAAGTTTGGGAGGTAGGTCGTCTTGTTCGTATTGGGACATACATATATTGTAGAAGATTTAAGGTAAAATGGGCGAATGAGTTTGAAGGTAGGGATTGTTGGACTAGCGAATGTGGGGAAGAGCACCCTGTTTAATGCTTTGTTGAAGAAGCAGAAGGCTTTGGTGGCTAATTATCCGTTTGCCACCATTGAGCCTAATGTAGGGGTGGTGCCGGTGCCTGATGATAGATTGGAGAAGTTGGCAGAGGTAGTTAAGACTGAAAATATTGTGCCGGCGATGGTGACTTTTGTGGATATTGCTGGATTGGTTAAGGGAGCATCTAAGGGTGAGGGGTTGGGTAACAAGTTTTTGGCACATATTAGAGAGGTGGACTTGATTTTGTATTTGCTTAGAGATTTTACGGATGAAAGCGTAGCTAGGGTTGGGTCGGTAAATCCTGATGAAGATTTGGAAACTCTTTGTATGGAGCTGGAGTTGGCTGATTTGGATGCTAAAGAGAAAATAAATTTATTATCTAAGAAGCCATATATGGTGGTTTATAACACCGATGAAGGTGAATTGAGTGACGATAGACTGCGTGTTTGTGCTAAAACGGGGGAGGGGGTGGATAAGTTAATTAGGTTGGCTTATGAAAAATTGGGGTTAATTAGTTTTTTAACGGCAGGCCAGAAGGAAGTGAGGGCTTGGACGGTGAAAAAGGGGAGTACGGCGCCGGTGGCGGCGGGGGTAATCCACACTGATTTTGAGAAGAATTTTATTAAAGCTAAGGTAACCAGTTTTGATGATTTTGTGAAATTTGGAGGTTGGAAAGGAGTAAGTGAGGCTGGAAAGTTAAGAATTGAGGGGAGAGATTACGTGATGAAGGAGGGTGATGTGATTGAGTTTATGGTGGGGAAGTAGAGGTTTGTTATAATATAAGATAATATGGAAAGACTTTGAGGACAGGGGGATAGGTTGCGAGATGGTGAATTTGTGGTACTGGGAAAAGGGGAAGTGGGAGATAAGGCAAGAGAGTTGATGAGAAAAAGGGAGTTTTGGGAGAGAAAAGGGTTTTTGGCACCCGGAAGTGTGGTGTTGGCCGAGGATGTGTTGGATGAAATATTGATTGAGGCGGGGTTTGATGGGGCTGGAGTAACTGAAGAAGAAGTTTTAAATTTTGAAATGGGTGAGAAAGCAAGGCAGATGTTGGTGGAAATCTCTAGTCAATTTGAACCAGGTAAACCACTGGCGATACGTTCGTCGGCTGTGGGTGATGCTAGGGGGACTGGAATGTATAAGACTGAAGTTGTAGCTAATGAGCTAGAGAGAGTGGTGACAGGGGTAAAAAAAGTATTGGCTAGTTATTTTAAAAGAGGTGCAAAGGAATGGAGAGAAGCGGTGGGTACTGGGGAAGGAATGGGGGTTTTAATACAAGAGTTGGTGGGAAATGAAATAGATAATGGATTGACTACATCAGCTTTGTCTGGTTTCGGATACAGCTCGACTTTGGCTGGGGAAGGGTATATGAATATTGCCTTAGGTTTGGG
>Ga0180009_10002238_pt1 | contig 22892 bp, 26 predicted proteins | sample OS_PC_MetaG_FD_123537 | JGI IMG/M metagenome (GOLD analysis project Ga0180009, IMG submission 123537) | Groundwater microbial communities from the Aspo Hard Rock Laboratory (HRL) deep subsurface site, Sweden - OS_PC_MetaG | ecosystem: Environmental > Aquatic > Deep subsurface > Groundwater...
AACCTGCGTATCCTGCGGAGAGTGCGAACGGGTATGCCCCATGGAAATCCCTTTGATGAAGCTCAATGAAAAGATGGCTGATGATATTAAAGAGCTTTTTGATTTTGTTGCCGGTGTGGATTTGGACAAAGCTCTTCCTCTCCGAACGTACCGCCAGGAAGACCCCGATGATTTCATCAAGTGAACGAAGGTTCAAAATGTACCTTAAAATCACCCCCAAAAAATTGATTCAATGGTTGGACGGATTGAAAGCCCAGGCTGAAGTCTTAACACCGGCCAAGGTGGACGGCGTGTGGACTTACACTCTTTCCGACCTTCAGACCCTCCCTCAGCATTACTTTAATTCCTGTATTCCACCCAAGAGTTTGTTTTTTCCATCCCTGCAGGCCTTGCTCGGCTGGAGGTCATCTGACAGCTCGCTGCAGTTAAGCTCCACCCCCCCTCCGGATGGCCAACGGGCTATCTTGGGCTTGAGGCCCTGTGACGCTAGGGCGTTACGCATCCTTGAACCAGTTTTCTTGAAAGATTATCAGGATGTTTTTTATTCCCAGAATCTCTTGCGCACGCTTCTTTTGGGGCAGGCCTGCCGGGCGCAATGCCAAGGCTCCTTCTGCGAAGAGATGGGTATCGATCCCCAAGATTCGGTAGACGTAGACCTGTTCTTCAGGGAAGTTCCCGGAGGCTATTTAGCCAGGGTGATCACGGAAAAGGGCAAAGATCTGGCAAGAGGCGGAGACTTTTTTGAGGAATCCTCTGCAGGGGAATGGAATGCGGCACGGCGGGAAATTGGGGGGAAAAGAGATAACCCCATATTTGATTTAGAAAAGGTAAAGGCCCGGGTCGGGGAGCGGTTCCCGGATGAAGACTTCTGGAGGCGGGTTTCGGATAAGTGCATCAATTGCGGGATATGCACCTACCTCTGCCCCACCTGCCACTGCTTTGACCTCTGTGACCTGCAGATGCCCGGCCAGGGAGTTCGCTTCCGCTGCTTCGATAGCTGCGCCTTCCCGGGTTTTACCAAAATGGCCGTACACAACCCCCGGGAGGAAAAATGGCGGCGTTACCGCCAGAGGGTGAGCCACAAGTTTAACTTTTTCTACCAAAACTTCCAAGCCGTGGCCTGCGTGGGTTGCGGCCGCTGTGTAATTCATTGCCCGGTCAACCTTGATCTGCGGGAAGTTTTGCTGGCCATCGCCCAGTGAATCAGACGAAGAGGGATCCGATGAACGAGCAAGTCCAGGAAAAAAACATTTATCAGCCTCACCTCATGGAGATCACCAAAGTCATCCCCGAAACCGGGGACACCAAAACCTTCCATATTCAATTCCAAGATGCCTCCCTGCGGGAGAGCTTTTCCTTCCTCGCCGGCCAATTTGCCGAGTATTCTGTCTTTGGGGAGGGGGAGGCTACTTTCTGCATTTCTTCCAGCCCCACGCGGATGGGCCGCCTGGAGTTTAGTGTAAAACGAGTAGGTCGGGTTACCCATGCCCTCCACCAATTAAACGAGGGCGATCCCATAGGTTTCCGGGGGCCTTACGGAAACCATTTTCCTTTGGATAAGCTCAAGGGAAAAAACCTTTTGTTCATTGGCGGGGGGATCGGACTCGCCCCCCTCCGTTCCTTGATTCATAATGTTGTGGACACCCGAGCGGATTACCGGGAAATCACCATTCTTTATGGCGCCCGAAGTCCGCAAGACCTCTGTTTTCGATACGACTTGGAAAGCTGGGGGGGTAATCCTACCCTCACAATAGTTACGACCGTTGATGTTGGGGATAACAATTGGAAGGGAAAGGTAGGTTTAGTGCCCATGGTCCTGGAGGAAATCAAACCTTCTTCCAAGGAAACGATAGCCATCACCTGCGGCCCGCCGATCATGATTCGTTATACCCTCAAATCCCTGGAGAAACTTGGTTTCACTCCGTCGCAAGTCTGGACGACCCTGGAAATGAAGATGAAATGCGGCCTGGGGAAATGCGGCCGCTGCAACATAGGTCCTCTTTATGTTTGCAAGGATGGGCCGGTTTTCAGCTTGGAAGAGATTCAGCGCTTCGTTTCCGACGAATTTTGATGGCAGTATATAACCGTTTTCGCATCCAAGAATCCCTCCATCCCCAAAATAATCCATCTCTTTCTTTTTCCCTTACCAGCTTACCCCTACGCAGGGTCAAATTGCCCGCCAAAAAACTTCCCATTAATAATTTCTATTCCCTTATTGTTAGGTCTAAGGTGGAAGAAGGGTGCTCTTCGCCTGGCCCGGGCCAATCATCTCGAATTTATATGCAAAAATGAAAAGTGAAGGGTGGCAAGACAGGACCAGAATAATATTGACTTAAGTACCTTAGAGGTGCTAAAATTTTAAAATAAAATAATAAATAAGATAGATAGTAGGGAGGCGGGGAAATGTTTAAGATTGGCGATAAGGCGGTCTATCCTGCGCATGGTGTGGGAATTATCGAAGACATTAAATGTAAAGTGATCTCGGGAAATAAAAGAACCTTCTATGTTTTGAGAATTTCAGAGAAAGAGATGACCATTATGATTCCCACTGACAATGCCGAAAGTGTTGGGCTGAGGGGGATCATCGATAAAAAGGAAGTTTCCAAGGTTTTCCGCATTCTTTCCGAAAGAAACGGGAAGATTGATTGCCAGACCTGGAATCGCCGATACCGCGAGTATATGGAAAAAATCAAATCCGGATCGGTTTTTGAAGTAGCCGAAGTTTTACGGGATCTGGTTCACTTGAAAACCGACAAAGACCTTTCTTTTGGAGAGCGACAGATGCTCGACCTGGCCCAGAACCTGCTGGTCAAGGAGCTCTCCATCGCCAAAAATATGGCCGAAGAAAAAGTTCGTCTTCGCCTTCTGAGCATCTTCAATATCTGAAAGTCAGCTCTTCTATTCAAAAATTCCAAGAAGAAAGGAGGTGAAAAAAGGTGGGGATGTTTATCCTGCGGATCTTGCTGTTAGTGGCCACTGGCAGCAGCGGTTTTTTTCTGGGGCAGCAGGTTTCCCAGCTCCCGGAGTCCGGTTTATGGGGGATGGGGATCGGCTTATTCATCGGGATTCTCGTGATTTTATTCGAACGCGGCATTAAACAGATGCCGCTGAAAGTGGTCGTCGGTGGAGCCATCGGGTTGGTTTTGGGTTTGATGCTGGCCAACCTTTTGATCAGCGCGTTCTTTACCGGCCTCTTTGAGCGGCTGGAAGTAAGTTTTTCAGCGTATGTTCTCATTAATAGTGCCCTCGGCTACCTGGGTTTGATCTTGGGGATCAAAAAGGGAAAAGATTTTGAGCCAACAAAAATTTCCTGGTTCTCCAAAGGAGTACCCCAAGGAAGCAACGGGCATAAAGTCCTGGATACCAGCGTAATCATCGATGGACGCATCGCGGATATTTGTGATACGGGATTCATGGAGGGCACGTTTATTATTCCCCAATTTATCCTCCAAGAATTACGCCACATCGCAGACTCCTCGGATCCTTTAAAGCGCGGAAGGGGGCGGAGGGGCCTGGATGTTTTGAATAGAATTCAGAAGCAAAATAATTTGGAAGTCAAGATCGTCGATCAGGACTACCCCAAAATTCAGGAAGTAGACGCCAAGTTGATCGCCTTGGCCAAGGAAATAAACGCCAAAATCATTACCAATGATTTTAACCTCAACAAGGTAGCCGAACTGCAAGGAATTCCGGTGCTGAACATCAACCAGCTCTTCAACGCTTTGAAACCGGTCGTTCTCCCCGGTGAAATCATGAATGTGAAAATTTTGAAAGAAGGGAAGGAAGCCGGACAAGGCGTGGCTTATCTGGATGATGGAACAATGGTTGTGGTGGATAACGCCCGACGTTACATGGGCAAGAATGTAGACGTTTCGGTAACCAGCGTACTCCAGACCACCGCCGGGCGGATGATTTTCACCCTCTTGAAAGAAGACGCCCCGGAGAACTTTTATCAAAGTTTTAACCATTGATAAATACCCTGGGGGGGAGGATTGCCCAGAATTTTCGGGGGAGATTCTGGGTTTTCTTTATGCCCACGGGGCGAGTCGTTGAACGGCGCTCAAGGGTTCACCCTCGCCGGACTATGGAAAACAGGCAGATGATGCGCGTTGTGGCCTTAATCCCAGCAGCGGGCCGGGGGAGGCGCATGGGCAGGGAAACACCCAAAGCCTCTCTTTTCTTAGGAGGAATTCCTCTCTTAAGGCACACTCTCCAAAGATTCGAAGCCTGCAACCAGGTGGATGAGATCTTACCGCTGGTTTCCCCCAAGGAAGTCTCCTTTTGGACCGATGAAATTGGGCACCGCTCAAAGCTCAAGAAGGTTCAAAGGGTATTGGCCGGAGGAGCAGAACGGCAAGATTCGGTTTTTTTGGGTTTGCAAGCCATCGCGGGAAACGCGGATTGGGTCATTATCCATGACGGAGCCCGGCCTTTTGTTCCTCCCGAGTTAATCGAGCGAGCCCTATCTGAAACCCGTCGCTGGAAAGCGGTAGCTGCGGCGCTGCCTGCCGGGGAAACGATCAAGGAAGTTTCTCTGGCCAAGGAAGTTTTAAAAACAGTGGATCGCGGCCCCCTTTGGATCATCCAGACCCCCCAATCCTTCGAGTACAGCTTAATCCTTAACGCCCATGAGAAGGCCCGAGAAGAAAGGTTTTACGGGACCGACGATGCTTCTCTGGTAGAGCGGTTGGGAATCCCAGTGCGGGTGATCGAAGGTTCCCCCTTTAATTTTAAGATCACCACACCTGAAGACCTCATCTTGGGGGAAGCGTTGCTGCAATACTGGAAATAAAGTTTCGAGTTGCCAGTTGCGAGTTTCGGATTAAAGGTCTCAGGTTGGAAGTTGCCGGTGGTGAGTTGCCAGCCATGGTTAAATTCAGTTATTTTTATATTCTTAGCTTGATTGTATAAGAATTTCCTTATTGGACACAGATGAACGCAGATTTTCAGGATATTAAATGCAAAAAAATAAATATCTGTGAACATCTGTGGAAATCTGTGTCCAATTAAATTTAAACTCGTAACTATTTTTAGGTGTTTTCATGCGCATTGGCTTTGGCTACGACATCCATCGGCTCGTTGAAGGCCGCAGGCTGATCATTGGAGGGGTGGAGATTCCCTACGAAAAAGGACTGGAAGGGCATTCGGATGCCGATGTGCTGTTGCACGCTGTTTGCGACGGACTCTTGGGGGCCCTGGGGGAAGGGGATATCGGGAAGCACTTTCCCAACGCCGACCCTCAATTCCGGGGGATTTCCAGTTTAAAGTTGCTCAACATCGTGGCCTCGATGGTGGGCGAGCGGAGCCTAACTGTGGAAAACCTGGATACCACGGTCATTGCCGAAAAACCCCGGATCATGCCTTACGTTCCCCAGATGAGGACCAAGATCGCTGCGACCATGAACATTTCGGAGGGGAAAGTCAATATCAAAGCCACTACGTCCGAAGGTTTGGGATTTGTAGGGGAAGGAAAAGGTATCGTGGCCTATGCCATCGTGCTTTTGGTTCCGTAAAAGTGATATTGAATTCACCACACCACAGAGATCGCCGAGAGCACAAAGAGGAATTTCATTTAAAATAAAAATTCCAAGCGGCAGTGATCAATTTTTAAAACTTGGATTTTGGGGTAAAGAGGAATTCAGATCGTTATGATTTTCGAAATATAGAATCTTTATCTGCGGATATCTTTGAAAATCTGCGTCCCCAAAAATTTTTTTGATTTTATTCCTCTGCGTTCTCGGTGTGCTCTGCGGTAAATATTATGGAAAACAATATCCGCGTTCGTTTTGCTCCCAGCCCTACGGGGCTGTTACATGTAGGCAATGCCCGTACGGCCCTTTTTAACTTCCTTTTTGCCCGGCAGAGAGGGGGAACTTTCATCGTTCGCCTGGAGGATACAGACTTGGAGCGCTCCACCATTGAGGCCGAGAATGCTATTCTGCAGGACCTGCGCTGGTTGGGGCTCGACTGGGACGAGGGACCCGGCCAGCCCGGGGCTTATGGACCTTACCGCCAGTCCGAACGCCTGGGGGTGTACCGGCGGTATGCTGGAGAGCTTCTGGAAAAAGGGAAGGCTTACCGCTGTTACTGTACGATGGAAGAATTGGAGGAAAAGCGCAAGCGCTCTTTGGCCAAAGGGATTCCTCCCCTATATGATGGCCGTTGCCGAAATTTAACCGCAGAAGAAGAGCAGGCGTTTTCTGCCGCCGGTCGCCCGGCCTCTTTGCGGTTTAAAGTGGAGGCCCGGACCATTGAATTTCAAGACCTGGTAAAAGGGCGAGTGTCTTTTGATGGGCAAAGAATGGGAGATTTCATAATTTTGCGTTCCGATGGGGGAGCTCCTTACAACTTCGCCGTGGTAGTAGACGACGGCCTGATGGCCATTACCCATGTCATTCGAGGGGAAGATCACCTCACGAACACCCCCCGTCAACTTCTCCTCTACAAGACGCTGGGATTTCTTCCACCCCAATTCGCCCACCTTCCTTTAATCCTGGGGTCAGACCGAACCCCTTTGAGTAAACGCCATGGAGCCACGAACGTCGCTCATTTTCGGGAGGAGGGGTATCTGCCCGAAGCCCTGGCCAATTACTTGGCTTTGCTGGGCTGGTCCAGCGAAGACGCCCAGGAGATTTTTAGCTTGGAAGAACTGATCAAGAAATTTTCTTTGGAACGAGTATCCCGCAGTTCCGCAATCTTTAATTTTGAGAAGCTAAAGTGGGTAAATCGGAACCATTTGAAAGGACTGGCGGAGGAGAGAAAGCTGGAGCTGGCCTGGCCATTCTTGCAAAAAAAAGGTATAAATATTGAAAAAATGGGGGAGCCATGGTGGAAAGCCGCCCTGGACGTAATCTGGGAGGAGGTGGATAACCTCTCCCAGCTCGACAAACACTTATCGATTTTTAGCGAGGAGGGCAGGAAAGTAGAGCCCGAAGCCCAAAGCCTTCTCCAAAAAGAAGAAAGTGAGAAAGTCCTGCAGGCGATGAAAGAGGAACTCCAAACCGTTGCCGAAATCAGCGCCGGTAATTATAAACGGATCGTATCCACCTTGGCCAAGCGGGTAAATCTTTCTGGACGGGGCCTTTTTATGCCTTTGCGGGCGGCCTTGACGGGGAAAATTCGCGGCCCGGAATTAGAAAAAATTTTTATTCTCCTGGGCAAAGAAAGAGTGCTGCAAAGGGTGGAATCAGCCCTTGCGCTAACAGGGTCAGAAAGGAGCAGGCGAGGTGAATCATAACTCATTACTTCCTTTTATTTCCAAGTTCCCCAATGCCCGGATCATGGTCATCGGGGACCTAATGGTGGATGAATATATTTGGGGCAATGTTTCCAGGGTCTCTCCGGAAGCACCGGTCCCCGTAGTGAGCGTGACCTCCGAAAGTTTGCGTCTGGGGGGGGCCGGAAACGTGGTTAACAATATCCACACCCTCGGCGGGAAAGTTTTACTGGCGGGAATTGTGGGCAATGACGAGATGGGGCGGAAAGTGATCCATGACCTGCACAAGATGGGTCTGGGAACCAAAGGAGTCATCGTCGAACCAGAAAGGGTTACCACAGTGAAGACGCGGATCATCGCCCAACATCAGCAGGTGGTTCGCTACGACCGGGAAATTACCCGGCCCATTCATCCGGAAAGTATCCAGCAGATCCTTTCGCTGCTGGAAGGGGGGATCAATGAATTGGATGCCGTTCTGGTCTCCGATTACGGAAAAGGGGTCATTTGTGAACCTTTGATGGAGCGGGTACGTTTCCTGACTCAAAGAGCCGGGAAAATTTTGACGGTGGATCCAAAAGTAAAGAATTTTCCCCTTTTCCGTGAAGTAACCATCATAACTCCCAACCATTACGAGGCGGCGGAAGCGAGCGGACGCTGGATTATGAGCGAGGAAGATCTCATGGCGGTGGGCCGGACCCTGCTGCAGCGGTTGCAAGCCCAATCTGTTTTGATCACCCGGGGAGAAAAAGGGATGACCCTTTTTCAGGGCAACGGAGAAGTAACCCACATCCCCACGATGGCCAAAGAGGTTTATGATGTTACCGGAGCGGGGGATACGGTAATCTCGGTACTCACGTTGGCCATGGGCAGCGGGGCCACCGCCAAGGAAGCTGCAATACTTTCCAATATCGCGGCCGGACTCGTCGTGGGAGAAATCGGGACGGCGACCATCAAAGCGTCAGAACTGGAAGATGCGGTAAGAAATGGCATCCGGGAAAGGCGCAAAAGAGTAGGGTCCAACCCCTGAGGGTAGGTTATGAGCTTGCCCCGTTCTCCCCAGCCCGTGAAGTTGGTGATGAGTTTTATCTTTGAGGAAGAGGAAGTTTTCGCTGCGGCAATATCTGAGGCCGACCGGCAATACGGGGCGGTGGATTTTTTGACTGAACCTTTACCCTTTGATTTCACCTCCTATTACGAGCCGGAGATGGGTAGAGGCCTTAAGCGCAGGCTGGCCGGGTTTGGGCCCTTGATTGCACCCGATCAGTTGCCGGAGATAAAAATCTGGACGAACGCCTTGGAATCAAAGTTCCTAAATGAACGGGAGGGGCGGAAAGTAAATATCGATCCAGGGTACATGGCGGCTTCCAAGTTTATCCTGGCCACGGGGAAGGATTATAGCCACAGGGTTTACCTCGGACAGGGAATTTACGGGGATTTGACGTTATGGTTCCAAAAGGGGGCTTTTACTTCCCTGCCCTGGACTTATCCGGATTATGCTTCCCAACCATTGATCGGCCTGATCAATCTTCTGCGCAAGCGTTACCTGTGGCAGTTGAGAAACCCTTGAATCCTTTAAGGTGAAATTATGATCAAAAGCATGACCGGCTACGGCCGGGGTGAATGGCAGGAAGAAGGGCAACGGGTGGAAGTGGAGGTCAAGTCCTTCAACCACCGCTACTGCGACATTCTACCGCACCTACCCCGAAGGCTGAACGCTCTGGAAGGGCAGATACGGAATTACGTCAAACAGCGGGTTTCCCGGGGACGGATTGAGGTATTCGTACAAATCGGCGATTCTTCCCCCGTGGAACAAAAGTTGGAATTGGACCTAAACTTGGCCCGTGACTATTACCTGGCCTTACAGGCTTTGCAGGAAAATTTGGGGATCCCCGGGGAAATCCGCATAGAAACCCTGTCCAACTACAAAGAGATTTTCACTCGGAAAGAAGTGGAAACGAACCTGGAAAAAGAATGGGCCGCTTTGCAGGGAGCCCTGGAGGGGGCGCTGGGGCAGCTGGAAAACATGCGCCGCGAGGAAGGCCTGATGCTCCGCCAGGATTTCTTGAACCGACTGAAAACCGTGGAGGAAATGTTACGGGGAATTGAAGAAAAAGCCCCGTTGGCGCTGCGCGCTTGCCGCGACCGACTGGCCCAGCGGGTTCAGGAGCTATGCGGGGGACTCCCAATCGATGAAGCCCGATTGGCGCAGGAAGTGGCCTACCTGGCGGAACGCAGCGACCTCAATGAGGAATTGGTGCGTATTGGTAGTCATCTCAATCAATTTCGGGAAATGCTGGACCGTCCTGAACCCATGGGGAGAAAGTTAGATTTTCTCCTCCAGGAAATCAATCGGGAAGCTAACACCATAGGCTCGAAAGCCAATGATGCCGGGATCGCCCAGTTGGCCGTGGGAATTAAAGGTGAGCTGGAGAAGATTCGCGAGCAGGTTCAGAACGTGGAATAATGATTAGCCGCAGAGGACACAGAGATCACCGAGATAAAAAAGTTTGGAGGCAGGAGTTAATGGTCTCGCTCTGAACTCCGAACCCATTCTATTTTTTAGGCGTTCTCTGCGTGCACTGCGGGAAGATTATAATGACCAAGAAAATGAAACAAGGGTTGCTGTTTGTAGTTTCCGCACCCTCGGGGACGGGGAAGACGACCCTCTGCCGGGCGATGACCCGAATCTTTCCTGGTCTTCATTACTCTATCTCTCACACCACTCGCCAACAACGCCCCGGGGATGAAGACGGTAGAGATTACCATTTCACCTCCCCCCAAGAATTTCAACAAATGATCGATCGTAGTGAATTCATGGAATGGGCGGAGATCTATGGCCATCGCTACGGCACATCTCGGGCTGTGGTGGAAAAAGTCTTGGCGGAAGGCCGGGATGTTATCCTGGATATAGACGGACAGGGGGCGAAGCAGATACGCGAAAAAAAGTTGCCAGGGGCCTTCATCTTCGTCCTCCCTCCTTCCTTAGAGGAACTGGAAAGGAGGTTGTCCAACCGCCGGACCGAAAGAAAAGCGGACAGGGAAGATCGTCTGGGGAAAGCGAAAGCCGAAATGGCTGAGGCTTACTGGTATGACTATCTGATCGTCAATGATGAACTGGAAAAAGCTCAGGAACAATTGCAAGCCGTCATCCTGGCAGGACACTGTCGGCGAGAAAGGATGAGCGAGTTCGTAGATGAAATACTTACCGCTAAATAAATTCTGAAAATTCGCCTAATCCAAATTCCAAGAGGAGGAGAAAATGGCTCGTATTTCAGTAGAAGATTGTTTAAAAAAGGTTCCCAATCGTTTCGGTTTGGTGCTGCTGGCAGCCGCCCGGACGAAACAATTGCTCAAGGGGTCTAATCCCCGCGTGCAAACGGACAATAAAGAAATTGTCTTGGCCCTGCGGGAAATCGCCGCCGGCAAAGTGACCCCGGCAAAACCCAAAGGGAGAATTGCGCAGGAAAAGAACGAGGAAGGAAAATGAGGGAAGTCGTTCGCCAAAAGATTATCTTTGCCCTCGACGTGGCCACTTTAGAAGAAGTGCGGCGTTTCGTGGGCTTGCTGAAAAACCGGGTAGGGTTGTTCAAGGTTGGACTGGAGCTTTTCACCGCCTTCGGTCCAGAGGCGGTAAAAGCGGTTCAAGAAGAAGGCGGGGATGTTTTTCTCGACCTTAAACTGCATGATATTCCCAACACAGTCGCCCGGGCGGCGGAAGAGGCCGTTAAATTGGGGGTGACAATGTTCAACCTTCATGCCCCCGGCGGAATGGAAATGATGCGCGCAACAGCGCAGCGTTGCCGCAATATAGCCGAAAAGTTGAATCGGCCCCAGCCCATAATCTTGGCCGTTACCATTCTGACCAGCCTGGACGAAGAGAACCTCAAAGAGATAGGTTGGATCGGGCCGGTATCGGAGCAGGTCGTCCACCTGGCTGAATTGGCCCAAAAGGCAGGAATCGATGGAGTTGTTGCTTCGCCCCAGGAAATCATTTCCGTACGCCAGCGCTGTGGACCGCGATTCCATATCGTGACCCCCGGGATCCGCCCGGCGTTTGCCGCCCCCGGCCAAGATGACCAAAAACGGGTCATGACCGCCAAGGAGGCCATCACCGCCGGAGCGGACTATATCGTCATCGGCCGCCCTGTTCGCTTGGCCCAAGATCCGGCCGCGGCCATGGACCGGGTGATTGCCGAGATCAGTTGAATACCCCACTCCGAATTAAAATAACGGAGGGACAAAGACATCGTAATTCAAAATCTCTTCGGTGACACCATAGATCCTGTGCCGGGTATTTTTAGGGACGCGGACAAAAGTGCCTTTCTCGATGTCGAAATCTCCGATGCCGTCAATCCACATTTTTCCTTTTCCGGAAAGGAGGAAAATTATATCCTCCTGGATTTCATGGGTATGCTCGGGGATCTCCTTGCCCACGGGAATTTTAACCAGGAAGCAGGTCACATCGGCCTGATCCACTTTTTGGGTAGCAAGCAGCTTGATCTGAATGGGCAGAAAGGGATGAGGCTCCCAGGTTAAATCTTGGTTCCTTTTAACGGAATTCATCGTACCTCCGTGAATGAGGATTGAAAATGAAGCGTTGAGGGTTCAACGCTGTAGGGCGCAGTGATTTGACAAATGGGCTTTCTTAGTATAAGATTTTAACTTCATTCTTGCAAGCAATTGCATTTTTACAAAGGAGGAGAGGCGATGGAGAAGCGCGACCTGGAACTCGTCCAGAAGTACATCTCCAGCGACCCCGAGCTGAAGCGACATATGGATGAGCATGAAGAATTTGAACGCAGACTTGCGGAACTGAATCGTCATTTGTATCTCACCCCGGAGGAAGAAGTGGAACGAAAAAAAATCCAAAAATTGAAACTTGCTGGCCGCGATCGGATCGAGGCCATTCTCGCTAAATACCGATCCCAGGATGCACGAGGGTAAAGGTTTGAAGAAAACGGGAGCGGAAATTCTCTTTGAGAGTCTGAAGCTGGAAGGGGTGGATACAATCTTCGGATTTCCCGGAGGAGCTGTCCTAAGCATTTACGACACGCTGTTGAAATATTCCGAAGAAATCCGCCACATCCTTGTGCGCCATGAACAGGGAGCCGTGCATGCGGCCGATGGGTATGCCCGCTCTTCGGGAAAAGTGGGAGTCTGCCTAGTGACTTCCGGCCCCGGCGCCACCAATACCGTAACCGGCATCGCCACCGCCTACATGGATTCTGTTCCTCTGGTGGTCTTCACCGGTCAAGTGCCCACCATGCTCATCGGCAACGATGCTTTCCAGGAAGCAGATATTGTCGGCATCACCCGTCCCTGCACCAAGCACAATTATCTGGTCAAAGATGTCAAGGACCTGGCTGCGATCATTAAACAGGCTTTCCATCTGGCCAGGACAGGAAGGCCCGGCCCGATCCTTGTGGATCTACCCAAAGATGTAATGGCCAACAGTACGGAGTTCTCTTACCCTGCCAAGGCCATGATGCGTAGCTATAATCCAACTTACCAGGGTCATCCTGGGCAGATCAGGAGAGCGGTTAAACTCGTTGCTCAAGCCCAAAAGCCCCTGATTTACGCCGGGGGGGGAGTCATCCTCTCCAACGCGTCCAAAGAACTTACTGCTCTGGCCCAGAAATTCTCCATTCCTGTGACGACCACCCTCATGGGATTGGGAAGCTTTCCGGGAACGAGTCCTCTCTTCTTGGGCATGCTCGGCATGCATGGAACCTTTCAGGCCAATATGGCCATCACCCATTGTGATGTGCTCATTGCGGTTGGAGCCCGGTTTGACGACCGGGTAACGGGCAAGGTGGAAACCTTTGCTCCCCGCTCGCAAAAAATCCATATCGACATCGACCCCACTTCCATCTCCAAGAATGTTCTCGTGGACATTCCCATCGTCGGCGATGTCAAGAATGTCCTCAAAGCGATGCTCAAATTCTTCGAGGAAGAACCCCCTCAGGATTGGCCCCAAGCGCGGGCAGATTGGTTAAAGCAGATTGGGGAATGGATGAAAACGTCCCCGTTAACTTATAGATCTGGCCCCTGCATCAAACCCCAATTCGTTGTAAAAAAGATCAACGAAATTACCCGAGAAATCACGGGGGGCAACTTCATCATCACCACGGAAGTAGGCCAGAATCAGATGTGGACGGCCCAATATTTTACCTTTACCCAGCCACGAACGTTGATCACTTCTGGCGGTTTAGGCACGATGGGTTATGGTTTCCCTGCCGCCATTGGCGCGCAGGTGGCCTTCCCGGATAAAACCATCATCGATATCGCTGGCGACGGAAGCTTCCAGATGAACATTCAGGAGTTGGCCACGGCCGTTCAATATAAACTTCCGGTGAAGGTGGCGGTGTTGAATAACCACTGCCTGGGCATGGTGCGCCAATGGCAACAGCTTTTCTGCGCTCAGCGCTATTCCCAAACCCTATTCGAGGTCGCTCCTGACTTCGTCAAGCTGGCCGAAGCTTACGGGGCCGTTGGCCTGCGGGCAACCAAGCCGGAAGAAGTTGAACCGGTCATCCGCGAGGCCCTGGCGATTCGCCAGCCCGTGGTTATGGATTTCGTAGTGGATCGGGACGAATGTGTTTATCCCATGGTTCCGGCCGGCGCGGCCTTGACCGAAATGCTTCTGGTATAAGGGGAAAATGCGACACGTTATATCGGTTTTAGTGGATAATGAACCGGGAGTCCTCTCCCGGATCTCCGGGCTCTTTAGTGGCCGGGGTTTTAACATCGAGAGTCTGAATGTGGCCGAGACCTTAGACCCGTCGATTTCGCGGATGACTCTGGTCACCCGCGGGAACGTCCAAATCGTTGAACAAATCATTAAACAACTGAACAAACTGGTCAACGTGATCAAAGTTCTCGAGCTTACGGGTTCTGATTATGTGGAACGGGAAATGGCCCTGATCAAAGTAACAGCCGAGACGACCTCGCGAGCTGAAGTTCTACGGATCGTAGACATCTTCCGGGGGAAGGTGGTGGACGTTTCCCCAAAATCCTTTACCCTGGAAATTACCGGAGATGAAAAAAAGATCCAGGCCGTCATTGACCTTCTCGTTCCCATCGGCATCATGGAAATTGTGCGCACGGGAAAGGTAGCGATCACCCGGGTCCGCAAAGAAGGGGCCAATGCGAGTGGGATACGGGAAAAAGACCTGCAAAAATCTTAATCGTTAAACAAATCGCTCAACTATTTTGTTTTAAGGAGGAATTACATGGCAAAAATGTACTACGACAAAGATGCGGATCTGAACGCACTTAAAGGAAAAAAAGTGGCCATTATCGGGTACGGCAGCCAGGGGCACGCCCAGGCGCTGAACTTACGGGATTCCGGAGTGAATGTCATCGTAGCCGAGCTGGAAGGAACCGAAAACTATGCTTTGGCCAAGAAGCACGGTTTCAAGCCCATGACGGCTGCGGAAGTCTCCGCCCAGGGAGACCTGATCCAGATTCTGGCCCAAGATAATGTTCAGGCCGTCCTCTACCAAAAAGACGTTAAGCCCAATTTAAAACCGGGTAAGACTCTGGTCTTTTCCCATGGGTTCAACATTCATTATCATCAGATCGTTCCTCCACCCCAGGTGGATGTGATCATGATTGCCCCCAAGAGCCCAGGCCATATTCTCCGGCGGGAATTCGAGACCGGCACCGGAGTTCCCGGCCTGCTGGCGATTTTCCAGGACCATACGAAGAAAGCAAAGAAAACTGCTTTGGCCTACGCCAAAGGCATCGGCTGTACGCGGGCAGGGGTCATCGAGACCACCTTTAAAGAAGAAACCGAGACAGACCTATTGGGGGAACAAGCGGTTCTCTGCGGGGGAGTTACTGAGCTGATTAAAGCCGGGTTTGATACCCTGGTGGAGGCTGGATACCAGCCCGAAATTGCCTACTTTGAGTGCCTGAATGAACTTAAACTCATAGTCGATTTGATCTATGAGGGAGGATTGAGCTGGATGCGCTATTCTGTGAGCGATACCGCTGAGTACGGCGACTATTATGCCGGCCCCAAGGTTATTACCCAGGAAACCCGCCAGATCATGAAGAAACTCCTCCGTGACGTTCAGGATGGCACCTTCGCCAAAAACTGGATCCTGGAGAATCAGGCCGGGCGGCCTATCTACAATGCCCGGAAAAAGGAAGAAGCGGAGCATCTCATCGAAAAAGTCGGTAAAGAATTAAGGGCCATGATGCCCTGGATCAAACCCAAGGGGAAAGTGTGAGGAGGTCCACCCAAAGAATCCCCGTGGCCAAGGAGGGGGCTATTTTCATTCTCCCCTTGGCCGCCCTCTCTTTGATCCTTTGGATTCTGTGGTTTACGGCCTGCGCGGGGTTTTTCTCGCTCCTCACCCTTTTTGTTGTCTATTTTTTCCGGGACCCAGAGCGATCCATTCCCCCGGGAGAGAAGGCCGTTCTTGCGCCAGCCGACGGAAAAATCATCAAGGTAGAACCTTGTTGGGAAGAATACTTGCTAAAAGGGCCAACCCTTAAAGTGAGCATCTTTATGTCCCTTTTCAATGTCCACGTAAACCGTATCCCTCTGACCGGGCGCATTATCGATTCCTCCTATCAAACGGGAAAATTTATCCGGGCCAATTTAGATAAAGCTTCTACGATGAATGAGCAGAATGCCCTGCTGATGGAAACTCCGGATGGAACCCGCTTGTTGTTCGTCCAAATCGCCGGCTTAATCGCTCGGCGGATTGTCTGTTGGATTAAGAAGGGAGATGTGGTGGAGCGGGGGTGCCGATTCGGAATGATCCGCTTCGGGTCCCGAGTGGATGTCTATTTACCCGCCAACACCCGCCTTCAGGCCCAGATCGGCCAAAAAGTTTTGGGCGGGCAAACGATATTAGGGGTCTTAACATGAGGCGGGAGAAGAAAGAACGCAGAAAAAAAATCGACAGCATGCGCAAGGGGATCTATATTCTCCCCAACCTCTTTACCGCCACCAGCCTTTTTTGTGGTTTTTTTTCACTCCTCCGTACCCTGCAAGAAGATTTTTACACAGCGGCCATTTTCATCTTGATTTCCGGCCTATTGGATGGAATGGATGGGAAGATTGCCCGCTATACGAATACGACCAGCCGCTTCGGCGTAGAATTTGACTCCTTGGCCGACGTCATCGCCTTTGGCGTCGCCCCGGGGATGCTGGTTTACGCCTGGGCCCTGGAGCCTTTTGGACGCTTGGGTTGGCTGGCTGCTTTTCTCTACGTGGTCTGTGGAGCCCTGCGCTTGGGCCGCTATAACATTCAAGTGAATACAGTGGAAAGCCGCTATTTCAGCGGCCTGCCGATACCGGCGGCCGCCGGCCTGATCGCCACGGGTATCCTGGTCTTTTACAAGCTGGGCGACACAGGGGTCAGTAAACACCTGACGGTTCTCATCGCCACTTATATTTTGGCTTTTTTAATGGTGAGTACGGTGAAGTATTATGGGTTCAAGGACATCGAGCTCTTCCGTCGCAAACCTTTTCGCTGGCTGGTGATTGCCATTCTGCTGATTATCGTTGTGGCCTACGAACCCGAATACACTCTCTTTGGCCTCTTTCTGATCTATGCCGTATCTGGTCCCATCACGGCCATCATATTCCTCCGCCACCGGCGTACGTCCAAACCTCTTCAGGCGGAGGAAAAAGCCGTTTAATTCGAAAGGGCGAGGAGAAATACAGACTCAGGAGACGCAGGAGCGGCCTAATATAATTTTTTGCAGTTAAGAGAGGGTTGCAGCCATGGAGAAAATTCGTATTTTCGATACCACGCTGCGCGATGGAGAGCAGTCCCCAGGCGCCAGCATGAATCTGGATGAAAAAATGATGCTTGCCCGCCAACTCGAGCGTTTGAAAGTGGATGTGATCGAGGCGGGTTTCCCCAGTAGCTCGCCGGGAGATTTCGAATCGGTTAAGCGCATTGCCCAGGAAGTCCAGGAGACGCAAATCGCCGGCTTGTCCCGAACAACGCCGGGAGACATCGACCGGGCTTGGGAGGCGCTGAAATACGCTCGCAATCCGCTCATCCATGTATTCATCGCTACTTCGGATATTCACCTGCAATATAAGCTGCGCAAGAGCCGCGAGGAAGTTTTGGAAGAAGCGGGCCGCGCCGTGGCTTATGCCAAGCGGCATACCCAGGAAGTAGAATTTTCCGCAGAGGATGCAACTCGCTCCGACCCGGAATATCTGGCTCGGGTCGTCGAGGCGGCCATTGAAGCCGGCGCCACCATCGTCAACATCCCGGACACTGTGGGTTACATCATCCCCACGGAATACGGAAAACTGATTACATTTCTCCGCCAAAAAGTGAAAAACATCCATAAAGCCATCCTGTCCATTCACTGTCACAACGATCTGGGAATGGCCGTAGCCAACAGCCTGACGGCTGTGGAAAGCGGTGCCCGCCAGATAGAGTGCACCATTAATGGAATCGGGGAGCGGGCCGGCAATGCTTCCTTGGAAGAGATCGTTATGGCTTTGAAGACGCGGCGCGATTTCTTTTCTTACCAGGTGGGAGTCGTAACCGAACAGATTTACCCGGCAAGCCGACTCCTCTCCGGCATTACGGGTATTCTCGTCCCCCCCAATAAAGCCATCGTCGGCGCTAACGCCTTTGCCCATGAAGCCGGCATCCACCAGGATGGAATTCTGAAGGAGAAGACCACTTATGAAATTATGCGCCCGGAATCCGTAGGCATCTCCCAGTCCACTCTGGTTCTGGGCAAGCACTCGGGCCGCCATGCTTTCCGGGAGAAGATTAAGACCCTGGGCTATGAACTCAGCGAAGCCCACCTGAATCAGGCCTTCCAGCGCTTCAAGGAAGTGGCCGATAAAAAGAAGCAGGTCTTCGATGAAGACCTGGAAGCTATTATCGCCGATGAAATTCTGCGCATTCCCGACCTATTCAAATTGGTCAACCTCAACGTGGTCAGCGGTTCGGTAACTGTACCCACGGCCACGGTTCAGATCGAGATCGGAGGAAAACTCTATCAGGAAGCGGGATTTGGGGATGGCCCGGTCGATGCGGCCTACAAAACGATTTCCAAGATTACCAAGACCAAAAGTCACCTACTCAAGTTTTTGGTCAACGCCATCACCGGCGGTACGGATGCCCAGGGGGAGGTCACGGTGATCCTGGAAGAAGAAGGAATACGGGTCACCGGGCAAGGGGCCCATACCGATATCATCATTGCTGCGGCCAAAGCCTATATCAATGGACTGAATAAATTAGAGCACCAAAAGCGTATCAAGGGAGTTTGAAAATGATTCGACCGATGACCATTAGCGAAAAGATTCTGGCCGAACATGCCGGCCTCCGGGAAGTCGAACCCGGGCAACTGATCAACGCCCGGGTCGATTTGGTTCTGGGCAACGACATTACCGCGCCCATCGGCATCGAGGAATTCCGCCGGACCGGAGCCACGAAAGTTTTTGATCCGGACAAGGTCGTCCTCATTCCCGATCATTTCGTTCCGAACAAAGACATTAAGTCGGCCCAGCAATGCCAGTTCATGCGCCAGTTTGCCCGAGAACAGAATTTAACCCATTATTATGAAGTGGGAGAAATGGGCATCGAACATGCCCTGCTCCCCGAACAAGGACTGGTCCTTCCCGGCGACCTCGTCATCGGAGCGGACAGCCATACTTGTACCTACGGGGCGCTTGGTGCTTTCTCCACGGGCGTGGGTTCGACGGATTTTGCTGCGGCCATGATCACTGGCGAGGCCTGGTTTCGGGTGCCAGAAACCATCAGAATGATCTATCAGGGGAAGCGCCGCCCCTGGGTGGACGGGAAAGATCTGATTCTTTACACCATCGGCAAGATCGGCGTGGACGGGGCTTTATACCGGGCGATAGAATTTACCGGGGAGGCCATTGCCAATCTTTCCATGGATAGTCGTTTTACCATGGCCAACATGGCGATCGAGGCCGGTGGCAAAAATGGGATTATTGCGCCCGACAAATTAACCAAAGAGTACGTGCAAAGCCGAGCCAAACGGCCCTATAAATTTCACTATAGTGATGGCGAGGCCAAGTACATTCAAACTATAGATATCGATGTCACCCGGATTGAGCCTCAGGTAGCCTTCCCTCATCTGCCCTCCAATGTCAAGCCCATCAGTGCGGTGGGCAGAGTGGTTATCGATCAGGCGGTCATCGGTTCCTGTACCAACGGGCGTTTGGAAGACTTGCGCACGGCGGCCCGTGTTCTCAAAGGAAGGAAACGAGCACCTTTTACGCGGTTGATCATCATCCCGGCGACCCAGGAGATCTACCGTCAAGCTTTGAAAGAAGGCCTGTTCGAAATCTTTCTGGACGCCCATGCGGTCATCAGCACCCCGACCTGTGGTCCCTGCCTGGGTGGTTATATGGGCATTTTAAGCAAGGGGGAGCGCGCTGTGACCACGACCAATCGCAATTTCGTGGGACGGATGGGCCATCCAGAGAGCGAGGTTTATCTGGCTAACCCGGCTGTGGCGGCAGCTTCGGCCATTCTGGGGAGGATTGGTGGTCCGGAAGAATTGGGAGTGGCCGTTTGACGGAGGACGATTCGAGAAACAACGAAACCATAGAGAACACAGAAAATAATTTCGTAGTTTCATAGTAAAAAACAAATAAGCTCAATCTTTTTTCTGTCTTACTAACCTTCAATTTCTGAAAATTTTATTAAGAATTTATTAATTTTATCTGTGCTTATCTGTACTACTAACGTTCAAACTTTGAAAATTTTGTTAAGCAATCCCCCCCACCCTATCCCTCCCCCTCGAGGGGGGAGGGTTGGGAGGGGGTGATTTCTTTTGGTTGCGGCCATGCCGCGCTGTGGTTATCTATGTCCTAAATTGATTTTTTTAAGATCTTTATATCTCTGTGATCTCTGTGCCCTCTGTGGCTGATGTTTTTTTTGGTTGCGGCTCTGCCGCGCTGTGACCTCTGTGGTTAAATTAGTATTAGGAGGATTTATGATTTACAAAGGGAGAGCTTGGAAATTCGGGGCGAATGTCGATACCGATGCCATCATTCCTGCCCGTTATCTCAATACGACGGATCCGGCGGAAATGGCTTCCCACCTTATGGAAGATATCGACCCGAAATTTCTCGAGAAGATTCAGTCCGGAGACATCTTTGTGGCCGAGAAAAATTTCGGCTGCGGTTCCTCCAGGGAACACGCCCCGCTGGCCATCAAACATGCCGGCATTGCCTGCGTGGTAGCCAAGAGTTTTGCCCGCATCTTCTACCGCAACGCCTTCAACATGGGTTTGCCCATTCTCGAGAGCGCTGAGGCCGTAGAAGGGATCCACCAGGACGATGAGTTGCAGGTGGACAGCGAAACGGGCGCCATTGAAAATTTGAGCACGGGAAAGACTTTTAAAGCCCAACCCATTCCACCCTTCATGCAACAGCTTATCGAGTCTGGAGGGTTGATGAGCTACGTTAAGGCATTTAAGATGAAAAGCGAATAAAAACAGACTTCCTGTTGCTACGTTAAAACCGGTTTTGAATAATTACCAATACACTTATATCAAGGGAGAAAATATGGCTTACACGATTGCTGTTATTCCGGGAGATGGTACCGGCCCCGAAGTAGTAGACGAGGGACTGAAAGTATTAAGAGCTGTTGCCGAGAAAGAAAAAATCCAACTGGACTTTCATTTCTACGATCTGGGGGGAGAGCGCTATCTCAAAACCGGCGAAATTCTTCCTGAAAGCGTTCTGGAAGAACTCAGAAAAGTTCAAGCCATATTCCTGGGGGCCATTGGGCATCCCCAGGTTAAATCTGGTATCCTTGAACAAGGCATCCTTTTGCGTTTGCGGTTTACCCTGGATCAGTATATCAACCTCCGGCCCGTGAAACTTTACCCGGGGGTAGAAACTCCCCTGAAGGATAAAGGACCTGAACATATCAACTTCGTCATTATCCGCGAAAACACCGAAGGGCTCTACACGGGCGCGGGAGGGTTCCTGAAAAAGGGAACCGCGGATGAGGTTGCGGTCCAGGAATCGATCAATACCCGTAAGGGCGTAGAGCGATGCTTACGCTATGCTTTCGAGTTGTGCTTGAAGCGCAATCATGAACTCAAGCTGACCCTAGCGGGCAAGACCAACGTGCTCAACTACGCTTCCGATCTATGGGCGAGGACCTTTGAAGAGGTAGCCAAGGAATATCCCCGCGTAAAAACGGACTATACCCACGTCGATGCCCTTTGCATGTGGATGATTAAAAACCCGGAATGGTTCGACGTGATCGTGACCGACAACCTTTTTGGCGACATCATCACGGACCTGGGGGCTATGATCCAGGGTGGCCTGGGCATTGCAGCCGGCGGTAACATCAACCCCGACCCTGGCGGGGTCTCCATGTTTGAGCCCATGGGCGGTTCGGCCCCCAAGTACACCGGCAAGAATATGATTAACCCCATGGCGGCCATCGCAGCTTGCCAGATGATGCTCGACTATTTCGGAGAAAAGAAAGCCGCTCAGCGCGTTGAAAAAGCCGTCGCCCAAGTCCTCGAGAAACATTTAAAGAGCATGGCCGCGGGAGAGATGGGTTATACGACTCGGGAAGTGGGGGATTTGGTGGTCAAGTATCTGTAAAGATGGGTGGGGCTTAGGCCACCAGCAATTTTTTGACCTTCAGTTTCTTGGCGATTAGGGCATGAACCTTGCGCTGAGCCAGGTGCTTCTCTTCCCTGTAGACTTCGTGCTCTTTAAGAATTTGAGCCCTAAGCTCATCAGATAGCCGTAAACCGGGTGGCGGAATTTGCCGGGAGGTTTTGGCTGCAGGGGGAGCTTTTTTTTCCTGCTTTTGCAGGGTCTTTTGCTTTTGCTTAATCTTCTCCGCAACTCGTTCGCTACATCGTGGGCAAAGTCTTGCTTGGCGATCCGGAGTAAGGAAAGTTCGTCCACATTCACGGCAATCCTTGCGGAAACTTAACCCTTTGACCATAAACCCCCCTCCATCTGCAGACATTGGTTTCTTATATAACTCCATTGAGCCGGTAGATCAAGGAATAAATGAATGGGGCTTTTCCATCTTTACTTTTAAAATATGCTAAAATAGACTCCCCTAAAACGGGGATGAAAGGAGAGTGGGTATGAAGATAAAGTTTATGGGCGCGGCCAAAACAGTAACAGGGTCCTGTTTCATTCTGGAAACCGGCACGCATCGATTGGCCATCGATTGTGGGTTGCATCAAGGTAATGCCGCAATCGAAAAACGCAATTGGGATATCGGTATTTATGAGCCCAGTAAAATCGATTGTTTTCTGATCACCCATGCCCATATCGACCATTCCGGTCTCCTGCCCCGCATGGTGCAAAAGGGGTTCCAGGGCCGGATTTACACCACCCCGCCGACCCGGGATTTACTGGAGATCATGCTTTTAGACAGCGCCATATTCAGGAAATGGCAGCGCAATGGAAGAGTAAAAAGCACCTCCGCCATGGGCAGAAGCATATCCAACCTTTATATACCCAAAAAGATGCGCAGGCCACCTTCCCGTTGTTCGAGATCAAAGCCTACAATGAACCTTTTGAACCCTACCCGGGCTTATTGAGTTTCGCAAAAGTAATGGAACATTTTTCCTTTTTCAGCTATAATGGGGGACATGAGACCCCATGGCACCCAAGCAGAGTTGGAAAAGCGGCGCCGACGCGCCATTCAATTATTGA
>Ga0180009_10002239_pt1 | contig 22891 bp, 24 predicted proteins | sample OS_PC_MetaG_FD_123537 | JGI IMG/M metagenome (GOLD analysis project Ga0180009, IMG submission 123537) | Groundwater microbial communities from the Aspo Hard Rock Laboratory (HRL) deep subsurface site, Sweden - OS_PC_MetaG | ecosystem: Environmental > Aquatic > Deep subsurface > Groundwater...
AGTAATGGAACATTGATCAATTTATTACGCTCCCCTCTCCCCCGAATCCGGGGGAGAGGATAAAGGTGAGGGGGTTTAAGGCAGTGTCAATGCCCGTTCCATTATTTATGCGAAAGTCAATAAGCTGTTGGGAAGAAAAATTCTACAGCCATCGGCAAAAAAGGTTTTGTACTCTGGAAGAAGTCACCACCGATCTCCAGTGGTGGGATGTATATTGTGGTTGCTGGGAGAAAAAACGACGAAGGAGAGGTAAGGAGGATTAGGGAAGGCTTAATAAAAATTCCTTGGCCTGGTACTCCCACTCCTGGGCCAACAGATTGACCTTAGTTTCCCCTCCTTCGGGACAGACCGTGGCAGTTACATAACCCCCACCTCCAGAGAAGGTAAGGCACTGGGGATTCTCTTCGGTTAATTCCAGCCCCTGGCCTCCCTTACCAAAGAACTGTTTGACCCGGATCAAATCGAGATAAGGTGGAAAAAATTTCGGAAAAAAATGGATTTCTTTTCCACTTCTGCCAGGATAATCAGAAAGAATTCTTGTCTAAATCTAATAATATTGATGCCTTAGGGCGATATATAAAATTGGCTTATTTTTTGCTCAAGCAAATAAATTTGGAAACCCCCCTAAGAACCGGCCTACAAGGGAGGGAATGATAACTGTATTCATGTAGCTTGACGGGTCAAAGCTTTAATTGTCGAGGTTCGAAAATGGGCAAAGAGGAGCTGATTGAATTGATCAAGAGACTTCTGAAAACGGATATTGATTTGAAATTCCTTTTAAAGCTGGACCAGGCAGAGATGGAAATACTATTGGTCCAGATAAGACACAGGATTGGTCAAGACGAAAATAAATCTATTTAATCCAGATATCCGAAAAGGGACCCTGAAATTGGGATAATTTTTTAGTTGACAAAAGCTTTATTTTGGCCTATTTAACTGCCGTAACTTCCGCATTTCCCATTAGATTCTTACACATTAAAGTCTGAGAATTTATCTCTAACATTTATCCGCAAGGGATGCCTAAATTCTAAATTCGAAGCACGAAATTCGAATTATCTAAACAAAAAAGTTTGCAATTTTGATATTGGAATTTTGAATTTGTTTAGGATTTCGATATTCGGATTTCGAATTTGAAACCAAAAATTCAAATATTTTTGGTTAGAATTTAAATCAGCCTGCTTGCGCGTTGACAATTGTTAGGCTCAGATCACTCCTTGTTCCTGTAGAGCCATTATCTCTTCCTCCGCATAACCCAGGAGCCGGGTTAAAATTTCTTGGTTATGCTCTCCCAACATCGGTGGTGGGTTCTGAATGCCGATGGCGCTCTCGGAGAAGGTCGCCGGCGGCCCTACCACTTTCACTTTTCCGTAATGAAGATGTTCCACCTCTCGCACCAGCCCGAGGTGTAGCACTTGCGGGTCGCTGAAGACCCGGTCGAAGGTGTTGATCGGCCCACAGGGAATCCCGGCTTGATCGAATAAAGGGATCCATTCATCCACCGTTTTCTCAGCAATCTTCCGGTCGATGATTTCATTGAGCGCCTGCCGGTTCTCGATGCGCTTGGAATTATGCGCAAACCGGGGATCATCGCTTAATTCATCCGTTCCCAGAAGACGGCAAAAAGATTTCCACATTCGCTCATTGATGACCCCGAAGATCAGGTATTCGTCTTTGGCCCGATGCGCTTCATAAGGCGTAATGTTGGGATGGGCACTTCCCCATCGCCGGGGAACGATTCCGCCGATTAAATAATTTGAGCCGATATTAATCAAGGTGGCCACTTGCATAGCCAAAAGGTTGATCGAAATCCTCTGCCCCTTTCCGGTTTGTTCCCGGAGATATAAGGCCGAAGTAATGGCGCCAAAAGAATAAAGGCCGGTGAGAACATCAATCAAAGGTACTCCAATTTTTACCGGTTCTCCCTCCGGCTCTCCGGTAATGGACATCAACCCCCCGATGGCCGAGACAATGACATCCACACCCGGTTTGTCCCGGTAGGGACCATCCGTCCCATACCCGGTCATATCGCAGTAAACCAGTCTTGGATTGATTTTTTGTAAGTCTTCGTAACCGATTCCCAGTTCATCCATGGTTCCAGGTCGGAAATTCTCCACGACCACATCCGCCTGTTTTACCAGGTCCTTAAAAATCTCCAGGGCCTGAGGACGCTTAAAATTTAAAGTCAGGCTTTTTTTGTTTCGATTAATGGAAATGAAGTAGGCGCTCACGCTCTCTCCCACCCAGGGAGGGCCCCAGGCCCTGCTCTCATCGCCAATTTTGGGCTGTTCCACCTTAATGATTTCTGCGCCCAGATCACCCATAATCATCGAGCAGTATGGGCCGGCAATGATTCTGGTCAGGTCGATGACCCGAATTCCCTTAAGGGGAGGCTGTCCTCGAGGAATCCCTCCATCTTTTACTTCCATTAACTCACCTTCCTTCGCCAGATAAACTCACCGCTAATTGATCTGATAGCACATTTCCAATTGCCGATCAAATAAAAAGGTCTCCTTGGCGCTTCCACTCCTATTCTACACCCGATGCCCTCTCCCCCCACCCTCTTTTTTGACTTTTTCCTAAGATTGCCCTATACTGCAAAAAAACTGGTTTAACCATTCCAACATTGCGGAGGACCTCCATGCCCCTCATGACCCCCAAACCGATGTTTGACCTGGCCTATGATGGCGGCTTTGCCATCGGCGCGTTTAACGTCAACAACATGGAAATCACCCAGGGCATAATCGAAGCCTGCGCGGCGGAGAAGAGTCCCCTTATCCTGCAGATCTCCAAAGGCGCCCGCAAATATGCCAATATGCGCTATCTCAAGCATATTATCGACGCCGCGGTCGAAGATCACCCCGATCTGCCCATCGCCATCCACCTGGACCACGGCGATACCGTGCAATTAGTGGAGACCTGTCTCAGCGACGGTTTCACCAGCGTGATGATCGATGGTTCCCACCAGCCCTATGAGGAAAACGTAAAGCTTACCGCTGAGGTTGTGAAGGTGGCTCATCCAGCTGGCGTCGTGGTGGAGGCTGAACTCGGCATGCTGGGCGGCATCGAGGAACATGTGGTCGGCCTCCAAGCCGAAGAGTATGAAAAAAACATTGGGAAATTTCTTACCGACCCCAACCAGGCCACCGATTTCTGGAAGCGCACCGGCGTGGACAGTCTGGCCATTGCCATCGGCACGAGCCACGGGGCTTATAAATTCAAGCATGAGGCCAAATTGGCCACGGACCGCATCGAACAGATCATGAAGACCTGCCCTGGTCTTCCACTGGTCATGCACGGTTCTTCCAGCGTCCCGCGGGAGTTTATTGACCTGATTAACAAGTATGGCGGTAGCATGCCCAATGCCATGGGTGTGCCCGAAGAACAGATTCATTCTGCCGTCTCCAAATACGGCGTGTGTAAAGTAAACATCGACACCGACCTACGTCTGGCCCTGACAGCCAAAATCCGTGAGGTCTTCGCCACCAAACCATCTGAATTTGACCCCCGCAACTACCTCGGGCCCGGCCGGGAAGCCATCGTGGCCATGGTCCGGCGTAAGCTCCATGTACTCAACAGCGCAGGTAAAGCGGAGGCCGTGATCAAGCAGTGGAAGAAGCTGGGCGAGCCTTTACCGATCTTTTATGCCAAGTCTTCCCGGGCGTAAAGCAAGGAATGAATGCATTTTGTTACTTGTCCAGCATAAGCGTAAAATACATTTCTAACCGAGGTCTTTTATGCCCTCCATTACGGTGATCGAGCATCTCCTGTTGCACCAAAAAGAATCTCCCATGGCCACAGGACGTTTTACCCGGTTATTGAATGAACTGATTCTGGCGGCCAAAATTATTTCCCGCGAGGTGAACAAAGCCGGTTTGGTGGATGTGCTTGGATTTACCGGAGAGATTAACGTCCAGGGAGAAGAGGTATTCAAACTGGACGAATTCGCCAACCGGGTACTGATTCACCGCTTGGAAAGAGCGGGCGTGTTATGTGCCATGGCCTCGGAAGAAAATGCCGATTTGATTGAAATTCCATCGGCCTTCCCCGCCGGGGAATATATCCTGATCTTTGACCCCCTGGACGGATCTTCGAATACAGAAAGCAATGTGTCCATCGGCACTATTTTTTCCATTTATCGCCGTAAAAGCCCGGCGGGGAAAAGTGTGACGATGGACGATGTCTTACAAAAAGGGTCTGATCAGGTGGCCGCCGGTTATTTCGTCTACGGTTCTTCCACCATGATGGTGTATACAACGGGCCAGGGAGTTCATGGTTTTACTCTGGACCCCAGCGTGGGAGAGTTTTTACTCTCCCATCCGCAAATCAAAATTCCGGAAAGGGGCAAAATTTACTCCATCAATGAGTCCTACTGGAATTACTGGGATGCGCCTACGCGCCAAGTGGTTTCTTATTTTAAAAGCCCGGACAACGAACGCGGCCAGCCTTATAATTTGCGTTATATCGGCTCCCTGGTAGCGGGTTTTCATCGCAATTTACTGGCGGGCGGTATCTTCATGTATCCGGCCGATAATAGGGATCCGAAAAAACCTCGTGGAAAATTACGCTTGATGTGTAAGGCCGCACCATTGGCCATGATTGTGGAAGCAGCCGGAGGAATGGCCACGGATGGAAAGATGCGCATTCTCGACATCGAGCCCCAGGAACTCCACCAACGGGTTCCGCTCTTTATCGGATCCAAAAAGGATATACAAAAAGTGATGGCATTCTACCAAAAAGGATCGTAAAACTTCCATGGCAGCCTGGGCCTTGACAACAATTTACTCTTTACCCCATTCGGCCCCCTGACCCCTTGACCCCTGTATCCCTATGATTCAGTTTAATTTTCTCCTCTGGGCCTTCTTTTTTATCTTTTTTCTCCGCTCCGCTACCCAATTGTTCTTAAACCGCCTGAACACCTCCTACCTCCGCAAACATGGCCATGCCGTCCCCGAAGTCTTTCAAGACACCGTTGACCGGGAAAAACTCAAAAATATTTCCGCGTACTCTGTTGATTCAGAGAATTTCGGCATCTTGGCTTCTTTAGTCAACCAGGGCTTTTTTCTAATTATTTTACTCTCCGGCTTTTTGCCATGGCTGGCCGAAACGATTTCCCGATGGGGATGGGGGGCAATGATCAACGGCTTGGCGTTCTTTGGTGCTATTGCCCTGCTGGTAAACCTTCTGCACCTCCCTTTCAACCTCTATGAAACTTTTGTGATCGAGGAGCGTTACGGGTTTAATACCAAGACCCTCAGGCTGTGGTTCATCGACCTTCTAAAAAGCCTGGTTGTTTCGGCCCTATTAGGAGGTGTGCTCCTTTACTCCCTCTTGGCTTTAATGGGCAAAGGAGGAGAGAACTGGTGGGTGTGGGCCTGGGTTTTCGTAGGGTTGGTGGAATTGTTGATCCTTTGGCTCTACCCCGTGTTGATCGCTCCCTGGTTTAATAAATTTGAACCTATCGAGGATAAAGAACTGGAACGAAGGATTTACACCCTGATGGAAAAGGTGGGACTTCGGCCCAAAGGGGTTTTTGGCATGGATGCCAGCAAACGGAGCAAGCATACCAACGCCTACTTTACCGGCATCGGAAAGAGCAAGCGGATCGTGCTTTTTGATACGCTCATGGCCTCTCATACTGCCGAGGAAATTCTCGCCGTTCTGGCTCACGAGATCGGGCACTGGAAGAAGAAACACGTGCTCAAACAGCTCCTTTTGGCGGAAACGTTATCCCTGGCTGGCTTTTTTATTTTGGCGCAATTACTCCCCTGGCCGTTGCTTTATCATACTTTCGGGTTTGCCGAGCCAGTTCCCTACGTCGGACTTTTTTTAATCGGCGCCCTCTTTGGCCCCCTGGGATATTTTGCCCAACCCGTTGGGTCAGCCATCTCCAGGAAGTTTGAACAGGAGGCGGATGATTTTGCCTTGGACCTTATGCAGAAGGCCGAACCCATTACCAACGCTCTTAAGAGACTAGCCGTCGATAACCTCGCCAATTTATCTCCTCATCCCTTTTACGCCTGGTTCTATTATTCCCACCCTCCTCTGGTCGACCGCATCTCCAGACTGAAAACTTTATCCTTAAGCTGACAGGTGTAATAAATGTTTTTTAAAAACCTTAAGAGAATGCATTGCTATCACTGAGATTTCGTATAGACAGAAATTTATGACTAAAGAGATCAAACAACGATTGCGCATCTTATGTTTGGAACTTTCAAAAATGATAAATGGCTTGATGAAGTCCCTAAAAAATAGTTCAGGATGATATAGATCGGCTTTTGGAGGAAAATAATTCGATACTCCGAACTTCGAACTAAATTACTCCGAACTTTATTTTCAGTACAAAGGAGAAACAAATGGATAAAGTCTTTCAGTACATCGACCAGAACTTGAATCGTTTCATTGACGAGCTTTTTGTTTTACTGCGGCAACCGTCCATCAGTGCCCGCTGGGAGGGGGTGGTGGAATGTTCCCGGCTCCTGACAGGAATAATGGAAAAAATTGGGATCAAGCCGCGTATCCTTCCCATGGGCGGGGAGCGAAATTCTCCTTTAATATATGGCGAGATCCTCAATCCCGAAGCAAAGCGCACCCTATTGATCTACGGGCACTTTGACGTTCAACCGCCGGAGCCCCTGGAAGCCTGGGATTCCCCTCCCTTCCAGCCGACCATTCGCAATGGGAGGATTTACGGCCGGGGCAGTGCGGACAATAAAGGCCAGTTCTTCGCCCACTTCAAGGCCATTGAATCGGTACTGAAGGTGAACGGAAAGCTTCCAATTAATGTAAAGTTTCTTCTCGATCCGGAGGAAGAAGTGGGCAGTCCCAGCCTGAATGGATTCTGCCGGGAAAATAAATCTCTCTTCGCCGCGGATATGGCCCTGAACTCGGATGGTCCGATGGACACTTCAGGACGACCCCGTTTGAGTTTTGGCAATCGGGGAGTTCTCTACGTAGAGGTGAAGGCCCGGGGCGCCAACCAGGATCTGCATTCCGGCAACTTCGGCGGCCCCATTCCCAACCCGGCCTGGCGCGTTGTTGAATTCCTATCCTCTTTGCGCCGACCGGATGGGACTGTGGCCATAGAGGGTTTCTACGACAACATCGTTCCGCCCACGGCCAAAGAGCGGGAGATGATGGCTCAGATGCCCTTTGACGAGAAGAAATTCATGGAGAAGTACGGCCTGAAGAAGTTTGCCCCGCCCGACGACCTCAGCTACATGGAAAAACTCATGTTCCGGCCCACCCTGAACATCGCCGGGTTCACCTCGGGGTACGGAGGGCCCGGAAGCAAGACTGTCCTTCCCTGTCTGGCAACGCTGAAGATGGACATGCGGCTGGTGGTCAATCAAGACCCGGAAGACATATTTCAGAAATTTATGAAGCATGTAAAGAAGCACGGGTTTGAAGATCTGGACGTGACCATGGTGCATTACTACTATCCCTCACGTACTTCCGTGGACAATCCCATGGCCCCGAAGTTTGTGGAGGCCATTCGCCAGGGTTTTCAGAAGGAGCCCGTGCTGATTCCCGCAGGGGGCGGGAGCTTCCCGGGGGCAGCGATCCGCAATATCCTGAATATTCCCATCCTCTCCGTGCCTTACGGCAACGCCGATGAGAACAATCATGCTCCCAACGAAAACTTAGCCATCGATTGCTTTAAGAATGGCATTCGCACCACGGCGGCTCTATTCTACCAACTGGCGGGCTGAAATATAGAGATAAATCGGAAAGCTCCTCATGTTTTTCAAAAGTAAAATAATTTTGAATAATATTTTACTTTGTGCTATAAAGTAAAGTAAAGCGTATGCAGGGGGGGGTTTTTATATGAAAGCCTTAGTGACCGTAAGCAGTAAAAATCAAATTGCCATTCCCAAAGCAGCCCGTAATAAGCTTTCTATCGAACCCGGGGATCAGCTGGTCCTGGAAGTGGAAAGGGATAGCCTTATCCTCAAGCCCCGCCCAAAAAGTTATACCAAGCACTTAAGGGGGCTCCATCGCTCGGTATGGCGGAAAGTGGATGCCGTCGAGTACGTCCGGAAAGAAAGGGATGGCTGGGAGGCCGAATGAAGCGAATTGAGGAATGGCTAAAAAAGCATCCCCTGATTGGACTGGATACTCCCATATTCATCTACCATCTGGAGGACCATCCCCGCTATGCACCTTTGACCGATGCGCTTTTTGATTCATTGGAAAAAGGGACGGTCAGAGGGATTACGTCTTATTGGGACGTAGAGGGGACGTAGTTCCGTTAATTCCGATATGCCCTATCTTAAGCCCCATATTTTTAGTAACAGTCTTAATGTTGTTCAAAATTATCCACTTCGGCCCCCCCACTCCTCCCTCATATCTATTACTCGAATGGCATCGGTGATACCGATATTTTTAAATTCTTTTAACGCGGGAATGCGGACGGAATTCCTCCATCCACCGGCAGCGTAGCCCCCGTCGTGGGAGTCCCTTCGCTGGCAAAAAATACAACCGCATTGCCCACGTGCTCAGCCGTTACCTGCGCCTTCAGGAGATTTCTCTGGCGGTAATACTCCCGTAGACCCTGCGGGTCAAGCCCTCTCGATTTCATCCTTTCGGGTCCGACCAGTTCCCATAATTTTGAAGGGACTTCTTCATCCCCGAATACCGCATCCGGGTTGACCAGGTTCACTCGTACCCCCCATTCGGCTAGTTCCAGGGCGGCGATCTTGGAAATTTGATGGGCCCCGGCCTTGGAGGCGCTGTAGGCGCCAAAAGCGGCACCCGGATCAAGAACATTCTTAGAACTGATGACCACAATATTTCCCCCCATCCCTTGTCTTTTAAAAATAGGAACGGAGGCTTTGATGACGTTAAAGGTTCCCTTTAGATTCACCGCAATCACTTGATCGAATTTTTCCGGGTCTAAATCTTCCACTTTAGCTACATGGGCTTTGCCAGCGTTCGGGACGAGGATGTCAATCCCCCCCAGCCTTCGGCTTATCTCCCCGAAGGCCTTTTCGACGGCCCCATAATCCGTAACATCAAAGATGAGTTGTTCGACCAGGCTGGCATCATATTTCTTGGTCAGGATGGAATGAACTTTGTGCAGGTGGGGTTCATCGATATCGGAGATCACCACCGCCGCCCCGGCAGCGAGTAACCGGTCGGCAACACCCAGGCCGATCGCCCCCCCGCCGCCGGTCACAACCGCAACCTGTCCTTCTAAGGGAAGAGAAGAAGGCCTTCCAACTTTCTTTTGCTGCAAGGGCCAGTACTCCATATCAAATACGTGGGACTCAGCAATGGGCGCATACACCCCGAAGGCATTTGCCTGTAGTTTCGCGCGCAAAGTATGCTCAGCAATGTCGGCAGCAATCCGGGCGGCTTTCCGCGTATACCCAAGAGCAAAGATCCCCGCCCCCGCCACTAAAAAAACCCGAGGATAGGAATCCAGTTTTTCCCGTTCAATCTTTTTGGCCCTCACCTGGATCTCAAAGTATTGATCGTAACCTGCTTGGTAGGAATCCACTATTTCCTTCACCCTTTGCTGCAGAATGGGATCTTCTTCCGGGATACCTTCGACATAAGCCCATAAATTTTTGGTCCGGGTAACATGATCCGGAGTGAGGACTCCGGAGCTACAAAGTTCCCTGGCCTCGCGCATAAGAGAAGCCTTTATCAGATCAGGCGCGTTGCGCGTTTCCACGTAAAACCGTCTAAGCCGGCCATCACTTTTTCTAAAGGCACATGCTCCGCGAACTGCCTGGTTGAATCGAGCAACGGAGGAAGGGAAATCCTTGGGGGAGGACAAATCCAAGCGCGGGGTTCCGAAAACTTTTCTTCGTGTTCTCTCCTCAATGAAAGTTTTGGCCTTGTTTACATACTCAATCATTCTCTCATAGGAGGTTTTGGCGTCTTGACTAAAAGTGAAAATTCCGTGATGAATAACGACAATGGCTTCCATCCGCGGGTTTTGTTCATACAACTCGAGCACCCCTTGCGCCAGATGAATCCCGGGGGTAAGGTAGGGAAGAATTCCAACTTTCTCCCCCAGGGCTTCGCGCAAGAGATCATCTCCATCCTTCTGATTGGTTAAGATCAAAATGGAATCCGCGTGAGTATGATCCACATAGCGGGAAGGAAGAAACGCGTGGAGAAGAGCTTCGACGGATGGGTCGGGGGAGGAGAAAGTGATCTTGTGAATTTGCAGTTGATTCTCCATTTCATCATCGGTAAGCTGGGATAAGCGCTGCAATTTCTGAAGAGGGGCCAGTTCCAGCCCCACAAAACCAGAAGGTTCCATGGTAGCCAAATCCCTGCCACTGCCTTTGACATAGAGAACTTCCCGCTCTTCCCCGACAATATTTTTCATTTTCATTTTGACGGAAGTGTTTCCCCCTCCATGGAGAACGAGATGAGGATCTCTCCCGATCAGGCGAGAAGTATATATGCGCAAAGCCAGCTCAGGCGGAATAGTTGGATACTTCGCAACAAATTCTTGCGCTTCTTTTTCATCAAAAAGGTTTTTCAAAATCCCCCTCTCTTTCATTTTCCATTCCTCATTCCGCTTTTAAAACCATGAGCGCGTAAGTCGCAAGTCCTTAATTATTTTTTCCCACTACTCCGAACTCCGAACTATTTGCTCCGAACTTTTTTCCCTTCCTGAAAAATCTCCTCTGCTTTTTTCACGGAGGCTTTTTCGTGGATAATCGCTCGCAGGGCTTTCATGATGGCCACAGGATATTCATGTTGCCAGACATTCCTGCCGAGGTTCAGACCGATGGCTCCTTTTTGCATGCCGTCGTGAACGAACTCGAATACCTCCCGCTCCGTCTCACACTTGGGCCCACCTGCCATGACGACGGGCACCGGGCAACCATTGACTACCTTTTCAAAGCTCTCACACCAGTAGGTTTTCACGATCGTAACCCCGAATTCCGCGGCAATCCGGCAGCACAAGGCTAAGTAGCGCGCATCCCTTTTTTCCAGCTCCTTGCCCACGGCGGTAACCGCCATCACGGGAATGCCGTACCTCTGGCATTCATCCACCAATTTTCCTAAGTTGACCAGGGAGTCATGCTCGTAATCACTCCCTACAAAAATGGACATGCCTACAGCAGCCACATTGAGCCGCAGTGCTTCTTCCACCGATGTAGTGACGGCCTCATGGGCGAGGTCTTTCCCAATGATGCTGCTCCCACCGGAAACCCGGAGGATTATGGGAGGACAATTTCTCGGATCGACGCAGGCGCGGAGCACTCCTCGAGTGACAAAGAGGCCATCAGCATAAGGAATCAACGGCTTGATGGTTTCGCCTGGTTTCTCCAGCTTACTGGTGGGTCCTTGAAAGTAACCATGGTCGATGGGCAAAAAGAAACAGTGGCCGTCGGATTGAATCAAACGCCCCAGACGATTTTGCATTCCCCAATCCATATAAAAATCCTCCTTTTATTGTAGATGGTCATCACCAGTGTTTTTTTATTCTGCATTCCGCAATTTTCCCCTCTTGGGCCCATATCATAACATTTTAAGACCTCAAAATTCCATACCCTTGTTTTTTTCGATTTATTGATTAGGCGGAAACATGGCGGGAACAAAAAAATCCTCCCCGCCCCTCGTTCCGGTAAAGGGGGCAGGGAGGATTTGAAGGCTCTAAAGCGGGTTCCGTTCGCAGAAGCAGCCGAAAGTCCCATTGGGACAGCACATGGGCATCTCCTCAAGACGGAGGCACTTGCCGCACAGCTCTCCGGGCTCTTGAATGCCCCGGCAGGGGGCAATTACGCCCGGGCAAACATAATCACATCCGCGGCAGAGGCGGCAGGTTTCCGGCCGGGTCTCAAAGGGCATGCTCACTTTTCTTCCCATGCCCCGGCCAACAAATCCGAGGGCTTTTCCTCCCATCTGTTCGTAGCACATCCGGATGCAAAGGCCGCAGAGGATACAGCGGTTATCTTCCATCGGGAAACGGACTGCAAACAATCCCATGCGCGCCGCAATGTCCTGGGTAACCTTGACGTTAGGAGCGCTGGCGACTAAGAGTTCGGCTAACATTTTCCGCGCCCGGATGACGCGGGGCGATTGGGTTTGAACGACCATCCCTTCCTCGACTACGTGGGTGCAGGACGTGTCTAAAAAGGTTCTTCCTCTCCCATCCTTGCCGATCTCCACTACACAAATCCGGCATCCTCCGTAAGGGGAAAGATTTTCCATATAGCAGAGCGTGGGAATATGGATTCCAAACTGACGAGCACTCTGGAGGATGGTGCTACCTTCGTCCACATCGATCGAATTTCCATCCAAGGTAATGTTTATGGTTTTTATTTTCATGTCTCCCCCTTTACTGGACCCACACAGCATTCATTTTGCAAACATCCCTACAGGAGCCGCATTGCGAACAGAGTTCAGGAATAATGCGGTGACTCTGCTTCTTCTTGCCTGCGATCGCCTGCGCTGGACAAATTTTCTTACAGGCCCCGCATCCCACGCAACTCTCCTCGGCAATGGAATAATGGATGAGAGAGGTGCAGACCCCCGCCGGGCATCTCTTCCGATCAATGTGGTCTTCAAATTCGGGACGGAAATATTTCAGAGCGGAGAGGACCGGATTCGGCGCAGTTTTTCCCAGCCCGCAAAGGGAAGTATCGGCTACCACTGTCGCCAATTCCTCGAGAAGGAACAGGCTCTCCGCGTTTCCCCTCCCCCCTGTGATCTCGTTCAGTATTTCCCCCATTCTTTTTAATCCTTCGCGGCAGGGAAGGCACTTCCCGCAGGATTCTTCTCGCAAGAAATGGACGAAATATTTGGCCACATCCACCATGCACGTCCCCTCATCCAGGACGATCATCCCGCCTGACCCCATCATAGATCCGGCGTGGGTGAGGCTGTCATAGTCCACCGGAAGGTCAAACAAAGAAGCGGGGATGCAGCCGCCCGAAGGTCCCCCGGTTTGCACGGCCTTAATGGCTTTTCCGTCTTTGGGGCCACCCCCGATGCCGAAAATAATTTCTTTCAGGGTGATCCCCATCGGAACCTCCACCAGCCCGGTGTTTTTCACGCGCCCTACCAAAGAGAAAATCTTTGTCCCTTTGCTCTTTTCCGTACCGATGGAAGAAAACCACTGGCTTCCCTGGCGGATGATCAACGGAACATTCGCCCAGGTCTCCACATTATTGATGTTGGTTGGCTTTCCCCAGAGTCCTTGTGATATGGTATGAATTTGTTTGCTCTTGGGTTCCCCGATCTTTCCTTCGATCGAGGCAATCAAAGCGGTGGATTCTCCGCAGACGAAGGCCCCTCCTCCTTTGGCAATCTCTACATCAAAGTCGAAACCGGAGCCCAAAATATCATGGCCCAGCAAGCCGACCTTCCTCGCTTGGATGATGGCCGTCCCGGCATTTTTGCAAGCAAGGGGATATTCGTGGCGAACATAGATAAAACCTTCCTGGGCTCCAATGGCCCAGGCCCCGATGATCATACCCTCAAGCACCGAATGAGGATTCCCTTCTAAGAGGCTTCGATCCATATAAGCTCCGGGGTCTCCCTCATCGCAGTTACAGATAACATACTTAAGGTCGCCGGTTGAATTGCGGCAGCTCTCCCACTTTTTACCGGTGGGGAACCCCGCCCCTCCCCTTCCTCGCAATCCGGAGTCTTTAACCTCATCGATAATTTGACCGGGGGTCATTTCCAATAGAGCCCTGGCCAGAGCTCGATAGCCGCCTATCCCGAGATAATCCTCAATCTTGGTAGGGTCGACTAAACCATTACTGCCCAGCACCAGCCGATGTTGCCGTTGATAAAAAGGGATATCTTTTTCGGCAGTCACTTTTGTTTTTAGATCTTTTCCTTCATAGAGAAGATGATCCAAGACCTTTCCTTTTTCGATCGTCTCGGCCAGGATAAGAGGAACGTCTTTTTCTTGGACTTTCTGGTAGAAAATTCCTTGGGGTTGGATGGTAACAATGGGGCCCCTCTCACAAAATCCCCTACATCCGGTAAATTGCAATTTAATTTTCTGACCCTTTCCGTTCTTCCTAATAATTCTTGAGAACTGCTCTCGCACTTTTTTGCACCCATAAGCATGGCATCCAGTCCCCCCACACACCGAGATGACGGTGGCATATTTCTTCTGCCCGGAAATGATTTGCTCCCTCACCCTCTCTAAATCAGCTATCGTTTTAATCTTCCTCATGCCCTCCCCCCGTTTTCCTTTTTCATAATCTTCTCCACGATTCGTTTGGCTCTCACCCAATTCATCTCTCCATAAAATTTTCCATCCACGACCATTACCGGGCCAATAGCACAAACCCCCAGACAATTGACGACCTCTAAAGAAAAATTCTTGTCTTTGGTCGTCTGACCGGGTTCAATACCCAGCTCTTTTTTCATCTGCCGTAGAACCTTCGGGCCACCCCGGACATGGCATGCAGTTCCCAGGCAGAGAGTAATGGAATGTCTCCCTTTGGGAACCAAGCTGAAAGATTTATAGAAGGTGGCGACCCCGTAAAGGTCATTGAGATCCATCTGGAGACTGGAGGCGACTTTTTTCAAGGCCGTCTCAGGCAAAAAGTTATACTGATCCTGAATGTCATGAAGGATACTGATGAGAGATGTTCTCTTCGCCTGGTATTTTTCGAGAATCCCGTTTACCGCTCCCAGTTCCATTTTAACCCCCAAAGTAAATCATATTTAATTTTTTATAAAATAATTAATTTTCAATTAATTTTGATGGATTCGTAAAAAGTCCTTTTTGTCCCATTTTCGTCATTCCCGCGAAAGCGGGAATCCAGTTAATTCAAGTAGTTCTGGACTCCTGCTTGCGCAGGAGTGACGGCTTTTCCGGCTTTTTACGAGAACATCAATTTTAAGAACAAAAAAATTAGCCTGGGGTGTCAAGCAAAATGGGCCGCTGTTCAGAACCGACCCATTAATCCCGGGGGTTGATTAAAATTTTAATTGCATCCGGCTGGCAGGCTAACTCGAATCCTTTGGCGATATCTGGCAAAGAAACCGTGGCGGTAAGTAAGGGCCTAATTTGGATCAAGCCTTTCCAGTAGGGTGACAGGAGACGGTCGAACCAGGCGAACCTTTCAAAAGGGGTGTTCAAATGCATAACACAAGTGGTGCGGATGTCAATGGCATCATCATGCCAGCGACTGATGCCCAGACGAATAGGCTCCATCACCCAGCTATAAAGGACCAAAATCCCATTTTTTTTCAGAATCCTCGTGGCCATGTTCATAGAGTCTTCTGTCCCGGCAGCCTCGAAAACCACGTCTACTCCCCGGTCCCCGGTAATGTTTCGTAGGGCCTGCTCGGCATCCGGATCCTTCGGGTCAAAAACATAATCCGCTCCCAGATTATTGGCCAAAACGCGCTTCCCGGCCAAGGGGTCGATTCCCACGACGGTTAGGGCTCCTTTTCTTTTTGCTCCCTGGGCCATGATTTGACCGGCAAAACCCAAACCCATTACCGCAACGGTGTCTCCCAGCTGTACTCCCGAATTGAAAATTGAGTACATAATGCAGGCCAGTGGCTCGCCAAGGCACCCTAAGTCCATATCCATTTCCGCTGGAATTAGGTGTAGGTTCTCTTCTTGGGCGATAAAGTAATCAGCAAAAGTCCCGTTATTTTTACATGACATCACCCGGTCGCCTACTTTGTACTTGCGCACCTTCTTGCCCGCCTCCATGACAACTCCTCCACCCTCATGACCGAGCAGAGTAATGGGAAAGGTATTCCCTGGAGGGAGAATTCCACTGTATAAATTTTTGTCCGTCCCGCAGATAGAGGATTGGAAAGTCTTAACCAAAACCTGTCCTTCATCCGGTTGGGCAAGTTCTTTACTCACGACTTCAACTTTTTTAGCCTCGGGAAGACAAATGGTCTTTATGATCATCTCATCCTTTCCTTTCTAATTCCCCATGGCGGTTCGCCACCTACAAACCTTGCAAATGATCTCCCCCTCACCCTACCCCTCTCCCCCATTTTGGGGGAGAGGGCGGGGTGATCAGAAATCCTCCTCTCCAGGGCATCGATTACTGCCTTGGAAAGAATCCTTCAAGCCGATCGCGCCGCTTCGTAGCATCTTTCCAGTTCTTCCTTGAGCGCAGCAACGACCACCTTGGCACCCCTCTCTACCTGACCGGCCGGCGAGATGGAGAAACGCTCTTTTTCGAGTGCTTGCCAGATGGCCTTTTCCAGCAGATCGGCATCCCTCTTGCGACCCAGGTACTCCAGCATCATGCCCGCGGCCCTGATCTGGGAGAGCGGGTTGGCCAGGTTGCGCCCGGCTATGTCCGGAGCTGAGCCATGGATGGGCTCAAAATAAGCACGCTCTTCCCCCACATTCGCTGACGGGCACATCCCCAATCCTCCTATGGTTGCTCCCCCCAGATCGCTGATAATATCCCCGAACATATTCTCGGTGACTATCACCTGGAAATGTTGGGGCTTACTAACCAAAGCCGCCGCGGCAGCATCGACATAGAGGGTTTCGATTTCCACCTCCGGTGTTTCCTTGGCCACCTGGAAAAACACCTGCCGGAAGAAGTGAAAGCTTCTCAGGACGTTGCTTTTTTCCACCAAAGTGACCCTTCTCCGGCCGTCTTCGGGGGCTCCCTTTGTCTTGCGCAAAGCCATATCAAAGGCGAAGCGACAGATCCTCTCGCATCCTTTGCGGGTAAGCAGCAAGGTGTCGGTGGCGGCCTGTTCGGTGAGGAGCCCTCGCCCGCGGGAAGCATAAAGGCCCTCAGTGTTTTCTCTGACAATGATGTAGTCGATGCTCTCGGGAGATTTGTCTTTGAGCGGCGTGGGCACTTTGGGAAATAGTTTGATCGGGCGTATATTGGCATAGAGGTCGAACCCATTCCGCAGCACGCCTCCCAGCGTTCCGGCTTCGGTACCATCCGGCAGGCGCACTTCGGGTAATCCCACCGGTCCTTTTATGGTGGCATCGGACTGGCGGATAGCCTCGAATGTTTCCGCAGACATATTTTTTCCGTTCTTAAGGTAGTAAGTCGCGCCGGCTTGGTGAAAAGCATACGCTAAACGAAAGTCGCCAGCCAAGTTTTGGACCTTGTCGAGGACCTCTACCATGGCCCCGACGATTTCGGGCCCTATGCCATCTCCGGGTAAAACCACAATTTGATATGATTTCATCTTCTCAGACTTCCTCCTCTCCTTTTCTCGTAATGCCCAGAACCCCTCGGAGGCCACTCCGTAAGGTTCCCCTTTGATTATAGTCAGGGGACCACCTGTCCGCCTTTCTCGCCACTGGCTCTAAATGTAGAACCTATGTCCCTTCCCAAAGCCACCTCTCCCTGATGAGCCTCCATTCGCTATCCCGGTGTTCTTGAATGAGTTTGATGTTTTCCGCAGTTAAATGCTTGAACCTTCTTTGCTTCATAAGATATTCCTCGACAGGTTTTATTTTTTTGGGAATAACATTCATTTTAACTTTCCCATTTTCATATTCAGCCAAATACCACATGCCGGCTTCAACCGCAAGTTTTCCAATCTTTACAGCAAGGTCGGACGCAAAACCCCATCCCGTAGGGCATGGGCACATAACCTTGCGTGAGATTAAAAAGTTTGTAATACATTTCTTCGATGTTTTCCTTGGTTATATCCCTCCCGGCTATGCCGGCAATAAAGTTGATAACTTTCGGACCCACACCGGAATTGCCCAAAGCAGCTTTTATATCAGAGGCCGCAGCTCCCTCATATCCAAATGATATATCGCGGTCTATGATTCCAATCGCTTTCACCCTTGGGCCTAAACCTTTAAAGTATTCCGCAGGAAAAGGCCTATAAAATCTGAGTTTCACAAGACCCACTTTTAAACTCATCTCCCTCAATTTATCTACGACGATCCTGGAAGTGCCTATGACACTGCCCATGCCGACAAGTACGACCTCGGCATCTTCACCTCTATACTCTTCTACCAGGCCGCTATAATATCTGCCAAATTTTTCTCCAAACTTTTGATCAACTTCCTCTATCACTTCCTGGGCATGATTCATGGCTTGTTGCTGCTGGTACCTGAACTCAGTATTCCATTCCGTCGATGCCGTCATACAAAAGCTTCGCGGATGGTTAAAATCGATGGCATTTTGGGATCTAAAAGGAGGCAGGAATTCGTCTACCTCGTGCTGGCCGGGTACGTCTACCAGCTCATACGTATGCGTATTTACAAATCCATCTAAGTTAACCATTACGGGGGTATATACACGGTCATTTTCTGCTATGGCATAGGCCTGAATGATCATATCTAAGGCTTCTTGCCCATTTTCAACATAAACCTGAATCCATCCTGTATCCCTCTGGGCCAGAGAATCTCTCTGGTCGCCAAATATATTCCACGGTGCCGCCAATGTCCGATTGGCATTCATCATTACGATGGGAAACCTACTGCCGCTTACATAATGAAGCATCTCATGCATATACGCCAGACCTTGGGAAGAGGTGGCGGTAAACGCCCGCGCACCAACCAAAGATGCGCCCATGGCTGCACACATGGCACTGTGTTCACTTTCCACATATACGTACTCACAGTCCATCAATTTATTGGCGATAAATTCTGCTATTCGTTCCACGACGATCGTCTGGGGGGTAATGGGATAGACGGCGATCACATGAGGCCTGCACAACTTGGCGCCATAAGCCACAGCTTCATCTCCGTTTAAAAAATCTAAATTGGAACTCTTAGGTTTATTGATCATCCGCTTCGCCCTCCCGAACCATCGTGATTGCATCTTGAGGGCACTCCTGGGCACACAATCCACAACCCTTGCAATAATTCATATCGATTTCGAGGTTCTCGTTCTCTTTATCGATCACACCCTCAGGGCATAAAACCCAGCATAACAGGCAATTGCTGCATTTTTTATGATCAACAATGGGTTTTTGCACTCTCCAGCCCGCATTGGGTTCAGTCAATATACCTGCCGCGGCGCTGGGCCCAAGCGGCATTTCTTCTAAGGACTCCGGAAATTTGAATTTCACGATCTGCGGTTTGGCCATTTACTTCACCTCCCGAATTGCCTTATAGGCATGTTCAATCGCTTTTTTATTTTTCTTACGTAAACTTTCAGGCATTCCCTTATCAATCGCTTTTAAAATTGAATCGATATCTATAGCATCATTCACCGCCGCAAATGCTCCCAGCATAGCTGTGTTCGCAATTGGACCGCCTAACTCTTCCATAGCAATCTTGGTCGCATCGATGGTGATCACATGGAAGTTTCCATTAAATTTAAAAGCATCAGGGCTCAACTTTGTATTGATAAGTATTTTGCCTCCCTCCTTTAAACCTTTGGTAACCTCCACTGTTTCCATAAGGGTTTCATCAAGAACCACTACATAGTCACATGTGTACACCTGGCTGTGGTCAGTTATGGGCTTGTTATCAATCCTGGTGAATCCGAGTACAGGTGCGCCTCTCCGTTCAGGACCAAACGACGGGAAAGCTTGAGCATAATTGTCACCAAATACCGAAGCTGCAAGTCCCAGCAATCTCGCTGCCGTAAACCCCCCTTGTCCGCCTCTGGCATGCCATCTCACTTCAATCAATTATGTACCCTCCATTCTATACGCAGCGTCGTTAATCACCAAAGCGCATGTCCTTCCCGCGCCAGCGGGAATCCAGAAAAAAACTGGAAACGGGATTTTCATTGGATGTTCTTTTCACTGTTCTTTAAATAAAGGCAGATTTTTCTCTAAGGAGTCTAACAAATCATCAATCTGGGAGAGGGTAATCAGCCCCTGTTTTAATAGGATGCGGCCGATAAGTCTGTGTTGCCCCTTTTCTATATCCTCCATCACCTGAATCTTCAATGCTTCAATGACCTGATCTGCCGTGATAAATCCCTTTTCCACAGCCAAAATTCCAAACCGTTTTTCAAGGTGCTCTGTCTCCATGTTATCCTCCCATTTTTGTGAATTAGGCCTCCTCCCATATTCCTTTTTTTCCTGGAACAAAATCATCTTGGAAATAGGTCTTTGATCTGAAACTCATTCATCCCTTTATTTCCCGCAGGAATCCAGCGGGGGAGTAATCAACTGTTGATCGTCATTTAAAATTTACACTATTTTGCGAGACCTATCAATGATTGATTTCCGTAAATAATTCCAACTTGGAGAGATAGAAGGGAAACGGTTGAATGAGGGTGGGACGCCGCCTTTTCCTCTTGACCTGTTGGCAACCTTAAAATAATATCAATACCAATCCAATGATTTATAGGAGGGGGTCTATGAGGAGGGCATATCTCAAAGGAGAATGGGGGCCTTCGTTACCTGGCCTGAGAGTATCCGTGTTCCGAATTTATGTGTTGCTCTGACTTGACGACCCGGAAGGTCTGTATACAGGAGGCAAAAAGGTTGGATCCCGGGTCCCGTTTGCCGGGGTTTAAGTTTTTTTTCGCGTTGACGATAATTATCTTGAATCGTTAATCTTTCGCTAGGGTATTGTTAAAAAAAATGGAACCTGCCAAAATCGTCATTCGCTATACCGGCGGCGGAATTATCAGGGGATATACCCATGATTTTTCCCCCGACAAGCCAACTTTTTATATCACTCTGGTTGATACCTTTGCCAATGACCCTATAGAGGTCCAGGTTAAAGATTTGAAGGCCATTTTTTTTGTTCGGAATTTTATGGGCAATCGATTATACAGAGAGCAGAAAACATTTCCCGATGGAACGCCAATAACTGGACGGAAGGTGGAGGTAACGTTTAAGGATCAGGAAGTGATTTGTGGATTCGTTTGGGATTACGATCCTAATCGATATGGCTTTTTCCTTTACCCCAGCGACCCTTTTTCCAATAATCTGAAAATTTTTGTAGTATCCCGAGCAGTAGATAAGGTCAATGATCCCTCCTAATTTTTCTTTGTCAGCCATTCAATAATCTAAAAGAGGATCACCCGTCTCCCATGCTTCTTTCAATTGGAACCATGGATAAAAAGCATGGTGCCTGGGACCGGAATCGAACCGGTACGGTGCTAAGCACCGAGGGATTTTAAGTCCCTTGCGTCTACCACTTCCGCCACCCAGGCCCAGGCATATGTTTTCTCTTATTATATTGTTATGGTGATTTTTTTCAAGGCATTTTTGATGGCTTCGTAAAAAGTCTTTTTCCCCTCATTTTCGTCATTCCCGCGAAACTTGTCCTCGCGAAAGCGGGGAGCGGGAATCCAGTTAATTCAAGCAGTTCTGGACTCCTGCTTTCGCAGGAGTGACGGCTTTTCGGACTTTTTACGAGATCATCATTTTTACTGGGAAAAATTTTACTTGGAAAAAGATGGTTTTTTTGGTATCTTTATTTACCAAAATAAAAAGCATCAAAAAACCGAACAGGCCATGGATACACCAGAGACAATCCCCAAAGCCGAAGAACCACAAATTTCCTCTGTTGAACAAACACTCCCACCCGAGGACCCCATCATCCTGAACAAGCTTTTTCCTAAAGCAGAGAAAGATCTCGACGCCCTCTTCCCCGAACCCAGCATGAAAAAACTCCTTAAAGATGTGATCAGAACCCGACAGAAGAATGACCGCTTTTTAAAACGAATCAACCTGGGGAAGATCCTCCCTGAACCCGAAGAAGATGAATAGGCTTTAAAAACTCAAAAAAAAGGATGGCGTTTTTACAACCATCCTCATCTTGGAGTTGGAGGCGGCACCCGGATTTGAACCGGGGAATCGCGGTTTTGCAGACCGCTGCCTTACCACTTGGCTATGCCGCCATCAAATTTAATAGGACGCAGATTTACGCCGATAAAAGGAATTTCTTATACAATGAAATTGGAGCGGGAAACGGGATTTGAACCCGCGACTTCAACCTTGGCAAGGTTGCACTCTACCGCTGAGTTATTCCCGCTCAATCTTTTTAAGAATTAATGCTATTTTAAAAAATGCCCCCCGGCTTTGTCAAGAATAAAACGGTTAAAAACTGGCTATAGGTCATAGGCGATAGGCCACGGGTGATTGTGAATAAAAGCTTTCGGCCTTGTGTCTTTACCTATTGCCTATAGCCTATTGCCTATTGGCTATTGGTTTTTTTTGATGTTCCCGGTAAAATTTAAGAAAGTAATCAATGCCCGACCAAAGGGTAACAACCAGGGCAATCCAGAGGAGGAGCATGCCGAGGAAATGGAAATCGATCCTAAGATATTTATAGTGCAGCATCAGCCCGATTAAAGCGAGGGACTGAAGAACCATTTTGGCTTTTCCCCATTTGCTGGCGGCGATGACCAGACCCTGGGTAGAAGCAATTCCCCTGAGCCCTGTAACCGCCACTTCTCGCCCCACGATCAGAACCACCATCCAGGCCGGGATACGGCCTAAAGAAATCAACATGATCAATGCCGAGTTAATTAAAAGTTTGTCGGCCATCGGGTCCAATAACTTACCCACAGCAGTCTCACTTTTTTGCTGCCGGGCGATATATCCATCCAAAAGGTCGGTCAATGAAGCAACGGTGAAAAAAAGAGCAGCCAGGAAGCTTGGCCAAGGGCCAGGGAAGAAAAGAAATCCCACCACAAAAGGAATGGCCGCCAAGCGAAAAAAGGAGAGAACATTGGGAGTGTTCCACAGGGTCGCCTGATGCTGCTCTTTGGCCACGGCCTCGATGGTTCTTTCCATGGTTATAATAACTGAATTTTAGTTGGTGAATTGGGCAGAAAAATCTGGTCTCGGTTCCCGATTGTATTGCTGGAAATAATGTAATACCCGTTGGACAAAAGTTCGGGTCTCCCGATAAGGGGGGACACCGTTATATTGGAAGACAGCCTTCTCCCCAGCGTTGTAAGCCGCCAAAACCGAGTATAAATTTCCATCGAAAAGGTTCAAAAGGTACCGCAGGTAGCGGACTCCGCCCTCAATGTTATTCTCGGGATGAAAAGAATCCCTTACCTGAAAA
>Ga0180009_10002240_pt1 | contig 22882 bp, 29 predicted proteins | sample OS_PC_MetaG_FD_123537 | JGI IMG/M metagenome (GOLD analysis project Ga0180009, IMG submission 123537) | Groundwater microbial communities from the Aspo Hard Rock Laboratory (HRL) deep subsurface site, Sweden - OS_PC_MetaG | ecosystem: Environmental > Aquatic > Deep subsurface > Groundwater...
AAATCGATCCCAATGGTAGTAACGTTCATGGTGACTCCTCCTCTTCCATTGATTGACTGGTTACACATTCAATCTGGCACATTTGATGCCGTCGGGGGAGGGGGAGTCCATATCATTCGTTAGAATTCCGAGGCGCCGACTTGACCACGTTCCAGTGCACAAAGATGCTTCTCGATCACCTGGGAATAACGGTGGCTTCGAGCGAGTCAGCAGGCAGTAGCGATACGACTTTGGGTGATTGGTACGCGAAGCTGATGGTCGTGGACCGTCACAAGGTGGTTCTCTGGACTAATGAGCAGACGCTATTTTCCTTTATCATGTTGAAGGTTCGTGCGAAGAAGCCGGAGCATTTCAATCTTGGTTTCATGCACGGTTTGGCGATGTCTCTGCAGCTTGAAGGCATTCCATTATCTCACGTCGAGCGTATCCTTCGGGAGTACGATACGCCGATGGAATATACCTCGACGAGAAACAAATCAGTCGTGGCTTCTATGAATCAAGTCGGCAAAGATTTTGAACATATGGTCTGGTACGAGCATGGCTTCAAATACTGCAACATCAGCGAATTGATCCATCAGCTCAACAATACACCGTGGAAAGCCATAGGTTACAAATTTGCCGCAGATCTTGTCAGAGAGCGCGTAATAAGCAGGTGCCATTAGACGGGAAGAGTTCGGTGTTTGTGAGACATGGCTGATGAAGGAATCTGATTGGAAAAAATTCAAGCAGATAAAGGAGCTTGCCTTGGAGCGATTCTGCGCTGGCGCCCTGGCCGATTTTGACGAAGCCATACACGTAGAGGAAATATCACATCACGGAAGATACTTGTATCTTTACAAATTGGTGGAGAATGCTGATAAGCGATTGAGTCTGTTATTTGATGGGCATAGCCGATCAAGGGCGCAAAGGCAGTTAATGTTCATTCGTAGCGAGGGTTTAGTGGAAGATCATGAGCTGGAAGGGATGTCCGATGAATTCCTTAATGCCACTAAACCCGAGTGAGTGAATGCCTATCAAGATAGCCCCGCGCGCCACATCCGACAATGAGCCCAGGGTTTCGTAATCGATCATCCCAGGCTAGGATAGGTGGCCTGTAATTCTATAAGAAATCTACCTATGAAAACCTACCAATCCGATAACTGGACCGTCAATCTCCCGGATGCCTGGGATGAGGAACACGACGAAGACGGCGTGACGCTGTTCAATCCACAGGGTAATGGCACGCTGGAGATCAGCACGCTGGAGCAGGAAGATGTGGTCGACGACGGGTTCCTGGAATACATGGCGGTGGAGCATCTTGAAGCGGGTGCTGAGCCGGAAGAGATCGAGTGTGGTGATTTCGAGGGCTTGGTGTTCGACTATGCCGATGAGACACACTACTGGCGCGAGTGGTATCTGCGCGCGGACAACCTGATGCTGTACATCACCTATCATTGTCCGTTGGATGCCGAAGGCGGCGAGGATGATGAGGTGGATGCGATCCTGGAGACCTTGCAGCTTAGTTAGTGCTACTGGCCTATTTTCTCGTACGATATTGTTTTTAAAGGAGCTATAGCCAGCACTGAAAATAAGTCTGATAGCTTGATGTTGAGTCTGGAAGGGTAATCAGGGTAACTTACGACTGTCACAAAGAGAAATAGTAAGCAACTTGCAGCGCAGTATAAAAATAATATTGGGGGTGAATCATGATGCGCATAACCGCCGGCGGGGCAATTCTGTTCCTCGGATTCAGTGTGACTTTCTCGCCGATTTCTTCGGCAGACACAATCAATTTTGATTTTACCGGACGCATGACGGTTGCTGATTCTGAAGGCCACGTTGTAGGCAACTATGATCCCGTCAACGACGTCAGTCTGCCCTACACCCCGATTGCCGCAACGTTTAGTTACAACACTGAATCAGGCGTAGGGGGTAGCAGTTTATCCCTCACGCTTGGTGATGTGTTCTTTGGCATTCCCGGGTATTTTCACGACATCAGCATGGTACGTCAGCCAGGTTCGAATCTACTGTCAGGTAATATGTTGATCGATTGGGCGGGTATGGAAAATATGTCTGCCAATATTGAATGGGATGCCACTGGGCTGCTGAACGCAATAGATTTCGGCCTGCAGGTCGGAGACAAATTGAGTGGTACCCGACTCTTTAGAGATTCCAAGGGGGACGGGGTATGGAGCGATTCAGAATTGGTCGTTTCCGATTTACTCAGCTCGACCCCTTACAGTGACGTACTGCTTAACAAGCCCTGGCTATATGGATATATGCAAGGGCCGGCACCTTTGGCGGCTACCTCAGGGTCTCTCGGGCTCGACGAATCTGCATTATTTTTAGAAGGATTCGTTATATATCTTGATATCGGCAGCGGCAACAGCATGTACGTGACATCCATATCCAGTGTGCCGGTGCCGGCTGCGGCTTGGTTGTTTGGTTCGGGACTACTGGGCTTGATGGGTGTATGCCGACCGCATAGATGCTCCCGTAATGGGTTACACGGCGCGGATTCTGAGTAATGGTTGACCTTGGGGATTTGCCAAATCCCGCCTCACTCGATTTCGTGGTATGAATAAGCATACGTTCTATTTGCATCTGAAGGAATGCGAGATCAGGTTCAATCTCAGGCAGCAGGGTCTGTATCCCGTCATCCTGAAATTGTGCCGAGAGAGGCACCTTAACTAGTCATGACTCAAGAATTATTATATTTTCTTTGTTGGTGGTTAGATGAATTTATATGCTAACCAGTCATGCTGGCTGGGTACGTGGATTAGGTTTGTCCTGCACAGATTCAAGAGATATAGTTTTGCTACATGGACCTGCCGAGTTGTTGGGAAGGCGCAGTTAAGTGTATAGACAACAAATAATAAAGGGGGCGTAGTGATGAATTCTCTAAAGACTAAATCAATAATCGCAACATCATGCTTGTGCTTGGCGCTATCTGGTATTGCGCATGCGGAAATTCTCACCTTTGATTTTACTGGCCGTTTAATAGTTGCTGATTATCAGAATAATATCATTATCAACACTATCCCAAGAAATGGCCCTGGCAATAATCAACAGTCTTTTACGCCTATCGCGGCTACTCTTTCTTACGATACAGCAATTGGTGTGGGTTCTAGCTCTCTCTCCTTGGTAATGGACAATCCTTTCTTTGGAGCCCCTGCGACTTTTCACGATATCAGTATGACATTACAAACAGGAACAAATTTAATCACAGGGCAGGCGCTTGTTGATTGGAATAGTAATAACAATATGCCCCTCCACATTGAATGGGACGCAACTGGGTTATTGAACGCTATCAACTATGGTTTGAAAGTTGGTGACAAACTCAGTGGCACGAATCTTTATCGTGATGCTGATAATAATCAGATATGGGAGGCTTCTGAGTGGGTTATGGATATAGGTAGTGCGACACCGTATTCTGACATACTGCAGGATGATTTATTAGGCCTGCCATATTACTCATTACAAGGCCCGGCTCCTATGGCAGCCACATCAGGAAGTCTTGGAATTTATGGGGGGACCGGTCTTGATGGCATTCGCGGTTATTTCGATATCGGTAGCGGCAATAGCATGTATGTGACATCTGTTTCGAGCGTGCCTGTGCCTGCGGCTGCGTGGTTGCTGGGATCAGGGCTGCTGGGGCTGTTGGGATTGTGTAAACGCTATAGAGCATGATTGGCTTCTATCTTAACTATTAAATGACAACGGCGCTAAATGCGCCGTTGTCATTTATGTTGGCCTCAATATTAATTGGGCCTGCAGGCAATCCGCATCTGGGGTAGAGTTAACCGATACAGGCTTGAGTAACCCAGTGCATGTCCTCGAGAATTCTCCTCTGTTCCGATCTCGATAGAACCTTGTTACCGAACGGTCTGCAGCCGGAATCGCCGCAGGCGCGGCCATTATTGCGACGCCTGGCGGAACACCCTGATGTGACGCTGGCCTATGTGAGTGGCCGGCATCTTGGGTTGATCGAGCAGGCAATAACTGAATATGCGTTGCCGGTGCCGGATTTTGCCGTCGGTGATGTCGGTACCAGTATCTATCGTTCGCAGGAAGGTGATTGGCGCTTGTGGGGGCAGTGGTCGCAGCATATTGCGACGGATTGGGCGGGTTATAAGGCCGAGGATCTTGCGCATCTGTTTACGGATATCGAATCGATCGCACTCCAGGAGCCGGAAAAACAGAATCGCTACAAGCTCAGTTATTACGCCTCGGCAACGCTGGATCATGCGGCCTTGCTTGCGAATATGCAGGTGCGTTTGCAGGCACAGTCTGTGCGTGCGAGTCTGGTCTGGAGCGTCGATGAGACCAGTGCGACCGGGTTGCTGGATGTGTTGCCGGCTTCGGCGACCAAGTTGGGCGCGGTGCGCTTTCTAATGGCGGAGTCAGGCTTTGCTGAGCATCAGGTGTTGTTCGCGGGAGATTCCGGCAATGATTTGCCGGTGCTGATCAGCGGGCTCCCGGCCGTGCTGGTGGCGAATGCGACGGTGGAGGTGCGTGAGGAAGCGTTGCAGCATGTGTCAGCGAACCTGTACTGCGCACAAGGTGGTTTTCTGGGAATGAATGGGAATTATGCGGCCGGTATTCTGGAAGGTCTTGCGCACTTTCATCCGCATTTGAGGGTTTGGTTGTCTTCCGTAGCTAAGGAAACGAAGCGGTAGCGGTGAACGTTATTGAGCCTCTGATTGGCTCATACCTGATATTCACAAACGCTGAACACCAAAACCTCCAACACGAAGGCGCCAAAGGCGCGCAAAGGTGACTCAAATATAGTATTACTTTGCGCGCCTTTGGCGCCTTCGTGTTAGAGGTTTTCACGGGATCCCCGCGTGCGCCAGAACATCTGATAAATCAGAATTTCTTTAATCCCCGGTCGGTGCCAGCGAAAACTCCCGTACCTGCGGCATGCTGGATAACGACTCGGCGAGATGTCGGTAGTTGTCTCGATCGCGGGTGCGGATGGTCATGATGTATTCAAAGACCTGACCATTCTCCAGCGAGGCATAGCTGGGATTGGCACAGGTCACGCTGTGCTGTTTGATCAACTCGGTGAGTGCGCGCTGTGGCATGATGTTGTTATGGGCGAAACGGATACTGAGTTGCCCGTAATGCAGCGATGGCAAGGCGCCTTCGACCTGGCGGAACAGTGACAACACCAACAGCGTGAGCAGTGTGGCAATGAAGGCCGGGAGATAGAAGCCGATACCGGCGAGAATACCAATAGCCGCCGTGGTCCAGATCGACGCGGCCGTCGTCAGGCCACGGATGCTCAGGCCTTCCTTCATCACCACGCCCGCACCCAGAAAGCCGATACCGGTCATGATGCCCTGCGCCATGCGCGTCGGGTCGATGCGGATGGCCTCTATAGGAATGCCGTGCATCAGTGCGACCTGATGCGTCGTCACCAACATCAGCAGACTTGAGGCGAGACACACCAGCGTGTGCGTGCGGAAACCGGCGGGCCGACCGTGTACGGTGCGTTCCAGTCCGATGAGTGCACCGGCACCGAGTGCAGCGAGCAGGGGGTGGCAGGATGCTGGCGTTATCCATGTCGGTCAGGTGCTCCAAGCGTTCCAGGTTGAGGCGTTTTATGCTCGTGCTGCAAGCCGCAGTCTTTTATCGAGCTGGCCTATCTTACACCGGATAGGCATGTTGTCTGCTACGCATGGCTACTGCCGCACACCGGGCATTCGGGATCGCGGCGTAATTTCAGGATGCGGGTTTCCAGATTTTTTCCATCCAGGATCAGCAGACGTCCGCACAGCGTTGTACCGATGCCGGTCAGCACCTTGATGGCTTCGAGTGCCTGCAGGCTGCCGATAACGCCGACTATCGGCGCGAGCACGCCGTTCTCCGCGCAGGTCTGTTCGGCATCGCTACCTTCGCGATACAGACACCGGTAGCAGGGGCTCTCAGGTTGATCGGGCCGGAACACAGCAAGCTGCCCTTCAAAGCGAATCGCCGCGCCGGAGACCAACGCCGTTCGCGTTGCCACACAGGCGGCATTGACGGCGAAGCGAGTGTCGAAGTTGTCGCTGGCATCGACGACCAGATCCGCCGCCGCGACCTGTTCCTGTAATGCATCACCCTCCAACCGCGTGGCCAGTGCAATCACCCGCAACTCCGGATTCAACGCGGTCAGGGATTCTTGCGCGGATGCCACCTTGGTCCGGCCGATGTCGGATTGCTGGTGCAGGATCTGGCGCTGCAGGTTGGAGACATCGACCACATCCGGATCGGCGATGACCAGCGTGCCGACACCGCTTGCGGCGAGATATAGCGCGACCGGTGAGCCAAGTCCGCCAGCGCCGACGATGAGCACGCGCGCCGCGAGCAGGCGGTCCTGCGCCTCGATGCCGAATTCAGGCAGCAGAATCTGACGGCTGTAGCGCAGGAGTTGGTCGTCGTTCATGGGCATAACGTCACCGCAGGTAAAGGCTCATTTTTCGGGCTTCGATCATTAGGCCTGTCGCACGCGCGGCTAACGCCGCTGAACGGTTGCTTCTCACAGCAATTGCTGTGAGAAGCTTTAAATAGCTCCTATCCTTTCCGTAACAACCCCGCGATAAGACGCGGGGTTGTTCCATCCGACCTACCTTAGGTACGCGACTCGTAGGTCGGATTCAGGCCGGAGGCCGCGTCCGACATCACTCTTCAGCGTTTCACCAAGCCATCAGTGTAGTTGTTCGCCGAGCTTGAGGGTATACAGCAGAATGGCGGGTATCTGGAAGAACAGGATGGCGGTTTCGTAGTACACCCGGGTCCGATCTTCGCTGCTGGACTGTGCGTTCCATTGATCACCGAACTGTTGTGCTATCCACACCGCGAGACGCTGACCCAGGATGGCCCAGACCAGGACCAGTCCCGCAATGATCCAGCCCGGCCACAGACTCACGTCGAGTGCTTGTGCCTGTGCCAACCAGCTGAACAACATGGCGGCCGCGAGCAATCCCTGCGCGGGCAGTATCAGACTCGGCAAGCGACCGACGATGGGCAGCAGGGGCAGGAACAAACTCAGCAGGAAGCCCAGATTGATCAGGTGGCTGACGCGATGATCTCCACCGCTGAGCAGGCTATGAATGCCGGGTGCTTCGCGTAAACCGAACAGAGCCGGATAGGCCAGACCGATGAAGAGCAAAATACTGAACACGCGCGCCAGCGGCAGATAGATATGTTCGGCCAGCCAGGCGGTGATGCTGTGCTCGGCCATGCGGATAAGAAAATGTTGTTCGCCCTTGGCCAGCAGCAGATTCACAAACCCAAAACAGAGACAGGCCAGCAGTACGCGTGGCTGGGCGATGGCATCGATCAGATTCATGCGGCCTGCTGGTTGCGCCGGCGCCGCGCGACCAGTGCATCCACCAGGATTCCACCGGCTGTACAGAGGGAGAAGGCCGGCAGGAAGGTCTGCAGCATGGAGCTGCGCACGTTGTCATGCAGCGTGCCGTCCCAACTGAACGTGAAGGTCAGCGACAAGATCACGAGGAAGCCGACGCCGATGCCGGTCAATGCGCCATGCAGCCAGCCTGATTGGCCGGCGATGCGGGCCGCAATGAAACCGGGTAACGCCCAGCTGGTCAGGCCAATCACCTTGAAACTGGTATATAACCAGGATTTGGATATCTGCTCGGGTAACCAGGCCATGCTGAATAGGATCAACAAATCCAGCAATGCATACAGTGCGATGAAACTCAGAACGCCGGCACCGATGGCACCGAAGTGTATGCGCTTGTCGGCATTGTAGGTGTTGCCGTTAGTGTTGCTCACGAGAGAGATATCCTTATCGGCCCTTGAAGATGGCACCGAGTACGCCGCGCAGAATCTGCCGTCCCAGTGAACTGCCGACGGAGCGGGCCACGCTCTTGGCAAAGGCCTCGCCCACGCCTTGACGTTGGCGTCCGCTGCTGCGTGGCGCGGCTTGTTCCGGGGAGTCATCTGCTGCATTGGCGGTAACTTCCTTGGCGCGTGCCTGCAAGCGTTCGTGGGCCGATTCGCGATCGATGCTCTGATCGTACTTGCCGCGGATCGGGCTGCGCTGCATCACCGTTTGACGTTCCTCACTGCTGGCCGGACCAATGCGCGACTCGGGTGGGCAGATCAGCGTACGCTGTACAATGCCGGGTGTGCCCTTGGCATCCAGCAGTGATACCAGCGCCTCGCCGACACCGAGTTCGGTGATCGCCGCTTCGGTATCGAGATTCGGATTCGCGCGCAGCGTCTGCGCGGCCGTGCGTACCGCTTTCTGGTCGCGCGGTGTGAAGGCGCGCAAGGCGTGCTGCACACGATTGCCGAGCTGGCCGAGGATGCTGTCGGGGATATCCAGCGGGTTCTGGGTGACGAAATAGATGCCCACGCCTTTGGAACGAATCAGTCGCACCACTTGCTCGACCTGTTCCACCAGTGCCTTGGGCGCGTCATTGAATAACAGATGTGCCTCGTCGAAGAAAAATACCAGTTTAGGCTTTGGTTGGTCGCCGACCTCCGGCAGTTCCTCGAACAATTCCGCCAGCAGCCACAACAGAAAGGTCGCAGGCCTTGGGTGTCTGCATCAGTTTGTCGGCGGCGAGGATGCTGATGACGCCATTACCGGAAAAATCCGTGTGCATCAAATCGTCGAGCAGTAAGGCCGGTTCACCGAAGAAATTCGCCACGCCTTGCTGTTCCAGTGTCAGCAGGCTGCGCTGGATCGCGCCCACCGAGGCGCTGCTGATGTTGCCATAAGCGGTTTTCAGATCCTTGGCATTGTCACCCACATAGGTCAACAGGCTGCGCAGATCCTTGAAGTCGAGCAGCAGCAGGCCTTCATCGTCGGCGAGTTTGAAGGCGATGTTGAGTATGCCTTCCTGGGTGTCGTTCAGATCCAGCAGACGGGCTAGCAGTAATGGCCCCATATCCGATACCGTGGTGCGTATAGGATGGCCCTGTGTGCTGAACAGATCCCAGAACAGGGTTGGATATGCACGCGGTGCGAATGACTCAATACCGAGTGTCTTGGCCCGTTCCAACAGTTTTGGTTTGATCTCACCCGCCTGACTGATGCCGGACAAATCTCCCTTCACATCCGCCATGAACACCGGCACCCCGGCGCGCGCGAAACCTTCCGCCAGCACCTGCAGGGTGACGGTCTTGCCGGTACCGGTGGCGCCGGCGATCAGGCCATGGCGGTTGGCCATGCGGGTGAGCAGGTGCAGTGGCGATTCACCTTTGCCAACCAAAATATGTTCGGGATTGTCCATCAGTTCAAGGTCCCTGCGTGGCTGAGTGGAAGTTAGTAAGAAGGCAGTCTAAACATTTGTGGCTCAGTGACCAACCTTGACAGATTCGTTCAGGTCCCGGGCAAGGCCCCGTCAGCCTCCGGTCAAAGTGTGATGCAGGTCAGGTATCGGGATGACGTTTCATAAGCGTATACGGGAGACGTGACACATATCGCACAGCCCTGGCGCGCAGTGGCCGACAACCGCTAGTAAACGTAGGCCCGCAAACCGCCCGGTCGGTTGCACAGAGGACAGTCATATGAGTGAAGAAGAGACAATTGCAGCACCGCCATCGCGCTGGGATCAATTCGCAGCCGCTTCGATCCAGAAGCTGCAAAAACGCCCGGCACTCTTTCTGGGAGGTTGCATCGGCGTGGCCCTGCTGGGCTATGCGCTGCCGCTGCTGTTCCCTCTGGCAAGCCTGGTGCTGGTGATGAAAATCGGTTCAGCCTTGCAGGAGACGGGCTTGTCAGCGCTCTCCGGACAGCTGGTGAATCTGGGGTTGTTGACGGTCAGCACCACGATCAGTGTTTCGCTGTGGCGGCTGCGCGTTGGTGAACCGGCCGGTGAGTCGGTAACCGAGGCGCAGGTACCTGTGTTGTTTGCGCTGGTGGATGAACTGCGTTTGGCCTTTCAGGCGCCGACGATAAACGATATTTATCTCGCCGAGGATTCGCGTATGCGCGTCGAGCGCATCCCGCGCAGTGGTTATCCATTTTTTTTCTGGCATGTGCTGGTTGCAGGATTGCCGACATTGCAATGCCTGAATCTCGATCAATTCAAATGTTTGCTGGCGTCCTGCTTGGGCGAGTTATCGGCGGTGCGTACCGATGCCGCGGGCTGGATCGGTCAGTTGGCGCGTACTTGGCAACAGTACCAGGTTGCAGTGGAGCATAAGTGGCAACCGGCAGCGGTGTTGTATCGAGTGTTCCTGTCCTGGTATGCGCCGTTATTGAGTGCTCTGGCGGAACAGCTGGATAGCGGGCATCGCCTGCGCCGCGATCACTATGCCCTTGAAGTCGCCAATGATGATCTGGTAGTGGAGATGTTGGCCGGCGAAGTCATCATGACGCGTTTTCTCCAGGACCACTACTGGCCCACTGTGTACCGCACGGCGGAGCATTCCGCGACGCCCAATTTCAAAGTCTTCCGCAGTCTGGAGGCGGTGTTCCGCCGCCGCGTCACGAATGAGCTGACCCAGAACTGGGTGCGCGAGGCCTTTGTCGGTAAATGGTATAGCGATGAGCGCGATCCCGGCTTGAAGGCCCGGCTGCGCGAGATCGGTCACGCCGATATTCATTATCAGCCGCCACAGTCGCAAAGTGCAGCCATTACCTTGCTAGGCGCAAGTTATCAATGGGTGATTGACCGCTGCGATGCGCGCTGGGCGGATGAGCACCGTGAGGAATGGCGTCAGTTGCACGAAAAGAGTCAGCGCCAATATGAACGCCTGGAAATGCTGCGTGGTGTATTGCGGCGTCACGGCCTGAAAGGCGAAGACGCCATGGCCTATGCGGCACTGGTTAAGCGCTTTGGCACGCAAGACGAGGCGCACGAAGCCTATCGGACCATACTGGATCTGAATCCGAACGATGCGCGGATCAATTTCGGTGTGGGTAAATATTTTCTGGGTTGCAAAGATGCACGCGGCGTCAAGGTGCTCGAGCATGCCATGACGCTGGATAAACGTTATGTCAATCCGGCGTGTCGATTGATTTCCGGTTTTGTCGTCAATAACCGTCTGCAGGAAACGGTCCGGAAATATATTGATAGCGACAAGGATGATAGGGCGGGTGCTGCCTAAAACTATTCGTCATTCCGGCGAAGGCCGGAATCTATACGTGTCAAGGCGCTGGATTCCGGCCTTCGCCGGAATGACAGATAACTCAGAGATTACTTAGGCATTCTGCTCGATCTTGCTCAGCACCAGGCTCGGCCGGTCACCACAGCGGTAATAGGTGAACGGTCTGTTCAGTTCCACCAACGCCGCATCCCGCTCCGCCTCGTTCGCGTACCAGCGCGTCCATTCCCAGCTTTCACCGAGCAGGTGTCCGGCGCGCATCGGATCTCCCGGCGGCAGACGGCCGCGAATGCCAAACTTCTTCATGCCATGTCCTCACAGTGGTTTGTTTACATTGCATCATAGCGTCCAACGCCACTACTGGCGAGCGGGTCAGCTGCGCGGATTCAGGAAACTCACCGCCGCCGCAATCACCTCGGGGTCACGCAGGATGCGCTGATGGCCGAGTCCTTCGGTCAGGAGTAACTGCGAATCCCGCCACGCACGTTGGAGGCGTTCCGCATGTGTGCTGGGCACATCGCGGTCTTGTTGGTCATGAATGATCAAGCCGGGCAATGTCTGATCGGCAAACATGGTTTCGGTGGCCAAGCGCGCGAAGATGTCGATACCGAAATGCTGTTCGATGCGTGATCGCATGGCGGTGATCGCGACCGGCGGAATCGCCAGACTGTGTGCAAAACGTTGCAGCAGAAATTCGGCGCTGGCAGGTGCCGAAATCGTTACCAGTCGTGGGAGTTCCAAGCCTTGCAGCAGGGCGCGTGCGCAGGCAGGTGCGCCGAAGGAGTGGGCAATGGCGCCGATGACCTGGCCACTGGATGTGGCCACGCACTGAATGGCCTCGGCATAGTCGAAAATATTAGTGCTGTCGCCGGGGCTGCGTCCGTGTGCCGGCGCGTCAAAGGCCACCGCGCGCAGACCTGCCCCGTTGAGTGCTGCCGCGAAGCCGCCCAGTTGGGCGCCGCGTCCATTCCAGCCATGTACCAGTAACACCGCGGGTGCGTCAGGGGCGCCCCATTGGTAGCGCACCAGTGGCCGCTTCTGCCAGAGGATGCTATCGGTCTGCGCCTGAGTGAGCCATTGCGATTCCCGGCTGGGTTCGGGAAAGCGCCGGGTCGAAAACCATAACCGATAGGCAAGTCGACTGGCCAGCCCAGGGAAAAGGGGGCCGAGAATTCCGAAGCCTGTGCGCAGTAGACGCAATGATGTCGACAGTTGAGCGGTATGCGGCATGAGATTGATACTGATGCTGTGCTCCCGGTCACAGTACAGGTTAAAGGGCTATAGCGCGATGGTCGCTAATTTTCTCAGTTGCCGTGCAGTGTATCGGCAAAGGGGTAGGTCCATCCTGCATTTTTTGTTGGGGGGTCATATGAATCCGTCGAGACGCAATCATGCCTTTGCCCGAAGTGTGCGCAAACCATCGACCAAGGGAAGTGGTGCAGAAGGTGCTTTACGCCAGGCTCTGGCGCGGCGCCGCCTTGAAGAACGCCGTGAGGCGGAGATGCTGAAGCAGAATCTGTACGACGTCTTTTCCGACGACGCACAGCACTAAGGCCGTCAGGCCGCCCGTCCAGCCGGACGGGCGGTTATTCCTTTACTTCCTATCTATATCTGTATCGAATCACCATTTATGCATCTGCCTGAAAGGCAGGCTGGCGTTTATCGGCGACGTGCGGCACCGATCAGGGCGAGCACACCTGAGCCCAGCAACCAGGCGGCTGCGGGCACTGGAACCACTGTCTGCGATGAAGCTGGCGGTATGTTGCCTGTAACGGCTTGCAGCGTGGCATACAGCTTGATACGCGAGATGGAATGATTCGCCACAAACAGGCTATCGACGAAACTCACACCACCATCTTTCGACCAGCCAAGCACATCGAGCTGGTATTTCCCTGTGTCAGTGGTGAACTCGAAGCTGTTGTTCGAGGATGACAGTGTCAGCAGATCCCCTTGTCGGTGTTTGCCGCGCTTGTGGGACAGTTTGCTCTGCTCAGACAGATTCAGACCGAAATCGAACTGTGCTGACGGCGTATCGGTATCACCCAAGAGGAAATCCAGCGTCAGGTCGGCACTGTTGATGCCGGGCAGGCCACAGGCTCCGCCGTTCTGGAAAACCAGCTTGCCGAGAGCAAACGGGCTGCCATCAGTGCTGAAATCAAGATTGCCTTGGCCGGGAAGGCTGTATCCGACAAACTTGATGCGGCTGAAATTGCTGTTACTACCCTGCCAAGCAAGAACGGTTTTACCGCTTTCATCGTTAGTACGGGCTCTATAACGGGTACCTGCTGTGGCGCTGATGTCCGAGAATTGACCTGTGGTGGCGAACTGGATGCTGCTGGCGAACACGCCTGATGGACTGGCGAGCGCAATCAGCCCGGCACAAAGCCAAGCTTGGTGTTTTACGAGTCTCATTGAAATTTTTCATCCTGCATTGTTGTAGTTATGCCGGTACCAGGCGTCCTGCAGGTGGGACGAAATCCTTCTCTGAATCGGCGCGGCAATATTAGCAAAATCCTATGTGTCATAAAACAGTCATTTGCTGTGGTATCAGGGTTTTCGCCCTCCGACCGAGACCTGTGTAGTCTGGCTGCGGCATACACGGCTTACAGAAAATATTCTGTTACTATATGATTTAATAGAATATTGTTAATGTCCCTCTGCGTGCAGTGCCAGTATGCCTGGGCAACCTTTCCTCTACTTGCGCTCGGCGCACTCGCAATAGCCCTGAAATGGCATGCTGATGGTCAGCTAGGCCGGTGACCATGCAGGCTGAGCACAGAACCGGTTGGCGCTAGGCTGAGGGTGATACCCTTGGGCGGTAGTGAACAAACAAGGAAACGACAACGTGATCGACACACTGACAGATTGGATCAGCCGCGCCCTGGAGGCCTCCCAGCGCACCTGGCGCGGGCTGCGACGCCTTTATCATCCCGCTACGCTGAAGGAGCGGGGGCTGATGTGGAGCGGGGGCCTGTTGTCGCTCACATTGTTCCTGGTGCTGGTACTCATGGGCTGGTACTGGAGCGCCGAACCCGAGGCCTTTGATGTCCGAGAGGTGGCGCTGCAGCGGCTGGGAGAACCTCAGGAGCCACTGGTTACCGGTTACACCTTTACCAGCACGCTGATGCATATCGGGGAGGTATTGCTCGATAAGCGTGGCGGTTATCTTTCCAACGACGTCATGCCGCCCGGCGTGTGGCCGGACAACATCCCCAACTGGGAGTTTGGCGCGCTGGTCATGCTGCGTGATGGTGCTGGTGGTTTGCGCAATCATCTGGCACGTTCGCAATCCCAGTCTGTGGAAGATGCGGATCTCGCCCAGGCCGAACCGCAATTCAATTTCCAGAACGATTCCTGGATCCTGCCTGCGACGGAAGGTGAATATCAAACCGGTGTCGAGGCATTGGGGCGTTATGCCGCACGATTACAGGACGCTGTGCAACAGAATGCCCAGTTCTATGCGCGGGCGGACAATCTTGCCCAGTACCTGCAGATCGTGGAGAAGCGGCTCGGCAGCCTTTCGCAGCGACTCAGCGCGAGCGTTGGTCAGGTGCGGGTGAATACCGATCTGGCGGGTGATGCAGCGGCACGTCAGGCTACACGTAATGCCAACGCGGTCATGGTAAAAACCCCCTGGCGTGAGCTGGATGATGTGTTTTACGAGGCGCGCGGCGCCTGCTGGGCGCTACTGCATATCCTGAGTGCCGTGGAAGTGGATTTCGATGAGATCCTCATCAAGAAGAACGCGGTCATTTCGTTGCGGCAGATCATCCGCGAGTTGGAAGCGACTCAGGAGGCGACCTTGAGTCCGGTCATACTCAATGGTAGTGGTTTCGGATTGTTTTCCAACTACTCGCTGAGCATGGCCAATTACATCGCGCGCGCCAATGCGGCGGTGATCGATCTGCGCGATCTGTTACAACGCGGTTAACGGGCCGGAATCCTCAGCGCGGCAGCCAGAGAATCATCGCCAGACAGAACAGAGCGAGGAGAATGAAGAACCAGCGGAATTGCCGCAGTTTCGATTGCGGACGCTGGTGTGCAGGCGCTTGGCAATGCGGGCACTGATCAGGACCAATTGCGTAAGGCTTGCCGCAGTAGAGACAGGTCGTCTGTGGGGCAGTCATCATGCTTCCTCACTCGTCGGGCAGTGCGCAGTAGAACAATGCGTCTCATCATACCAGCACAAGCCCCGTGGTTGCGGTCTCCCGGCGGCGCTCGGTTACAATGCCGCAGGTTTTTTGCATTGATAATGTCAGGTGTAATGAAATGGCGGACAGCTTAGTCGTGGTGCTGGATGGGGTTTCGCAGCTGGAATACCGGCATGGGACGGTGCTTGCCGAACAGCAGGCCGCCTATCTGGACCGGTTGGATCGGCGTATGGACGGTGGTATTGAACTGGGTGGTCAGCGTATCGACAGCCCCGATGCCTTGCAGCGCGCTCAGTATGTCTCACTGCAGATGCTGCAGGCTGTCGAGGCGGGTAACGAGGCGGTCGCCGCAGCGACCTGCGCCTATCTGGCCCATCGTTTACCCGATCTCAAGCAGGTGCGCGCCTTCACTCATGATGGGCAGCTGACCTTCGATCTGGTTTTCGATCGTGCCTACGCCAAGGAAATCAAAGTTGAATTCATGAAGCCGCAGGTCGAGAACTGAGTCCAGTATGGCTGACAAGCTGCGTATTTTTGTCAGTGGCGCCGAGACGCATGTATTCGACAAGCGCGAAGGCCTGGCGCGTATGCAGTTCGCTTATGTGCAACGCATGCAGGACGATATGGATCGTGGCATCACTTTCAACGGTGAACGCTTGCACAGTCCCACTCAGGACCAACGCACACAGTTTGTCATTGGTCAGCTGTTGGAAGCCTTGATGATCAATGACAGTCGCGGCATTTCCATGCTGTGCCGCTATCTGGCGCAACACGCGCCCGGACTGAACGCCCTCCATGTTGAGGAGGACGGTGATGAGTACAGCGCTGAGTTGGATTGGGGCTGAGGCGGGGCGGTGATCCGCCCCGTTCAGTTTACGACGTTTTGCAGGTCTTGATACCCAGCAGGGAATAGGCAGGGCACCAACCCAGCAGCGCGGTCATCAGGGGCACGACCCCGATCCAGCCCCAGGGCGTCTGCGGGCCAATAAACACGATGCTGATGAGTCCCAATCCAAGAATGATGCGCAGGGCGCGGTCGATACTGCCAACGTTCGAAGTCATTGCCGAAGCTCCTTATGTGATCAGCCTGGAGCGATTTTGCTGCAGCATGCCGAAGGCTTTCAGTGACTCAGTCACAGTCAACTCAGGCGGGCGATATCCTGGAGTGCAGCAGAGTCCAACACCTCAATGTTGCCACGGCCGAGTCGCACCCAGCCGTGGTCTTCGAAACGTTTCAAATGCCGCGAGATGACCTCACGTGCAGAACCCAATTCCACCGCCAGGGTCTGATGCGTCAACTCCAGATGCCCTTGCTGTCCGGCGAGGGTCAGCAGGCAGCTGGCCAGGCGCGCATCAATGGGCGCGAACGCGACCTGCTCCATGCGTACGATGACTTCGGACAAACGTCGGCCCAGATTGGCAAAGACGAAATGTCGGAACCCCGGTGAGGTATCCAATCCCTGGTTGAAATCCCTCGCCGAGAGTGTAAAGGCCATTACCTCTGTTTCCGTTATGCCTTCAGCGGGATAGGTGCTGGCGCCAAGCAGGCAAGAGGTTGTCAGCACACAGGAGTCACCCTCGCCAACGTGATACAGCACCACTTCGCGGCCACCGGCTGTCAGGAGTTGCACTCGCACACGGCCGCGCCCCACAAGCAGGTAGTTTTCACACGTGGCGCCGGGAATGAACACGCGCATCCCGGCCGGTAAGTTCAGGCACTGAGCGCGAGCCAGTACCGTATCCAGCTCGGCATCGGTCTGCTGCTCCGGGAAGAGCTCTTTCCAGCTGGGCAGGTTCGGCATATCTACGAGTATACTCACTTCAAGATACTATCGCCGCAGCAAAGGGAATCAATATGTTCTATAGCCGTTTATTGCTGATCGGGTTACTCGCCATGCTGACGGTGGCATGTGTCTCGCCAGGTAAAGTGCGCGAGCGACCCATGGTGAATCTGGCTGGGCTGCAGATGGGTGAGATGACCCTGTTCGAGCAACGCTATCAGTTGCAGCTGCGCGTGCAGAACCCCGATGATCATGATCTGCCGATATCCGGGCTGAGCTGTACGCTGTATATCAACGACCGCGAATTCGCCCGGGGCGTCAGTAATGTCAATGTGACGGTCCCGCGTTTCGGTGAGGCGCTGCTGCCGGTGGATGTCGTCAGCGACCTGCGACGGGTGCTTGAACAATTGCGCGATGCAGGCCACAAGCCAGCCAAATCAATCAGCTATCGATTGAGCGGGAAACTCGCACTGCAAGGATCGCCCTTCCCGGTGCCGTTTGATTACCGTGGCGAGTTCGATATGCAGGCGAAACCCCGGCCGTAAGCATGAGCGGTTCATCGTTGCGGGTTGCATTATTGTCGGATACCCACGGTAGTCTGGATGTGCGCATCGCTTCCTGTGTAGCCGACTGTGACTATGCGGTGCATGCCGGCGATATCGGGAATGCCTCGATACTGGCGGCGCTGCAGCCTAAAGTGGCGCCGGTGGCCGCCGTCCGTGGGAACAACGACATCCCCGCCAAGTGGCCGCGCGCTGAACATGCTCTGCTTAAGGCCTTGCCCGAGACGCTGCAGCTGGAATTGCCAGGTGGAATCCTGGCAGTGGTGCACGGCCACCGTGCCGGCGCGGTGCGAGATCGACATGCACGCCTGCGCAATCAGTTTCCGAATGCCCGGGCCATTGTCTACGGGCACAGTCATCGTTTGGTCTGCGATCAGGCTGAATCAATCTGGGTATTGAATCCCGGTGCCGCCGGTCATGCCCGCACTTACGGCGGTCCATCCTGCCTGATACTGCATGCGGGAGCACGGCGTTGGCGTGTGGAGATCTTGCGTTACACGAACGCGTGAGACGTACAGCAAGGTTGTTAAGCGGCGAGCTGGTGCGCCATCGCCTCCAGTGCATCATTGGATTCCAGTAGTCGTTCGGTAATATGCCTGGCCTTATCCAGATCCAGGCCTAGCGCCGTGAGAATCGCCACGGGTGGTTCGCTATCGTTGCCTTCGCCAATGTTATGCGCGCGCAGCAGATGATCTACGCATTGGATAAGGTGAACGTATTCGGACATCTCGCCGGCATAATTTTCATTGTGATGTTCACGGCAACTGAGGATGACGGCCTTCGGCATATCCCAGAATGCCATCAGCAGGGCGCCGATTTCGGTGTGCCCGATACCGAGCACGCGGCGCTCGATCAATGCGACGGGCACTTGCGGATTGGCCGCGACGACACGGTTAAGCAGAAAAAATTCGGGGCGGAAGAGGTGCCCGGCAAGCAGGTAGCCGAAGTTATGTAGCAGACCGGCCAGATAGGCGACCCCGGGTTTGAGCGGTAGTCTTGGACCAATGGCAGTGGCGAGTGCCTGGGCCAATGCCGCACTGTATGCGGCGTGTTTCCAGAACGCCTGCAGCCCCAGCGGGCCATCGGCCGGGTTGCGAAAGGTGCGGCTGGCGGCCAATCCCAGTGCCATGTTCATTACTGTTTCGAATCCCAACACCCGCGTCACTGCATGCGGCAGGGTTTCGATCCTGCCGCGATAACCGAAAAATGATGAACGGGCATAACGGATAATCTGTGCCGTGAGGCTGGGGTCTACCTGAATGATATCGGTCAGGTCTTCGATGGTCGCATGAGGGTCGTTGTGCAGCCGCAGCAGTCGGTTGCCCATCTCCGGCATTGTCGGCAAACGGTCGATCTGTTCGATGCGCTGACGGATATCGTCCAGGGGACGCAGGTCGGTCAGCGGATGCTGTTTGTGCAACTCACCCGGTAACATGAAGTCGCGCGGGTCGCGGCTTTCCAGCACGCTCAGCGGGCGAGCGATGCGTACACGCTTACTGTCGCAGTGCAGGGTATGGAACACCTCGCTTGGAATGCGGACCAGGCAATGATGGTAGCCGGCTTCAAAGTGGATTGGGCCAGTGCCGGCGAATTGTTCGTCGATAATGGCTTTCAGTCCGTAGGGTTCCGCGAGTGGCGGCACGGAGCCGTGTTCGCAGTCACTGAAAATAGCGCTGACCTGTTCCTGCGTTGCGGGCTTGAAACTGCGGCCAAACTGTTCGTGAAGGGCGCGGAAGTCGATCAGATAAGTGGCAGGCAATATGGCCAGCAGCAGGCCTTTGTCATCCTGCAACAGCACGGCGCGCGCCATGCGCTGCGGATCAATATGCGTGGCTGCCGCTGCTTCACCAAGGGTCTGGGTAGGCTCGTGCGGAATCAGCGCGTAAGGAATCCGCTGCCTATCCAAATAGACCTGTATCCGTGCCGCCAGCTGCATATGTTCCCCCTTGGCTACCTACGATAGGTCAGCAACCTACAGGCGACCGTGTACTGTTTCACAGAAACCATACAAGCCAAGATTGTGCCAGATACCCTGTGGTTGCAACTCCTGCGGCTTAACCGGGCAGGGCCATGTATGGGATGCATGGCTAGTGTATTGGCTAAATCGACGAGTTACGTCGCATTTCACCCCCCATCATGGACGGAAGAAATCTACGCTGGGGTTGTTCTGCCTAGGCCGCAAGGTGCTCTAAGGACCTCTGATTTATTACTAAACCGTCCTTCCGGCGCAGGCCGGAATCCATGTGATTCGAGGCACTGGATTACTCGCCTCGCTCGCCCTACGGGCCGCTTGGCCGGCGTCCAACGCGCTCCGTGCTTTTGTCCGGCCTGCGCCGCAATGACGAATTATTCAGAGTTTCCCTAAGTACTTATGAATCTGCTCGCAGATCTTGGATACTCAAACAGCGAAATCAGCCCAGATCGGACAATGGTCCGAAGGGCGCTCCATGCCGCGGATATCATAGGCGATGCCGGCATCGCGGCACTGTGACAGCAGCGGTGCTGTGGCCAGGATATGGTCGATGCGCAGGCCGCGCTTCGGCTCGGCCTCGAAACCGCGGCTGCGGTAATCGAACCAGCTGAACAGGTCATCACGCTCCGCGTGACAGGCACGATAGCTATCCGCCAGTCCCTAATCCAACAGGCGCTGATACCAGTCGCGTTCTTCCGGTAAGAAACTGCATTTGCCGGTTTTGAGCCAGCGCTTGGCATTGTCCTCACCGATGCCGATATCAACATCCTGTGGCGCGATGTTCATGTCGCCCATCACCACCAGCAGATCCTGGGGCGAATAGTCACGTTCCAGCAATGTTTGCAGATCAGCGTAGAACTTCCGTTTTGCGGGAAATTTGGTTTCATGGTCGCGGCTGTCACCCTGCGGGAAATAACCGTTGATCACGGTCAGGTGCTTCCCCTCCGCGAGCGGAAAACGCGCGGTGATCAGGCGCCGTTGTGCATCTTCGCCGTCGCCCGGCAGGCCCTTGATGACGGATTCTGCCGGCACTCGTGTCAGCAACGCAACACCATAATGACCTTTCTGGCCGTGAAAATAGGCTTGATAACCCAGGGCTTCGATGTCGGCGCGCGGGAATTCGATATCCTGCACCTTGGATTACTGAATGCCGATGATGTCGGGTGCATAGCGTTCGACCAGGCTTTGCAGCTGATGCGGGCGGGCGCGAATGCCGTTGGTGTTGAAGGAAACAATTTTCATTTTTGGTGACTGTGGCGGTGAACGCGGCTAGTGTAGCGGACCAGCAAGAAGACTGTTTGGGTGCAGACGCTGATCATCGGGTAAACTGCTGACAGACATATTATGCCGGGAATCGCATGCAGAACCCATCATCCGCTGAGGTCAGGCTGGAACGTTTATTGGCGCTGATTGAGCGTCTTCAGGCAGAAACGGAAGGTTTCTTCGAACAGCCTGAACAGGAACAGCTTTGGTACAACCGGGGTTATGCCAACGGCATGATCGGAGCTATGGATGCGCTGGGATATGCCGCGCTGCTCTCCGGCCGGGCGCAGGCAGATGCCCCCGATCTGTTGGCGGGTTGTGAGTTATTGAGCTGGGGACGCGCCTATCTGCACGGTCAGGAGGTGGGCGAACGGGAGACATATGAGGTGTTGTCGCCAAAGCGTGCGGATTAGGCTGTTTTCCGGTTCTGCGCGTGGCAGTGCGGGCAATATTCGCCAGCGAGATACTGCGCGGAGGCGCGATCATCTGCGCTGACCGCCCAGCCGCAGGTGGCGCAGAGCACAGCGCTACCCTGCTGCAATCCATGTCCGATACTTACGCGCTCATCGAACACGAAACAGTCGCCCCGCCATAGGCTATCTTCCGGTTTTATCTGTTCCAGGTATTTCAGAATACCGCCCTTGAGGTGATAGACCTCCTCAAAACCCTGTTCGAGTAGAAAGGCGGTGGCCTTTTCGCAGCGGATACCGCCGGTGCAGAACGTAGCGATTTTGCGCGTGCGTGCATCGGCAAGGCGGTTATTCACGAAGTCCGGGAATTCACGGAAGCTGCGCGTGCCCGGGTCGATGGCGCCGGCGAAGCTGCCTATGGCAAATTCGTAATCGTTGCGAGTATCGACGACCAGAACTTCAGGATCCTGGATCAGCCGGTTCCAGTCGGCCGGTTCGACATAGGTGCCAACCTGACGGCTTGGGTCTGCTTCCGGACGGCCAAGCGTGACGATTTCACGTTTGATGCGTACCTTCATGCGACCAAACGGCATATGCTCGGCGGAAGATTCCTTATGCTCCAGATCAGCCAGTCGTGAATCACTGCGTAAGTGTTTCAGTAGAGCATCGATGTTGACACGACTGCCTGCCACAGTGCCATTGATGCCCTCCGGGGCGAGCAGCAGCGTGCCCTTGATCTGCAGTTGTTCGCAATGCGTCTGTAAGCTGTCGCGCAGCTTGGCGCAGTCCGGGAGTTGGACGAATTTATAGAGTGCGGCGACAATAATGTTGGTGTTGCTCACGGACATCTTTCCTGGCCAAGTTCTCTGCTCAGGGAGTATAACGCGGTCAGACCGGCGATTTGAGGGTTGTGATGCAAACTGAAAACAAGGGCACATTCATAGCGCGGGTACAGCGCTACCTCCTGGCGGGGGTGCTCACGGCCATACCGATCTGGATCACCTGGCTGGTGTTCGATTTTTTGCTCAGTCAGTTGGCGCAGCTCGGTCGTCCCTGGATCGCGATTTTGGCCCGTGCGCTGCGTCCGGGTTGGCCGGGTGCGGCCGAGTGGTTACTGGATACCGGCTTCCAGTCGGTTCTGGGTGTGTTGATTGTGTTGATTTCCCTGTGCCTGCTGGGCTGGTTGGTCACTCAGGTCGTGGGAAGACGTCTGCTGCTGCTCGTGGATGGGATTATTAACCGTATCCCGATGGTGAAAAAGGTTTATGGTTCGGTCAAGCAATTGATGGCGGTGATTGAGCAGAAGCCGGATGGTGTGCATCGCGTGGTGCTGATCGATTTCCCCCATCCGGATATGCAGGCCGTCGGGTTTGTAATGAAGACCTTCCGCGAAGAGAGCAGCGGTCGTGATATGGCGGCGGTGTATGTGCCAACCACACCAAATCCGACCTCGGGTTATCTGGAGATCGTACCTGTGGATCGTCTGATGGAAACCACATGGAGCATGGATGAGGCAATGAGTTTTATTATTTCCGGTGGCACGACATCGCCGAAGAGTTTCCGTTTTACTCGAGCGAAATCACAGGCGGGTTCCGCCGCCAAGGATGCGGACTTATAATCGCCATACTATAGCGCCGGACGAGATTGTTCCGCGCAGGCAATCATTGTGGAGGCTTCCTCATGTTACAAG
>Ga0180009_10002241_pt1 | contig 22859 bp, 26 predicted proteins | sample OS_PC_MetaG_FD_123537 | JGI IMG/M metagenome (GOLD analysis project Ga0180009, IMG submission 123537) | Groundwater microbial communities from the Aspo Hard Rock Laboratory (HRL) deep subsurface site, Sweden - OS_PC_MetaG | ecosystem: Environmental > Aquatic > Deep subsurface > Groundwater...
AATTGGGACGCAGATTTTCGCAGATCAACGCTGAAAATGATAGAATTTGTGACCAAAAAGCCCGAATTTAGAAGAAATCTTTTGGGCCAGAGGCTTTTGACTCCTGTCTTCTGAATTCTGTATTCTGATTTCTTAATTTCCAAATCCTGGTAATCTGCGTTCATCTGCGTCCCCAAAGGATTTTCCGATGAAAAAGAAAAGGTTTCCCAAAGGGTTCGTTCAGGTTTATACCGGAAACGGGAAAGGGAAGACTACGGCCGCCTTGGGATTGGCTTTGCGGGCCGCAGGGCACCGGTTCAAGGTCCTCATCATCCAATTCCTCAAAGGCGGAATTGCTTACGGCGAGTTGCAATCAGCTAAAAAGCTTGCCCCTTATCTGACGATCGTACCCATGGGGCGGGAAAATTTCGTTAACAAAAAAAAGCCTGACCCCATGGATGTGCATCTGGCCCAAAAAGCCTGGAAATTGGCCCAGCACTCCGTTCACAGCCAGAAATACCATCTGGTCATCCTGGATGAAATTAACGTAGCCGTCGAATACGGAATGGTTCCCTTGAAAGAACTTCTGGCCCTGATAAAAAATAAGCCGGAGAATGTTGAATTGGTCCTAACCGGAAGATGGGCCAAGCCCGAAGTTCTCCGGCGGGCTGACCTGGTTACGGAGATGAGAGAGATCAAGCACTACTATAAGAAAGGAATGGAGAGTAGAATTGGCATTGAACGTTAAGACGCATAGCGCATAGCGCTAAGCGCAAAGCGTTAATGCCCCCCCATCCTTATATATAATGTTTTTACCCTATGCGTTTGGCGCTCTGCGCTATGTGGTTTTTCTTAGCGTCTTGACAACTTCCTCTTCCATGTTACAATCTAATCAGTTTTTATATGCAGCGTCATTAGTCACAACAACGCCAGTCATTTCCGCGAAACTTGTCCTCGCGAAAGCGGGAAGCGGGAATCCAAAAAGACACTGGATTCCGGGTCAGGCCCGGAATGACAAATCGCCTAAGATTTATGTCGTCATTTATAGCTGCTCCTTTAGAGGAATGAAACGTATTGCGGATCATCAGCGGCCAATGGAAAGGCAAGAGGCTTTTTTCCGTGAAGGGGCTGAACCTCCGGCCTACTTCCGATCGAGTTAAAGAGGCCATCTTCGACATTTTGCAAGATCATATCGCCGGCCAGCAAGTTTTAGATCTTTTCGCCGGAACGGGTGCCTTGGGTATCGAAGCCCTAAGCCGGGGGGCCAAGCGGGCCGTATTTGTGGAAGAAAGCGCACATTCCTTGACGGCTTTACGCAAAAATATCGAAGAATGCAAAATAAAGGATCAGGCGCAGGTGTTGGCGCGCGAGGTCATGGCCGGAATCAAAATCTTAGAAGCTAAAGGAGAATCGTTCCAACTCATCTTTCTGGATCCTCCCTATGGAAAAGGTTTAGCCCATAAAACACTTAAAATCCTAGCCAAGAGTTCAATCGTTTCTTCGGATACCTTGATCATTGCCGAACACGCACCGACGAATGATATTTTTTCAATCCCTCATTTACAGCGCGTGGATACGCGAAAGTATGGGGGTACCCTGGTTTCCTTTTTTCAACTACAAAAAGAACCGACAGAGTTTAATTCAATTGTATAGGATTTCCCCTGTTGGACAGGGATTCACCCTGTTAGATGTTTACTATCTAACAGGGTAAATACAGATTTTCTGGATATTAAAAAAAATAAAAAAATATATATCTGCGAAAATCTGTGTCCCATTAAATTTAACGAATCAAAGAGGTCTTCCCTATGAAGGAAAAAACCGCTGTTTATCCCGGCTCGTTCGATCCGATTACCAACGGCCACGTAAACCTGGTTGAACGTGCTTTGGTTTTTTTTGACAAAATTGTCGTCGCTGTGGCCAACAATCCGAACAAGGCCGCGCTCTTTTTGGTGGAAGAGCGCGTGGAGATGATCCAGATTGCCTTGAAGAATGATCCACGGGTTACGGTAGCGTCTTTTCAAGGGTTGCTGGTTGATTTCGTCGAGAAGCAGGGCGCTAGCGTCATCGTCCGGGGATTACGGGCCCTTTCTGACTTTGAGTATGAATTTCAGATGACTCTGATGAACCGAAAATTAAACCGCAAGGTGGACACCATCTTTTTGATGACGGGGTTCAAATGGTTTTACACCAGCTCGAAAATCATCAAGGAGGCCGCCTCCCTGGGAGGCTCCGTCCGGGGTTTAGTACCCGAAATCGTCCACCAGCGATTGAAGGAAAAATTTCCTTTATACCGAAACGTTCCGTAAAAACTTAATTAGCCACAGAGGACACAGAGAACACAGAGTATTAAAAATAAAAAAGACAAAAGCAGGTTTTCTATCTTTGTTTTGTTTTCACTCGGTGACCTCTGTGTCCTCTGTGGCGAATGTCATTTTATTCACTCGAAAGGAGTGGCCTATGAAACTCGCTGAAAGGGTCGATCGGATCAAGCCCTCCCCCACTTTTGCAGCTGCCGCCAAAGCCAATGCCATGCGGGCGCAAGGTATCCAAGTCATCAGTTTCGCCCAGGGAGAGCCGGATTTTGATACCCCGGATAATATCAAGGAAGCCGCCTACAAGGCCATCCGGGAAGGAATTACCAAATATACCCCCGCAGCAGGATTTCCCGACCTTAAGGATGCCATTATTCAGAAATTCAAGATAGATAATCACCTGACCTATGACCGTTCCCAGGTTTTTGCCTCAGCCGGAGCCAAGCTCATCATTTACAACCTTGCTCAGGCGCTCTTCCAGGCCGGCGATGAGGTCATTGTTCCCGCGCCTTACTGGGTCTCTTATACGGATATCATCCTGTTAATGGACGCCACTCCGGTCGTCATTCCTACCTCGGAACAGCAGGAGTTTAAGATGTCCGTACAGCAGCTCAAGTCGGCCCTCACCACCCGCACCAAGGCCATCATCCTAAACAGCCCCTGTAATCCCACGGGAGCCACTTATACGGCTGATGAATTAAAAGCCTTGGCCGAAGTCCTGCTTCAGAAAAAAATCCTGATCATTGCCGATGACATTTATGAAAAATTCGTCTATGACGGGACGGTCTTCACCAGTATTGCCTCTTTGGGAAAGGAAATCCAGGATCAGACCGTGGTGGTAAACGGGGTCTCCAAGACTTACTCCATGACGGGCTGGCGGATCGGCTATGCCGCAGGCTCTGCGGAAATCATGGCCGCCATGGACAAGATTCAAACCCAGAATGTCTCCAATCCGGTTTCTTTTTGCCAGAAAGCTGCCGTTGAAGCCCTGGCCGGCCCTCAGGATTCGGTAAAAAAAATGATTGCCGAGTTTGACCGCCGGCGGAAATATATCGTCCAGCGCTTGAATGCTATGCCCGGAATCACTTGTTCCCTGCCCAAAGGGGCCTTCTATGTTTTTCCCAACGTCACCGGCCTCTTCGGGAAAAAGTGGGGGGAAAAGAAGGTTTCCAATTCTTCGGACGTAACGGGTTTCATTTTGGAAGAAGCCAAGGTGGCTGTGGTCGCCGGCAGCAGCTTTGGGGACGACAAGTACATCCGCTTCTCCTATGCCACTTCCATGGAAAACATCGGAAAAGGAATGGACCAGATCCAGGAAGCTTTAAAAAAATTGGTATAAAAATTTACCGCCACCGTTTTTTCTTCGTGGCGAAATAATCCTGCAGAATTTTTTCGTGATCGAAAGCTAAGGTCAAAGGAAGGTTTTTTTCGGTAAAAACCCCCGTGCGTACCGCATCATCCCCTGGCTGGGGCAGTCCCCTGGCCTGGGCAGTGAAAACCGTAGAAATGGTATGCTGCCGGGTGTCCCGTTGCGGATCTGAATAGGTATGCAGTTGAGACACGGCTTCTACCGCTAAACCCGTCTCCTCTTTGGCCTCTCTCATGGCGGCTTCTTCCAAAGTTTCTCCGTAATCTACGAACCCCCCCGGTAAAGCCCAGGCCCTCGGTTCGTTCTTCCTTAAGATTAAAATAATTCCCTTTTCCCCGGTTTCTGATTCTACTTCAATAATAATATCAACTGTTGGAACAGGATTGACGTATCTTTGGATCACGGCCCCACATTGAGGGCAGAGAATCTCTTTTCCTTTCATTTCTAAACCTCCCCTAAATAATTCCGTATTTCTGAAATCCTCAATTCTTCCTTTTCCTAAAACCCTTTAATTTCTTGACACTTAAAAATTTTCCTGTTATAAATTTATAACATCTTTCAAAGAGAGAGCAATGGAAAAGACAAGGAGAAGAAGGGCTGCCTTAAACGCTTATGATGCTCAAAGGTAGAAAAATCGTCCTCGGTGTGACGGGGGGAATCGCCGCTTATAAAGTGGCCGAGCTGGTCCGCGAACTGGTAAAAGCGGGAGCCGAAGTCCAGGTAGTCATGACCCGGAACGCCCAGGCCTTCATCACTCCCCTTACCTTCCAGACTCTCTCCGGAAACCCGGTCACCACCGAACTTTTCAACCTGATTGCTGAATCGGAGATCGGCCATATAGCCTTAGCAGATAGAGCGGAAGTATTGGTTATTGCTCCGGCTACGGCCAATATTATTGGCAAAATTGCCGGGGGAATCGCCGATGACCTGCTCACGACCATTGTCATGGCTACCAAAGCCCCGGTTCTTTTGGCCCCGGCCATGAACGTTCACATGTGGGAAAATCCCATCTGCCAGGAAAACATCCAAAAGCTGCGTCAACGAGGGTACCATTTCATCGACCCTGAGGCAGGAGAGTTGGCTTGCGGTTATGAAGGAAAAGGACGGCTGGCTGAAACTCCGACAATTGTAGAAGAAATCTGCGTCCTCCTTTCCCCCAAAGATTTTTCTGGGGAAAAGATTCTGGTCACAGCCGGACCCACGGAAGAGCTTATCGACCCTGTACGTTTCCTATCAAACCGCTCCTCCGGCAAGATGGGTTTTGCTCTGGCCCGCGCTGCCCGAAGGCGGGGGGCGGAGGTTACACTTATCAGCGGCCCGACCGCTCTTGCGGCTCTTCCCCAAATAAAATATATCGCCGTTCGTTCTGCGGCCCAGATGCGGGAGGCGGTTCTTAAGCATTTAGAAAGCGCTTCCATCCTTATTATGGCGGCGGCTGTTTCCGACTATCGTCCCAAACAAAAGGCCCCCGAAAAAATAAAAAAATCCAAGTTGCCGACTGTTTTGGAATTGGAACTCAATCCCGACATCCTGGCCGAGGCAGGAAAGAAGAAAAACTCGCGGATTATGGTGGGGTTTGCCGCGGAAACGGAAAACCTCTTGCAGAGCACTTGGCAAAAATTGGAGAAAAAAAATCTGGACTTGATCGTGGCCAACGATGTAACCCTTCCGGGAGCAGGTTTCGAGGTGGATACCAATATCGTCAAAATTCTGGACCGCTCTGGAAAAGTTGAAGAGCTTCCCTTGATGACCAAAGAGGACTTGGCCGATTATATCCTCGACCGCATCGCCCTGCTTAAGAAATCATGAAAACGGAATTTTATCTTAATGATTGTGATCGCCTGGGTTACCAGGGCCAACTACGGGAGATTGTCACCGGTCTGAGGTATCATCTGGAAGAAGAGAAAAATCTCGGTTTGGACGGATGGGTTAAATCCTCGGTATCCCCGGAGAGAAAGGAATCTTCCCACCCGGTGGTGCCAAGCTCTCCCATTCCGTCTGACCTTGAAGCGGTGATAGCTGAACTGGGAGACTGCCGTCGTTGTAAACTGCATGCTTATCGGACTCAGATCGTTTTTGGTACAGGGAATCCACAGGCCAAATTGGTATTTGTGGGAGAGGCCCCAGGGCGCGATGAAGATCTACAGGGTGAGCCTTTTGTCGGCCTGGCCGGGCAACTGCTTAATAAAATCATCCAGGCCATTCAGCTCAGCCGAGAACAGGTCTATATCGGAAACATCATTAAGTGTCGTCCGCCGGAGAATCGTAACCCCGAGCCCGATGAAATCATGGCCTGTGAACCCTTTCTCATCAAACAGCTCCAGGTCATTCGTCCCAAACTCATTTGCGCGCTGGGGGCTTTTGCCGCTCAGGCCTTGCTCAAAACCGAAGAAAAAATTTCATCTTTGCGGGGAAAATTTCACGAATACCAGGGAATTCCCTTAATGCCCACTTATCACCCCGCTTATCTTCTTAGAAACCCGAACCGCAAGCGGGAAGTGTGGGAGGATATGAAAAAAATAAAAAGGGAGTATGAAAAAAATTAAACTGTTTAAAAACCCCCTTGCTCTTTTTTCCCAAGAGGGAGGGTGAGGGGATTGGGAAGCTATTTTTTCAACGCAATAAGGGAGATCTAATGGAAAGAAAGTATATATTTTTAATCCTTTTTCTTCTGGGCGTTTTCCTCCTCTCCATTCCCTGGCCCTTGCCCGCCCAAAAAAAACAAGTCGATGTCATCAAGATCAACGATGCCATCACCCCGGCGACCGCTGATTTCATCAGTAAATCCATCGAACAGGCTGTCAAGAACCGGGCGGAATGCCTGGTCATCCAGATGGATACTCCCGGCGGTCTGGACATGTCCATGCGCGACATCGTTAAAGACATCATGAACGCCGACATCCCGATCATCGTCTACGTTTCCCCGAGCGGCGCCCGGGCAGCCTCGGCGGGGGTTTTTATCACTATAGCAGCGGATATTGCCGCCATGGCCCCGGGGGCAAACATCGGAGCGGCTCATCCGGTTGCCGTGGGCGGGGGGAAGATGGACCGGACGATGTCCGAAAAGGTCGTCAACGATGCGGTGGCCTATATCCAATCGATCGCCGAAAAGAAAGGGCGGAACGCAAAATGGGCTGAGCAAGCCGTGCGTGAGAGTGTTTCTATCACCGAGAAGGAAGCTCTAAAAATCAAAATCATCGATCTCATCGCCAAAGACCTGACAGACCTTTTAGAAAAAATCGACGGTAAAACTATAGAGAAGCCGCGGGGAAAGATCAAGTTGGCTACCAAAGGCTTGAGGACCAATGTTTTGGAGATGGGCTTCCGCCAAAGATTCCTGGCGGTTCTGAGCAATCCCAATATCGCCTACATCTTGATGATGATCGGCCTGGCCGGTCTGTACTTCGAGCTTTCCAACCCCGGAGCCATTTTCCCGGGAGTGATCGGTAGCATTTCTCTGATCCTGGCTTTCTTCGCCTTTCGCACCTTGCCGGTCAATTACGCCGGGGTGTTATTAATTCTTTTAGGAGTTTTTCTTTTCGTTGCTGAAATCAAAGTGGCCAGCTACGGCCTCCTTACGATTGGAGGATTAGTTTCTCTCACTTTGGGTTCGATCATGCTCTTCGAATCACCGATCCCCGCCCTGCGAGCTTCCCTCACCATAATCATTCCCACGGTACTGTTCACGGCCGCTTTCTTCTTCATCGCCGTGACCATGGCCCTCAAAGCTCAGTTGGCTAAACCAGCTACCGGGTCCGAAGGGTTGGTAGGGGAAATCGGCGTGGCCCAAACCCAACTCAATCCCGAAGGCAAAGTTTTTATCCATGGCGAATTCTGGAATGCCTATACTGATGAAGCGATCGAAGCAAGAGAAAAAATTCGAGTCCTCAAAACCGAAGGCCTTAAACTGAAGGTAGAAAAGCTCAAAAATTAGTGTGAGTGTTTAGTGTCAGTGGAAATTTTTTTTAAATTTATTGGGACACGGATTTGCGCAGATAAACGCAGATATATATTTTCTGTGATTTTTTTTTAATATCCAGAAAATCTGTGTTCATCCGTGTCCAAAAGGAAATTTCAATACAATTAAATTTATTTAAATTAAAAGGAGGGTAAACTCATGTCTTTAATTTCTTTAGCCGTTTTGCTGATTCTGGTTTTGATGATCCTGGCCAGCGCCATCCGTATCCTCAACGAGTACGAGCGGGGCGTGATCTTCCGCCTGGGCCGGGTGCGCACTGTTGGCGGGAAGCCCCTGCCGAAAGGACCCGGGCTGATTCTTCTCATCCCGGTGATTGATAAGTTAGTCAAGGTCAGCTTGCGGACCGTAACCATGGATGTTCCCCCCCAGGACGTCATCACCCGGGATAACATCTCGATCAAGGTGAACGCGATCATCCTCTTCCGGGTGATGGATCCCATCCGGGCCATCATTGAGATCGAAAACTATCTTTATGGAACCTCTCAGCTCTCCCAAACGACCCTTCGTTCGGTTTGCGGCCAGGTGGAGCTTGACGATATCCTCTACCAGCGGGATAAGATCAACCTCCAGCTTCAGGAAATTCTGGATAAACACACGGATCCATGGGGCGTCAAGGTAACCGCCGTAGAAGTGAAAGGCATTGACCTCCCCGAGGAGATGCGCCGGGCCATGGCCAAACAGGCTGAGGCCGAGCGTGAGCGACGTTCCAAGGTTATCCGCGCCGAAGGTGAATACCAGGCTGCCGAGAGATTGAAAGACGCCGCGGTGATCATCGCGGACCATCCCATGGCTCTGACCTTGCGCTACCTTCAAACCCTGACCGAAGTGGCCTCGGATAAAAATTCTACGACCATCTTCCCCATCCCCATCGACCTGATCAAGCCTTTCTTAAAGTTGGCGGAGCGGGCCGAGCGGAAATTAGAGTAAAGAAACGGGCTAAATCCCGCTTCTAAGCAGTGGCGTATGAATCGGATGGGGCCTACTCAAGGGCCCCATCCTGTTTTTTTAGGCCCTCCCGCTCTTCCGTATTCCTGAATCGGTATCGATATATGATGAACAGCAAACCGCGGAGAACGCCGGGGTTTGGAGGTGTCTTACATTAGTGGTGAAAGGTAATTCGTGGAACCCTGGAAACGAAACCTTTACGGCCGGCGGGCCATGCTGATCCGGGCGCTGGCCGGCTACGCCGCATCGGCTTTTCTAATGGCCTTTGCCAATACTGTTGAGCAGCTCTTTATCCTTCGCCTTATCCAGGGTGGAGTTTCCGGTTTTATTGCCGCCACCCTGGCGATCGTAGCCACCACCACTCCCCGGGAAAAGATGGGGTATGCCATGGGAGTGCTCCAAACCTCGCTAACGACAGGGGCGGTTAGTTGTCGGCCCGGTCTCTGGAGGGTTTTTGGCCGCCTCGCTCGGTATCCGCCCTCTTTTTATTTTCATGTCCGTTTTGCTGTTCATCGTGTATTTTTGGGTTAGGCGGATCATCCAAGAACCAGCTCATTAAGGGTGTCGGGGGAAGGTAAGTTAAATTAATGATTGACCTGCACATTCATACCAATGCTTCTTCCGACGGGCAGCACTCTCCCCGAGAGATTTTCGCGATGGCCCGGGAAAAGGGATTGAGGGCGATCGCTTTTGCTGATCACAACTCGGTGGCGAATGTTGAGGAGGGGTTACGATTGGCGGGGGAATTCGGCATAGAACTTATCCCCTGCATGGAACTCAACACCTTTCATAATGGCCTCGACCTCCACCTGCTCACCTTCTATATCCAACCCCGTCATCAGGCCTTGAGAGATTGGCTGAAATCCATTCATCAGAAGAAGAAAGAACAGGCGGAGAAAAGGGTCTTAAAATTGAACGAATTGGGATTTATTTTCGATTGGAATGACCTGGGTAAATTCTCTGCGGACCGCATTCCCACGGGGATGTCCTTCCTGCAAGCCATCCTCAGCCGGAAAGAAAATCTGTCTGACCTGCGCCTAAAACCTTATATTGACGGCCAGAGATCTAATTCTCCTTACGTCAATTTTTACCGTGATTACCTGCGGGGAGGGAAGCCTGCTTTCGTCCATATGGAAGATATTTATACCATCGACGCCATCCGCAAAATAAAAGATTTGGGGGGCATAGCCGTCCTCGCTCACCCCTCGGATACCGAAGAGGAAAACCTGAAGCAACTGGTCGAGAACGGTCTGGAAGGTTTAGAGGTTTATTCCCCCTATCATAATGCCCAGGAACAAGAAGCGTTCAGAATCTTTGCGCTGAAACACAACCTTCTCATCACCGCAGGATCGGACTTCCACGGGAAAAGAATTAAGCCGGACGTGGAGCTCGGCGAGGTTGCCGGCAATCACTACCAATTACTTGACCAACTAAAAAAACATCGAAAGGAAAATCGATGAAAATAGAAAAATTTAAAGGTGTAATTTTCGACCTCGACGGCACCCTGGTAGATTCTTATCAGGCTATTTACCTTAGTTTTCAACATGTTTATAACAATATGGGGCTTAACCCTTTATCTTACGACGAAGTCAAAAAGGTCGTTGGGCGGGGATTGAGCCATACCTTCGGGGAGCTGTTAGGCGAAGAAAAGGTTCCCCAGGCCCTTATCTTATTCCGAAAGAAATATGAAGAAATTTTTCGGGACCATACCCATCTCCTGCCGGATGTCCGTTCCGTCCTGGAAGCTTTCTATGGTCGAGGAATCCAGTTAGCGGTCGCGACCAACAAACTCGGCCGTTTCTCTCGGGCGATCTTTGAGCATTTTGGCATGAAGAAACTTTTTGCGGTCATCGTGGGAGATGGGGATGTCCCGCAAAACAAGCCTCACCCGGAAATGCTTTTTTTCGCCATGGAGAAAATGGGGTTAAAAAAGGATGTTACCGTCTTTGTCGGTGATTCCGTAATCGACATCCAAACCGCTAAAAATGCGGAGATGAAAGTTTACGCCGTGCCGACGGGAAATACCGCCAGGGAAGATTTGGAGAAGGCTCAACCCACGGCTGTTCTCACCGGGTTCCTTGACCTTGCCAACTACGTTTAGGGAATGGGGAAATCCTGTTGGGATGAAACACCCTATTGCTTTTAGAAAGATTTATAGCTTAAAATAAATTAAACTTTAAAAAAGAAAGGAGGAGCAAACGAACTTTTACTGACGGATAACCCCCTTTTATTGGGAAAGGAGATCGGTGATCATGCCACTCAATGAATTGCTTCAGAGGTTGGTCAGTTTAACTCCTGGACAGAAATCTTTTTTATCCGTTTATTTGGATTTAAGACCCAACCGGATCGGGAAAAAACTCTACCCGGTTTTCCTTAAAACCCGATTGCGGGAAATATCCAGCCTTCTTCCTGCTCGCGCCGCCGAACAATCCCTTTGCAACCAAGATATAAAACGAATTCAGAAGTACCTGGAAACAGAGTTGGACCCAGCCTGGAAAGGCATCGCCATTTTTGCTTGCGCCGCCGATGATTTATTCCTCCCCATCCCCATGCCTCTCTTCCCGGAAAATGACGTGACCCTATCCTCCATCCCCCAACTTTTCTCTTTGGTCCGCCACAAAGCCCTTTACCAAACGCATGCTGTGGTGGAAGCTAATTCTCGCCAGGCCCGCCTTTTTCTTATTCGCCTGGGTACCCTGAGCAAACAGATCAACCTTTCCTGGGAAAATAAGCATAGCACTCGTTTCGGGCGCATGGGGTGGTCACTGCCCAGATTCCAGCGCCACCTCCAGGAACACAGAAAACAACGGGGTAAAGAAATCGTGGAGAATGTAAAAAAGCTGATCCTTAGGGAAAAACCAGAATATCTTTTTCTTGCCGCCGAAGAGGAGATGGAGGCCGAGCTGAAAAAACAGCTGCCCGCATCTTTAATAAAGAAAATGGTTCCTCTTTCTGTCTTGGATCTTCATGCCCCCGATCATAAATTACTATCTACCGCCGCGGAAGTCCTGCGGGCCATTTCCAAAGAAAAAGCAGAAACATTTTCGAAGTACATACTGGAGGAGGCTGAACCTTTGGGCCGGGCAACATCTGGAACCGAAGCAACCCTGAGTGCGTTGCAGAATCATCAAATTGAACGTATGGTTTTCGATGCCCGCTTCAAGGCCACGGGCTGGGGGTGTCCGGGCTGCAATTCTCTCGGTATAGGAGGGGTGCCGCGATCCTGTCCTTATTGCCAGGCAACAATCTTTCCTTCCAACTTGCGCGAAAAAATCTTATCGAAAGCCCAATCCCAGGGTGTGGACCTTTTTTTTACCGAGAACTTTTCTCCTTTGTTGAAGGCCGGAGGGGTTGCCGCCTTACTGAAATACAAAACTTTAAAAAAAACCACGGGGCATTACATAGCAAGACGGGAAAAAGGTTATCCGATGTAGGGGCACGGTGACCATGCCCCTGCATGGCCATCTCTCTGGATGCCTTTTTATCCCATTTTCGTCATTCCCCAAAAGCGGGAATCCAGGGTTTCCTGTGAAAACAGGAATCCAGTAAATTGGTATAGTTCCCTGCTTGCGCAGGACGACATCTGGACTCCTGCTTTCGCAGGAGTGACGGCTTTTCTGACTTTTTACGAGATCATCAAATTTTATTTGATAAAAACTGCGATGACGGATATAATGGGGTCAAAAAATCAACGGGGAAAAAATGAAACTTGTGCTTATTTGTCTCTTTTGTATTTTCCTTATGACCGCGGGGTGCTATTACACCTTGCGCTCTACGGAGGGGACGAAATTATCTTCGGCCCAGATTCAGGAAATAAAATTAGGCAAGACCACTGAAATGGACCTCATCAAGCTATGGGGTCCTCCTTCCAAGAAAGAAAAAAAAATAGACGGAACCGAAGTTCTCCTTTATATTCACTCTCAGACCGAAAGCCTTACCCTCCCTGGGGGATTTGTAATCCATGGTTTTCTCGATAAAGACCGGGAAGATATTTTTGAGGTCACAATCAAAAACGGAGTCGTTAAAAGTTTTCAATTTATAAAACCGTAAAGAGGAGGAAAAGGATGAAAAATAAAATATCGAGTTACTTTTTCGTAATGATCATGCTGCTCGGTCTTTTGTATCTGGCAGGTTGTGCCAGTAGTAAGACCTACCTCCTCCACTTGAGCTACGATACTTCCCAAACACCCCCTTTCCTTAGCGGAGTTTCCCCACCCGTAACATTGGCTCTCTATAATTTCCAGGATGTTCGGCCCGACCGCCTCTACCTGGGGCGTAGAGTCTATCGGGATGGCATGGTTGATTTTTTCAAAGCGGATGCGGGAACCGTGGAGCAGGTCCTTACGAAGTCCCTGGCCCAAATGCTGGAGAAAGCAGGGTTCAAAGTGACCGTGGTCAATCGTTACCTGGATCCTTCGAAAGACGATTTCAAGGATATCCCGGCCGATGTTGCTTTTGGGGGCAAAATTGAATCTTTATGGGTGGAGGCCAAAAGTGGCCTAGCTACCACCGATACCAATGCCCGGTTGAGTATTCGACTCAACTGGGGTCTGGTTAAGGAAAGGACTTGGGTCAGCAAAACCATAGAAGGGACCGCCCAGGAAACTGACCGTCCTCTTTACCAACCCAAGCACGCGGAGGCCTTGATCAACGAGGTTTTCAAGGATGGCTTCAATAAAATGCTTAAAGACGAAACCCTGCTCAAGGAAAAACTCTTGAAAACGAGATAACGTAACCGTTTCTTTTCTGGAAACCCGCAAAAGCCAAGGCCGGGATTTATCCCGGCCTTGGCTTTTTAATTCCATACCCCCGCCACCGGCGGGGCTCAATTTCACTCTCAGGAAAAGCGGCCTGGTTTTGGTCCGCAGCCTGAAACCGATCCGGCTTCGGATTCCTTAAGGCCTCCGCAAGAGAAAGAAGAAATCATTCGCTGGATACGGGAATCACCACACTGGGGGCAAAGAATCTTCGGCTCCTTTTCCGCAATCCCGTGGATCATCTCAAAAAGGTGAGAACATTTTGAACACTGATATTCGTAAATAGGCACGCCCAGCACCTCCTTTAAAAAAATCGTAAACTGGGAGTTGCAAAAAAATAAATTCCCCTTTTACTTTGAACTTTCAACTTTTCACTTCTCACTGTTTTTTGGGCCTTACCCTAAGGCCAGCATCAACCCGATTGTCGCACCGAGACCTGTGCTCAAATAAGGGTTGCAAGTGAGGCCTCAAGTGCTACCGATGCTCGAAGAAAGCAGGTTTAACCCATAGCCAATCGCTGCCCCGATAGCCATTCCCAGAATAATTTTAAGGGCCATTGCTCATTCAATCCTTTCATAAAACTTTTTTGACGATGCTGTCAAGCTGGCTTTTTGGCACCGCCCCTACCACCTGTTCAACCACCTTCCCCTCTTTGAACATTATCAAGGTAGGAATACCCCGGATTCCATAATTGGCCGGGGTTTTGGGGTTTTCATCTATATTTACTTTAGCGAACTTGATTGTTCCAGAATATTCTTTGGAAAGCTCTTCGAAAATTGGGCCGATCATCTTGCAGGGTCCGCACCAGCTGGCCCAAAAATCAACGAATGTCGGTTGCTCCGCTTCCAAGACTTCTTTCTGGAAAGTCGCGTCTGTTACCATGAAAAGATTTCCACCTTCGCTCATCGCCTCTCTCCTCCTAACTTTTTATTAAAAGAATCATCATGAAGAATTCTAAAATATTTTGCTTGGTTAAAAATTTAGATGCCCCTTGGGCCAAAAAGGTTCATAGAAATTAAATCAGCCTTCCCTTGGTAAGTTTGATCAAATATGTTATACCTAACAATAAGAGTCACAACAGAGAAAAGATCGAGCTTATTTGGTCTTTCGACTATGATATAATTCTCTGTGTTCTCGGTGTTTGAAAAAAAATCGCTCAATATAACTTAAAGTAATTTATGAGAAATAAATTAATATCATTTATAATATTAATAACTTTCTTAATTGTTTCTTCTGCCTGCTCTCACTCGCCAAAGAAGGCCATTACCCCGGCTCCCAGGGAAGAAATTTCTTCCTCCAAAGAGATCTCGCGCTCCCTAAGCCCTCTCCATGATGCCGAACCCTGGTGGAAAAAAGATGAAAACCAATATTTCTTGACCTTTTTGATCATCATGGGGATAGGCATCTTTACCTCCGCCAGCATGTGGATCGTTTACAACTCCGGCGGCCTTTACATAAATGTTAGGAAATAAATCATCCCATTGGCCGCTTACCTACATCGGCCCAAAAAGGCTCTTCAATCGCATTAAAAGACTTAAATCACCTTCTGCCGAATATCTCTTTTCCATAAAGGCCTTGGCGCCGTCGAGTTCCCCCCTTGATATCGCCAGACAAACTTCCGACGGCGTGTGAATCGTCAGGGTAGGAAGGTCCAATTGACCTTCCCTGAAGGCGCAGTAACCGTCGGCAATCTCATAATACCATTGCCCGGCCTGTCTACCGGAGACATCGAATTGGATCGTGGCCTTAAGATCCCCGGCCATTTCCGGTTTCAAGGTCACGGCCATCCCGCCCAGAAGTATCCGCATATCCTCTCTTAAGACTTCTTCAAGCGTTCGCTTTTCTTCGCCCCGCCGAGTACGCTCCGCATGCTCCAGGTGAATGGTCATGAATAAATTAGCCATTTCCCGGAACCCGACGCGATTTTTCGTCCATTCTTTACAAACCAGTTCCTCGGCCTCTTTAGAAATTTTCCTTTTTTCCACAATTTCTTGCCCGGCGCGAAAAAACCCCTGTAAAACCTCCTCCCCTTTTTTCCCCAATTTTTCTATGAAGGCCATGGATTCAGCTCCCGGGCGCAGGAGAACACCGGCCAGATCCCTTCTACCCGCCCGGCAAAGAAGACGAAAGTTTTCTACTAAGGCCGTAAAATTATCTACTTCTGGAAACCCGCATACGGAGATGAGGACCATCTTTTTGGCCCGCTGCTCGGGGAACCGAGCCGGATGGGTTGTTACTCCCTCTGTCTCGATAAAAAAAGGCTCCACTAAAGGCATTGTTCTCTCCAGGCAAAGCTTCGTATAGGCGGTCATTCCAAAGTGATAAAGCGGCGTAGCCCATACCCACACATCGGAAGATTTCATCTTTTCCAGAATCTCCGGCATGTCGTCTTTATGAATGCATACGCCTGGGGTATTGAACCAACAATGGTAACAACCGGTGCAGGGTTTAATTTTTTTTTGGGCTAAAAAAATAATCTCAAACTCGGCTCCTTTGCTGGCCACTCCTTCCAGAAATTTATCCAGGACCATTTGGGTATATTTCTTGGGTCTCGGGCTTCCTTGCAACGCTAATATCTTCATGACATCTTCCTCTCCTGTATCTCCCGTGCTCCCCTGCGGGCTCCAAAGAGTTGAGGCATGCGTGCCAATAATTTCATGTCGCCTTTTACTTTATAAAGCCCTTCAATCAAGGCTCGTGGTCGATCGATCTCTCCTTTGGCTATTTTTACCCACACCTCATCTGGAGTTTCTATCGTCAGATCGGGGGCAGCGACTTCTCCGGGTCGAACCTCACATCGCCCCCTGGCGATCGAGATTACCCACTTCCCTCCCCCTTCTCCGGAAACAGCGAACTGGATCCCGGCTTGCAGGTCTCCCGCAGCAGCAGGATCGAATGCGTTGGGCATTCCCTCAATCAGTTTTGCGGCTGAATTAGGAACGGCCGCTGCAGCCTCCGGGCTTACCCGATATTTTCGTTGCAAGTAAAAATCTGGGTATTTTTTAGAAAAGACCACCCCAATTCCGATGCAAAGGGCAAAAGGAATGACAATGGCGTACAAAGGTTTTCCGTGTCCCAGATGGCTGGACAGGAAGGCTGCAAAGAAAACCAAACTCCACACATAGGTGATACGAAAATTAAGGAGGCGGAAATCAGGCGTCCCCCAGACAGACTCCGGGTACCATTGTTTGGCAACAGCATAAGTAAAGGGGTCATAACCGAGAAGTTGCGGCAGTAAGGTCATGAGGAAGAGAGTAAAGTAAAGAAGCGCTACGGAATGATCCACAAAAACATGGGCCAGGTCCGATGGCCAAGCGTAAACCCAGAGGGTCCCGATAAAAAGAAAGCCTAAAAAGGCTTTTTCCAGGTAGGTGTTGTACTTGAGAATCTTACGGGCGCTGACATACTGCACCACCGCCAGGATGAAGCCTATTACCACAGCCAATTTGGCCTGGCCCCAGGTTGCTTCCCCTATCCGGGCAATGATTTTGAAAGCGGCGACGGGTAAAAAAGAGGTTACGAAAAGAATCTTTTCCGCCTTTTTTCCCATGCGGCTCTCCCGGTGATTATAAAATTGGAATCCCTTTCAAAATAAGACCATCAAAATATATCAAATATGTCTTGGGGAAACTATTAAAAAATTAAAAAAGCAAATATAAATAACATTGGCAAAAGAGGCTTTTATCTTTTTTCTCTTATGATTTCAGAAGGAATATCAGGACCCGGCGGGGAGGTGCTGCGCGCTAGCCAAACGGTGGGAGCAAACCTTCCTGCACCCCTTCCCTTTGCCTCCGCAAAAAGAGAGCACAAAAAACATATATCTTTGCTACAACGGTGGAAGTAAAGCTCCGGGTTATGGAAGAACCACCGCCTTTTGGCCCAGCGCAGCATCTCCCCGCCGGTGCCCTCTCTTTCATCACTCTCGCGTCCGGGCTCCGTTAATCAAAGTAAATTCATCAACCTATGGAAAAGTGAAGGGGGGCAAGTTTGGTTTACCCGTTGACTTTGAAGAAGGAGCCAACCTATAATCATAAAAACTCCGCTTCTCATTCAGCTATGACTAAAATTAAAACCGTTTTTAGTTGCCAGAATTGCGGTTATCAAGCCCCGAAATGGTTGGGCAAGTGCCCGGATTGCGGCTCCTGGAATTCTTTCGTCGAAGAACAATTATCGGCCTTGCCGGAACGTTCAGCCCAGACCATCTCGATCTCCGGGCAGGCTTTTCCTCCGCAATCCATCACAGTTATCGAGACTTGCGAAGAAGGAAGGTTAAAAACCGATGTCAGCGAATTCGATCGCGTTCTGGGAGGGGGTTTAGTCATTGGTTCCGTTGTCCTCATTGGCGGCGACCCGGGAATCGGCAAATCCACCCTTCTTTTGCAGGCATTGGATAAACTGGCCAGGAAAGGGGTCAGCGTCCTTTATGTCTCCGGTGAAGAATCCCTTCGTCAAACCAAGATACGGGCGGACCGTATCGGAGTTTCCTCCTCGAATCTTTATGTCCTGGCTGAAAACTCACTGGAGAAGATTATCGAGAACCTCAAAAAGCTAAAACCAAAAGTTGCGGTCATTGATTCCATCCAGACCGTTTTTACGGCTCAACTCCAATCTGCTCCCGGATCAATCAGCCAGGTGCGGGAATCTGCCGGAAAGCTCATGCTCCTGTCCAAATCCACCAATCTATCCACTTTTCTCATTGGGCACGTAACCAAGGAAGGAGCCATCGCCGGGCCGCGAGTACTGGAGCATATTGTGGACACGGTGCTTTACTTCGAGGGAGACAGAGGGCATCCCTACCGCATCCTGCGGGCGGTAAAGAACCGTTTCGGGTCCACTAATGAAATCGGAGTTTTTGAGATGAAAGACGGCGGGCTGGAAGAAGTGGCCAACCCTTCGGAACTCTTTCTGGCTGAACGACCCATAGACGTTCCCGGATCGGTGGTCATTTCCAGCCTCGAAGGCTCCCGGCCCATCCTCGTCGAACTCCAGGCCCTGGTCAGCCCCACCTCCTATGGCATGCCCCGGCGTACAGCCATTGGTGTAGATCCCAACCGGGTTTCATTGCTGGTAGCCGTTCTGGAGAAAAAAGTGGGAATGAACTTGGCCCAGCAGGATATTTTCGTTAATGTGGCGGGGGGGGTTCGCGTAGAGGAACCGGCTGTCGACCTGGGCGTGGTCTCGGCCGTGGCATCTTCTTTTCTCGATAAACCCATCCCATCAAAAACCATGGTCATCGGAGAAGTTGGATTGGCTGGCGAGGTGCGCGGTATCCACCAGGCAGAAATGCGTATGAAAGAAGCATCCAAGCTGGGTTTTAAGCGTTGTCTATTGCCGCAGAGTAATCGTTCCCGAATAACCCTCGAATTAGCTGGATTGGAAATCGTCGGTATTGGCTCGGTGGAAGAAGTCTTAGAAATCCTTTTTTGAGGATGGTTTGATGAAAAAATACTTATTAGGAATTTTTTTGGTCTGTCTCTTCCCTCTCTCCCTATGGGGGCAACCTCCGACTCCCAGTGCGGACCGGATCATCACCATCATTTTTTCCTCTAACGTCCATGGTGAATTGGAGCCCTGCGGCTGAAGGGATAATTTGCTTGGCGGTCTGGCCAGGCGGGCGACTTGCATCGAACAGTTACGGCGGGAGAAGCCCAATATGATCCTGGTGGATACGGGCGACCTTCTTTATTATCGCCCCTCCACTGGGTATCCCAACGAAAAAAAAATAGGAGACCTCAAGGCTGCACTTTACATGAAAACTTATAACTTGATGAGCTATGATGCCTTTACTCCCGGAGAACTTGATTTTTCCTTCGGAGTGGGCGAAATCATACGGATGAGTAAACGGGCGAATTTCCCTTTTCTGGCCGCCAATCTCATGTTTACCCAATCCCATAAACCTGTTTTCAAACCTTACTTAATAAAAGAACTCCAGGGAGTTAAAATCGGTTTCTTAGGTTTAATTTCCAAGGAGGTTTCTTTAGGAGGTCCTCCCGAAGAAAGCAAAAAGTACTACCTTGCCGATCCCATCGAGGTTGCCAAGAAATTCGTCGCCGAGTTAAAGAAGAAAAAATGTAAGATCATCGCTGTCCTGGGCCATATGGAACTGCCTGAGCAGGAAATGCTCGCCAAAAATGTCCCGGGCATCCAATTTATTCTAAGCGGCCATGTTCCCCATCATCAACCGCATCCCATTGATGCCAATGGTTCAGAAATCATCATGGCCGGTTCTCGAGGGGAGCACCTGGGCCAAGTGGATTTTTTCGTCGAGCAAAAAAGGATTTATTCTCACTTTCAACTGGTCACTCTCTCGGCGAAATTTGCCGATCATCCTCAGGTGCAGGAATGGCTAATCCAGTATAAAGCCGATCTGCAGAAATTTATTTCAACCCGGCCCCAGGCCAGCCCCCGGAGAAGCCCTCCGGGTGTCCGTCGTGAGGTGGTGATCCCCGTTACTCCTTTATATATGGGAGAAAAACACTGTATCTCCTGCCATCCGCAGCAACATCAAAGCTGGGCGGGAACTGCCCACGCCAGGGCGTATCAAACCTTATCCCGGCAAAACAAATCTTCCGACCCCACCTGCCTGGCCTGCCACACCACCGGCTTTGGAGTTGTCAGGAATCCTAATGCTTTCTTGGAAAATGTCCAGTGCGAAGCTTGCCATGGCCCGGCCGAAGGACATCCTGAACTGCGCCGCAGCCTCTCCCCTGTGGCTGAAGACCAATGCCGTAAATGTCATAATCCGGCCAATAGCCCCAATTTCGATTATCGCATTTATCTCCAAAAAATCCGCCATCCGCAATGAAATAAAAGATTGGAGCGCAGATTTTCGCCGATATCAATGATTTTAAACGCTATGCGCCCAACGCTAGGCGCTTAGCAAATTTGATGGCTTCTTAAAAAGTCTATTTTGTCCCATTTGCGTCATTTCCGCGAAAGCGGGAATCCAGGGTTTCCTGTGAAAACAGGAATCCAATAAATTGGTATAGGTCCCTGCTTGCGCAGGGACGACGTCTGGACTCCTGCTTTCTTAGGAGTGACGGATTTTCCGACTTTTTATGAGATCATCCTATTTGACATACCACTAAAAGTTTAGTATATATTTGTAAATATTAAGATTTAGCGGAGGATCCTTTCCATGATTAGCTTAGGTCCAAGAAGCGTTGTTCCATTGGGAGTTACCTTATTAATTTTTGCTGCCCTCTTTCTGACTGTCGGGTGTACAGGAGGTCTGAAGGCTGAAAACGAGCAATTAAAGAAAGAGGTGGCGGACCTCTCCGCAGAAGTCGATAAATTGAAATCCGAAATAAATAAGCGGACCACCGAAAACTCATCTTTGCGCAGCCAGATCGCCGAGCTTAATCTGCAAATTTCTTCACTCCACACCCAGAACCAAACCTTGCAGAACGAAATTGACGCCTTGAAAGCGCAACTGAAAGGAAAAAAGAAGAAATCGTAAACGAAGCGATTTTCTGACTTCCAGGTGAAAATTACCGGCATCATCCTCGCCGGGGGGAAAAACCTCCGCATGGGGAAAAACAAAGCCTTTCTTGAAATTAAAGGCCAACGCATCATCGACCACACGAAGAAGCTCTTCGTCGATCTTTTCGATGAAGTTTTCCTGGTGACCAATTCTCCTCTGGATTATCTGGACCTGAACCTGCGGATGATTTCCGATCTTTTTACGGAGGGAGGAGCGTTGGGGGGCATCTATACCGGCCTCTTTCATGCTTCCCACTCCCATGCTTTCGTGGCGGCATGCGATATGCCGTTTCTCAACAAAGCCTTGATCAGCCATTTAAGCGCCCTCTCGCCCGGTTACGACATCGTCATTCCGAAAACGGAGGATGGCTGGCAGCCTCTGCATGCAGTTTATTCCCTAAAATGCTTGCCCTTCATGGAAGAGTTACTACAAGAAAAGAACTTAAAAATAATTGACTTCTTCCCCAAAGTAAAAAAGAGAGAGGTGACTACCGAAGAAATCCTCCCCTTTGACCCCCAGCTGGTCTCCTTTTTAAACGTAAATACTCCGGAAGATCTGATTCGGGCCGAAGATCTTCTGAATCATTAAATTTAATAGGACGCAGATTTACGCAGATAACCGCAGAAACAAAAAAGACGCTATGCGCATAGCGCTAAGCGGCTTTCTGTATACATCCGTGTCCAAAAAGGAATTTCCTATCCATTAAATTTATCCCCGGAGCTTCATAAGGCTTTCTTGAAGACGAGAGAACATTTCCTTGGTCGATCTCTAAAGCAGACCACAGAAAAGACGTTCTGATGATGAAAGGAGGCTACCATGCTCTATGACGCCCTGCTGACCGAAGAAGAGAAAGCACTGCGGGATGAAGTTCGGAAATTTGTCCGGGATGAAGTGCCGGCAGATCTTTTACGGGCCATGGATCGGGACGAGATCAAGTTCCCCTATGATTTTATCGCCAAGCTGGCCCAACATGGCCTGCGGGGAATACGGTTCCCCAAGAAATGGGGTGGCCGGGAGTTACCCTGGACCGCGGAGGTCGTGGCCGAAGAGGAAGTGGGTGTTCTGGGGGTGGCCTTGGGATGCGCCTTTGTGATGACCTCCATTGTAGGGGAGGCTCTTAATGTTTTTGGAACTGATGAACAAAAAGAACGATATTTAAGACCCATCATCACCGGCACAAAGATACCGGAAGAAGCCCTTACCGAACCGAGGGGTGGGTCTGATTTTTTCGGGGCCACGACCCGCGCCGTTGCTGATGGCGATTCCTTTATATTGAATGGCCAGAAACGTTTTGTGGTCGGAGCCGAGGCGGCGGATTTTTTCACGGTTTATTGCAGCACGGACCCCCAAGCACCTCCTCATCAGCGGATCTCCATGTTCATCGTGGAGAAAGGCCCTGGAATAAAAATCTGAACCCGTTATTCCGGTTAGAAATTCCACACTCCGCACTCCGAATTCCGCATTGCATATATGGCTTACCGGATTACTGAGCGTTGTACCAACGGTGGAGAATGTTTGCAAGTCTGTCCCCTCGAGGCTATTTCTGCCGGAAAAGAAAGGCCCAGGATCGATCCTGACCTTTGCACCGACTGCGGTACGTGTTCGGACATCTGCCCTGCACGGGCGATTGCAGGCGAATGATAAAAGAAGTGTCATTGGCAAATAAATAGCGTCCTAAATTTTTACATCAATCTTTTATGGTCTGTCATTCCGGGCTTGGCCCGGAATCCAATGTTGGCTGCAAAAAGGCCTCTGGATTCCCTCTCCCCGCTTTCGCGAGGACAAGTTTCGCGCAATGACGACTTATGTGGATTTATATCGATTTGCAAAGTTTGATGGCTTCGTAAAAAGTCCATCTGCGGCGTTGCGCTTCACCTTTGTCGTTGCGGCGTACCTTTTAAGTACGCCTCACTCCTCAGGTTTTGCGCGCCTTGCATCTGGAGCTTTTTACTTTGCCATCCATCTTGATGACTTTTTGCGAGATCATCAAGTTTGGAGGACTTAAAATGTACGAAGATCTGAAAGGAAAGACGGC
>Ga0180009_10002242_pt1 | contig 22858 bp, 30 predicted proteins | sample OS_PC_MetaG_FD_123537 | JGI IMG/M metagenome (GOLD analysis project Ga0180009, IMG submission 123537) | Groundwater microbial communities from the Aspo Hard Rock Laboratory (HRL) deep subsurface site, Sweden - OS_PC_MetaG | ecosystem: Environmental > Aquatic > Deep subsurface > Groundwater...
CACGATTTGAGCGTAAATTCATGGGGTCTACCAGGCGTGAAGTCGGCTGCGCCCTAGAACAAATGTTCTTGACAGGGGATAGGTGAGGTGTGGTATAATATACAAGCAGGCTCAAACCCCCAAAACCACGCCTGTTATTGGGAATCATTTACAACTAGCAATGTCCCCTGCGTGTGCGTGCACGATAAAATTGGAATGTGCCCTGTCCCCACAGCATAGCTTGGACAGGCAGTTGTGGGGCAGATTTGGGGTAGGCAAGGGGCAGACCTGGAGTCGGGTAGGCAGCAATGCAGTTGGATAGGATTGAGCAGGCGCGCACCCACACGTGCCCCAGTGCGTCCCGTAGGTGGGGAGATATATTAGTCTATTTTTGATTTTTATAAAAACCACTAATTTAGCTACAACACTACACCTACACACAGAAAAGGAGGTAAAAAATTCCCAGTTGCAGGCTCAACCAGCCCCTCAAATCAAAATCCTAACAGCACTCCAACCACAGCCCCCAACAGCACCTCTTCTTGCCCACTCTTGCCCACCACAGCCGCTCTCAACCCCCTTAAAATCAACCCCAAGGAGGACAAAATGAACATTACCCCAACTGCCCATAACAACCGCATCAAGTATGCATGGTATCGCTGGAGAGGCTTGCCCAGTTCCGCCGCAAAACGGCTTTCCCAGCACATTCCGATGCCCCCAGAGTTTTATGTTGACTTAGACCGCTGGTTTTACTATCAACAAGGTCAGCTCAAACTCGACCCAACTAATGGTCAGGACAACAGCAAAGCCCAAAAATTGGAGAATTTTGCGAAAACCAACCTGAAAGACCATTGACAAACATCAAATGCTATGGTATACTTAAGTAGAGGGTCTAGTACATATGTTCTAGGAGGACAAGATGGAGCGTACCAACGTGGCTGGGCTGGTATATTGCTGGAAGTGCAGCTCTGAGCATCAGGTGTGGCTCCAACCAAATGGAAAAGCCTACTTCCTTTGCACATCACGACACCGTTGGATGGAACTCAACAAGGCAACCCAGTTAAAATTAGCATTTGTATACGATTAAAGATGATTTACACTTACCGATGCCCAAATTGTGGCGATGAGACCGAAAAACCCCACGCAATGAGTGAAAATCCTCGTATTCTCTGCCCAAAATGTGGTGTAGAGATGAGGAGACGCATATATCCGTCATATATAAAGTGGGGTACAGGTTTCACCAAGCAAATGGATTGGGGGTGGAAGAAGGATACGGTTGTATCCTACCCAGATGGACACTGTGCGCACAGAGACCACAACGAAATGTACACAGATGGAGGATTATAGGCGATAGTAAATCTGATTAACCGACTCATTACCCACAATCGAGACACAGTAGGAGATTTTGGCATCCGAGTGCTTTTGCACGTTCCTGTGGGAATTGTCATGAGCATCCCTGTGTTCGGGTGGGGACTTGTACTACTTTTTATGCGTTACGAAGAATCTGAAGATAAGTGGGTTAAAGACCAAGCGTGGAAAGATTATTATGGGGCGATTGTTGGCTTCATCTTAGGGTTAATAGCACAGTCTATAATTTTTTGGTGTTTGTATGGGTGGCAAAGTTAAAAACCCAAAAGAATATTATAAAAAACGGAGAGAAACCCATAAGGAGCAAATAGGGCAAGCCCAAAAGAAGTATGTTTCAAAGCCCGAAACTAAAGAAAAGTTACGTGAGTGGTATCATAAACAGATGGAAACAAACCCAAAGTTTGTAGAGCGTCAAAGGGAACGCATCAAGAAATATTATTACAACCACCAAGACAACATGAGGGATAGGAACAAACGTAGGAGCGAGAACAGAAAGATTGAAGTTCTCGCCTATTATGGGGGTGGAAAAGTAGCTTGTGTTTCCTGTGGGTTTAGTGATATAAGAGCATTGTCAATAGACCATGTAAATGGAAATGGGTGTGAGCATCGTAAGGAAGTCGGTAATGGAATCCACCTTTACAATTGGCTTGTAAAGAACAACTACCCCGAAGGATACCAAACATTCTGTATGAATTGCCAATTTATCAAACGAGTAGTAGAAAAGGAATGTACAGGCCCTGAACACTAACATTACCATACTACAAATGATACTATAAGGAGAAACCATAATGCCAGGGAACCCAAAAGGAGTAGGTAGACCCAAAGGTGCAAAAGACCTTAGACCTCGTATTACGGCGAAGCGCAAATTGGTCAAGTCTACTCCAGACCAGATTTTAGGTTATAAGTTACGAATCCTCGAAATGTTAGAGAAAGGGGAAGCGTATACTTTAACTGCGTGTGCCGAAAAGTTGGGTGTTCCTGCTTTACGAGTATACCATTGGTCATGTGATGACAAAGAATTCCAAGAGATGGTTCATCTCGCTCAAGAAGTCCAAGCCGATAAGTTAGAACAGGAGTTCATTGATTTGCCTGAACGGTTCTTTATACCAAAGATGATGCTTCTTAAAGCATGGAGACCAATGTACCGTGATAACTACAAAGTGGACATTACCAACACTAAACTTGAGCAGATGCTAGAAGAGCTTAAACAAATAGGCCAAAAGCAGGAGGGCAAATAATGGTAGAACAATATGGATTAAATGCAATAGGAGAAGTAAAAGCCTCCCCAACAACTTACTCGTTGTTAGCTCGCTTAAAAGACTTGCTAACAGGAATAGTGCTTGCCGCAGGAACCGCAGTTATTGGCAAAGTTGGGCATGATACAACGGGTATTGGCGATGGAGTTACGGTCGTAGCTACTGCTGGAACAGATGTGGCTTTGGCAACCACAACCACAGCCAAGTTCGTAATCATCCAAGCTCAAACCGACAATACCAGCACAATCGCTGTTGGAGCCACTGGAGTCGATGCTACGGTAGCTACTGGAACGGGCGTAGTTCTCTACCCAGGGGACATCATAATCTTGGCTGTAGATGACTTAGCAGACGTCTATATAGATTCCCTAGTCAGTGGTGAGGGCGTTCGTTACACGTACTTTACTTAATTGAGGAGTTAGCATGACCACTAATTTGCGCCTGCCTAATATGCCCATTCCTTTAGAGAAGAAGTGGACTATGTACCCACCTCCAGCCAACTCCGTACTTCATTTAACTGGTTATCCTCCACTGGGTGCCACCATTCGTGATAGAAGCGGTAGCAGTAATCACGGCACAATCGATGGTGCTACCTGGACAAGATTATCTGGTGAGCTGTGGTACTTGAACTTTGACAAGATAGACGATGTAGTTACAATTACCAGCACTGCCAGTATTACCGACATCTTTGATGGTGGGGGCACGGCATTTGCCTGGGTTTATGCAAAGAGTGATGGGGAGAGTGATGCAGCAAGGATTATTAAGAAAGGCGCATCTAATGTGTCTGGGTGGCATTTTGGGGTATCAGCAGAGGCAGCAGGGAAGGTCAAAGTCAGATTTAATTGTAACTTTGATGGTCTAACAAATGGTTGGTGGTCTACAACCGCCACAGTGATTAGTATAAACTCTTGGTCTCTGGTTACGGTAACCTACGACTCAGATTCGGTGGCTAATGACCCCATTATATATGTTAATGGTGTTTCAGTAGCATTAACTGAAGATACTACTCCAGTAGGAACTAGGGTAAGTGACACAACTGTAGATGCGCTTATAGGAAATAGAGAGGCTGGAGACTGCACTTTTGATGGTGGCATTGCTTTACCTGGAATGAACACTGAGATTTTAAGTGCTACTCAAGTAGTTAATTTCCGACAGCAAACAAGACATTTATTTAATGTTTGAGGTGAGATATGGCATTTCGTAAGATAAAAATAATGTTGGGAATCCCAGAGGATGTTTATGATGCAATCCCGTTAGCTAAGAAGATAGCTTTTAGGGATGGTGTTCGTAAACTTAAATCCTACGCCATGATAATGAATAAAGGCTTGGCAAATGAAGAAGCAACGATGACGGCAACTATCCATAAATGATACCACGATGAGATTCCAACTAAGCCTTGTGAAGACGCACAGGATATTTAATGAAGAATAAATATGAGTCTCAAACACAAACACGCTTAATTTGACTTGAAATGGCTACTAACGAACAAATAGACGCAATACTCAAAGCAATAGGAGTATACCCTACTTCTGCTCAACACCCAATTCTTTACTCCAAACAACGACAAGTTCTTGTAGCTGGTGGCGAAAGAAGTGGGAAATCGGCGGTTGGTGCAGACTATTTGACAACTCGTATGCATGAAGGTAGGTTGTTCTGGTTAGTGGCTGCTAACTACAATTTAACCCGACCAGAATTTGAATATGTTTGCCGAAACCTGGAACGTTTGGGTTATAGTTTTACTCATACAAAACAAGTCGACCCTGGGCAAATTGAAGTATTAGACAGCAAGGGCAGACTTGTATTCAACATAGTTACAAAAAGCAGCAATGACCCTCGGACATTAGCAGCAGAAGCTCCTGATGGTATATTGGTGTGTGAAGCAAGCCAACTAGACTATGAAAGTTACTTGCGGTTGCGTGGTCGTATTGCAGAAAAGCGTGGTTGGCTCTTTATGGGGGGCACATTTGAAAGTTCACTTGGATGGTATCCTGAACTATGGGAACGAGGACAAGCCCCGCCAGCAAGTGAAGATGACCTTGTAAGCTATTCCATGCCCAGTTGGTCAAACACATTTGTTTACCCTGGTGGTAGAGAAGACCCAGAAATCAAAGCTATGGAAACCGAGTTCTCTACCGACTGGTTTAACGAACGACTTGGGGGTACACCTTGCCCACCCAAAGGAAGAGTGTTTGACGAGTTTAGTACTTCCTTACATGTTGGCGCAGGGGAAGCATACGATTTTCACCCAACTGAGCTTGTGCATATCATGATTGACCCTGGTTTCGCATCAGCCTATACAGTTTTAGCTGCTCATCAACAAGGCGACAAACTTGTAGTATTTGACGAAATATTTGAACGGGGGTTAGTAACTTCCGAAATTATAAAGATTACCAAACAACGGCCTTGGTGGAATCGTGTAGTTAGTGGGGCAATCGACATTGCAGCCAAGCAACATCAAGCTATGCCTGCGCCTATTGAAGTTTGGTTAAAAGAAGCAGGCATCTATTTGCGTAGCCAAAGACTATCCATACGAGACGGAATTGAGCAAATTAAACGGTTCCTCATTATAAACCCAAAAACGGGGCAGTCCTTGTTACGAATCAACAGTCGTTGCAAAGGGCTGATTAGTGAATTTGGGGGTTGCCCATCACCAATTACTAACCAGACAGGAGTGTATCGTTGGAAAACCGACAAAGATGGGAACGTTTTAGGTGATACTCCAGATGACCGCAACAACCATGCCATAAAAGCATTAAGTTATGGTTTGGTGGATTTGTTCGGTTTCTCTCCTGTAACTACCCAGAGGGCCAAAATTAAGTTCTTTTAGGGGGAACATTGGAAAGTATAACATTAACTGAGTTTAAGAACTTAGGCAGTCAAAGAATCATAGAAAAGCTACCATTTATCGTAACAGCAGATTACAAACAAATTGCAGTTGTATTCGGTGATATGGATGACGTATTGGTCATCAAGGGGATGCACCCTGCTGCCAAGCGAAAACTAACAGCCGCATACAAACTTATGCGTACTGCCCAAGGGGAAACAAAGTACGATTAGGTTTACTCTTACTGTCAATGGTAAAAAGTAATGGAGGTGCCAACAAAAATTGAAACAACCAACAGGACTTGATATAAGGAAACAACGTAGAGCACAAATTGATGAGTATTCTGAAGAACCACTACAAGATTTCGAGTATCTGACACACCATGTGACAAGAAATGAAAGCGGCAGAGAAAGTTTGTGGCATTGCTTCTTATATGACCACATAGCAAATTTGTATGAGCAGAGACACCTAGTGGTTAAAAATGGAAAGGCAACAATAGATGGAAGCCCAGGGCAAGATGGAACATACCATGTAATCATTGGTTTGGAGCCAACACAAGACATAATGTGGTCTGATGAAGATGCAAAGAAAGCAGGAATAGCAGCAAAAGCAATGAAGGCAGGAATGAAGGCAACACAAAAATCAAAGGAGTGGTAACTTGATAGTAAATCCAAAAAATTGGGGTTACATATGTGAAGTGCCAACAATAAAAGAAATAGAAGAAACTATGAGAGAAGCAGTAGCAAATACAAATTGTCCGAATCTTTGCTTATCTGGTGGTGTTGACTCTAGCCTAACCCTCCACTTCATGTCCTCTATCTTTCCAAAAGTGAATTGCTTTACAATAGCCCAATCTGAAAACCATCCCGATTATTATTATTCTAAACTAATAGCAAGTAAGTATAAAACCAACCATTTCTTGCTTGTTCCTAATAAACATGACATAAAAGCAGAAATGAAGAAGGAAGATGCCCCTGGGGATGTTGCTGTCCGTCTCTTATTTAAGTTCATTGGCAACTACACTAATTCTGTAATTACAACTGACTGTATAGACGAGCTTGCCTGTGGTTATTACAGACATGAAGAATTTCCTACGGACGAAACATTTAGGGAACTATTGTCCGAACTTGAAAAATCCCACTTAGAACCACTACATAAAAACTCTGGAGATGTTGCTGTTCATGTCCCCTACGCAACACAAAAAATAATTCACTTGTTCTTACGAATACCATTAAAGGACAAAATAAGAAAGAGGCACATTATGAGCATAGCATCTAAATATATTCCTGAAGAAATTGTAAATAGAAGGAAATATGGATTTTGTGCTGCCTTAGACAATATAGAGGTGCAATATGGCATTTAGTGAAGCCCAAGATATTATCAATGCTGTCAGTGCCTTTCAGAACGATACTATGTTCAAAGACCGTCAAACAAGATGGGAAACCGACTTCAACTTGTGGCGTTTGAAAGCATACGATGCTGGCAAAGGGTATTATAGTTACACCACCAACATGCCCCGTGTATTTGCTGATAAAGTTATTTCAATGCTAACCAATTCCAAGTTGCTCATTCAAATCCCAGAGGAGTTGTTAACAGATGCCGAACAACACACCGCCAGTAACGTAGAGCGTTTTTGGTATGGTTGTTTTAACATGAACGATGAGATGTTGCTACTCATGCCACAACGCTCCAAATTATTGGGGCAAATGGCATGGCATGCATGCTTACGTGGGGGATTCGGGTTGTTAGTATATGCCCACAAAACCGAAGACGGCAACACTTTTCCTATGATTCGTGTGTGGGACTTGTACAACATGGCCTATGGTTTTGATAGCAAGGGTATCACATGGGCTGCTAATAAGTACAAAATTCCAAGGGAGCAAGCTGATAAGGAATATGGTGTTACCGCTACTTCTCTATCTACAAGTTCAATAGGAAATTTGGTTGATTGTATTGATTACTGGGATAGAGAAAAGTATGGACTCATTGTAGGAGGTAAACTTGTCAATGAGTTTACTCCTCATAAATTAGATTACTGCCCAGTAGCAGTACTTGGTGCTGGTTCCCTACCACCTGTTTGGCAAGAGAACTATTTGTACACTGGTACACATATTGGCGAGTCAATATTTGGAGCTGCTCGTGGTATTTTTCCAGCAATGAGCAAAACGTTTAGTGACCTTGTAACTATTATCCGTAGAGGTGTCAAAGTCCCGATGGGGTTATGGACAGCTACAGGAACTACAGGGAAGATTACCGAAGATGTATTCCAAGTAGATAAAGCGGCTATTATTGAGTTTCGTGAAGGCGAAGATTTTAAGCCATTACTACCACAAAGTATGCCTGCGGATACAGGGAACGCCATCAATATTATGATGGGGGAAGCCCAACGTGGGACATTCCCACATACCGTTTATGGTGAATTGGGGTTTAGGCTATCTGGTTTTGCTATTAACCAATTACAAACCTCTATTGCCACCATAGTTGTGCCCTTCTCTGAATGTATTGAACGGGCCTACAATATTGCTTGTTTATGGTTACTTAAACAATACACCACTAAATCTTTACCTGCCATTAAAGTTAGGGGTCGCACCGCTAAAGATATGGCGTTTGGCTATCCAAAGGCAGTACAAATCAAACCAACTGAACTTGAAGGTGATTGGCACCCAGAAGTTAAGTTAGTACAAGTGTTCCCAAAAGATGATGCTCAGCGTTACCAATTAGCAGGAATGGCAAGAGATGGAGATATACCACTGTTATCTGACCGCACCATTCGTGGCGACTTCTTGGGAGTTCAAGACCCAGACCTTGAGGAAGACCAAATTGACCGTGAGTGGGCAGACCGACAACCTATTAACAGACTTATGGACGCATACTTTCGTGCAATCGAAGTTGGGGATATGCTTAAAGCTAATAACTTTTTGATTGCTGTGAAGCAACTAATGCAACCTCAAGGGCAACCACGACAACCCAAACGTCCACGAACTCCATACCAACAACAAGCTCTTGAGTCTGGAGAAATGCCCGTAGAAGAAACTGGTGTGCCCCCACAAGTTATGCCCTCCGAAGCAATGAGAGGATTTCCACCTGGAGCTATGAGTGCACGACCACCCAGTGGAGGTGAATTGTAGTGACAAGCCCACAACAGCAAATGTCTACTTTAGAAACCAGTAAACAAGAGTTGTTTGAACAATGGCTTAATGAGGAGTATGGCTGGGCAGACGCTCAAAAAATTCTCAATCTATCCTATAAGGGTAGTTGGAATTTGCCTTTTACCGAAAAGAAAACTCCTAGTGATAACCCATATTTTGCCTTTTGGGAACAATATGTGTGGCCTAGGCAACTGCAAGATACACGACAATTTTTACAAAGAGCTAGGGCTATAGCTCCTGAGTACATACCATCTTTGAAGAGCCAAAAAGGGTTTTATGGTGAAAATGTCATTGAAACTTTGTTGCCCAATGTTACTGAAGATGGAGTTTGGCTTACCACTCCAGGAAAAAGCTACTTAGAACGCTTTGAACAAGACATGTTATATCCAATGCTCTACGAAGGTTGGATAACTCCAAAGCAACTTAATGAGTCTTTAACTAGCATACAAGAGGCAATACTAAATAGTAACATTGACCCAACCACATTGCCCTTTTTCCAGCAACTGCAACTACAAGATTTTGGCAAACAGGGTGGTTGGAAAGATTATTATTTTGACTCAATGAAAACTGCACGTAGTCAGGTAACTAACCAAGCAGTAGTATCACAAGCACTAGAAGGCTATCAGAAGTCACTACAAACAATGTACCAAGGACAAACATCTGATGAAGCCTACGACCCAGCAACATCTGGTCTTTTCACAGGAACTGAGGGTACAACTGCTGAAGTTAGAGCAAAAGCTGCGGCTGATGCTGCTTATCATAGTTCCATATTAGGTGGGCAAAGCCATGAACAGGCAACAGCATCTCATGATACTGCTTGGTATCGAGAATGGGACGCTATAAATGCTGAGAAGCAGGCCGAAAAGTCTCGTGTCGCAACAATAGCAACACACCAGGAAAATGTCAAAAACTTTGTGAAGGTGGGCGACAGACTTATACCCAGGGAACAATATGAGCAAGGCTTAGACCAGTTGTGGGAAACAGAAAGGGCAAGGGCAAGAGAAAGAACAAGGATGATGGAAGAGGCTGGTCGGCCCACACTACAAGAAATTATAATAAGTCAATTTAAGAGTCTCATGGGACAATCTCGTCTTGCAACTGGGGGGGCAACTGGTGAAGACATTTTAAAAGGAACTAATGTTCGTTCCCCCGCAATGGCTCAATACTATGCTGGTGGAGAGGGGAGAAGAACACTTACAGAAGCTGCTTCTAAATATAATTTAACTGCTAGGGACTATAATGAGGCTTTAACTAATTGGAATTGGAATATGGCTCAGAGGTTAGGACAAATTGAATATGAGGGAGGGCCGCCTGAGTATGCTGATATAGGCCCAGACTACCAGTTTAATATAGAATACACACAGCGGCCAGAAGCGTCCCCAGAGGAGTTCCCAGACCTCGAAACATGGAAAGGACAATATAATTGGTATAGAAAATTTATCTCAACTCCTCCTGAGTCTCGTCCTGGGGGCCTTAGACGAGCACAATTAGCACCTTCGGTACGGTGGGTATAAAAATGTCAGTAAATTGGTACAAGTCGTTTACCAAAAACCAACCACAAAAGCCATCAAAAGAAGAGGATGAAGAGACAGATTGGTTAGAAGTGTTCCTTCGGCGCAAATTTGGCTGGGCCCCAGAAGGCACAGAAAAGCCATTATCGGTCTTTGAAAAATATGACCCATTCCAAAGATTTGGGATTTGGTCAAAGGAAGCGGCCGAGAGTCTGCCAACAGGAGCAGTCTCCGATGTGACCACATTAGAACGTCCCATAAGACCTGAACCTGAAAAACCCTATACCGAAAAATACCGTGAATACGAGAAGTTGCCCTTATGGCAAAGACTTTCTTATGAATCTCCCCTTTGGGGGGCAATGGCTATACCTCAACTATCTGCAACTAAACTATGGGGCCTAGCTGGGCAGTTACCCAAAGCAGCCTCAAAATTGCCCAAAGTTGTTAGGGCGGCGGCTGCGGTTGGAGAAATGGCAGCAAAGGTTCCACTTTCACCTTTCTATGGCCTTGAACTTGGCATAGGAAAGGCTCTACCATATGTTGCTAAGGGTGTCGGGGCGGCAGTCAAATATGGTGTTGCCAAACCTTATTCTAAACTGGCTGGTGCGCTTGAGTCAAGAACTTATCGTGGTGTAAAGCAAACGATTGAGAAAGGCGTGGATATTGTTGAAGGGGCAGCCAAAAAAGGTGCAGTCCCCATCACCAAGACGTTTACAGGAAAGGTGCAAGCGGTTGAAAAAGTAGCCACCCAATTCCTGAAGCAGGGGGAAATGAAGTTTGACCAGATGGCAGCAAAGGGCAAAATGAACCCGTTTGTAACTGCAAAGGCGCCATTGGAAAATCAAGTAGTAGCAGAACTCAAAGCAACAGCTACGGGTAGAAAACCAGTTTCCTTAATTTCTGGTGGGGATATTGAAGACGCTAAAAAGTTAGGTCTAGTTATAAAACGAATCCCAGCTTTTAGGGGTTTGGAATCCCGCCTTCAAGTATGGGCAGCATACAAACCAGGGCAAGCAGGTCGAAAGGCTTTTGCCGAGCTTTCCGAAGTATATGCTCGCACCGAAGGTGGCCAATTAGGTAAAGTTTCAGGCCACATCGAAATTGGAAAAGCTCTTGGGTATTCTGATGACGATGTAGCTAAGTATTTGAAAGACAAATATGGTTCTTACCAGGACGTAGTAAACGAAATAAAGCCTAAGTTGCCCATAGAACCTGTAGGCAAAGAAGCAAGAGTAAACCTTTATAGAGGAGAAATTGAGGAAGAAACCAATAGAGCTATTGTTGGTCTCCAAGAAGTTGCTCGTTCGGCCAAAAATGTTACTGAATTTAACAAACTAATAAACACCCAATTTGAAAATCCAAAGCTCATTACCAACTTTGTAAAGAAAAATTATGGAAGTACCAGAAACTTTTACCAGGTTGCCCATGCAGACGCTTTTGCAGCAAATGTAGAAGCTAATATTGGCAAGGCTCAAAGTAAGATAAAAGATTTAATAAAGGAGTCTAGGGCAAAGTGGGAACCAACTCTTGCGGAACGAGCCGCAGAATACCGAGCACGGGCTGGAAGTATTCGTGGGGTTCTCTCTGATGTTAGCAATGAAGGAGAATCTGCATTTTTCAAAGCAAAGGGAACTTTGAAGGGTGAGTTGCCCTCTGTCAAGCCAATCGGAGATGCACTAACCGAGGCAGAAAGAAAGACATTATCTGACAGGATACTACTAGCGTTTAGGCAACGTATACTTCGTGAATTTGAGGCTATGAACGCTTTTGATGGCCTTCAAAAAGTATATGCTGGTAGATTGCCCCAAATGAGTGAGATGGTTCAAATGGAAAAGGTCTTTGGGGCGGACATGATTAAAGCCTTACTCAAGCATCGTGGGGTTTGGGCAAGGTCACTAGACCAAATTTTAGATGTAGTGCTTCTTCCAAGGAGTCTACTTGCCTCTGGAGACTTTTCGGCTCCATTACGACAGGGTTTGTTTCTATTACCAAGCCACCCACTACAATCAAGTAAAGCCTTTGTTAAATCTGTTCGCATGTTCTTTGACAAAAAATATTACAATGAGGTTGTTCAGCAACTAACAAAACGGGAACTTGCAAGTGTTGGAGAAGACCACCTACTATTTTTGGGTAGCACGGCAAGTACCGCCAAGGGACTTGTAGCAAGAGAAGAAGCATTTATGTCTCGTCTTGCGGAGCGTCTCCCATTGATTGGGCATTTAGTTAAAGCATCCGAGAGGGCTTATGTTGGGTACTTGGATATGTTTCGAGCAAGCGTATTTGATGCTACCTTACAAGGTTGGGGAGTAAAGGCAACATCTAAAATTGCACCAGAAATGAGCCACAAAATAGGAGTATTGGCCAAATATGTTAATTGGTCAACTGGTCGTGGAGATTTGCCCGCATCACTAGCAACAGGAATGAACGCCTTATTCTTCTCCCCTCGTTTACAAACAGGTAGGATTGGACTTCCATTTATGCTGCTAAAAATGTTGGTTGCAGAGTCTCCTGCTTTAAGGAAAGTGGCTGCAAGAGACCTGTTGGCGTTTGGGGGAGCAGCAAGTACGACTCTTGGGTTAGCATATCTTGGTGGAGCAACTGTTGAACTAAACCCAGTTAGCGCAGACTTTGGAAAAGCCAAAATAGGAAATACCAGAATAGACATGCTTGGTGGATTTGGACAATATGCTACTTATCTTGCCCGTAACCTTACAGGAGACTACAAAGAAGGTAGAATAAAAGCATCTTCAGGTAGGATAATGAAGGCTAACCGAGGAGAATTGTTAGTACGCCTCCTCAGAACAAAGGCTTCTCCAGTTGTAAGCATGATGTTGAACACTATGTGGGGTACAAATGTAGTTGGAGAGGAAATGGAACTTGGTACTGAGTACTTACTGCGAGACTTAGAAGACAACTTGTTGATGATGGCTTGGCAGGATATTATAGATGCTACTGAGGACTCTGGGTGGAATGGGCTTATGCTTGGGATGCCTGCCATTTTTGGTGCTGGTGTACAAACATATGACTCCGCCGACCAGTTAGTTGGTGAGGTGCGTTACTTAGCTAGCCGCCGTCAAGAAGCGAATCAAAAACTAAAGGAAATGCGTCTAAAGGGAGAATATGACAAAATATCCAAATTCATTTTAGATAATCCAGAGATACGATATGGTGAGATAGTATCATCAGCTTACAACGAAATTAACCGTATTGAGCAGCAAATAAAAGAGCTTGAATTGCGCCCAATAGATAGTGACACCAAAGAAAAAATGATAGAAACCATGAAGCAACAACAAATAAACATTGCTATTCCTGTCTTGCTCAGAGTAGACCAATACAAAATGTCTAGGGAAGCATCAAAGCAAGGCATAACCATTCCAGAAGAAATGCCCAGATACAAAAGTAAATTAACAGAAATAATGGCTAGTGAGAAAAACAAGGAGGAATGATGACTAGCGAAATCCAAAACTCAGGGGCCGAACTGACACAACCCGAAGGGGCGAGTCAGAAAAGCAACGGGGCACTGGAACCACAGTTAGAAGTCAAACAATTATTGCAAGCACCTAAAAAGGAACCAGAACAGGCTCCACCGCCCGAAACTATCTCGAAAGTAGAGCACGAAAAACTGCTTAAGTCCATTAAAGATGGACACGCAGGAACTGTGGCTCAAATGAGAACGGAACGGGAAAAGCTACTTACCGAAAGGGAAGCTCTTGAAGACAAGATACATGAATCCAACTATGACAACTGGGTTCGTATGCTTGAAGAAAAAGGACTTGATGAAGTGACCATCGCCAAACAAGCCAGAACCATGGAGGCAGAAGTACGCAAGCTTGCCAGAGATGTTGAGAAGCGAGAGGCTAGAATCAAGATTAAAGAAGAAGAGCTAAACCAAGCAGGTAAAGGAAAAGCAGCCTATGACCTCGCCAAAGAGTTTTCTCTTGACGAAGCTGTAGTACCCCAACTACTCAACGCAGAGAATGATTGGGCAATGAGAGCCAAGGCGCAGGAGCTTTACATTGAAAAATTGAGAGCCGATGCCCAACCCATTGAGAAACCAGCCCCCCAAGAACCAGTAACTAAGGGAATAGACATCTCTAAGTTGTCAGATTCCGAGAAAATGGGGTTGGCTATCCAACAAACTGAGCGGAACAAATAGTTGTTCTGCCCACAAAACTTAAATAAGGAGAAAACAAAATGGCTTTAACATTAACAGAAGGAGAACTGTACAGTACTACCGATATTTTGTCCCGTACTGTTATAGACCGCCTTGTTAAAGATGACCCAATACTTATGCGCCTGGGATTCGATACTATACTAGGTAACAGCGACACCTTTGTCACTGTTACTACGAGGTCTGGTGCTGGCGTATACGAAGTTGGTGATACCTGGACTGAATCTACTCCAAGTGTCGGCATAGATACCGTAGTCCTCAAAATCTTGGGTGGTGACGCTGACGTGGACAACTTCCTCTTGGAGACTCGTTCCAACAAGCTCGACTTAAAGGGCACAGTCCTGAACGACAAGACTCTTGCAGTAAAGGAGCTGTACTTAGACTTGTTTTACTACGGAACAGCTTTCGATTCTACAGGGTTTGCAGGTCTACACCAAAAGATGACCTCAACTACCTATAACACGGTTAATGAGGGGACAACTGCTACTGAGTCAGTACTAAACATCTCAAACCTACGGTCAGCAATAGACTTAATTCGAGGTTTCCAACCAGACATAATGGTTATGTCCAGGCTGATGAGACGCTCACTCGCTACTTACTTTGACAGTATTGGCGACAAAATGCCAGGGGTGATTGACAAGTTTGGAAAACAAGTTTCGTCATTCGATGGCATACCAATCTTCCCAAGCGACCACATTACCGACACCGAGACTATCGAATCCAGTACTTTTAGTGCTAGGACTGGCGGAACTTCAACTACCATCTTCATCCTAACCTTCGACTCGTCAGCGGCGTGTGGTGTCCAAGGGTCAACTGGACTAAAGGTTGTGCCCCTAGGAGAACTAGAGACCAAGGACGCATCTCGCTATCGCATCAAGTGGTATTGCGCCATGAAGATGAAGAACCTGCGTAGTTGTGCTAAGGTTGATGGGGTAGACCCAGACGGCACGGTTGCAGCGTAAAGGAGGTAGAAATGGCACTCTTTAACCGAAAAACAGTGCATCCATTTATGGAGTGTATTGAAGTTACCTCTGAAAGTGCTACATCTATTGACCTCATGAAAATACCTGATGGGACAATAGTTGAACGTGTGCTGGTAAGAGTCAAAACTGCTGCTACTGGAAGCGTAAACCTAATAGTGGGGGATGACGATGACGATAATGGGTTCATTGCGGCTGCAGATGCTACTGCTGCTGCGGGAACAGTCTATGGTGATACTGGGGCTGAACTCGGAGACTACTTGTACGATGCTACGGAAAAGAAAGACCGTGTAAAGCTCTATGCTAGCCCTGGAAAGGAGCTAAAATTCGTAATGAGCACAACTGCTACTACGGAAGGAGTATACCAAGTCATCGTAATAGGCTACACATATGATGTGTAGTAGGGCTTTGGGCATAGTGCCTTATCATGCCCATCAAAAACTAGAAAAAGGAGAAAAACATGGCTGTAAATCCAGTTATCGAGAACATCGAGAAAAAGACCAGAGTAACACTTAACGGAACGGTTAGTCGAGGAGACCTAATAGCGTGGAACGCAACGGGGTATGTGTTGGCAGATGCATCAGATGCAGTTACCAACTTATACGCCAGATATGTCGCACTTGACGATGGGGTTACAGGGGGAGTTATTAACGCCTGCAAAGGTTGCACCATTTATGATGGAGATGCGCCTTTTAGTGGCACAAGCTCAACCCTTTTCCTATCGGCTACGGCAACTGTCACCAACACAATAACCGAAACCCGTCCTACAACTGCTGCGGACGTTATCCAAATCGTAGGCGAAAATGTTGACACATATCGCCGCCGCATAGACATCAAACCTCCGCAGGAGCTTGAAGTATTTATCCAACCCGCTGTTTATGACACCACAACTGAACCAGGTTTAGGTGTTGTGGACAGCCCCGTATGGGTTGGCCCCGCACTTGACACGGCAGGTGAAGATGCCTACTTTACTGGTAGGTTCCCGTCAAACGTAATCTCTGTAAACGAAGCATACATTGTGTACAATAGCATTGGTGAATCAACTGGTACTGTTAGTGCCGCCCTAATTGCTTGTGCCGATGGAGCTACTAATACAGGGGATACAGGAACGGCTCATACTGCTGCCGTACCCACCAGCATAGCAGACAACAAACTCTGCTACTCTGACGTATCGGCAATGTTCGATGCCGATGCCTTGAAGGCGAACTACAACTTTACTGTTACAGTTGCTCAAGTGGCTAGTGCTGCTGGCGACCTTCAAGTGCTTGGTTTGTACATACGATACATAGTTGTGTAAACAAAGAACTAAGGGGGGAGTAGTTTTATTCCCCCCTTTAGGGGATTTATGGGGCAAGAACCACCATTGTTGACTGCCATACGAGAACGAGGAACAGGGCATAAGTTAGATGTATCCGATTTAGAAGACCTGTATACTGGTAGACCCGACCCAAAACTAGGGACATCGCTAATTCATTACATGCTTACAGTCCATAGAAACTACATAATGGAGATTAAGGCTAGACTTGTGAAGGCAATAATGAAGTTGGGCGACAAAAATCAGGGGTGGTGGGCAAAGCTAAAAGCACTAGTCGAAATAGTACAGATAATACGCATTTACCCCCAAACCACAAAAGATAACTCTTTATATAAGAATAGTAACATAATGCTCGAAATTGCAGCCAAGTTTGCTAGACTATACATTAACGAAAGTAGAAAAAGGGTGTTCCTTACTATATACAAGCTGGCTATAACAGAATTTGAGCATGACAGTGGTTACTCTAGTGTAAGGGACTGGTGGATTGAAGAAATTATAAAGTCCATACTTGATGGTGAATGGCAACCACGACCATATCAGTGGCCCCCCAAAAAGTGGTGGATTGAAACGCCTCCTTATGGAGGAGAACACAGCATAGTTTACAAGATACAACAAAAACGACATGAAATTAAGAAGCTGCTAGAAGAAGTTGAAAGATAGCACTATTACAAAACTCATGCTTATTGCCCTAATATTGGCGTTGGTGTTGCCTACACAAACCCAACCAAGTAATGTAGCCACCGATTCTACAACGGAGGAGAGGTATATTTATGCCAACACCACAACCAAATGAAGACCGAAACAGTTTTGTTTCCCGTTGCATCCGCCAGTTAAGACGTGAGGGCAAACATAATCAAAAGGAAATTGTAGGTAAGTGTGAGGGCATGTACACTTATTACACCAAAAGGGGGTAAACTAAATTGGCTTTTGTAGATGCAGAATCAGGCGCAATTTTGTATGAAAAAGAAGGAGAAGGAACCATTGTCCTTGCTGGAACTGTAACCAAAGGTGATATACTTGGTTATTCGGCGGGTTGGAAGATAGCTATTGCTACTACAGGCGGTGTTGTCCAAGCTCGTTGTGTTGCAGGTGAAGACGGTGTAAGTGGGCAACGCATTGTTGTTTACTTTGACCGTGTGGTTATGGGAGGTAGGTTCTCTGGTGGGACTGCTGGTGCAGCATTGTATGTAGCAGAAGCATCAGGGGAAGATGGGCATTACATTGAAACAGCACCAAGCACAAGCGGGGATGCAACCAAGAAAATTGGCTATATGGTGTCTGCTTCCATTGGGGTAATCACTCCCCTTTATGCAGACGATAGTACAGTAGCATAAGGAGCAACTATGGCGACTATTTTTTCAAATACTTTGGCAGACCTTATTGAAATGACCGCTCGTCTGTATGGAGATTGGAAGTCAGGAACAGTGGATAGTGGCTCAACTACCACTATTGTTGATGACACCCGCCAAGAGGCTGACGATTACTTTCAAAACACCACTCCAGTATCAGTTGTTCATATTGTAAGTACCACAGACGGGGCCGCCCCTCAAGGAGAATCGAGTAGGGCTACTGATTTTACCCACGCTACGGGCACTATTACTATTTCAACCGATAAGCCGTTTACAGTAGCTCCAGGGGCTGATGATACATACGCAATTTTAAGTGAACTTGATTGGGATGAGGTAAAATGGGCCATTAACACGGCCATCCAAAGTGTTGCTAGCGATGCTCTTGAATGGGTAGTAGACGAGACCACTGTAGTTGCCCAAGACAGCACATGGGAATATGCTTTGCCCACCAACTTTGTATGGTTGTTCCGAGTGAGCCAAGCCGATAGTAATGGAGACTTTCCTTATCCTGTACCCTCAGACCATTACCGAGTACTACGTGGCACAACCCCCAAAATCCACTTTTACAGCTTCCCTGTTGGGGAACAACACTATGGAATTTACTATGCTGACTTGTGGGCACCCAGTAGCCTAAGTGATGGTAAGGCGTTCAGATTGGAAGGGCTGGCGACTCCCAGTAAACTTGGCAGCAACTCCAACACCACAGGCGTAAGCCCAACTTACATTATGTTCCAAGCAGCCGCCCTACTACATCGCAAGCGTATTGGAGACTCCAGATACGACCTCGATTACCACCTCAAACAAGCTGAAACATGTGAACAACTGGCAAATATTGAGAGGGCAAGAATAGAAATGCCCTCCTTACCACCAAATGCTAAAAAGTGTAAGGATTAACAATGGCAGACCATGTAGTTAACCCCAATGAAATTAGACTAAACAGTGTTCGCCACCCCACAGTTGGGAAAATACGGCCACAACTTGTTTCAACGTTTGCTGATAAGCAAGTCATAGGTGATTATAGTAAAGAGAGTGACCCCAGCAAAAGTTCATGGATTGTTGTTGGCGACCAGGAGGGTGGTATTGGCGTTGATGAAATGGATGAGAGCCGACACGCCGACCGCTCCTGGTGGACTGACTTAATTACAGACTATGACGGGCATATGCCTTTGCCCCGACTGGCGACATCAGTTACATTACCTACAGCTATTAACCCTACAATCCGCAATGCTGATATGGAATTAGATGCAAACTGGACTGGCGGGGAGTGGTCAACTGGCTTCCCACATAGCGGCAGTGCACATTCTTGGAAGGTCGCACGGGGCACTGTCGGGACAACAGATGCTTATCAGGATATAGATAAGGGGTGGGCACCTGGAGTAGAATATACAGCTACCGTTTGGGTTCATCTTTACCAAGATACTGGAGCTGGTAACATAGGGCACGCCCACGTTGTTTTAGGTGACGGCATTGACGAAACCGAGTCTAGTGCATTCTCGACAGAGTCTTCGATAACTCAGATTACAGTTACTAAAACACCAGCGGCTACTGCTACTAGGCTGCGTTTGACATTGAGAATAACTATGACTACTGATGGTGGGACTGTTGATGTCATAGGCTACTTTGACGATGCAGCTATTACTACAACAGGGGGCACTTTAACAGTTGGTACATTTAAGGTTTTTGCAAACTTTAACGGTGAACTTTATGCTGTCTTAGGAACAAACCTTACAAAGTTAAATTCAGGTCGCACTAAACTAGACTTACTAAGAGGGTTTCCTACGACAATAACCGATATATTCACGGACCCTAACGGGAACCTGCTTATCTTTCTAGGAGACACCAACAACTATTACTGGATGACAACTGCCGAGGTAATTACTCAAACAAATGTCAAGGATGCTACCTATGGTATTCTCTGGGATGCAAAAGCATGGAAAATGGATGCCGATGGCAACTGGTGGTACACTGCCACCCCTGCTACCGCTTCTCCAACATGGACTTCACAGAGCGCCATTGCCGATATAGCCTCTCAAATTGAAAGGTTGGGAATCGGTAAAGATGTAGATGGTAATCCTGTTATCTACTGTGCAACTAATAGCTGGTTAAAGATATTTGATTTCACCAATAACAAGTGGATAAATACCGAAGTCAAATTATATGGCAACCAGTATCATGGTAAGGGCTTTGAATATTGGAACGCTGCCCTTTTTCTTAGCTATGGACTGGGGGTTAAACAATATGTAACAGGTAGCACAGGCACATTATCGGATGTAGGACTTAACCAAGATGGTGGGTTACCCTCCGAATATAATGGTGTAATTGTTACTCTTATAAATGGTGGAGACCAGATGTTTGCCCTTGTGGATTCCAGTCTTACGTCTGGGAATAGTCAATCTGGGGTATATGCCTCTCGTAAGGGCGCATGGCATTGTTGGTGGGTGAATTCTAGCAACAATGGTGCTATGCACGATGGCATAGTATCTGCTGCACAATCAGCTTATGCTGTATATTGGGACTGTGGAGGCTCAATTTACTATATTGACATACCAGAAGGTTTATCTAACCCAAGATACCTCAGTGCCATACAAAAATATGCTACATCTGGTATCTATTTGTCTCCTTGGTTTGATGCTAACTGGCAAGTGGGCAATAAGATAGCCTATCGCTTGCGGGTAGATGTCGGTGGCGATGTGAGTGCCGATGAAACTGTAATAGTCAAATATCGCACCAACCACACCTACACCGACAGAGATACTGGGTGGACAACTTTGGGCACAATTACAAGTTCTGGGGAAACCACTTATACTTTTGGGTCAAGTTTAGGCACGAGCTTTAGGTCAATACAATTCCGCTTTGACTTAGCACGAGCAGGAGCATCAACCACAGAAACCCCCGACATCCATTATGCTACCCTTGAGTACGGTAAAATTCTGCCCAAAAAGTGGGGTTGGAAAGTTGTGGTTGACTGTACCAAAACATATAATGGGAGGAGTCCTGAGCAACGCTTAGAAGACATTGAAACTGCCGCCGCACTTGAAACCCTAATGGAGTTTGTGTTCGGGAGTACTACTAAGTATGTTCAGGTCAAGGCAGTTGAAGGCTCCCATTTAACAGGAACGGATAGACTGGGAGAATACACAATATTTGTGCAGGAGCTTTAACATGAGCAATGGAGCCAAGACATCGAAACAAATGGTGCAAGAAATTTGGCAGGCTACATTTGGTGTTCCTGGCACTGAAGACAAGGGCATATCTGGGGACATTAAGGAAATACGTGTTAGGCTGACCAACAACGATAAACGTGTTACCAAGCTAGAAATTGCCTTAGCCTCTACCACGACTTTACTTATAGGGACAGGAGTACTTGATGCTACTAACATTGTAAATATTTTCTAGTCAATCTTAACACAATAGAACATTATCAGCAAACAAAAACCCCCAAACTTATTAGGTTTGGGGGTTTCTTTTTGCCTAAATTTTGGCTGTTACATATCAAATTTTAGTTGTCGTCCTATCTTGTCTTGTACTTTCCACATATCCACAATGCGGAGACTAACAAATTCTCTCCCCAATATCGAAGTAGGTGGGTCGAGTTCTGGGAACTTATGCATTACCATGACTTCATGTTTTTTTACAGGCCACTTGCGTAGTGCCCACTTGGGGAACCATCTTTGCTTTGCATGTTGCCACCAGTCCATAGGATAACAGCACAAATGTTCCTCTTGGGTAACAAAGTGGAGGAGACCACGAATAATAATCTTGCCCTCTTGTTCAATATAATCCCAATGTATCCTACCATCTCCAAATATTAAAGCAAACTCATCAAGAGCAATTACAGAGGCCGCCTTGTTCATACGAAACACAAATTCGTTAGTGGTGGCTTGATTAAATAACTCTTGTGTACTCATTTTTATTGCCCACCCCAAGACGGCAACCATCAAGCATTATGGGTTCTTTTTGCATGGCAGTAAGGCCGTCCTGGGGCAACTCCTTTCACCTTTTATTTGCGCCGTAGTAGCAAAATTAGAATGGCAGAGTTAACAGTAATGTTTACTGATTGTGCCACAATAAATACGGGGTCTTGAATGTTAATGGCATGGATTAAGTAAGCAACTAAAGCAAGGCATAGGAATATGTAGGTCAATAAGGATATTCCATTAGTATTGCGCTTTTTTAAGATTTTGTAAAGTTGGGGGGGAGCAACCAACAAACCAAATGCCACCCCAAGCCAACCAATTATTGGTTCAAACATTGCTTTCTGACCAACTCTATTAAACGAATTGCTTGTTCAATGTCATCGTAGTGCCTAATAATTTCGGATGCCAAAAACTTAGTAAATGCCACAGCTTCATCATATGTTAGTGTGTTAATTATTACTTTATGTTCGTGATTAAATTTCATTTTACCTCTCTGCCTGTATCTCGTTCCTGACTTCACATTCATAGTGGCCATGTTCTATTAAGCAGTGCTTATTATTAAGGTCGCATAGGTCGTAGGTCTCATCGCCTGCTAGTTTCGTAATGATGTGGGGGCATGTTGACAGCTTCTGTATTATTTCCATTTGCTTTCCTCCTTGGGTTGTCACCAATTTTATTCATCTCTCCCATTTTATCTCCTCATAGGTCAAAGGGTTGTTTACTATTCAGTGGGCCTCCTTCTTGGTGTAGCCCTAACTGCAATAGGAGCATCTTTCCCTCGTACAAGCATACCAAAATTTTCCGCCAACCTAACAATTTCCTCAGATGCCTCATTTACATCGTTGCCCAGTCCATAACAGCGAAAGCAACTCATTATCCCATTTAGTTGCAACCTAAACTGCCCTAAAGCTTTTTGGTAGTGCTCTTCATCAATCCTTGAGTAAGTCATAGTCGTTTTACCGACTTGAGCAAAGGAAACGTGATGCAAGCCAACTTCTCTAAGACCTCACAGTCAATAATGTTGTGTTTAACTATCTCGTCCATA
>Ga0180009_10002243_pt1 | contig 22854 bp, 21 predicted proteins | sample OS_PC_MetaG_FD_123537 | JGI IMG/M metagenome (GOLD analysis project Ga0180009, IMG submission 123537) | Groundwater microbial communities from the Aspo Hard Rock Laboratory (HRL) deep subsurface site, Sweden - OS_PC_MetaG | ecosystem: Environmental > Aquatic > Deep subsurface > Groundwater...
GCGGTGGTGTTCAACGAGGTGCCCCGTCAGTTCGCCATGCTGCCGGGCAAGGTGGACCCGGGCAGCCTGGCGGAGCAATACGCCCGCTACACCTATCCCTACGAGGTGGGAGCCCGGATACGGGACATCCGCCAGAAGGCCGCCGGCCGGGGCTTGGACGGTCTTATTCACTACACCCAGAGTTTTTGCTGGCGCCAGATGCAGGACCTGGTGCTGCGCCGGGAGTTGGATCTGCCCCTGCTCACCCTGGAGGGCGACCGGGTGGCCCCGGTGGACGGACGCACCCGTCTGCGCCTGGAAGCCTTTGTGGAGGTGTTGGGCTGATTCCGTTGCTACTGGTATCCTAAAGGCCAAATTTTATTCGCGCGACGATTGGAGCGATCATGTCCGATAAAGACCAGAAGTTCCCCATCGATCTGGAGTTGGAAGCACCCCTGAAGAAGGTTCGCTACCCCGGCTTTGACATGGATATATTGGCCATGCAATTGGTCACCGAGGCTCATGTGGAGGACGGCAAGGCGGTGATCCGTTTGCGTCCCATTTCCGCCCCGCCCGAGGTGCGCGAGGAGTTGGAAAACCAGATCGCCGCCGTGGTGCGCGAGGCCACAGGGGTCCAGGAGATCGAGGTGTATTCGCCCGAGCCGCCTCCGGCCAAAAAGGAGGAAAAAGGCCCTCGTCCCATCGACGGCGTAAAGTGGGTGGTGCCGGTGGCCTCGGGCAAAGGCGGAGTGGGCAAGTCCACCGTGGCGGTGAACCTGGCCATGGCCTTGTCCGCCCTGGGTCTCAAGGTTGGCATCCTGGACCTGGACCTCTACGGCCCCTCGGTGCCCATGATGCTGGGCATGACCAAGGCCAAGCCCGACGCCATCGGCCAGCAGATCGCCCCGGTGGAGGCCCATGGCCTCAAGGCCATGTCCGTGGGTTTTCTCATCAAGGCCGACACCGCCCTCATCTGGCGCGGCCCCTTGGTGATGAAGGCGGTGCGCCAGCTCCTGCACGAAGTGGTCTGGGCCCCTCTAGACGTGCTGATACTGGACCTCCCTCCGGGCACCGGCGACGTGCAGATATCCATGGCCCAGGAGGTGCCCATCACCGGGGCGGTGGTGGTTACCACTCCCCAGGACGTGGCCCTCACCGACGCCATCAAGGGGGTGGACATGTTCCGCCAGGTGAGCGCTCCCCTGCTGGGCATCGTGGAGAACATGAGCTACTTCAACTGCCCCGACTGCGGCGGGCGTCACGAAATTTTTGGGCACGGTTCGGTGGAGCCCTTGTGCGCCAGGCTGGGCGTGCCTTATTTGGGCGAAATCCCCCTGGACCCCACGCTGCGCAAGTTGGCCGACCTGGGCCAGCCCCGGGAGGTTCTGAAAATACCGGCCGGCGAACCCTACCGCGTCTTGGCCAAAAAGGTGCTGGCCCAATTGGAAAGCGAAGATTGATCATAAGGGAGAGCTTGTCATGGCCGAACTGAACCGCGAGGCGGTGGAGCAGGCCCTGGGCCAGGCCCGCATCGAGTTGATGAAGCACAAAGGCAACGTTGAGCTTCTGGGGGTCAACGACCAGGGTGTGGTGTTGGTGCGCTTGGTGGGGTCCTGTTCGGGCTGCGCCTCGGCCAACATCACCCTCAAGGAGATCATCGAAAAGTCCCTCAAGGAGCAATTGCCCGGCGTCACCCGGGTGGAAGCCTTGATGTAAAATTGGGCCGATGACTCAAGCAGCCACAAATCCCCGGGCCGTGGTGCTGCTTTCCGGCGGCCTGGATTCAACCACCTGCCTGGCCATGGCCCGGGCCCAGGGCTATGAGTGCTTGGCCCTGACCGTACTCTACGGCCAGCGCCACCGGGTGGAGATTCAGGCGGCCCGGCGGGTGGCCCAGGCCTTGGGCGCGGCCCGGCATCTGGAGATCGTCGTGGACCTGGGCGCCTTTGGCGGCTCGGCCCTCACCGCCGATATCGAGGTGCCCAAGGGCCGCTCCGAGGCCGACATCTCCGGGGGCATCCCCATCACCTACGTGCCGGCGCGCAACACCGTGTTTCTTTCTCTGGCCCTGGCCTGGGCCGAGGCGTTGGACTGCACCGAGCTTTTCATCGGGGTCAACGCCCTGGACTACTCCGGCTATCCCGACTGCCGCCCCGAGTTCATCATGGCCTTTGAAAATTTGGCCAATATGGCCACCAAGATGGCCACCGCCCAGGGCCGGCGCATCAGAGTTCACGCTCCCTTGATCCGCATGAGCAAGGCCCAGATCATCAAAGCCGGCTTGGAGTTGGGAGTGGACTACGGCCTTACCCATTCCTGTTACGACCCCACCCCGGATGGCCGCCCCTGCGAACAGTGCGACTCCTGCCTGCTCAGGGCCAAGGGCTTCGCCGAGGCCGGGGTGGCTGATCCCGTGTTCTCTAAGTGAAATAACAAGGTGCAGCCATGGCTTTGCCCAAGAGTGAAGTCGCCGGGATTATTCTGGCCGCCGGTCTTTCCACCCGCTTTGGCGGGGAGAAGCTGACCACCCCCCTGGCGGGACGCCCCCTGGCCTTTTGGGCCATCGAGGCCGCCCTGACATCACGCCTGGGGAGGGTGGTCCTGGTCACCCGGCCGGAATTGGCCGGTGAATTGGCCGCCACCTTCCCCGGCCTGGAGTTGGTGCTCAACCACCAGGCCCATCAGGGGCAGGCATCGTCCCTGCGCCTGGGGCTGGAAGCCCTGGGTCCCGGCCACAGCCATGCGCTTTTCCTGTTGGCCGACCAGCCTTTGTTGACCTCGGACTTGATAAACAGCTTCGTGGACAAGGCCGAATCAGGAATCGGCCTGGCCGCTCTGGCCGGCAGCGAGTCCTTCTCTCCCCCCACCCTGTTCGCCCGCGGCTTTTGGAAAGACCTGGGGCAAGCTCAGGGCGACTCCGGGGGCCGGGAAATCCTGCGAGCCCATGCCGGCGAGGCCGCGTTCCTGACGCCAAACTTTCCCCTGGCCGGGCTGGACGTGGACACCCCCGAACAGCTTGGACGGGCCGAGGCGGTGCTCTGCCAACGCTTCAGCCGGGCCCTGGAGTTGGAGCACGGGGATATGGTGAGCCTGGTGGGCGCGGGCGGCAAAACCAGCCTGCTGGAAACCCTGGCCTCGGAGCAGGCGTCCGCTGGCCAGGCGGTGTTGGCCACCACCACCACCCATATCTTCCGCCCCAGCGGCCAGGTGCTTTTGGAGCCCCACGAACAGTGGCTGCCAGAGCGCATAGCCCGGCGCCTGGCCCCCGGCTGGTGCCTCACCGTGGCGGCCGGCGCCACCTCCGGCGAGGACCGCCCCAAACTCAAGGGCCTCACTCCCCAAAGCGTGGACTGGCTATGGGAAGAAGGAGTGGCTCCGCTCATCCTGGTGGAGGCGGATGGGGCGCGCCGCTTGCCTTTGAAAGCTCCGCGAACCCACGAGCCGGTGACCCCTCTGGCCACCACCGTGCTGGTGGGCGTCCTGGGACTTTCCGCTATGGGGCAGCCGGTGGATGATGAGCATGTGTTGGCCGTGCCCGAATTCTGCGCCCTCACCGGGGCCGCGCCGGGGGAAGCCGTGACCCCCGCTCATCTGGCCGCCCTGGCGGCGCATCCCAAGGGCCTGTTCAAAAAGGCCCCGCCCCGGGCCCGCAAGGCGTTGGTGCTGAACCAGGGCGAGTTGCCCGGCGCTGCCGAGGCGGCTCGGCAGGTCGCCGAAATGGTCAGCGAACAAGAACCCGCCCTGAGGGTGCTGCTCACCAGCTTGCAGCGGGGTGAGTGCGAAGTTTTGTTGGAGGGAGACTAGGCGGCCAAGAGTTTTGCCGCGGCAGCCGGTCCGGCCAAGGTGATGCGCTGCCCCTGATCCAGCAGCAGGGCCTCGCCCTGCACCAACACCAGGCAGCCCACGATGAGTCCCCGGCGGTGCAGGCGGCGGGCCAAGTCCCTGGCCCCGCGCAAGGCGGCCAGACGCTGAGTGCGCGGCAAAGGCCCCACCTTGGTGGTGACCTTCTGCCCGCCCAACCCACAGTCAGGATCGATGTCTTGCGCCGGGGCGGACTCTGAACCCGGGTCCTGGGCCTGGGCCGCGTTACCCAGGGCGGTGGCCGCTGCATCGGCCTGGGCCGCGCTGGTGGCCCATACCGTGACCAGATCGGCCACCCCCGAGCTGTGGCTGCGGCCCCGCCAGCCGCTGCTGGCCACCCCGCCGATGCCGTCGCCGCCGCGCAGGTTCAGGCGGCCCATAAGGGGTGAGGGCTCCCCCTCCGGCGCGTCGGGCGGCTTCACGCCCACCCGCAAGGATTGGCCCGGCGACAGGCGCACCGCGATGTCCCCGCCGTTGTTCACCACCACCCGGTCCGCGCCCAGGGCCAGGGCGAACTCGGCCACCTCGTCGGCCACCGCCCCGGCCACCGCCGCCAACGGAGCCAGGCCGCTGTCCACCGTGCGGCAGGCCCGGGCGGCCCGTTCCACCACCGGCGGCAGGGGACGCCCAGCCGGCAGCTCGCGCACCCGGCGGCGCACGTAGCCCTGAAACTCGGCCAGCACCTTGAGGCAACGCAAAGCCGCCCGGGCGGCTTGGGCGGCCATCACCGGGCGGGGTTCGCCGCCTTGCCAGGCGGCTATGGTCAAGGTCATGGGGCCCCAGTCCACCAGGACCAGGTCGGGGCGTATTACTTGGACCGGATCCAAGGCACCGGTTCCGTGGCCAAGAAAGGCTTCACCGCCTCCATGTGGCCGCCCATTTGTTTGTAGTCGCTCAGGCGCATGGTGTATTCGATGGGAGCCACCGTGGCCGGGGTGGGCACCCAGGTGAAGCCGCCGGGCCGCACCTTCTCCACGTCCACGTAGAAGGTGATGCCGCCTCCGGGCAGGACAAACACCTTGGCCCCGCCGCAGGTGAGCACCGCCTTGGCCGCGTGCACCGCCCGGGTGAGGCGCAGGGGATAGCGCACCGCCCCGGCCCGGGCCGAGCCCCCTGCCCCGCCCACGTACACCGCCGACACCCGCGACTCCTGGCAGGTTTCGGCCAGGGCGGCCACCGCCAGGCGGGCCTTTTCGGTCAACTGGGTGAGCTTGAACTTGCCGTCGTCGCCCAATACGAACATGGCCGCGTTCTGGCCGGTGGTCTCGGTGATGAGCAGGGTGGACCCCGGAGGGGTGAGGCCGGTGTCCACCTTGGCCACGATGTCCAAGGGATTGTCCAGGCCGGTGCCGCCCCAGCCCTTGCCGTGGGTGCCGAAATAGCGCCCCGGGGTGGAGCGCTTGAAGCACAACTCCACCCCGCCCGGGGTCAGGCCCAGGCAGCGCCCGGCGGCGTGATGGCTGAACAGGCTGGTGATGTGGTGGTCCAACACCACCACCTCGTCGGCGGCCTCCTTGAAAAACGGCGCGAACAGCCCGGCCGAGGCCGAGCCGCAGCCCACCCGCATTTTTTCCACCAACTCTCCGTCGATGACCGGAGGTTGCCCCACCTGGATATCCAGCTTGGCCCCGCCCTTCACCTTGAGCCGAACCGCCTCGCGGTTGGCTATGGCCGCCACCGCCCGGGCGGCGGCAAAGCCGTGCCGGCCGGTGAGGCGGTTGACTCCGCCGATGGCCAGCATCTTGGAGCCGTACTCCTCGGTTTCCACCATGCCCACGGTACGGCCCTCGAAACTCACCGCCGCGCCTTCGGGGCCCACCTCCAGATCGGTGTCGATCTTCACCTTGAGCCCGGAGTAGGACAGCGGGGCCTCGGTGACCACGGTGACCACCTCCACTCCGTCCCGCTCGTGGCTAACGATATAGGGGGCGGGCACGTAGTCGGGATAGGTGCCCCCGGCTCCGATGGCGGTGATGCTGGGGCGCTCGATGATGAGCTCCGGTTCGGGGCCCACCTCCCGGGCCACCTCGGCGTAGGTTAGCAAGGGGCGGGTGCGTATCAGCTCCTGGCCGTGGTTGGAGTAGCGGCCGCAGGCTCCGGTCAGCCCCTCGGGAACCCGGCAGCCCACCGGGCAGTGACCGCACTCCTGGGCGCCGGGCACTGGGATCACTTCATCGATCACCGCCTCACGGGGGCACACTCTGAGGCAGGTGCGGCATTCCACGCATCCCTGGCCGATGACCGCCTTTTTGTCGCTCAAAGACACGGCGGCCACCGGGCAGTCCTTAACGCACAGGCCGCAGCCGTTGCAGCGCTCCAGATCAATCTTCACGGGTGGTTTCTCCTTCAGCGGCGGTGAGCGCTTCCATGACCCGCTCCAGGGATATGGGCAGATGGCGCATGGGACGGCCCAGGGCCTGGCTCACCGCGCCGGCGATGGCCGGGGCGGTGGGGATAAGGGCGGGCTCGCCCACCCCCTTGGCCCCGTAGGGCCCGCTGGGCTCGGGCTCCTCCACGATGAGCGGGGTGATGTCCGGGGCGTCGGCCGCGGTGGGGATGTGGTAGGCCTGCAAGTTGTCGGTGCGGCCCTGCTGGTAGTGCTCCATCAGGGCCATACCCACGCCCATCACCACCCCGCCGCAGATTTGGCCCTGCACCGACCGGGGGTTCACCGCCCGGCCCACGTCGTGGGCCGCGGCCACGTCGGTCACCTTGACCATGGCGCTGGCCGTGTCCACCCGCACCCGGGCGCACTGGGCGGCATAGGCATAGGTGGCATAGGGGCGGCCCTGTCCGGTTTCCGGGTCCAGGGCGGTGAAGTTGGGGTCGAAGCGGCCCTCGCCCCGGGCCCGGCCGCCGGCCTTGGCCAGATGGCGGGCCACTTCGGCCGGCTCGACGGCGCGGCCGTCGGCGGCCACCAGCATGCCGTCCTTGAGCTCCACCTCCAGGTGGCGCTGGTTCAGCATTTCCCGGGCCCCCTGCACAAGCTGCATCTCCAGGTTGGCCGCCGCGCCCATCACCGCGTTGCCGCTGATGTAGGTCTGGCGGCTGGCCGAGGTGGCTCCCGCGTTGGTGGTCCGGTCGGTGTCGCCCCGGCACAGGTCTATCCGCTCCATTGGCAGACCCAGGCGGCTGGCCGCGATCTGCATCAGAGCCGTGTCGCTGCCCTGGCCGATGTCCGCCGCGCCGGTGAACAGCGTCACCCGGCCGTCGGGCCGCCACTCCAGTTGGGCGGTGGAGGGGTTGGAGGCCCCGGTGTTGCCGATGCCGTAAAACATAACCCCGACGCCCACGCCCTCGCGGTATTCGTCGGCGTGCCTGCGCTCGGACTGCCACTTTCGGTAGATCGGCTCTATGCGCTCCAGGCAGGCCGACAGCCCCACTCCGGCCCCCAGCAACTGTCCGGTGGCGGTGTGATCGCCATGACGCAGGGCGTTTTGCTTGCGCAGGTCAAAGGGGTCCATGCCCAGGGCGGCGGCCAGGGCATTCATCTGGGCTTCGTGGGCCAGGGCCACCTGGGGGCAGCCGAAGCCGCGCATGGCCCCGTTGAAGGTGTTGTTGCTGTAGGCCATGCGGGCGACGACGTCCACGTGGGGGGTGCGGTAGGGACCGGTGGCATGCACCGCCGCCCGCATGTTCACCGCCAATCCGTATGAGGCGAAGGCCCCGGTGTCGCCGTCTATGCGCGCCCTTAGGGCGGTGATGTTGCCCTGCTCGTCTGCCCCGGAGATGAAGTGCATGCGCAGGTCGTGACGCTTGGCCGTGGCCAGAAAGGATTCCTCCCGGGTGTAGCGCAGGCACACCGGCCTTTTGAGGTGCCAGGCGGCCAGGGCCAAAAACGGCTGCACCGAAAGGTCCAGCTTGCCGCCGAAGCCGCCGCCGGTCTCGGCTTGGATCACCCGCACCCGGTCTTCCCCGACGCCCAGGAATCGGGCCAAGTCTGCCTGGTCGTAATGGGGGTTCTGGGTGCAGGCCGTCACCATCACCCGGCCGCCCTCCAACCAGGCCCGGCCGCCCTCCAACTCCAGGGCGCAGTGGGCGATGCGCCCGGTGGTGTAGGTGGCTTCCACCACCACCGCCGAATCCTTAAGGGCGGCATCGGCATCGCCCCGGCGAATCTTGTTCTCGCGAAGCAAGTTGCCGCCGGGGTTGTCCGGCTGCACCAGGGGCGCGTCCGGGGCCATGGCCTCATCGTAAGACCACACCCCGGGCTGCTGCTCCAGAACCACCACCACCGCCCGGGCTCCGGCCCGGGCCGCTTCCGGGGTCTCCGCCGCCACCAGGGCCACGCATTGGCCGGGCTGGCGCACCAGGCCCGGAGCAATGAATTCCTGGTCCCGGCTTACCGCGATGATGCCCAGGCGATGCTCGCCGGGCACGTCGGCGGCGGTGAACACCCGCACCACCCCGGGGATGGCCAGGGCTTGGGCCGGGTTGATGGATACGATTTTTGCGGGCGCCTGTTCAGCGCGCACGCAGGCCAGGTGCAAGTCGCCGGCCTGGGGCATGTCGAAACCATAGCGGGTTTCGCCGCGCACCTTGGCCTCGGTGCCCAGCCGTATGAGGCTCTGTCCCAGGCTCATGACCGCGCCTCCAGTTGGGCCCAGGCGCGGCTCAAGGCTCGGGCGGTGATTCGGGCGATGGCCGGGACCTTGTAGGTGGCCGAAGCACGCCAACCGCATACGTCGGTGAAGTGGCCGGCCGCCTTCTCGCCCGCCGCCCGCCACAACTCCGGGCCGGGCGTCGCGCCCTGAATTAGCTCTTCCACGTCGCGTAGGCGGCGTGGGGTGGGAAAGCAGGACCCCAGCACCACCCGGGGGTCGGACAGCTCCCGGTCCAGGCACGCGGCCAGATTCAGCCGGGACACGGCCACCTCTTGGCGGCGTCCCACCTTGAGGAAGGCCTGGCCCCTGGTCTCGGCCGGCGGGTCCAGGGCATAGCCCAGGATCAGCTCGCCTTGGGCCAGGGTGGTTTTGTTGGGAGCGGTGATGAGTTCGCCGAGAGGGCAATGGCGCATCCCTCCCAGGGAGGCGATCTCGGCCACCGCGTCCAGGGCCACCAGGGCGCTGAGGCCGTCGGCCGCTGGCGAGGCGTTGGCCACGTTGCCGCCGATGGTGGCGGTTTGGCGCACCTGCATGGAACCCACTGTGGCCGCGGCCTGGGCCAACACCGGGATGCGCCGGGCCACCCGGGGGTCTTCTTCCAAGCAGCGGAAGGTGAGCCCGGCCCCGAGATAATAAGCGGGGCCGTCCAATTCCAGGCGCCCCAGTTCGGGCAGGCGGGTTACGTCCAAAATCAGTTCGGGAAGCTCTGTGCCGCTCAGGCGGGCCTGGCGCAAGGCCAGCATCAGGTCCGTGCCGCCGGCCAGCACCTTGGCTCCTGGGTGGGACAGGGCATTGAGGGCTTCATCGAGGGTGGCGGGGGTCAGGAAGCGGCTCATTGCTCCTCACCCTCCCCACGCATGTACTTGGCTCCCCGCCGCACCGCCCGCACAACGTCGTGATACCCGGTGCAGCGGCACAGGTTGCCGGCCAGGGCCCGGCGAATCTGCTGGTCGCCGGGCACGGGCTCCTGCTCCACCAAATCCAGGGAAGTCAGGATCATGCCCGGGGTGCAGAAGCCGCACTGCACCGCTCCGGTTTCCACGAAGCCCCGTTGCATGGGGTGCAATTCGTCTCCTTGGGCCAGTCCCTCCACGGTGGCGATTTGGCGGCCTGCGGCCTGCCAGGCGGCGGTGAGGCAGCCGTTTACCGCCTTGCCGTCCAACAGCACGGTGCAGGCCCCGCACTCGCCCACGCCGCAGCCTTCCTTGGCACCCAGCATGCCCAGGCGCTGACGCAGCACCTCCAAAAGCGTGGCTTCGCCCGGGACGTCCTCCAGGCTTACCTTCTGTCCATTCAAGGTGAACTCAAGCGGCATGGCCCATCAGCCCCTAACGGTTCATCATGGCCGGCAACATGGTGGCAATGCCGGGGATGACCGTGATCAAAATGACCACCAGGAAAACCGCCAGCAAAAATGGCGCCACCCCCCGGAAGATGGTTTCCACCTTGACGTCCTTGGCCACTCCGGCCACGGTGAAGATGTTCAGGCCCATGGGCGGGGTGATAAGGCCGGCTTCCATCATCAACACCGCGATCACCCCGAACCAGATGGGGTCGAAGTGCAGTGCGGTGATGATGGGATAGATCACCGGCAGGGTGAGCACCATCATGGAAATGGCGTCCAGGAAGCAGCCCAGGAACAGGTAGATCAAGATGATCACCACGTGGATCAGGTAGCGCGAAACCTCCAGGCCCGCCGCCCAACCGGCCACCTCCATGGGGATGGTGGACAGGGCCAAGAAGTAGCTGAACACGTTGGCTCCGGCCACCAGGAACAGAACCATCACCGATATGCGCACCGACTCGAACAGGGCGCCGACCAGCACCTGCCAGCTAAGGTTTCCCTTGACCATGGCCACGATGAACAAAACCGTGGCGCCAACCGCGCCGGCCTCGGTGGGAGTGAAGAAGCCGGCGTAGATTCCACCCATTACGATCATAAACAGCACCAAGGGCTCCCAAACGCCCTTGAGTGAAGCTATCTTTTGGGCCCAGGTGACCTTTTCCGGGCTGGCCGGGGCGATGGCCGGGTTCATCTTGACCCAGGCCACCACGATGCCAATGTAGGCAAAGGTAAGCAGGAGGCCCGGCAGCATGCCCGCCACCAAAAGCTTGCCGATGGATTGCTCGGTGAGCATGCCGTAGACCACGAAGCCGATGCTGGGGGGGATCAAGAAACCCAGGGTGCCGCCGGCGGCCACCGCGCCCGTGGCCAGGCGGGGATCGTAGTTGAAGCGCTTCATCTCAGGCAGGGCCACGGTGCCCATGGTGGCCGCCGTGGCCACCGAGGAGCCCGACACCGCCGCGAAGCCGCCGCAAGCGCCGATGGTGGCTATGGCCAAGCCCCCGGGCAGGCGGCGCATCCACTTGTCAAAGGTCCCGTACAACTCCCGGGTGATGCCCGAACTGCTGGCGAAACCGCCCATGACGATGAACAGGGGTATCACCGTATAGGGGTAAAAGGAAGCGACCTCCCACACCGTGCTGGCCACTTTGGGCAGCGCGGCGTCAAAAGAGGCCAGGTAGCCGATGCCGGAAAAGCCCACCAGCATCAAGGCAAAGGCTATGGGCATGCCCAAAAACAGGAGCACGAAGACGGCTATGGTGCCGATTACTCCTACCGTGACGGGATCCAGCATCATTTACCTGCCAGCTTGCGCACCGTGTCCACCACATCGCACATCAACTCCAGGCAGAGGAAAAGGGCGGCAACGGATACCAGCAGCCGGAAGGGATACTGGGGGACGCGCAGCATATCCGAGACCGAAACCTCTTCCATGGCCACTTCGTAGCCTTGCCAGCAGAGGATGGCGATGATGAAGATGCTCAAGAGTGTGGTTAGTATGTTCAGGGCCAGGGCGACCTTCTCCGGCAAACGGTCGGTGAACATGGTCACCCGGACGTGGCCCTTTACCTGATGGGTGTAAGACAAGCCCAGCAACAAGAATATAGACAGCATGTAGCTGGAAAGTTCCAGGGTGCCGGGGATGGGCCGGGACCAAACGCCCCGGCCCACCACCTCGGCTGTCGTCAACAGCATCATGGGAATGAGCAGAAACATGCCCACGTAGGCCAACCCGCGGGTAACCTTTTGGATAAGGGTCTTTATGTTTTCGTAAGCTTCCATGGGACCTCCCGGGTCCGGAGCATGCGCCTGCTTAAGAGGTTATTTTTTCTTGCCGCCGGTGTGCCACTCGGGCGGGGTGGCCACGCACTTGGAACCGGCCTGCTCCACGATCTGGGTGTACATCAACACCGCTTCCTTGGCCGGCTTGCCCTGCTTCTCCAGGGTGGCCACCCACTCGCGGGTGACGTTCTGGAAGCGGGCGAACCAACGCGCCTCCTCCTTGGGGGAAAGCGTATAGACCTTGACGCCCTTGGCCGCGATCTCTTTCATCATCTGGGCGTAGGTCTTCTTGTCCAGACCGTGGGTGGTGGCGAAGGGGTTGCCCACCACGTCCTCGATGATCTTCTGCAGGTCCTTGGGAGTGCGGTCCCAGGACTTCTTGTTCATGACCACGCCCTCGGACACGCAGCCGAAGGTGGCCTGCACGCCGTACTTGGCCACTTCAAAGAGCTTGAAGGCCAAAACCAGCGGGGGGCAGGTGACCAGACCGTCGATGGTGCCGGTTTCCATGGCCAGGTACACGTCGCCCAAGGGCATGAACACGGGCTCGGCGCCCAGGGACTTGATGTAGTTGGTCTGCATGCCGCCGGGGGTGCGGATCTTCAGGCCCTTCAAGTCTTCCAGGGTATGCACCGGCTTGGTGGTCCACAGGAAGGCCTGGATGCAGCCGTTAAGCTCCAGCACCTTGACGTCCTTGAACTCCTTCTCCAGGGCCTTGGCGTACACCTTGTTGCCGATGTCCGCGGCCAAATCCTTGCCGTCCACCCAGGCGGCCATGGAAAGCACGTCGGTCAGCGGGAAACGGCCCGGGGTCCAGGTGGCGGTAAAATAGCCCATGTCAGACAGGCCGTTTTTGACGATGTCAAAGTGCTCGGGGCCCTTGCCCAATGCGCCGCCGGCGTAAAGGGTGTAGGTGATGCGGCCGTTGCTGCGCTTCTTGAGTTCCTCAAGCATGGGGATCCAAACCGTTTTCACCTCGCGGCTCACCGGCGGATGCCAGGTGGAGAACTTCAGGTGAATGGTCTTTTTCTCCTCGGCTTGAGCTCCGGTGGCGCCTCCCAGGCACAACAGCAGCGCCGCCAACAGGCAGAACAACCAGATGGTCTTTTTCATCGAAATAGCCCTCCTTAACCGATTGACATGGATGACGCGCCAGCCCCCGCGCCCCTAGGGACGCGCGTATAAGCGCACAATAAAACAGCCAATTCCAAGCAACTTATTTGTTTTTCCCGCTTCGCTTCATCTTGGCGTCCGATCCTCGTTTTCACCACAGGGCTAGTACTCAACCCTGATGTTAATATCTGCTTTAAATATTAAAATATAGTTAACATCATTTGACCGTCAAGCTTTTTGTAGGCATGGTTCAGCCAACCTGATTTTGCCCGTAAGTGGGTATCTGGCATATATTTATTATATATCAAGGCCTTATTCATTTTATTTTACGCGCGGCTTCAGGCGCGGCCCCAAAAAACGGCTTTGGCCTCGTTCCCAACGGGGAATTGGCAAGGTTTCAATACCGTTATGACTTGCCATCCCCTCTCCTTTTTCTACTTGACCGGACCAATTTTAATAGTTAGTATATTTTTTAATTTATATTTAAGTCTGCGGCTGCGTCAAGCGGTTTTTGAGTTCTGAGGGAGTTCTTAAGGATTTTGGAAACACTCGGCAGCAAACTAAAGGCATTGAGGCTGGCCAAAAGTCTCACCCTGCAACAGGTGGCCAGCCAGGCCCAGTGCACGGCGGCGCATCTGTCGCAGATAGAGAACGACAAGGCCTCTCCCTCCATAGCGACACTAAAGAAAATAGCCGCGGTCCTGGAAGCCAGGATCGTGGATTTTTTTGACGACGAAACCGAAGACGATCCCGTGGTGTTGGACCCATCCCAATGGGTGCAGGTGAGCCTGCCCCGCTGGAAAGCGGACATCAGGCAAATGGTCCGCATGGTCAAACACCGCCACATGCAACCATTTTACACCGTGATCCAGCCTGGTGGCGGCACTCGGGAAAATTATCACCACATGGGCGAGGAATTTGGCCTGGTGCTGGAAGGACAGCTTACCTTGCGCTTGGGCGATGATATCCATCAGGTGCCTGCCGGTTCCTCCTTCTACTACTCCTCCAATCAACCCCACGCCTGGACCAACGATGGTAAAAAACCTTGCCGGGTGGTGTGGGTGGTTACACCCCCTAGCTGGTAAGGGCATTTCAGAAATGGAGCATATTAAATGAGCTCGATATTGGTAAAAAACGTGGGGCTTATGCTTAGCGGCGAAGTTGAAAACCCCATTCTGGAAGCGGACAGCCTGGTCATAGCCGACGGCCTGATACAAGAGGTCGGCTCCGGCCTCGGCGCTCCCCAAGGCGCCACGGTGATCGACGCCCAGGGCGCGGCGGTCACTCCCGGCCTCATCGACTCCCACTGCCACGTGGTCCTGGGCGACTGGACCCCCCGGCAACAAATGATGAATTTTCTGGACTCCTCCCTGCACGGCGGAGTGACCACCTCCATCAGCGCCGGAGAGGTGCACCTGCCCGGCCGCCCCAAGGATGCCCTGGGCGCCAAATGCCTGGCCATCGTGGCCGCCAAGAGTTGGGCCGTGGTGCGCCCCGGCGGAATGAAGGTCTTGGGCGGAGCCCTTATCTTGGAAAAGGGCCTCACCGAGGCTGACATCGAAGAGTGCGCCCAGGCCGGAGTCAAGGTGATCGGCGAAGTGGGGCTGGGCTCGGTGAAGGAGCCGGCCGAGGCGGCGGAGATGGTGGCCTGGGCCAAGGCCCGGGGCATGACCGTGATGATGCACACCGGCGGCACCTCCATACCCGGGTCATCGGTGGTGGGGGCCGAGCAGATCATCGCCACGGGGCCCTCGGTGGCCAGCCATATCAACGGCGGCCCCACCGCGGTCAGCCTGGACGAGGCCAAGCGCATCATCGACCAGACCGACATCGCCATCGAGATCGTCCAGTGCGGCAACATGCGGCGCGCCGCCGAGGTGGCCCGCTACATGGATGAAACCAAGCAGTGGGACCGGGTGATCTTCGGCAACGACGCACCCAGCGGCACCGGAGTGGTCACCCTGGGCATCCTGCGCAACATGGCCCTGGTGGCCAGCCTGGGCGGGGTGGCCCCGGAGCTTACCGTGGCCATGGCCAGCGGCAACACCGCCAAGCTCTACGGCCTCAACCGGGGCCGCATCGCCGCCGGCCTGGAAGCGGACCTGGTGTTCATGGACACCCCCATCGGCTCTCCGGGCAACGACGTGTTGGGAGCCCTGGCCGAAGGCGACACTCCGGGCATCAGCATGATCCTGATCGACGGCAAGGTGGTGGTCAAGGTAAGCCGCAACACCCCGCCGGCGATGCGCAAGGCCCAGGTGGTCTCTTAATTCATTGTCCATTCGCGAGGAGATTTGAGCATGCAAATCCGCAAGCTGGTAACCATAGTGGAGGAAACCTTGCAGGAGGCGGGCAAGCAAGTCAAGCCGGCCACCCGCAAAGCCGCTGCCATCGCGGTGATCAAAAACCCCTTTGCCCATGAATACGCCGAGGACCTCAGCCAACTGATGGAAATTGGCGAAGAGTTGGGCGGCATGTTGGGCAACAAGGCCCGCGAGGCCCTGGGCATCGCCCCCGAGCAGTGCGAGAGCTACGGCAAGGCGGCCATCGTGGGTCTTAAGGGCGAGTTGGAGCACGGCGGGGCCATCCTGCACCCCAAGCTGGGCGCCCCATTCCGCAAGGCCTTGGGCCGTGGCCTGGCCTTGATCCCCTCGGTTAAAAAACGCGGCCCGGCCGGTTGCACCATCGACGTGCCCCTGAACCACAAGGACGCGGCATTTATCCGCTCCCACTTTGACGGCATGACCGTGAGCGTTGAAGACGCGCCCATGCCCGACGAGATACTGGTGGCCCTGGTGGTCACCGACTCGGGCCGCCCCCTGCCCCGCATCGGCGGCCTTACCAAAGAAGACGCAAAGTACGAGGACGGCCTTCGCTAGGGCCGAACCCGCAAACATTTAGTTAGGAGGGGCCTGCCATGGCCATACTACCCGAAGTCAAGAGCCATTACGGCCGCCTGAAGCTTCTCATCGGCGGCGAGTGGGTGGAATCGAAGTCCGACATCATAAACAAAACCACCAACCCGGCCACGGGGGTGGAGATAGCCGAGTTCCCCACCGCCACCAAACAAGAGGCACGGGCGGCGGTGGAGGCGGCCCAGCAGGGCTTCGAGGCCATGAAGGGCATCGCCCTGCGCGAGCGGGCCCGCATGCTCTTTGACATGCGCCAGATATTCGACCGCGAAGCCGACACCCTCAGCCGGGTGCTTACCCAGGACCACGGCCGCACCTTCAAAGAGGCCGCGGGCTCGGTGCGCCGCTCCATCGAGAACATCGAGTCCGCCTGCTCCGCCGCCTACGGCATGGCCGCGCGCAACGAGCACATCGACAACCTGGCGGGCGGCATCGACAGGTGGCTGACCTGGGAGCCGTTGGGGCCCTTCCTCATCGTCACCCCGGGCAACATTCCCATGCACGCCTGGAGCTCCTTTGTGCCCTACGCCCTGGCGGCAGGCTGCTCGGTGGTGGTGAGCCCCTCGCGCCAGGACCCGGTGGCCGCCGAGTACATGAGCAAGGTGGCCCTGGAGGCCGGCTTCCCGGCGGGCGCCATCAACCTGATCCACGGCGGCCGGGATGTGAACAGCTACATCCTGGAGCAAAAGGAGATCGAGGGCATCGGCTTCATCGGCTCCACCGGAGCGGGCCTGGATCTTTTCGCCCAGTGCGGCAAACTGGGCAAGACCAGCAGCCTCAACGGCAACGGCAAGAACACCGTGGTGATCATGCCCGACGCGGACATTGACTCCTGCCCGGCCTACGTGCGCCAAGGCTGCTTCGGGATGACCGGACAGCGCTGCCTGGGCTCTGACAACGTGGTGATCATGGGCGACAAGGCCCGTTACGAAGAAGTCAAGCAGGCCCTGGTGGCCAACGCGGCCTCCATGAAACTGGGCTACGGCCTGGACGAGTCGGTCACCATGGGCCCCTATGCCACCCCGGCGGGCCGCGACAAGGTTTGGGCCTGGGTGGAGCGCGGCCTGGCCGAGGGCGCCAAGATGGTGCTGGACGGCCGCACCATGCTTCCGGCGGACTACCCCGACGGCTACTTCATGGGCCCCACCATCCTGGAAGACGCCGACATAGACATGGATATTTGCAAGGAGGAGGCCTTTGGCGCGGTGGCGGCCCTTATCCGGGCGGACAGCCTGGAGCAGGTCATCGGCTGGATCAATTCCAAGACCGACCTGGGGCACAGCGCCTGCATCATGACCGCCAGCGGAGCCAACGCCCGCAAGTTCGCCCGCGAAGTCAACGTGGGCAACGTGGGCATCAACGTTGGCGTGCCCCAGCCCTACGCCTTCTTCCCCTTGGGCTCCAAGCGCAAGAGCTTCCTGGGCGCGGCCAAGTCCCGCATGGCTTCCATGCGCCTGTTCCTGGACGAAAGGACCGTCACCGCCCGCTGGGTGTAGCAACAAGCTCCTGATCTAAACCGTTGCCTTATCATGGGCCCTTCCCTTCGCGGGAAGGGCCTTTTTTTCTTCCGGCATTGTCACCAGCACCCGCCCATGGCCTAATATTAAATGGAGCGCTTATTGGTATTCAATCAAGGAGAACCGCCATGGCCGAGGTTTTGATCGTATACGCCACCGACCACAAGGGCACCTTGAGGCTGGCCGAGGCCCTGGCCCAGGGCGTGGAGTCGGTTCAGGGCTGCACGGCCAAGCTCAAGACAGCCGAGGAGGCCGTGGCCGATGACGTCTTGGCCGCGGACGCCCTTGTGCTGGGCACACCGGTGCATATGGGCTGCATGGACTGGCGGGTGAAAAAATTCATTGACCAGCATTGCGCCGGGTTGTGGATGGGCGACAAGGTGGTGGGCAAGGTGGGCGGCGTATTCGCCTGCGGCTCGGGCTACGGCGGCGCGGGCGGCGGCTGCGAACTGACCATGTTGGCCATGCTAAACAACCTGGCCGAGCTGGGCCTGGTCCTGGTTCCCTTGCCCAAAAACTCGCTGGGTTACGCTCAGGGCGGCTTGCAGTGGGGACCCTACGGCCGGGCCCACAACGAGGACCTTTCGCCCATTGAGGGCGGCCTGCCCGCCGAGCGCGCCCAGGCCGCCAGGCAGCATGGCAAAAACATCGCCCGGGTGGCCCAGGCCCTGGCCGGCAAGGCCATTTTCGGTTAGTCCGATCCGAGGAGATGAATATGAGTGACACGGACGCGGTGAAGGAGTTCGCCCGGCGGGTTGGCATGTCAGCCCGGGAGGCGGAATCGATCGCCCAGGATGACCCCCGGGCCCGCTACATAAAACGAATTGGCGAGGCCGCATCCCGCTACAGCATAGTGGCGGAGGTGGTGTCCTCGGTGGCCTGCAACACCGGCTACCGCCCGGGCGACCGTTTCGTGATGGACGTGAACGGCAATTTCATCAGCAAGCTGTGCCCCAAGCGGATGTGCGTCTATCTGGTGGGGCAACTCACGGTTCCGGCGGCCCTGATAAACGAGCGCCTAAGCGAGGGCCTTGATCCCAACCAATTCCACTTCATGCGCCAGGTCGCCTGCACCGACTGCGGGGTGGAGCGCGAGGGCTACGGCCAGGTGGGGCTGAAGGTGTCGGTAAGGCCGCGCGCCTGAACCGGAACCTACTGCCCGGCCGGTGGGGCCTGTCCCGCCGGCGGGACGATCGGTCCGCCACCCTCTAACAGGGCTGGGGCCGGGGCTGGTTCGGGCTCCACCCGGTCCTGGGGCTGCACCGGCCGGAAGCCGGCGCGGTCCACGGTGAAGATCACCACCGGTTGGTCAAAGGAACGTTGGGGGCTGATGGTGACCGGGCCGCAGACCCCGGGCAGGTCCTTGATACCAAGCAAGGCCTGTTGCATGGCCTGCCGGGTGCGGGGCGGCTGGTTTCCGCTGATAAGGTGACGCAGCACTCTGGCCGTATCGTATCCCTGAGCCTCCAGCAAGGCGGGGGTGCGCCCCAGTGCCTTTTGATATTCGGACACGAACTTGCGCACCAAGGGGTCGTTGGCGTTAGGGTCGAAGCACCCGGGCATGATGGCCCCTTGCACGTCCCGGGCGGCCAACTCAAGCAGGCGCGCCTCGTGCCACAGGTTGGTGCCCATCAAGAGCACCCCGGTCACGTCGAAGTAACGCAATTGGCTGGCGGCCATGGCCACGGCCTGGGGGCTGTCGGGAATGAAAAGAGCCTGAAAGTCTATGACCGGCTGGGGCGAATCCGGCGCGCCGGGACGGTACTTGCCCGGAGGCAGCTTGACCAGGGCCTGCACGTATTGGGTGAAGTCCGTGGCCTTGGGATCATAGTAGACCCTGCGCACCACCTCCCCGCCCCGGGCGAGCACGCCTTTTTCCAGCAGCCCGGAAAAACCCCGGCCATAGGAATTGTCCGGGGCCAGCAAGGCAAAGCTTTTCTTGCCCCTCAGGGACATGGCCTCGGTTAGCAGGCCGTCTACCTGGCGCTGGGGAGTAAGGGAATCCTGGAAAACGTAGGGGCCGCTCCTGGCCACGCCGTCGATGCGGGCCAGGCTGATCAGGGGCACTTGGCGGGTCTGGGCCTGGCGGGCGGCGGCCAGGGATGGGCTGGCGCCCAGGGGGCCGATGATGGCCAGGACCTTGTGATTGTCCACCAGTTTGTCCACTGCCGCGCCGGCCTCCATGGGCAAGCCCTTGCTGTCGGCGATGAACAGCACCGGCGCCTTGCCGCCATCGCTTTCATATATCCCAAGCCCCAACTCCACCGCGGCCAGCACTTCCCTGCCCGTTTGGGCCCAGGGACCGCTGAGGGGCAACAACACCCCCACCGCCACCGGGTCCACCAGCTTGGCCTGTTTTATTTCCTGGCGCAGGACCTTGGCTTCCGCCCCGATGTTGCTGTCGGACACCAGCCCGTCCACCTGGCCCAGAGTGCTCAGGGCCTCGTCCAGGCGTCCTTCCCTGAACTGGGCCCGCGCCAGGGCCAATAGTAGTATGGCGTTAAGCATGGGTGGCCGGGGCTTGCCCAATTGGCCTTCCAACTCGCCCGAGGAAGCCCGTCCGGCCACCTTGGCCAGGTGTAGCTGCAACGACGGAGTGACCATCCCCTCCAGGCCGGCCAACTCCAGCAAGGTGCCGGTGGCCATGCCGTACTGGCCCAGGGCCGTCTGGGTGGCGGCCAGGGAATCCAGGACCTGACGCTGCTCCGCCTCGCTCAAGGGCCGGGGAGGCATCCTCACCAATTGGCGCAGGGTGGCGGCGGACTGGTTTAGTTGGCCCAGCATGCGTTCCAACCCCGCCCGCATGAGCAGCGCCTTGGTGAGGGCCTCGGGTTCGCCTCCCTGGGCGGGCATGGCGCGCAGTTGGTCCAAGGCCATGGCCCGTTGGCCAGCGCCCTCGTAGGCCCGGGCCAAGTTCAGGCGCAAGCGGCTGACGGCCTTGGAGCCGGGGTTTTGTGACAAGGCGGCCAGGTAGGCGTCCACGGCAAAGTGATAGCGTCCCCGGGCCAGGCGGTCGTTGCCCACTTCCTCCAGGGCCGAGGGAGGCAGGGTCTTGTCCACCTTTTCATCGGCAGGGGTGGGCAGTGGGACTTCTGCCTTTTCCACGGGGGCGCAGCCGCCGGCAAGCAATGCGGCCAAGATAAAGAAAACCGCCGCCAGGACGGTGGCTAAATATTTTTTTGCCGAGCCGGTGTTCACTCCGCGGCCTCCCCTGACTAATTCCCGCCCCAGGTCTAGGAGGGCTTCCTGCTGACCACCACCATGGCCGGGCGCAAGAGGCGTCCCTCGAACATGTAGCCCTTTTGGGCCTCGGCCAAGACTGTATTTTCTTCCTGCTCGGGGTCTTCTTGCTGCATCATGGCCTCGTGGCGTTCGGGGTCAAAGGTTTGCCCCAGGGACTCCACCGGTTCCAGGCCGTAACGCGCCAAAGTCTTTAGCAACTCGGCGTGGACCATCTCCAACCCCTGCACCAGGCTCTGGTCGCTCTGCGGGTTTTCCTGGGCGCTGGCCAGGCCCCGCTCCAGGTTGTCCAACACAGGCAGCAGATCTTTGACCAGTCCTTCGTTGGCCCGTTTGAAAAAATCGGCCTTTTCACGTTCCGTGCGCTTCTTGAAGTTATCCAGTTCCGCCGCTTGGCGCAGGGCGCGCTCCTTGAGTTCGGCCACCTGGGCGGCCAACTCTTGGCAGTCGGGCTCCGGAGCCTCTTGCTGGGCCTCGGTGGGGGCTTTTTCTTCCTGCTCCGGCGCCGGGGCGGCCCCGGGTTTTTCGCGCTTTATCACTTCCAAATATTCCTTTCGCAAATTCCGGCTGCGGCGCGCGGCTACTTGCCCCGCTGGTCCAGGATACGGCTTACCAAGCGGGCGGTGAAGTCAACCATGGGGATTACTTTGGAGTAGTCCATGCGGGTGGGGCCGATCACTCCCAGGGCGCCCAACGGCTTGCCAGCCTCGCCATAGGGCGAGGTGACCAAGCTAAGGCCGTCCAACTCGGACAGCTTGCTCTCCGAGCCGATGTACAGGCGCACCCCCTGGGCGGTAAGCGCCTTGTCCAAGAGGCGCAGCAGGGTGGATTTCTCCTCAAAGGCCTGAAAAATTCCTCTGAGGCGCACCATGTCCTTGAACTCGGGCTGGTCCATGAGGTTGGTCTGGCCGTCGATTAAGAGCTCGCCCTCGCTTCGGTTTTCCATGGCTTGCTTGCCCAGGGTGAGCGCGCGGGAGAGCACCGTGTCGAACTGGTTGCGCTCATTGGTCATTTCCTGGGCCACCCGTTGCTTGACCTGGCTCAGGGTGAGGTCGGCCAATAGCTCGTTGAGGTAGCGGGTATAGCGGTCCAACTCCTCCTGGGCGATGTCCTCCTCGGCCTCGATTATGCGGTTCTGCACCCCACCGGCCTTGGAAACCAGCACCACCAGGATGAGCCCGGGAGCCAGGCGCACGAACTCCATGTGGCGGAAAACCTCCTGCTCCGGGCTGGGCACCGCCACCAAGGCGGCTTGGCGGCTCATCTGGCTAAGGGTGCGGCTGGTGGCCTTGAAGATGTCGTTGGCCTCGCTCACCGGCTGGTTTTCCAGTTGTGAGCGAATCATTTCCTTGGTGTGCAGGTCCAGTTCGTCCAGTTCCAGGATGGAATCCACGTAAACACGCAGGCCGTCGGCGGTGGGCACCCGGCCGGCAGAGACATGGGGCTGCTCCAGGTAGCCCATTTCCTCAAGGTCGGCCATGACGTTACGGATGGTGGCCGGGGAAAAATCAACGTCTTTTTGCTTGGATACGGTGCGAGAGCCCACCGGCTCGGCCGTGGCTATGTAGTCGGCCACCACCGAGGCCAGCACCAGTCGGGCACGCTGAGAAAGTTCTTCGGCCACGGCCACTTACCCCCGTTTTGCCGGGAAAAACCCGTCAGCTAGAATTTAGCAACCGCAAGGGGCCATGTCAAGGCAAACCCCCGAATAACCTTTAAGTTTCTAGACTTAGCCAGTCCCACAGGGCCAAGATCACCTCCATGTCCCGCTGGTCCAACTCCAACTCTTTCAGGCGCACCGACTTGAGTTTCTCCAAAATCTCTTTGCGCGCCACAGCCGAACGCTTGCCTTGGCCATTAAGTTGACTCATGGCGGCTTGCAGGGCTTCGGCCAAGGGGAGGCTGGTGCCATTCTGGCAGAGCCCCAGGCCCACCACGCCGGTAAACGCGGCCAGGCGTCGATCCACGGCGGCGAAAGCGGCCCGGGCCAGTTCCGGAGCCGCCTCCCGGCTGGCCTTGGCTATGGCATCCTCGCCGTCCCCCTGGGGCTTTTGCAAAACCCCGTCAGCCCCGGCCATACACATGGCCGCCGCGTCGGCGAACAGGGCCTTGCGGCTATAGCCCAGGGCCGCGGCCCAAGGCTGGTGTTCCCGTACCTGGGCCAGGTAGTTCAGACCAAAGGAGGCGCTTTGCCCCAACTGTTCGGCTGCGGCTACAAAGGCCTCCTGGGCCGCCTGGACTCGGGCATGGAGCCGGCGCAAAAACTGGTTGGCCCGCTCGCCGCCCTCGCCTTCCAGGTTTTGGTAGAGCGTATCCACCTGGAAACCCTGGCCCAGGGCCGCGGCCAGTACCTCCGGAGCCGGCAAATCGTCCGAGCTCTTTCCCGGGGCAGCCCCGTAGATGTCCAGCAAAAAGCACAAGCAGCGGCGTCCTTCCAGCTTGTGCTGGGCCCGGTCGAAGTCCCGGGCGTAGACGAAATCCACCCCCTTGAAGGCCGGAGC
>Ga0180009_10002244_pt1 | contig 22842 bp, 16 predicted proteins | sample OS_PC_MetaG_FD_123537 | JGI IMG/M metagenome (GOLD analysis project Ga0180009, IMG submission 123537) | Groundwater microbial communities from the Aspo Hard Rock Laboratory (HRL) deep subsurface site, Sweden - OS_PC_MetaG | ecosystem: Environmental > Aquatic > Deep subsurface > Groundwater...
AGGGTCATCCAGTGATGCCATATCCACACAGAATCCATGATTCTGGGAGGTAATCTCAACTTTGCCGGTTTCTAGATCTTTTACGGGCTGATTTCCTCCACGATGGCCGAACTTGAGTTTAAAAGTCTTCCCTCCAAGGGCCAATCCCATCAACTGATGACCCAGGCATATCCCGAAGATAGGTCTCCTGCCTATCTGTTCTTTAATTACATCCACGGCGTAGGTCACGGCTGCCGGGTCTCCTGGTCCGTTGCTCAGGAAGAGCCCTTGGGGATCAAGCCTGTTGATGGTATCAGAGTCCACAGTTGCAGGCACCAGGAGAACCGCGCATCCCCTTTCTTCCAGGGATCTAAGAATATTATATTTGACTCCGTAATCGATGGCCACCACATGCCAGGTTTTCCTCTCCCGGGGCCATTGGTATTGATAAAGATCCTCATCCAGTTTAACCGGTCTCCCTTGTTGCCACAAAAGGGGTTCCTTACAGGTCACTTCCTTGACCAGATCCAGACCCATCATATCGGGAGACTCCTTCGCCTTTTGCACCAAAGAATCCCTGTCCAGATCCATTGTGGAAAGGGCTGCTTTCATGGCACCTGCCAACCTGATGTGCCTTGTAACGGCCCGCGTGTCTATTCCCTCTACGCCAGGTATGTTAGAGGCCTTGAGATAGTCGGCCAGACTCCTTTTGGATCGCCAGTTGCTGGGATATTCCTGGTATTCCTTCACCAGAAGGGCCTTTACCTGAATCCTGTCCGATTCCACATCCTGATCATTGATCCCGTAATTGCCTATCAGTGGATAGGTCATGGTCACCATCTGGCCGCAGTAGGAGGGATCTGTCAAAATCTCCTGATAGCCGGACATGCTGGTATTAAAAACCACCTCGCCCACCGCCTCACCAGGTCCTGTAAAGGAGCGTCCCATGAATACCTTTCCGTCTTCCAAGGCTAACAGGGCTTTCATTTTACAAAATTACCCCTTCCCCCATTCCTCAAGGCCATCCTCCTCCACATCAACTGCATGTCTGGGTCTAACCTTTCGGTAGATCTCCAATGGATTCATCAGCTTGCCATCAACGGTTAATAGATCTTCCTGAATAGAGATATGGAACAACCTTTCATTCTCTTGAAGGTACGGGAGAATCAACTCCCAATCCTTCTCTTTCAAAGGAACAATGTCCCCCCCATTAAGCTGCTCATCCACTACCTGTTTAAATGGATCCCGAATATAGATACACCCCCCGCTCGCAAGGGAAAACAGATTCGATCCGGGGTATGGGGTCGCCTGTGGCCGCACATCTCCATCATTGTCGAATTCCATGCCGTTTAAGATCACGAATCCGCCTCCATTGAGCGGATCACCAGCCATGAATGACTCCGCCAGATAGTCCAGGCATGTACCATTGATGACCACCCGTGGTCTACCCACGGCGTTAATAAGGGGCCTTCCGGCCGCGTTCCCCATGACATAGACCTCTCCCCCTTTGGCTCCGTACATAAAGGTCTGGCCGGTATCACCATAGATGACCATCTTTCCCGATTTCATGATCTGTCCCAATTGATCCTGGGCGTTATTATGCACATAGATGGAAAGGCCATCGATACCGGAGCCCAGATAATCACCAGAACTTCCATAGATGTCAATGCGCACGCCACCAGAGTCAGGGCCAAATCCACATCCATGGAACCGCTGGCCCTTCAGCCCAAACACAATAAACCGTCGCCATCCTCTGTAGAAAGCCTCTAACATTAAACGACTATCACACTGATCCCCTTCCGGAGGAAAAAGGGAGGCATCAATAAGCAAAACCTTTTCATGATAGAAGGGCCCTCTGAAAAACTGCCTGGTCTCCCAATCAATCAAACGATAAGATCCTTTGCCATCTTCATTTTCGAGTGACGGGAAGTGCCGGAAAATGGTCTCCAGAGTCTGATTGACCATCTGGAGGATGGAACGTCGTTTCTTGTCATGGGTGGGATATCGTCGATCAATCAGGTGAGTCAGGGCTTCCAATGCCACTTCAAAATGGGCGTCATTCTTAAGGGACCAGTCCTTTATTTCCCGGAGACACTCCATAAGCTCTGCATAATCCCAGGTTTTGATCCCGTCCCTTAAATATTCATACAAAAGATCCGGACGCTGAAGCTGGAAAAATTGGGATATGTCAAATCGTTCTCTGTCTTCATCTTCCATGAGATAATAGACCCGGCCCGGCAGATAGGGTTTTTGATCTTCGGGGGCTTTGATCTCGCGACCGAATTTATCAATACAGGTCAAGGATCTCTCTAAGGATCCAGATCCATTCTCATCCAGATTGAAAATAAAGGCCCCTCCGTCGGTATAACTACCCCCACGGGCATTCCAATATCTGTCAGCAGTTGTGCCCACCCGGGGGTCCTCGTCCGAGATGCTTTTCAGGGTGGCATCGATAGCCTGTTTCTCGGAACAGATGAGCCCCACCTGAACCTGGCCGTCATGAAGGGCAAAAACTTGAGGCCTTAGCATGGATGTATCCGTAATTCCTATAAGCTGGAATCTCTTGTTTTCCGTATCGTTTCGGGAAATGATGAAAAACCAGGGACCGTCAGGGGAACCATGGATATGGGTTGCCTGAATGGCCCTGTATATAGCCTGCTTTTCCGGAGGCAACTGATCAAAGTCCCTCTCCATTGTAGGTGCCAGAGCCTCGATGACATATTCCATGGGATACCCATAGGTTCGACAATAGAGATCAAAGAGGAGCACGGATACCTCGGTATCGGTTAAAAAAAGTGGGTAGATGTTTCGTTGACTCAAGTACTCCGTCACAGAGTGGTAATTGGCAAAATCACCGTTATGCACAAGGGCTTCATTGAGTCCGATGAACGGGTGAGCACCACCCGGATGCCAGACCCTTCCCTTTGTGGGGTAGCGTTGATGAGCGATCCATATGTGTGCTCTAAAATCATCCAGCTTGTAGTACTGAACCACCTGCTCAGCATAACCCACGATCTTCAAGATAAAAAAATTCCGCCCATGGGACAGGACAAAGGCATGCTGTTTACTTAAGGCATTATAATAGGCCTTGTTGATCTTGAAGCTGTTCTGGTAGACAAACTCATCCTCTACCTGACGTATGGTGAGGTTCTCTAGCTGGTTTTTTTTGATGAATTCCTTGAGCACCGCTTCCTTAGCTCGAACAAAGAAACGCCAAACATCAGGAGGACGCACCTCCAGACCGGTGATATCCCTGTAGTCGTCGATATGGGGAATCTTTTCTGAAAAATCAATATCAAACCACGGTTCAATATGTGTTTTTTCCAGCTCTTCCATGACCCCTTCCTCCAGAACAGCTATCTGGAGGATATAATCCTCTTCCAGGATCTCCTTTGAGATACCGAGCATCCTGTGATCAAAACCCATGGCCGCAATGCCTCCCCCACGACCATTTCCCCTGTTGTGCATCTGCTTTGAAGGCTCAAAGATATGTTTTCCCCTTACCGGGATACTGCAAGCAAAACCGGTGACGCCACAACCGCCCTCGGCCTCGGTTTCAAACACATCTCTTGGAGGCAGATCTTCCACCAATAATCTTCTGGATTGGATGATTTTGTCTATGACATGATCCCTACACATGATCTGAACCTAATTTTAAAATGTGCTTCATGATAAAATATGTATTTGTTTGATTGATCTAATTTGTTTAATTCGTTTTGTTGGTCTACCCCTCCAATGAATCCTGTCAAGAAAACAAATAAAACCAATGAAACCAATAGAACCAACCAAACTGACTAAACCAACTCAACCCCTTACCGTTTCTTTAATTCTTCATATAATCAAGATGCGCGAGGCAATCCGTCCTTCCCACCAGTTCACCAAGGCTTTTCATCCCCAGCCGCTTCAATATCCGGATGAGTTCTTTACGCCATGCCATAAAAAGGTTGATAATCCTCTGGGTGGCCCACTCGAGATCAATCAATTCCATCAATTCCGGATCCGTCGTAGCGATCCCTCTGGCGCATCCCCTGCCACTCTCACAATTATGGCAACGGATACACTCCAACGCCACCAGGTCCGCTGTACCCGTACAGACTCCGTCAGCTCCCAGTGCGATCACCTTGGCCACATCATGGGGCGTCCTTATACCGCCACTTGCAATAATCGTCATCTTGTCCCGTACACCTTCTTCCTGTAAAAAACGATGGACCTTGGGAACAGCATATTCAATGGGCATGGCGATATTCTTCTTGGCAATATCAGGTGCAGCACCGGTCCCGCCATAGCTTCCGTCCAGGTGAATGATATGGGCGCCGGCATAGTGACTTCCCACCGCCACCATATCCACGTCTGTTGGTGTGGAGACCTTTACAGCCACCAATGCCCGGGGATTCATGGCTTTAATCCAGTCCACATGTTTTTTATGATCCTCCACAGAATAGACACTGTGAAAAGGAAATGGGGAAAACAGAGGATACCCCACGACTGCTTCACGCATGCGGGCTACGCCGGGTGTTACCTTATCTCCAAGGAGATGTCCCCCGAGACCTGGCTTGGCCCCCTGGGCATATTTTAATTCTACGATTTTGACCCTCTGAATAGTCTCTTCCCTGACGCCAAAGAGTCCGGTTGCCACCTGTGTGATGACATGATCGTCGTAGGGCTTTAATTCATCAGGATATCCTCCCTCACCCGTACAGCAGAAGGTCCCAAGGGCGGCAGCTGCCTTTACCCTGCTGATCATCGTCGTTATGCTCACAGAGCCATAGGACATACCTCCGCCATAAAAAGGGACCTCTATCCTGATCCGATGGGCATTGTCGTTTAGCCTGTTCAATCGGACGCCCACATTGACTTCATCGTCCGGAGATTCGTCCAGTTGGGAGGAAAGCTCTTTGGGAGGAAGGACGAGGCGCAGCTTATCGAAGCCACCCCCCGATTCTCCGATCCTGTATTCCAGGTTTTTGGGAGGGGCATGGCCGGTCTCAGCCATGTACCATGAACTCGTCAGAATGTCCGGCGTCCATCGAAAATCTCCCATGGCATCAAAATTGGGATTACGTTTCAGAGAGAGTGCCTGTACCGGACACTCTTCATGGCATGGGGTAGTACACTCGGGACCTACACAGCGGTAATGGTTCTTTGTAAGGACTTGGCCTCTCCTTTTTTCATGGACACCGTATGGGCATATCTCCGCACATCTGCCGCAGGCGATACATTCTCCTGTCCGGCTCAATCGATATTTTCCAATGGGATTCCGGAATCTTGAGGCTGTACGCACAACATCTGGAAACCCTAATCCGCTATGACTGCCGTTGCGATTATTCAAGTTCCCATCCCTCCTCAACATTCCCCATGGCACCGAAGGTAGTGCTATCCAGATTTTCGAAGAACATGGCACGGCCCGTTTCTCCTCGCAACCGCCGGGCATCCCTCATGCCCATGGCGCCCATCACTTCTAAAAGCTGATTGTGCCATGCCCCCAGCAGATTCACTGTTCGTGAAGCAACCCATGATGAGGGTGCTTGCTCTATCTCCACCGGGCAGGATAACCCTTGCACGCACCGGCGGCACATCCTGCACTCAATGGCAATCATAATAGGAAAATCAACAAAGACTGCATCTGCTCCACAGATAATGGATTTTGCCACATGTTCGGCCATGGCAACACCACCGCTGGCAAGTAAGGTGATCTCATCACGAATGCCTTCCTCCACCAGCCTGAGATGAACCGAACGTATGCCGTCCTTTAGATATAAGTTCTCATCATCCACATATCTTCCCAGGTCGCTTGCTTCCAGGTGGATAATGGATAGGCCCGATTCAACAAGAGCTAATACCTTTTTCTCTACTTCTTGAACAATGGGCAGTCGTATGGATATCAGGGCATCCGGTTGAGATGCCTTGATGGATTTGACCGTATTTTCCCAACCATCTTTCCATTCTATCTCCACAAGCCGTATCCTTTGATTCAAGGTATTATACCTGACCTGTCCCGGGGATATGATGGGAATAAGATGATCCCTAAAGCTATCCATATCCCTCTTTATCTTTTCATCTGACAACGCCAGGAGTGTCCCTAATCTCTTTGCGGCCATAGCCCAACCCTCTATGGTTCTCTCACTGATTGATCCAAATGATGGGATTCTCAAGATGATTGGTAAAGGGATATCTATCACCTGGGGGCGTTCTCCCTTTAGCTCTCCTGATAGACTAAAGATAAGACACATGGGGGTCTTTCCCAGGTCAACAGCCGTGCTGATGTATTCACGACCATGAATACCATCCCTTGTGGGACGAACGATCTCAGACATATCCGTCCACATGGAATCAAAGCCTGGGCCGCTAAAAGGACCGGGGTAACCGGCTCCGGATACGGGTATCTTTCCCGTCTCTGCCTGGGACCATAACCTGGCAATAATATCCGGTGTCCAGTGGGAATCTCCCAGAGCCTTAAATTCCGGATTTATAGATTTATGGATAAGCTCCTTGGGACAGTTCTGAACACACCTGAAGCAGTTCATGCATTGATTATCAATGGAATCGATCATCTGACGGGGATCCAGATCCCGATTATCATAAACGCCATAGACACACTGTTTCTTCACGCAGACCGCACATTTCAGGCATCCCTCTTCCCAGGCTATAACGCCTGACTTGGTAATGGCCTCAAAGCGATGGGGCGTCGTTTTCGTATGTATCATGTATTTTTCTGGCATTTGAAAACTCTGATTCCGGTTAAGCAAACTAAACGTTTAAACTGGTCTTGGTAGAAGATCGGCTCTCTCTACAATCTCCCCCACCACATCTTCCCATTCAATGGCCATGACATGGATTCCGCTGACACCCGGAATCTCTTTTAATTTCTGTATGGTCTCCACGCAGATCTTAATCCCCTCCTGTTGCTGTCTATTCTTTGGTACGCTTTCCATTCTTTTGATCACATGATCGGGGACATCCATTCCTGCTACCCGGTTTTTCATGTATTTAGCCATCCCGGGTGACTTAAGGGGAGTAACCCCTCCGAGTATACGGACCTTCTCCGTGAGACCCCTGTCCCTGGCCATATCTATCCACTCCTCAAACCTCTTCAAGTTATAGATACACTGGGTCTGAATAAAATCCACGCCAGCCTTGATCTTTTTGGCCAATCTGACGACCCTGAAGGATAATGGATCGGCAAAAGGATTGGCAGCCGCACCTATAAAGATATCAGGGCCTTTAGTGAGGGGTTCTCCGCCCAAAATGGTCCCTTCATCCCTCATGGTTTTGACGACCTGAACAAACTGAATGGAATCCAGGTCAAAGACTCCCACAGCCTGGGGTTGGTTGCCAAAGCTCTGATGGTCACCCGAAAGGCAAAGGAGATTTCGAATGCCCATGGCAGAGGCTCCCAATATGTCAGACTGGAGAGCGATCCTGTTCCTGTCTCTCACAACCATCTGCAACACAGGGTCGAGCCCACATTCCTTCAACAACGCACAGGCGGCAAGGCTTGACATGCGAACAATGGCTGTCTGATTGTCAGTGACATTAACGGCATCTACTTTCCCCTTTAATAGCTCAGCCTTTTTCGTCACTGATCCAGGGTCTGCACCCTTGGGAGGCCCACATTCAGCGGTCACGGCAAACTCGCCTTTTTCAAGGACCTTTTTCAACTGACTCATCCCGTTCACTTTTGTTGATCCTCCCTGATTATCTTTCTAGGTCCCCCTCCCTGTTTTTTGGACCAGTCCTTTGGTGGGTAGATCTCTTCAAGCCTGTCCAAGACATCAAAGGACGAGAGCCTGTCTATAATCAGTTGCCAGGCGCAGGGGACATCTGGATTTATCTCACATTGGCCATCAACCGATCCACCGCAGGGCCCATTAAGGAGCTGTTTCGAGCATCGTGCCAGAGGACAGACACCCCCAAAAATGTGAAGCATACAATCTCCGCATCCCAGACAGTTCTCCACCCAATAGCCCTGATCCTTGGTTTCCCCTAAAAATTCCGTATTGAGTGCCGGCAGGATGGGAATCTCGGAAAACATGTCCGCAACCGCCTGAACCCCTGCGCCACATCCCAGAGACAGAACTGCGTCATACTGATCAATCATATCATCCAATTGAATATAAAAATCTTTGACACATTGACGGTCCAGAGTCTTTTCATGGATAACGACATCCTTTCCCTCTATCTTGTTGGCCATACGAAGTGCTGAGGCCAACATTCCCGTCTCCTTTTCGCCCCCGGCTGCGCATTCAGCCATACAGGAGCCACAGCCCAGAACAAGAATTCGTTTGTAGGGAGCAATCATCTCCCTTAACTCATCTATGGGCTTCTGTTCTGCCGTTATCATAATCTTTATCTCCTTGATCCCAATAAACCTTTATGAACTATCTTGAACCATGAACGGTTACAATCTAACTTATACTTCTACTCCAAAGGTTCTTTGTCCAAGTAAAACTACCAACTCTCATATTACCTTTTGAAATACTGGTGATGGTGGAATTTTCGAAATATGATCCAGTATCTCTTTTGATAGCGTTTCTAATGATTTTCCATTCTCTTTTGAGCGTATGATAATGCCAATACGTCCTTCCTCCAGACCAATACCAGATATGATCGCTCTGGTCCTCTCCACTCGCTTAGATGCCCTTCGATTCCCTTCAAAATAACGGCAAGTTCCTTCTGGACAGGCAATAACATAGACGGCATCCGCAAATTCTTCCAGCGCCTTCAGAAGGTGAAGGGGCTCTAATCTCCCGCTACAGGGTATGGGGAAGAGGCGTAAAGATTTTCCATACTTTTCTTCAAGGTATTGTCTCTCCTGCTCACCGCTTACAGGTGTGTTCTGGCAGTAGAAAAGTGCCAGGATAGGCCTCTTAACAGGGTTCATTAATTATAAAAATCCTTTCCAAGGTATTGCAGCAAATGGAAAATAGCCAAAAAAAGTCATGTATGTGGAGTAGCAGACGATCTAACATGAAAAAAATAAGGCGTCTTTCTTCTCTTGGAAGATACAGACGCCTTTGTCAAATGCATGAAACATTTCCGTACGCCTTTGTGCGGAATCTGCCACTTAATCTATGGAGTTTTTTAATTTTGTCAAGAATTTTAAAAACGAATATGATTATTAGTCTTACTTTCCAGTCCTGCCCTACCCTTCCTATGAGAATGCTGGACGAATGTGAAAAACCTCACTAAGATCATCAAAACATATAGATCTGGTGACTGTCGGGATTCTTCCCAAAACAGGTGATGTCGTCAATCTTATTGAGCTCGGGTCCCCGACTGATGGCGTAAAGAGTCCTTTCCACACCGATACCGCCCCCAAAAGTATCAGGAAATGTTGAGACACCATGCTTATCTTTCTTTGCGGCCATCATGAGGAATGGTGCATAGCCTCCCAGTTCATCAATATTCTTAATGTTCCCTTCAAAAATCACCGGTCTTACGGGGATAATCCCATTATCCAATAATCTCTCCACGATGGTTTCGTAAATCCATTCCCTCACTGCGCCTGATAAGATCTCAAGAGCAGGCGTCTGCTTTCCGGTATCTCGAACAATACTCTTTGCACAGACGTCATAATTATAAACCATGTCCGCTGTCACTTCCGATAGGGTTACCTTTCCTTCAGGTCTTAAATAAGGATATACCAGATCATAATTCTCTCTCAAAAGGCCCGTGATCCAGAAAAACTGTTCCTTGATCTCCTCCCCCAGCTTCACCTCATACCCAGTACCGTATCTCTTTTTAGCCTCATCGCATCTGAAACGCGGAAAAGGCTGTTTGGGAACCTCAATTGCCACTCCAAGTGTTTTCAATTCATCCTCATTCTTCTCTATTAACCGAGTCATTGAATGGATAATCAACCTCTCAAATAGATCCAACCCTTTCTCCATATCCTCAGCCAGAATCTTTTTTACCTTCTCAGGTTTCTTGAGGTAGGTCTCAAGATCAATCCCCCGATTTCGCCTTACCTCAACATCCATCTGGCTGAAGTCGATCAGATACTTGCCTCTCTGGGTCCTTTCCGGACTCTCCAATTCCAGTCTTATATTAGGCGAGTCAACAAAGACGCCCTTGATCTTCGGGTTATGACAAGAGAGAAACTTTGAATAGATCATGCTGTGAGTCATGACATAGAGCTGGCCTTTATAATGGATATTAGGGACGTGTTCCACATCGTGAGCCAAAGGGTCGGTTACGGGGCTCATCTGAATCCGCTCAAGGTTAAAAAGCCCCTCATCGGCTAAAAACTGATGCATGGCAGTCACAAATGTTGTCCTCAGTGCCATGGCCGCGTACAGGGTATCCCCCATCCATTTCTCGAAATAGTATCTATCCAGGTATTCTTCTAAACTTGAGCCGGATTGTTGTAATGCCGCCTGAAAACCGAAGAGGTTCTGGCCAACTATAGACATGGTCTCGTCTTTCATAGTATTCGTAGCTCCTAATTAAAAATTTAAATTGATAGTTTAAAAAATACATATAATTATCTAACCATACATTGAATATTAATGAGATACCCCGCCGCAGAGCAGCGGGGTATCTACAAAAACATTGTAACGCCGCAAGCGGCGGGGAATTAAACCCTTGTCCGGCGGATTAAAGTTTTGGTAAATAATTCTCTATCTCGAACTGGCTTATATGTATCCTGTATTTATCCCATTCAATCTTTTTATTCTCAATGAATTTTTTGAAGATATGATCTCCTAATACTTTTTTTACTAGATCACTCTTCTCTGCCTCCAGGATTGCTGCATAGAGGTTCCCCGGAAGATCTGTTATCCCGTGGGCCTTTCGTTCAGCCGGGTTCATCTCAAAAATATCCTCTTCGATGGGATCGGGTAGTTCATATCCCTTCTCAATCCCTTCCAATCCTGCACCCAGCATGACTGCAAAAGCCAAATAAGGATTGCAAGAGGGGTCAGGAGATCTGAACTCAATCCTGGTGGCTGTCTCTTTTCCGGGTTTATACATGGGTACCCGGATCATGGCCGAGCGGTTTCTCCTTGCCCATGACACATAAACCGGAGCCTCGTAGCCCGGCACTAACCGCTTGTAGGAATTAACCCACTGGTTTGTCACTGCTGCTATCTCTGGGGCATGCCGCATAATCCCTGCAATGTATTGTTTGGCGATATCTGATAAATTAAATTTATCATTAGGGTCATAAAAAGCGTTTTTATCACCTTGAAAAAGCGACTGATGTACATGCATACCACTTCCGTTCTGCCCAAAAAGGGGCTTCGGCATAAACGTGGCATATACACCGTGCTGGCGTGCTATCTCCTTAACCACAACACGGTATGTCATGGTCTTATCCGCCATCTTTAGGCCTTCGTCATAACGAAGGTCAATCTCATGTTGACTTGGTGCCACCTCATGGTGACTGTATTCCACCCGTATGCCCATGGACTGTAAGGCAAAGATGGTGTCCCTCCTCAGATTGCTGCCCATATCAAGAGGTCGCGAATCAAAATAGCCGCCTGTATCTAAGATTTCGGTGTTCTTACTATCTTTAAAATAGAAATATTCCAGTTCCGGACCGAGATAGAATGTGTAACCCCTCTCTTCCACTTTATCCAATTTATCCAAAAGCCTCTTAAAAACATATCGGGGATCACCTTCGTAATTAGTTCCATCAGGGTTTAGAATATCGCAGAACATCCGAGCTACTGGTCGATCTCCAGTTCTCCACGGCACTAACTGAAATGTAGTGGGATCCGGTTTGGCGATCATATCACTCTCTTGTATCCTAGCGAATCCTTCGATGGATGAACCATCAAATCCCATGCCTTCGGTCAAACCTTCTTCCAGTTCAGATGGGGTTATGGCAAAACTCTTCAGGAAGCCCAAGACATCTGTGAACCAAAATTGAATAAAACTGATATCTTTCTCCTTTACGATTCTCCTAACATCATCGATAGTCTCACAATTCATAATCAATCCTCCCAGTCTTTTTCAAAATACCCGTTTAGTCACAAGGTTCTGTCTCCCATTCAACTCAATATCTCCTGGTAGTGCCAGAACAGAATTATTATAAGATAGTGTAGCAATCGTAGTGCCAAAAAAGACTGAAAACAAATTTACTTGCATAATCAACCAATTAGATGATAATAGAACAATCAATTAAACGTTAAAATATTACAATTTTGTATTTTCAATAAGAATAATAGCACAAAATTGTCACAAAAAAATTCTTTTTCTCTTTTTATCTCCATTTTATTACATCTTGCTCTTTGTATTCAATCGAGTATTTTTAAGAGTGGGATTGAAAAAACGTAACATTTTAGCTCTTTGAAAAAAATCCGCATTTGATCTGGCGTGGAGGTCTCTTTCAAAACCCGCCTAACCCTCCCTCATTCCATGGGACGGCAGATTAGTGTTGAAATTCTTCCCGGGATAGCCCCAGAGGACGTCCTCCTTTGCCCCCCACATCTTCTCTGCCTTTTCCATAGCTTTATTAAATGCTTGGGGGCGTTCCACGAGCATCGGAAGTATTTTATGAGGCAGCTTTTGAAAGAGACCTCCACTGCCGGACTTGAATAACTTTCAAAGAGCTAAAATGTTACGAAAAAACTTAAACTATGATGATCCATTTAATTCCCTTTGTGATAATACTTTGCGGGGTTTCTGATGAGATTACGAGAACTATCTATTATCCAGTACCAGAACGTGAGTAATAGAAATCATCTCGACAGACTGTGGATCTCTGTGGATTCATTTAAAAAACAGTTGGAATTTATGACTTCCAACAACTTTCAGATCCTTTCAATCAATTACGCCATTGATTATATGGAGAAAAAAAAGAGAATAAAAGATCTACGACCCATATCACTCACGTTCGATAATGGTTACATGGATTTTTACGAATATGTGTTCCCCCTTATCTCCAGACACAATCTGCCTGTTACCGTATTGATCTCCCCTGAAAAAGTGGGAAAATCTGTAAAAATTGAGGGGTGTGAGGTACCCTATCTCACCTGGGAGATCCTGAGGGAGCTTACCAATAACAATATAGCCATAGGAGCCTATGAAGATTACACCTGGAATATCAACAACATACCTAAAGATCTGTTTCGAAGACACATTATAGATTATAAAAAATCCCTGGAAGATAAGTTAGGGGTTGAAATCAACTATTTTGGTATGAAAGAGGGAGTTCCAAACCATAACATTCGCAATCTATTAATATCAGCAGGGTATAGAGCATTTTTAACAGAGTGTCCCACAAACAGGAAGCCCGATCTTTACTCCATCGGCAGGATTCAGGTGGATGATAATGATTTTAACATCTTTTTAACCAAAATTTCAAGGACCTACCTCTTTTTTAAAGACAGAAGAAGTTGGAAATATATCCGAAAGTACAAGTTGGATAGAGTCGCCCATCACATTTCCGAGACCTATGATAGAATGAGGGGAGTAAAATAATTAAAGACTGGTCATGATAAGAATTCTTCATATACATACCTTGCCCATCGTCAGTGGCTCCGGTATCAACACCTTCCTTACCATGCGAGGGATGGACAGAAAGATCTATGACGTGGAGATAGCCTGTGCACAGGGTGGACGGCTCATAGATCTGGTTCAAAAGCACCATATGAAGGTTAGAACTTTTAATACACTTGTGCAACCACTCGATCCCATAAAGGACCTGTTAGCTCTTAAAGACTTAACTTTATTCATTAAGAAAAGATCTTATCATATCGTTCATACTCATAATTCTAAGGCAGGATTTTTAGGACGTTTGGCGGCTAAATTAGCTGGAGTGCCTGTCATTATTCATACTGTCCACGGTTTTGCATTCCATGACCAGGAACCTATGTGGCGACAATTTCTTTTTCGAAATCTGGAACGCCTCGCATCCCATTGGTGTGACAAAATGATTTTTATATCCCAGCCACTCATTGACTGGGCTCTGAAGGAGAAGATCATAAGGGAAGAGAAGATCGTTAAGATCTACAGCGGAATCGAGCTGGATCAATTCCATCCCGTCACAAGGGATGAAAAAAACAGGATTAAAAAGAAGTGGAAAATCAGGCAGAAAGATATTGTCATAGGCGTAGTTTCTAAACTCTGGGAAGGGAAAGGTCATGCCATCTTAATCGAGGCATTTAAGGAATTAAAAAAGGAGATAAAAGATACTCGGCTGGTCATTGTCGGAGAAGGCTATCTTTATGACAGGTTGGTCAATCTGGTTCATAGGTATGGATTAAGCGATTCGGTTCTATTTACGGGCTTTCAAATGGATGTATCAGAGATCATAGCCACCTTTGATGTGGCCGTTTTGCCTTCCTTTTTTGAAGGCATGGGCAGAGTCCTGCTGGAAGCCATGGCCATGGAAAAGCCTGTTGTGGCCAGTCGTGTAGGAGGTATACCGGATCTGGTGGAGGATGGAGTTAACGGATTTTTAGTAAGTCCAGGAGATGTGAGAGATTTGGTAAATACCCTAAAGAAAACCATAAGTGACAGAAAACTTGCCAGGAAGATGGGGAAAGAGGGTCGAAAGAGAATGTCAGAACAGTTCAATGCAGACGTTATGGTACGATCCATTGAAAAGGTGTATCATGAATGTTTGAACAGAAAGGGGGTTAGATTTGGTAGTTAATATCATATGGCAGATAGTTATCGGGCTCTTTCTCCTTTTTTTATCCTTCCCGTTTGTCAAATCATTCTATTTTGATTCAGGGCTCAGGTGGCAGTTTATTCTTATCTTCTCTTTCATAGCCTCTGTTTTTATTACACCCTTTTGCCGTTTTTTAGCATTAAAATTAAATATCCTGGATAAACCTGACTGGCGTAAGATCCATGCTCAACCTACACCCCTTCTAGGAGGTTTGGGTGTCTACTTGTCATTTTCTATAGCCCTTATATTGAACGGCGTTTTTTTACCTGGAATGAAAGTCCTTCTTTTGGGTGCTACCCTGATCTTTATGATGGGTCTGTGGGATGATATCCGTCCTCTACCAGCTCTTCTGAAGTTTATCTTCCAGATATTGATTACTCTTCTGGTTATCATCTGGGGAGATATTCAGCTCACTTTCTTTTATCATGAATCATGGGCGCCCTTGGTAAATATTCCCCTCACGGTATTATGGATTGTGGGCTTAACCAATGCCATGAATTTCTTTGATGGGATAGATGGCCTGGCATCTGGAATGTCAATAATTGCCGCCCTTTTTTTGGGAATAATTGCGTTTAACACCAATCAGCCAGCACTGGGCTGGTTCGCTGTAGCCTTGGTGGGTGCATGTATGGGATTTATGCCCCATAACTTCAGAATTGGAAAATCTGCCCTCCTTTTTCTCGGTGATGCCGGGAGTACCTTTTTGGGATTTACTCTGGCAGGTCTAGCTGTCTTGGGAAAATGGTCAAATACCAGCCAATTTGTCTCACTCACCGCTCCGATCCTCATATTCGGTGTCCTTATCTTCGATATGATATATATAAACTTATCGCGGATTAAAAACCGTCAAGCCAGGAACTTTTTTGAACTCCTCACTTGTGTCAACAAGGATCATCTGCATCATCGCCTTCTATTTATGGGTTTTGCCCGTAAGGAGGTGATGTTTATCATCTCAACCTTGTCCACCAGTCTGGGTGTGAGTGCCCTTATCATAATGAATCAAAAGATCATTGAGGCCCTTCTGGGATTGTTCCAGGCTATTCTGATTTTCGGACTTATTGTCACGTTAATGCTGAAAGGCAGGGAAAGGATTCCCAAGGAAGGTAATCGAAGAGCTTGGAGAAGGCGTCAGGAAGACCAATAAACTAAATATCTCTTTAATGTTGAAATGTTCATAAATTCCAAGACACAATCCTTTCCCAGATATCTAGCCCTAACCATTCGGGTCTTACTCTTACTCCTTACGGTCTCATCTCCTTCGTTCTCCTCCGCCGGCACCCATGACAAATCCTACCTCCTGGACAAAGCCCTGGAGATCATCGCCATGCGTAGGGGTGATCTATCCATAAACTCAGACCTATACACAGATCCATATGCCTTAAGCTCCTTCAAAAGATGGATGGAAAATCCTGTGAAGGCCCCCATCGAGGCCCAGCATAAAGCCATGAACCTCCTAAAACTGTCTAAAAATCCTTTTTTATGGATTCAGGAGCTGGCCAAGCTTGGAGACATCCATTCGCCTGTCCCTCTTCCATTAAATCATTACACCAGCTATGAACTTGACCCCCACCTGCCGAAAGCGTTGAAAGAAGCTATTCATCTAATCCTTAATGCCATATACACTGCAAATATCCGCTTAGGTGCCATTAGAAACAGGATGTCTCCTGAAAATATAAGATCCTTTGAAAGATATCTTTATCCAGATACCCCGCAAAAGACAAATTCAAGGGAGGAGACGGAGGAATTGACCAGGCTAAAGGAGTTGAGGGAAGCCATCAGGATAGCCGGTACTTTGGACAGAAAGGGACTCATTGAAGCGGGGCTTACCATTAGCCAGGCATTGGTAAAAGCCGAGGCCTTGCTAACCAAATCACACGAGTGGCATGAAACGGTCAAATCATTCTCATTCAAAACCGATCTGGGACTGGTAGAGATAGGGGGAACGGGGAATGATAGATATGAAAAAAGTGCCACACTCATCATCGACCTTGGCGGTAATGATCTCTACTTAGGAGAGATGGCCTCCGGGACAGATGGAAGATGTGCCATAATCCTTGACCTTGACGGCAATGATCTCTACCTGGGAGAGGATTATACACAGGGATCGGGTCTCTGGGGTATTGGAATCCTTTATGATCTTGCTGGGGATGATCTTTACAGGGCACGTCATTATTCCCAGGGTTCCGGACTATTCGGAATCGGCCTGCTCATAGATTTGAACGGTCATGACAACTATCTTGGAGAAAGATTCGTACAGGCAGCCTCCGGCTGGGGATGGGGAGGACTTATTGATATAAGAGGCGAAGACACTTACAAGTGCCATCATTCGGGGCAGGCCTATGCTCAAGTGTTGGGGATCTCATCCCTATGTGATTTGAATGGGAACGATAGATATATGTCTGGGTTAAGGACCCCGGATCCCAGAGAACCGGATATGAATCAGAGCTTTTCACAGGGATTTGCCATGGGGATGAGAAACTTAGCGGCGGGTGGATTCGCCATACTTGCGGATGGATCCGGCAACGACTTCTATCAATCTCAATATTTTGGTCAGGGTGCTTCATACTGGATGGGTATCGGGATACTCTATGATGAAAATGGTAAAGACACCTACATGGCCCGTAGGTATGCCCAAGGAGCAGGCATTCATTTTTCTTTGGGTCTACTCATGGACGCTGCAGGGAATGATCACACATCATCCTGGGGCGTTTCCCAGGGCTGTGGCCATGATTACGGTATAGGCATAATGATCAACGAAACCGGTGATGACACCTATGTCTCAGATTGGCTTTCAATGGGCGCCTCTGAGGCCAATGGCGTGGGTATTTTTGTGGATAATTCAGGAGATGATGGCTATGAGACCAGGTCCGGGATGGCGGTGGGTCATTTTATTGAGAGCAGAAGAGCGGGAGGTGTAGGCCTCTTTATTGATGCAGGTGGGAGAGACAGATATTCCCAAAAAGGGTCTGACAATTCCGTATGGGGATCTAACAGGTGGAGTGTGGGTATTGATGAGGATAGTTCCGGTATAAGCGGCCTGAATATCCTTCCCCCCGAACATATCTCTACCATCAACGAGGAGGCGGAAAGAATAAGGGTCGAGGAAAAGACCCATCTGTCAGGGATACTGACCCGATCAGAAGAAATGCCCTATCCCCTCAACATCGAAGGAATGCTTTCTGTGGCCTCCCATTGGGGCCTTGAACAGGGGATCCCAGAAAAGGCCAAGGAGAAACTTCTCAGCATGGATCCTAAAAAAACGGTTCCCGCTGTGGTTAATCTTCTGGGCACGCCTTCAATCGGGAGCCTCATCTTTATGAACGGATTTTTCAAAATCCATGCCTTTCAGGCCATGAAAGAATTAATAAAAAAAATAGGTGACCCAGATTCCATCGTCAGATCAAGGGCATTCCATCATCTGGGTGAACTCAAAGATTCCAGGGCCATTGAATACTGTGTAGATGCTTTGAATGATCCCTCTTGGAGAGTTAGATCCAGTGCCATTAGAGCCCTCGGGGAGATACTGAGTAAAAGACGCCTTGAGATCTTGGTCCCCATGAAGATGATCCTTGATGAAGGGTTTAAAAGAGAAGACCCTCATATTTTAAAACCCTATCTGGAAGATGATAAAAAAAGGCTTTATGTTCTGTCTGTGATTGCCCGGGCCACACCTCTCGATTATCTGACCTATATGAGATATGCACAGATTCCATCAGGCAAAGAAAAAGAGGGTGTTATAAGTGATTTCGTCAATGCTGTCTTTGATCATCTGGGGAAAATAATACCCCTTCTGGAGAGATGGATTGGGGATATCAATCAATCGGAAGATGTGGCCAAACGGTTATCGGTCTATATCAATGACCCGGATCCTCAAGTGAGAAGATCAGCGGCCTATGCTTTGGCTCAGATGAATTATAAAAGGGCCATCCCTGACTTATTAGCCCTTCTCAAAGATCCATCTCTGTGGGTGCGGGATACTGCCGTAGCTGCACTTTCCCTGTTTCAAAATGATGTCATCTCCATACTGGATTCGGCCATGAAATATGAGAACCCATCTTTTAAAATACTCACACTGGATGTTCTCTCTAGAATTAGAAGTGGCCCATCCAAGACACTTATTGAAAAATATCTTAACGATACCCACGAAAACGTAAGGAGGGCTGCCAGGCTTGCCCTGTTGCCCTGAAAGGTGTCAAATCTTGAATTGTGAATAGCAGCAGAATGATTCGAGCTTGGACACTGTCAATTATGCAGGTGAAATATTTTTTTAAAAATGGTATATATTTCATAAATCCAACTTAAAAAAACTATTCCATTGAGCATCGCGCCAGGGGGTTAAGGAATTTGAATAAGAAAGGAGACGGAGATGGAACAAATGGAACAATGTGAGGCAATCGTTGTTAAGCTTAGAAAGTTGCCCGAGCCCCTCATTCAAGAAGTGAATGATTTCATCGACTTCTTGCTGACAAGACGCGAGGTTGAATCCGATTTTTCTGATTATTTGTCGAACCTTGAGAATTATGAGGATCGTTTGGCCCGCGGAGAGATTCAGTGGTGACTATATCACGTGGGGACATCGTTCTCTGTGATCTAAATCCTGTTCTTGGTACAGAGCAAGCCGGCACACGGCCTTGTGTCGTGCTCCAGTGTGGATCGGGCTAATGCGGTTAGCCCCCATACTATCATAGCTCCTTTTACATCGAGGATTCGGCATGCATTGTTGCCGTCTCATGTATTTGTTGGAGCTGGCACAGGTGGATTGAGTCAGGATTCGGTTCTTCTATGCGAACAAATCCGCGTCATAGACAAAAAGAGGATCGTCAAGGCCATCGGCCACCTGGATGCTGGTTATATGGAGGAGGTAAGGGGTGCTCTTTGTGCAATTCTTGGACTATGAGGTTTGGGAATGCTTTCGGGACGTACATCATTTTATTACTTTTAGAGTTCTATCGAGTATTTTCGCTCTCGCGCCAAATGCGCGGCATGGCCCCTTTTTGATTTTTTTTTGATAAGAACTCGCTTTTTTGAAAGCGTGCTGAGGGAATGAGATATGAATCCGGGATGAAAGGCGAGGCGTTGGCGCGCGGCGACTAGGTGTGTGAAAAGAAAAATGAAGTGAAAGGTGTCACTGTCAACTATGCAGGTGAATTATTTTATTCACTATGCAAGATTTGACACCAATTCCTTCTAGGGGCCTACGCCTCGGTGGAAATAGTCGATACTGTATTCGCGGGTCTTTTGTGGCCCGGTCGCTTTGGGTGGGGGCCGGGGATTTACCTCCCATAATCCCAGGTGCTTGACAATCACAGGCCGTTCAAGAGATCTTCAATGATTTTCAGTTGACTTTACATATAGGCGAGGATTATAAAGCGCATATGATTGATCGTTGGATCCAAGCATCTTTGTACAAACAACTGGCCAAGCCGTTTGTGCACATTCTTTTTGGCGCGCGACAGACCGGGAAAACCACCCTCCTCAACAGCCTGCTCCCGAACCCATCTCTCAGCTATAATCTGGCGGACCCTGAGGAGAGAACCAGACTTCTCGCCGAACCGGGACTCTTTCGCAGGGAGTGTGAGGCCCTTCCGAGAAGGAAAGACCCTCACGTGGTAGTGGTCGATGAGGCTCAGGCCGTCCCCGCGATTTTCGATGCGGTCCAGGTCCTCTATGACCGGGACAAGAGCCGGTGGAGGTTTGTGATCTGCGGGAGCTCCGCTCGGAAACTGCGCAGGACCGGTGCCAATCTCATGCCCGGTAGGGCCGTTCTGTACCGCCTCTACCCATTGATTTTCCCGGAAAGACCGCCTCTCGGTTTGGATAACCCCCCAACAGAAGACGCTTTGATCTCCCTGGCCGGAACCGGGCCCCTCCACTCCACGTTTCCGCCTGCAGACATCGAAGAGAGACTCGCCTATGGAGAACTCCCTGGGGTCATTCTTCTCAGCGAGGAAGATCGAAAAATTGTATTGCGTTCTTACGCCACCCTCCATCTGGAGGAAGAGATTAGAAGGGAGGCGCTCGTGAAGGACTGGGGTGCATTCGTCAACTTTCTTCGCCTTGCCGCCCGCGAATCCGGAAAGATGGTAAATTTTGCAGCGATTTCAAGGGAGGTCGGCTTGTCCCAACCCACTGTTAAGTCATATTATCAACTCCTGGAAGATATGTTCATCGGTTTTCAGATACCAGCTTACTCGGGAAGCCCCAGAAAGAACCTTCTCTCAACGCCACGTTTCTTTTTTTTCGACCTTGGCATCCGCCATGCGGCCAGCGGTGTCACGCCGGATCGCAATCTGGTTCGGGCAGACCCGGGCAAATATTTCGAACAGTGGGTGGGCATAGAGATCTGGAAGCGCTTGCAATATAGAGGAGAAGGGCAATTGCATCATCTCCGGACAAAGGACGGGGCCGAGGTCGATTTCATCGTCGAATTAAAGGGGGAGATGATCCCGCTGGAGGTGAAATGGACCCGTGCCCCCTCTTCAAGGGATGTGACCCATCTGGCCTATTTTCTGAAAGAAAATCCTAGGGTAAAGAAAGGGTACGTGATCTGCCGATGCCCCCGCCCGGCAAAGCTTAGCGAGTCGATTACAGCACTCCCTTGGCAATCCTTGTAATCTTGAAGACAGGCTTGGATGCCATGTGGACCTGCTCACAATAGGTTCGCTCAAAAACCCATACTTCAGAGAGCGTATACTGGAAGAGAGAGTCCCTATCTATGAAGGATGATGCCCTCAAGCACCTTTTTGATATCCGCGAAGCACTTACCGCGGTTAAGGGTTTCGTTTCGGGTAACAGCTTTAAGGATTACAGCAGGGATGAGTTGCTGCGAGCGCAGTCGAAAGGAAACTGGAGATCGTCGGCGAAGCACTCAATCGTCTCCGCAGAAACCGCGCATCAATTACCAGACAGATACGCCGTCACCGCGATGTCATTTCTTATCGAATGCATACCGGGACGCTCTTTAATAATTTACTTATAGATTGAGTTATTGAATTTTAGAAGAGCGTCCCGCTCTCTCTCACAGATGTCAGGTTAAATATGAGTTGACTAAAAAGTTATTGATTGTATTACATAAATGTGGCATATTCATTATGTTATAAAACTCAAAGCTGGAATAGATCATGTTCTCATTCTTCTTAGAATCTGTTTCACCCGGGCTTCCACCACAAAATGCCCTTATTATTCCAGCAAACACCGGATGATCTTTCTTGCAGTCTATCTCCGAAAGTGGACAATAATAACAAAGGATATAGGCTGCAGAATCCGCAGTCTATTACCCCCAAATAGGGGTGTTATGCTGCGAAAATTGTCATATTTGCTTTTTTACACAAAATAATGCCGTATTATAATACGGCTTTTAGGCAGTCTAAACCTAGTTATCTGCAAAGCAATACAATAAGGGCCATTGCAAATGAATAGACTCTTTCTAATATCCTTATTGTTATTTCCGACCCTTATCCATGCCGACCAACTATCGATCGGTGATCCATTGCCAAGTAGTGCCAAAACACTCGAATATAAAATCTTGATCTCACCGTCCCAGGTATCGTCAGCATATGCGGTCTTTGACGGTGGCATAACCTTCATAGTTTCAGTCGATCACGATAGTAATCTCAATTAGGTAACCTCAGATAACAACCGGCTGAAGCTGACAGGAAATAACCTCGTGGTTTTCGTAAAAGGTCGTGCAAGCTTCTCACGCACTGGGCCTGCAGCTTAGCCGTGACGTTAGCTGTTTCGGGGTGGCCATGACTTGGTGATGACAAAGATCAAGAGCATCAAGGAGCACAATGGATCCAAGTTTCAAAGTATTTGTAGAATCCCTTGAGCCGAAGTTCTATGACTTGGTTTCAATGCAACCCATCAAATACAATAAACTTCCTCCCCATCTGCCAAAGAAAGGCTTGTACCTTTTTTCTGAGGGGGACAATCATCTATATGTCGGCAGAACCAATCGTTTGCGAGAAAGGCTGCGTGAGCATTGTATGCCAAGTGGAACTCACTTTTCTGCCACGTTCGCCTTCCGGATTGCCCGGCAACAGACTGGACACTCCAAAGCAACATACAAAACAAAGCTCTCTCGGCCTGAGTTAGTGAGAGACAGTGTTTTTGGTCCTGCGTTCCGGAACTTGTCAATGGAAATGAGACACCTCCATTAAGAATTTAGTGTCGCAATGGATCACTATTTTCTGGTACCGGTTTATTGATCCAGGCTGCCTTTGGTAAGGGCATTGGTTTTGGCA
>Ga0180009_10002245_pt1 | contig 22826 bp, 21 predicted proteins | sample OS_PC_MetaG_FD_123537 | JGI IMG/M metagenome (GOLD analysis project Ga0180009, IMG submission 123537) | Groundwater microbial communities from the Aspo Hard Rock Laboratory (HRL) deep subsurface site, Sweden - OS_PC_MetaG | ecosystem: Environmental > Aquatic > Deep subsurface > Groundwater...
AATTGCGTTGGAGAACTTAGACTCATACAAGCGCAGTGTTCTATCAGCAAAAAAATAAATAAACATATAAGTTTTCCATGAATATCGGCATCGACGCCTCTCGTGCTAACCGAGCTGCTAAAACAGGTACGGAGTGGTATTCCTATAATTTAATTCTCGAATTAGCAAAAATCGATTCACGTAATCGATATTTTTTATATTCCCCGGATAAACTAGGCGGTGAAATGTCATCTCTGCCTGATAATTTTCGGGAAAAAACTTTATCTTGGCCCCCCAGATATCTCTGGACAATGGTTCGTTTGTCGTGGGAAATGAAATGGCGATCCCCGGACGTTTTGTTTGTCCCAGCTCATATTATTCCGCTAGTCAGTCCAGCTAGAACGGTGACGACTATTATGGACATTGGCTTTGTTAGTAAACCGGAGCTGTATCCACAAAAAGAACTTAAATATCATAATTTTGGTTTGCGTCAAGCGATCCAAAAGGCGTCCCGCATACTGACCATCTCTAATTTTTCCAAAGAAGAAATGGTGAAGCAGTGTGACATTGATCCGGAGCGTATCCAAGTTATATATTTGGGGTTTGATGCCGGCATTTTTCAGCCGACAAGAGATCGGGCTAAGATTAAAACTGCTTTGCGCAAGTATAAAATACCAACCGCCACCCCATACTTTTTGTACATTGGTCGCCTAGAAGAAAAGAAAAACACTCCCGGTTTAATAAAAGCCTTTGCTAAATTTAAAAAAGAGAATCTGGCCGGCCAGTGCAAGCTGGTTTTAGCGGGTAGCCCTGGTCATAATTATGAAAAAGTCCGAGAATTAATCATCCAGAATAAGTTAGCGGAAGAAGTGATTGAAACGGGTTGGGTAGCGGAAGAAGATTTGCCAGTATTACTTAGCGCCAGTCTAGCCTTTATTTTCCCTAGCTTCTATGAGGGGTTTGGATTACCGTTACTTGAAGCCATGAGTTGCTGGACGCCAATTTTAGCAGCGCGGGCAGCTTCGATTCCGGAGGTGACTAAGGGAGCAGCTTTGCTTTTTGACCCTTACGATGTGCCCGATATGGCTAAGAAAATGGAGACCATCGCTAATAACGAAACTCTCCGGATTGATCTAGTGCAGCGGGGCAACAAGAGAGTGAAAGATTTTAGCTGGGGAAAGTGCGCTCGGGAGACTTTGCAGGCGATTGAGAAGGTAGCCGGCGATTAGTCATCAATAATTAATTTTGTTAGGATGAAAAATTTTATCAAAAAAATTACTCACCAGGCTGGCCAAATTATTTTAGAGAAATTTGGTAAAGTGGGGGTGAAATATACTAAATCGAATATTGCTGACGTGGTTACGGAAGCTGATTTAGCAGCTAATGATTATTTGGTAGAGCAAATTACTCAGAAATATCCGGAACATGGCATTATTTCCGAGGAAAGTGGCGAGAGTAAAGCTGCTGCGGAATATATTTGGATAATTGATCCTTTAGATGGTACGAGAAATTTTGCGACGCATGTCCCAATATTTGGTGTAATTGTTGGACTAGCGAAGGGAGGAGAGATGGAAATGGGAGCGGTATGTGATCCAGTTCATAATCAGTTGGCTTTTGCCGAGAAAGGGCAAGGAGCTTTTCTTAATGACAAGCCGATGAAGTGCTCTGACACTAAAGAATGGGAGCAGAGTTATGGTTTTGGAATAGCGGCTTTGGACCATGGAAGGGCTCAAATATACAAAAAGCTAATAAAACTAGCCTCCCAAAAACAATTTTGGATGAACGCTTTTGGATCGGCGGCAATATCTTCTCTTTGTGTAGCTGATGGTAGACGCGATTGGAAATTTTCCTTGGGCGGCAAGGTGTGGGATTACGCTGCCCCAACACTAATTATGAGGGAGGCAGGTTGTATAGTGAGTGACATTGATGGTCAACCCTGGACCCTAGATAGCAAAAGCTTGGTAGCGGCTAACGAACATTTACACAAGAAGCTGATAAAAATAATTAAAAATTAGCCATTGCGAGGAAGTTATAGAACTAAACGACCAGATATGGTATATTTGGATTATGGAAAACGCTGTGAAAACAACCAGTCAGGATAATTGGGGCGTTATCGGGCATCAACGGGCAGTAGCAATCCTAGCGCGTCATATTGAAACGGATAAAATTAATCATGCTTATCTATTCGTGGGGCCTGAATCAGTTGGCAAGAGAAAGGTAGCCACTGAGTTTGCCAGGACTTTGTTTTGTTTGCAAGCTCGGAAACCTTGTGGTCAGTGTCGGAATTGCCTTGATGTCGCCGCGAACAAACAAGCAGATGTAAACTTGGTCACTAAAACCAAAGGCAAGATTGGTATCGCTCAAGTGCGAGAAGTACAGCACCACTTGTCTCTGAAATCTTATCAGGGTGGATATCGAGTTTGCATAATTGATGGAGTCGATTGTTTCACCTTGCCAGCGGCCAATGCTATTTTAAAAATACTAGAAGAACCGGGTGATAAGGTAGTATTTATCTTGTTAGCGGAAAGTATTGAGGGTGTTATTCCTACTATTATTTCCCGGTCAGTAATTATTAATTTTAATTTGGTAGCAAAAGCAGAAATAGAAAAGAATCTAGCAATGGATAAAAGCTCAGTGATCTTAACTGAAATAGCTCAGGTTGCTTTCGGCCGGCCAGGATTGGCGATTAAGTATCAGGCCGACAGTGAACAATTGTCTCGTCAGCAGCAACGTCAACAGGAATTACTCCAAGTGCTAGATCAGGACATAAATAGTTCTTTTCAAATGATAAACAGCTGGAAGGTAAAAAACGAACAGGCCTTAGAATTCATCAATGCTATGACCAAGTATTTCCGGGACTTAATTGTCAGCCAAGCTCACTGTCCTGAACTAGCTTTGACCCAAAGTAACCAAGTCGCAACTAAAAAGTTTTCTAGACAGCAGATCAGGAATATTTTAAATTATTTAGTAACTGCTAGTAAATTGCTAACTCACAATGTTAATCCTAAGCTCGTTATTGAAAATTTTATCGTAATGCTTCATCATGACCAGGTTTAAAATAGCGTTAATAGTTTTATTGCTAGCTCCTCTGTCTTTACTCGGGCTCAGTTGTGGTAATAAAAAACAATCGGACGCTGGCGTTTACAAATCTACTGACGGGGGAGAAACATGGGAACAAAAGGTAAAAATAGATGATAAGAACGATATCTCTGGTTTGAGCGTGAATGAAGTGGCCATTGATCCTAGTGATTCAAATATTGTGTTTGTAGGTACTGAATTGAATGGAATCTACAAGAGTACAGATGGCGGGGATACCTGGCAACAGACCGCTCTTAGGGCTGGTAATATTTACTCCTTAGATATTAATCCAAATGACAGCTCAGTTATATATGCAGCTGGTAGTGCCAATGATATTGGACAAATCTATAAAAGTTCTGACGGGGGTAACAATTGGGAGGAAGTTTACGCTGAGACCCATGATGATACGGTAGTCAATGATGTCGTGGCAGATTGGTATGACCCGCGTCGAGTCTACGCTGGTACCAGCAACGGTGCCCTTCTTAAAAGTAAGGACAGTGGGCGTAGTTGGGTGGCTATTAGGTGGTTTGAGGAAGGTGAATCGGTCAATGGAATCGCTGTTGGTTATCAGGATAGCCGCCAGCTTTTTGTGGCTACTAGCGAGAGTCTCTACCAGAGTAGTGATGGTGGAAAAATAGTAACTGACATCAAAGATAAGGTCGAATCAATTGGTAAAGCAAGTGGTATTCATGATATTGTAGCGCATCCAGAGGAGAAGAGTCGGGTATACCTAATCGGAGAAATCGGTTTTTTGATTTCCTATGATTGGGGCCAAACTTGGCAGAAAGTTAATATTTTAGCTAATCCAGAATACCATACCGTCGCCAACATTGCCCTGGATCCTAAAGACGCTGGCAAAATATATTTTACTTTTGATTCTAATTTGTACAAAACTGCTGACGGAGGAGCAAATTGGTCAGTTAAACAATTTACCACCGGTAAGTTACGGGGTCTAGCTGTTGACCCAGGAGATACTTCGGTTCTTTACACAACGGTGCTATCCACTCAGCAACAGTAGGAGTTTTTTTATTCTATCACTTAACATCAAAATCATATGTACGAGCAAAAAATTATCGAAGGCAAGCAAGAGATGGAAAAAGCTTTAGATTATTTAAGTAAGGAATTTAGTAAGTTGCGTGTAGGTAAGGCTTCCCCGTCCCTTATTGAGGACTTAGCAGTAGATTATTATGGCGTTAAGACGCCCCTGAAGCAACTAGCTACCATAAACGTGGTTGATATCCGCTTGTTAGCGATCCAGCCCTATGATAAAGGGTCGCTTAAAGCAATAGAAGGTGTTATTAGTCAGTCCGATTTAGGTTTGAGCTGCAGCGCGGAAAAGGATGTAGTGCGAGTAACCTTTCCTGAACCAAATGAAGAAAGGCGTCAGGAACTAGCCAAGGTGATTGGCCAAAAAGCTGAAGAAGCTAAGATTATCGTCAGAAACGCCCGCGAGAAAATCTGGAAGGAAATCAAAGATCTGGAAAATACTGGTCAGGTTACTGAAGATGATAAATATAAAGCCCAAGAAGAGCTTGATAAAGTGGTAAATGAGATTAATAATCAGATCAAGGAAAGAGAAGAGAAAAAAGAGCAAGAAGTAATGACTGTTTAATAAAGAAGTAAAAATAACAGCCGATGCTGACTACCATAGTTTTATTTGTTTTAATACTGGGTCTACTCATTTTTGTCCACGAGTTTGGTCATTTTGTAGCTGCACGCAAGATGGGAGCTAAAGTGGAAGAGTTTGGTATGGGCTTTCCCCCACGTATTTTTGGAGTTTATCGTAATAAAAATGGCAAATGGGGGAAACTTTGGGGTAACGCAGAACCCAAATTGGATGCACCAACGGTTTATTCTTTGAATTGGTTGCCAATTGGTGGATTTTGTAAAATCAAGGGAGAAGATGATAGCGGCAATCAGGATTCTGACAGTTTTGCTAAAAAGAAAATTTGGCAGCGAGCGTTGATTTTGATTGCGGGAGTGACAATGAACGTTTTGTTAGCCATGGTTCTGCTGATTATTGGCTTCAAGGTTGGTTTGCCGGTGGCTATTGAGGATGGTATACCAACAGATCAGATCCGAGACAGAAAAGTCCAAATAATGGCTGTCAGTGAAAATTCCCCGGCGGCAGCGGCTGGAATTCAGATGGGCGACCAAATTTTGTCTGTTGCGGGACAACCAGTCGACCAAGCGAATCGGATACAAGATATCACCCGTGACTACCAGGATCGGGAGATGGTGATAGAGATTAAGCGTGGGGAAGAAAAGCGTGAACTTTCCTTAGTGCCTCGCAGTGAGTTTTCAGATGGTGACGGCCCCGTTGGCATTTCTTTGGTAGAAGTTGGAATTGTGTCTTATCCCTGGTACCAAGCTTTAACCAAGGGAGCGGTAGCGACCTTCGCCTTGCTGGTGGCAATAGTAGTAGCTTTGTTTAATATTATCAAAAATCTACTAGTGGGGGCAGGAGTAGCCGAAGAGCTTAGTGGTCCAGTTGGTATCGCGGTAATGACTGGCCAGATGGCACGGATGGGTTATGTTTATATCTTGCAGTTTATTGCTATCTTAAGCATCAATCTAGCCATTATCAATTTATTTCCATTGCCAGCTCTTGATGGGGGACGTTTGATATTTCTGGCATTAGAAAAAATCCGGGGCAAAAAAGTAGAGCGTAAGTTAGAAAATACCATTCACATGATTGGCTTCATTCTTCTGCTTTTGTTAATGCTGGCCGTTACTTTTCGTGACGTTTTTAAATTTCAAGATATTTTTGTAAATATTGGTAAAAGAATAATTGGGCAATAGGACAACATTATGAAGCAAACAAAATTATTCAGCAAAACTAAAAAAGAAACTCCTCCTGATGAGGCTAGTCTAAACGCTCAATTATTATTACGGGCAGGGTATATTGATAAATTAATGGCCGGTGTTTATACCTATCTTCCTTTGGGGTTACAAGTATTGTCCAACATCCAAGATATTGTCCGGGAGGAAATGAACAAAATTGGTGGTCAGGAAATATTAATGCCCGCCCTTTCTCCCAAATCCAACTGGCAAAAGACTGGTCGTTGGGAAGGGTTTGATGTCCTATTTAAATTAAAAGGCTCGGGTGATAAAGAATATGCCTTGGGAGCTAGTCATGAGGAGGTGGTCACCCCGTTAGTAGATAAATATGTTAATTCTTATCGGGACTTACCCGTATCTTTGTATCAGATCCAAACTAAATTTCGGGATGAACCGCGTCCAAAATCAGGCTTGTTGCGCGGGCGGGAATTCAGCATGAAGGATTTGTACAGCTTTCATCGTGATCAAGCCGATTTAGATAAATATTATGAGAAATTTATCACGGCTTACAAGAAGATTTTTAGTCGTTGTGGCTTGGATGTTAAGTTAGTAAAGGCTAGTGGTGGGACTTTTTCTAAGTTTTCCGATGAATTTCAAGTATTTACACCTTATGGAGAAGATATTGTTTTTTCTTGTTCCAAGTGTGATTTACATCAAAACAAAGAAATTTTTGCGGGGGATAAGTGCCCCAATTGTCAGGGGAAATTGGAGAAAAATAAGGCAATTGAAGTTGGTAATATATTTAAGCTAGGTAGCAAATATGCTAAGGATTTTAATCTTACCTATACGGATGAGAAAGGCCAAGAACAGGATGTGATTATGGGCTGTTATGGAATTGGTATTTCGCGATTGCTGGGGGCAGTAGTGGAAGTGCATCACGATAAAGCGGGGATTATCTGGCCGACTAACATTGCTCCTTTCAGAGTGCATCTAATCCCCATCGGAGCTGATAAAAACCAAGAAATTCAAGCTACTGCCACTGATTTATATAAGTCTTTACAGGAAAAGAATATTGGAGTATTATATGACGACCGTGTAGATATCGGTGTTGGCCAGAAATTTGCTGATGCAGACTTATTAGGGTTGCCTGTACGCTTGGTTATAAGCGAGAAAACAATAGCCAGGGGTGGTTGTGAGGTGAAAAAGCGGGCTGAAAAAGAAGCTAAAATTGTGTTGTTAGACAAATTGACGGAGTATTTAAGTGAGGGATAAAAGAGTAGAAATTATTCTTTAAGCAAAGTATAGAGATCCATCATGGATCTTCCTATCCTATCTACTGGCAGGTAGATTAGGCAAACTCGTACCAACAAGTAAGCGAAATGGTTGTAATAAATCTTCAATTTTCATCAATATGCCAATAATCAGTGACATTTTAGGTACATTTTCTAAAGATATCGGTATCGATCTCGGCACCGCCAATACCTTGGTTTATGTTCGCAATGAAGGGATTGTTATCAATGAACCATCAGTAGTTGCTATCAATAAACGTACTGGTCAGATTTTAGCGATTGGTAGTGAGGCTCGTAAAATGGTAGGGAAAACACCCGCTCATATCGTAGCTAGTCGTCCTTTGGTTGATGGGGTGGTATCTGATTTTGAGATTACCGAACAGATGTTAAAATATTTTGTCGAAAAAGTACACAAAGGTGGTTTTTCTTTGTTGCCCCGTCCGCGAGTGGTGATTGGAATTCCTTCGGGAGTAACCGAGGTTGAAAAAAAGGCAGTGGAAGATGCAGCCAAGAGCGCTGGTGCCCGGCGCACATTTCTAGTCGAGGAACCGATGGCCGCTGCAATCGGAGCTCGTTTACCAGTGCAAGACGCGGCTGGTAGTATGATTGTTGATGTTGGTGGTGGTACCACGGAAATTGCGGTGATTTCTTTGGGAGGAGTGGTAGTGTCAAAGTCATTGCGGGTGGCTGGTGATGAAATGAATGAAAACATTATTCAATATGCTCGTGATGAAATCAATCTGCTGCTGGGAGAACGTACCGCTGAAGAAATCAAAATAGCGGTTGGATCGGCCACTCCGCTGAGGAAACCTTTACAAACCATTATGCGGGGTCGTGACCTTGTCACTGGCTTGCCCAAAGAAGTGAAGGCTCTTGATGAAGATATTAGAAAAGCTATTGCCAGATCGGTTTATACAATCGTTGATAATATTAAAATGGTAATTGAAGAAACTCCTCCCGAACTGGTAGCTGATATTATGCGTAAGGGAATTGTTTTAGCCGGAGGAGGGGTTTTATTGCGGGGTCTAGATAAATTAATCACTGAGCAGACTAAAATCCCCGTTTTTCTGGCTGATGATCCCTTGACTTGCGTCGCTCGTGGGACCGGGATTATTCTAGAGGATATTGATAGTTTGAAGGACGTCCTGGTTTCTTCGGAAGATAATATGATAATAAAGAAATAGGACCGCCCGTATGAAATTTAAAAGCATTAACAGCTCTCTGTTTTTACTTGTCAGTGTAATTTTGGTAGTAATATTTGTCGTTTTAAATAGTACTGGTCTTCTTTCTCCTTTAACGAGCTATTTAAAAGCAGGGCTGGCTCCCGTCCAGTCTTATTTTTATGGTTGGGGTGAACGAGTAACAACTTATTCTCATCTGTTAGTGTCTATTCGTCAGCTAGATCAAGAAAACAAAGCCCTGGAAGAGAAAGTGAGAAATCTATATGTCAGTAAAAGCCAGGTCAAATCCTTAACGAGAGAAAACAAAATGCTGCGCGAGCAATTGAGTCTGGTTCGGGAAAGAAAAGAAGAAATGACCCCTGCTTTTATTATCAGCCGTGATCCCAATAATCTATTTTTCTCTTTGGGAATTGATAAGGGCAGCAGCGATGGTATTGTTCAAGACATGCCGGTAGTATTATCTGATGGTGTTTTGATCGGGCAAGTATTGGCAACTGAAGATAAGACTGCCAGTATTCTACCCGTGGTAGATTCGCGTAGTAAAATTAATGCCGAAGTAGTCAACTCGGGTGCCACTGGGATCATTACTGGTGAGCACAATTTAGCTTTAGTAATGGACATGATTCCGCAAAACAAAGAAGTAAAACCAGGTGATTTAGTCGCTACCTCGGGAATTGGACAATTGTTCCCCCGTGGGTTGTTGCTCGGAGAGGTAGAGGAGGTAAGCAACAGTGACAATGCTTTATTTCAAAAAGCCAAAATCAAACCTTTGTTTAATTTCCAGGATTTACGCTTGATTTTTGTAATCACGAGCTGGTGAAAAGATTTATTGCTCTAATAGGAGTCTTCATAGCTGCCATTTTGCAGGTTTCTTTTTTGCCTCATTTTTCTACGCGGGGTTTTTTGCCTAGTATTATAATGGTAGTAGTATTTTGTTGGTGTCTACTCGGTGATTACCAAGAGGCATTTTTCTGGGCTATTGGCGGCGGTGTTCTCTTAGATATTTTTTCGTCAGTCAAATTAAGTGTTTTCATGATATCTCTACTAGTAATAGTCCTCAGTCTCTATTTAATTTCTAATACCGCAATCAGTTTTAATAAGTACTATACTCGAACTTGGCTATGCGGACTAATAGCCATTTTATACTACGGGTTGATTTACTTTTTTTCGTGGTTATTTAGCTTTATCAGTTTTGCCGAAACTGGAATTGGTCTATCAACTACTGTTTTTTGGTCAATACTATTGGGAACAGTAGCAAATGTGTTATTGATGTTAATTATTTATCCACTGATCGCCAAATATCAAAAAATAATTAATGGATTTGCCACTAGTCTGGCTAGTAAATTATGACAAATAAAAATCCCTTTCACACTGACTATTTGGAGGGGAAAACAATAGATCGCGATAGTAATGAGGTAATGGAAAATTGGGACGAAGCTCTGATGACAGGACGGCAGGATGCTCAAGAGGTTAGAACAATTAACCCCCTGTTTGATTATGGCAAGATAAAAATTTTTGCGGCTATCATTTTATCTGTCTTTATTGTGCTTTTGTTGCGTTTAATTCAACTACAGGTATTCGCTGGGGATGAGTATAAGCAAGCAGCTGCTGAAAATAGATTCAGGGTAAATATTAAAAAAACAGTTCGGGGCATAATCTATGACTCCGATAAAAATATCTTAGTACGTAATGAGCCCAGTTTTGATTTATTAGTTATTCCGGCTGATTTACCTAAAGAAGAAAAGCAGCGGCAAGAGGTGTTAGGTAAAGTCAAATTGCATTTGGCAATAGGAGAAGACGAATTTAGTGAAGTAGAGAACAATTTAGATTATAGTTCCTATACGCCAGTGCCAATAAAGCGTAATTTAGAGCGAGACAAGGCATTATTTCTCCAACCGCGATTAGCGCAGTGGCCTGGTGTTGATATTGAAATTAATACCAGACGTTACTATGAAGAGGCGGCTGCGTTTGCCCACATTTTGGGTTATGTTGGCAAAATAACCGAGGAAGAGTTAAACGAATTAGGAGAAGATGACTATCAGACAACTGACTGGCTAGGGAAGAGTGGTCTCGAAAATTATTATGAATCAGAGCTGCGAGGTCAGCACGGCCGAGAGCAAGTTGAAGTTGATTCCCGCGGTAAGGTAAAAGAAGTGGTAGCGGTCAGTGAATCAGTGGCTGGCAGCGATTTGATTTTAACTGTGGATCGGGAATTGCAGCTGAAAGTTAATGAAATAGTGGCTGCCGAGCTAGAGAAAATACAATCAAATAAAGCAGCAGTGGTAGTAATGGAACCAGATAGTGGTCGAGTTCTGTCTTTGGTTAGCACACCTGATTATAATAACAACATTTTTACGGGGGGTGTATTATCAGAAGATTACGAACGTCTAATTAATGATGAGGATAAACCTTTATTCAACCGGGTGATAAACGGTGTTTACCCTCCCGGATCAACTATTAAACCAGTAGTGGCTGCCGCTGCTCTCGAGGAACGGGTGGTGAATGAGCACACCATTATCGAAGATACTGGCTCGATTAGTGTGCCCAATAAATATAATCCAGACGTTGTTTATAATTTCGTTGGCTGGAATTTAGCTGGTTTGGGCCCGATGGATATTTATAGTGCCATTGCCCAGTCATCAGATATCTATTTTTACATTGCGGGCGGAGGATATGAAAGTCGGGAAGGTCTAGGGGCGGAAAAATTAGAAAAGTATTATCAAAAATTTGGTTTGGGTCAGGCTACAGGCATAGATTTACCCAATGAAAAGAAAGGATTGATTCCCACTCCCGATTGGAAAGGGGAAACCAAAGGAGAGGAATGGTACCTAGGCGATACTTACCATATGGCGATTGGCCAGGGAGATGTTCTAACTACTCCTCTTCAAGTAGCTTGCTGGACGGCTGCCGTTGCCAACGGGGGAGTTGTCTATCAACCATATTTGGTGCAAAAGGTAGTCGATAATAGCAGTAATAGTATTAAGGAACATTTCCCTCATTCTATGAAAGAAGGACTGGTTAGTCAGGAGAATATTAAGATTGTGCAAAGGGCTATGCGCGAGACAGTATTATCCGGATCAGGTAAATCCTTAAATTATTTATCGGTATCGTCGGCCGGCAAGACAGGGACGGCTCAACATTCCGGCAGCGGTGATAATCATGCTTGGTATACAACTTTTGCTCCTTACGAAAATCCAGAGGTAGTAGTGACGGTTCTGGTAGAAGAAGGAGGAGAAGGTAGCGAAGTAGCGGTGCCAATTGCCGGAAAGATTTTGGAGTGGTATTTTGATAATAAACAGTAAGTTAATTATCTGAGTTACCGCTCGCAGATTATTTTGTGGATAACTGTTGTTGACATAACGGTGAAGCAAGCTAAGATCGGAGGGGTGTACAAGTAAAATAATGGGCTTTTTGCCAAACTGGACAGGCTCAGTTTTAGTTAAAACAGAAAAATGATAAAAAAGAACTACTTAACCGAAGAAGGTCTGAGCGAATTAAAAAAAGAGCTAGAGCATTTGCAGAAAGTCGAGCGTAAAGAAGTTTCTGATCGTATCCGGAAGGCTCTAGAAGAAGGTGATATTTCTGAGAGTGGTGAATATTCAGAGGCTAAGGAGCAGCAGGCCTTTGTCGAGGGGAGAATTATTGAATTGGCGAGCAAGATAAAAAACGCTGTCATTATCAAGAAAAGTGGTCAGGGGAAATCTATTAGAGTAGGTTCAACGATTGTGGTGAAAAGTAATGGCAAAGAAATCGAGTACAAAATAGTAGGATCAGATGAAGCTGATCCGGTAGCGGGTAAAATTTCTAACGAATCACCGATTGGTCAAGCTTTTTTAGATAGAGAAGTAGGCGAAATAGTCAAAGTAGAAACTCCTGTCGGACAGAAAAGTTATAGAGTGATGACTATCGGATAATTGCTTTGAATAAGTATATTTTTTGCTATAATACAAGCAATCTACGTTAAAGTAGATTGCTTTTGTTTGCAGCTATTGCTTAAAGTAAAATCGTAAATAAATTATATTTATGGCGGAAGAGTCAGCAATACGTCTTGCCAAACTCAATAAAATTAAGCAGGCAAAATTAAATCCCTATCCGGCTAAAGCCAAAAGGACAAACACTTGCCAGGAAATGTTGGCTGATTTTGCTAAGCTCAAGGGACGGGAAATATCCTTAGTGGGAAGGATTTATGCTATTCGCTCCCATGGGGGATCTACTTTTGTCCAGGTGCAAGATGGTACTGCTCGAATCCAAGCTTATTTACGACGAGATATCCTTGGCGAAGACAAGTATAAATCTTTCTCAAGTCTTGATATGGGAGATTTTGTGCAGCTGACTGGTAAATTATTTACTACTAAGAAGGGCGAAAAGACTCTCGAAGTATCTGACTATTCCCTTCTCACTAAGAGCCTAAAGCCATTGCCAGAAAAATGGCATGGTTTAAAAGATGTCGAGGAAAGATTTCGTAAGCGTTATTTGGATTTGGCAGTCAATCCGGAAGTTAGAAAAAGATTTGAACTTCGTTCCGCCATGATTGAAAAAATTCGGCAGATTCTGATTACTAAAGGGTATATGGAAGTCGACACTCCTATTTTGCAAACGATTTATGGTGGCGGTTTTGCTAAGCCATTTAAGACTCATCATAATGCCTTGGATATTCCACTTTATCTGCGTATTTCTGACGAGCTGTATCTTAAGAGATTAATAGTGGGTGGTTTTGAGAAAGTGTTTGAGTTTTGTAAGGACTTTCGCAATGAAGGCATTGATCTAAGTCATAATCCTGAGTTTACTCTGCTAGAAATTATGACGGCTTACCAAAACTATGAGTTTAGTATGGATTTGGTGGAGGAGATCTATTTGCAGACGGCTCAAGAAGTGCTAGGTGGAACGGAGATTGAATATCAGGGACAGAAGATTAATCTGGAACGACCTTGGAAGCGGTTAACTATGGTCGAGTCTATTAAAGAATATACCGGAGCTGATTTTACTATCGGTGATAGCTGTGACCAGGTCAGGGAAAAGGCCTTAAAGTTGGGGCTAGACAAAGAGGAGCTTGCCATGTTCCAGACCACAGGTGAGATGATTGCTTATATTTTTGAAGAGAAAGTGGAGGAGAAACTAATTCAGCCGACCATCATTTACAATTACCCAGTAGAAACATCTCCCCTAGCCAAGAAATGCGCCGATGATCCTCGTTTTGTTGAGCGCTTCGAACATTTCATTATCGGATCTGAAGCTGGCAATCATTATTCAGAGCTTAATGATCCGGTTGATTTGCGTCAACGTTTCGTTGAGGAAAAAAAGAAAGAACAATCTGGTTTTGACGAAGCCCACCAGACTGACGAAGAATTTATCGAAGCGATTGAGCATGGAATGCCACCCGTAACTGGAATTGGTATCGGGATTGATCGTATGGCAATGTTGTTTACCAATACCAATTCGATCAAAGAAGTGATCTTGTTCCCCACCATGAAGCCCAAAGGTGACGACGGTCACCGGCTGACATCAACTGCAGATAGAAATAAAACCCTGCTAACTAAATCTCAAAAAATGGCCAAAGTTAATTTATCCCTGACTCGCGACGATGCGTTTGCTCTACTCAAAGAGCATTTGAAAGACGAAAAAAACATTCTTCACTCCCGCGAGACGGAAGTAATTATGCGAGCTTTGGCTAAAAAGTTAGGTGAGGACGAGGAGTTGTGGGCAGTAACAGGTTTACTACACGATCTTGATTGGGAGGAGACTCAAGATAAGCCAGCCGAGCATGGTAAGGTAACAGCTGATATTCTCCGGGCGCAAAAGTTTCCTGAAGTTGGTATCAACGCTATCCAAGCTCACAGTTATGAATATAATAAGGTGATTGAGCGGCAAACTAAGCTCGATCATGCGGTGGCTTGTGCAGAGAGTATCACTGGTTTGATTTTTGCTTCTGCTCTAGTGCATCCAGACAAAAAACTAGCCAACGTCAAAGCCAAGTCGCTTAAGAAAAAAATGAAAGACAAGTCTTTTGCCGCTAAAGTGTCGCGTGAGATGATTGGAGAGTGTGATCAATTAGGATTATCGTTAGATGAGTTTATCGAACTTAGCCTCAAGGCGATGCAGGAAATTAGTGATGAGTTAGGATTATGATTAAAATAATGGTCTTCGGCACCTTTGATATTCTTCATCTGGGTCATCTAGATTTTTTCCGCCAAGCCAAGGAGCATGGTGATCAGCTAACGGTGGTGGTAGCTCACGATGAGACGGTAAAGACAATCAAAGGCGAATATCCAATACATAAACAAACTGAGCGGATGGCCGAGATTGAGAAACAAGGAATAGTTGATGAGGTAATAGCTGCTCAGTCGGGAGGTGATAAATTACAAATAATCCGTGAGCGCCAGCCAGCTATAATTTGTTTAGGCTATGATCAGCGGAAGTTTGTCGGTGAGTTGGAAAGATATATTAAGGGAAGCAACCAAAATATTAAAATAATACGAGCAAGATCGTATAAGCCGGAGATATATAAATCATCAAAACTAATTAAAAAAATAAAAATATGAAGGTCAAATGGGGATTAATTGGTGTAGTTGCCTTGTTTATGTTTCTAGTGCTACCAGTGAGCGCTCAGGCTATTGAATTCAAGAATGGTGATGAAGTTATTATCGCTGCAGATCAGATTATTGAGGACGATTTATTAGTGGCCGGAGGGAATATAAGAATCCACGGGCAAATAAATGGCGATTTGGTTATCGCTGGAGGGGATGTAGAAGTAACTGGTCAGGTAAATGGCGATGTGCTGGTGGGAGCAGGCCAAGTGACTATCGAAGGACCGGTAATGGATGACGTGGTTGCTTCTGGGGGGCAAGTTAGGATCAAGGAGAGAATAGAGGATAATGTGATCTTGGCGGGCGGCATGGTTGAAATAGATGATAATGTTCTAATCGGTCGTGATTTGATCGTGGGAGCGGGAAACGTAAGTTTATATGGTGATGTTGGTCGTAATATCTGGGTGGGAGCGGGTGAGATGAAATTAGCGGGTGAAGTTGGTGGTAATGTAGAGGGAGAAATTGAAAATCTAAGTCTAACTTCGGATGCAAGGATTAATGGTGATTTAAAATATAGCTCTACTCAAGAAGCGCAAATAGATAGTGGAGCAGAAGTGGCTGGTGTCAAAGAATGGACGGAGGCTAAAAATTCATACAGTGGGGCTAAGGTGGGCTCTGGCAATCCTGTCCTGGCGATGATTACTGGGACAGCGAGTAAGATTATTAGTGGTCTAGGTTTATTAATTATCGGTATTTTATTTGTATTACTATTCCCGCGTATTGCCAGTAGAGTTTTAGCAAAACTTACTGGTCAGCCTGGTGCAAGTTTTGGTTGGGGACTGTTAGTATTAATCGCCACCCCAATTGCAGCTGTCATGGTTATGGTAACAATTGTTGGTTTTCCTCTAGCCTTGCTTGTCTTTGTCTTATACAGTGCAGCTATTTATTTGGCTAAGGTTATTGTTGGCTTGTGGATTGGTGATCGTTTGATCAAAGCGATTGGTAAAAAGCAAGAAGTTTCTCTGATCTGGTCTGTTGGGCTGGGCTTGGTAATCTTTGGGATTGTAGTAGCAGTTCCTTTTATTGGTTGGCTAGTAAAGCTCGTGGCTATCGCCTTCGGCTTGGGAGCCTGGTTGTCGGTACTGAAAGGTTATATGGGCAAAGGATCACAACTTAAAACCTAACCTATATGCTAGATATTAATCTCATTCGTAAAGATCCCAAGAAACTTAAACAGATTATTAAAGATCGTCAACTAAAATTCGATGTTGACGCCTTGATTAAGCTTGATAAAAAGAAACGGGACTTACTTCAAGAAGTGGAAAAATTGCGGGCTGAGCAAAATAAAGCTTCAGCCGAGATTGCTAAAAGTAGTGGTGCGACCAAGCAGAAACTAGTTATGGAAATGAAGGCTATTTCACAACGCGTGAAAGAAAGTGAGCCGGAGTTGAAAGAAATAGAAGCTCAGATTAAGCAAATGATGCTGGAGCTGCCTAATATTCCACAACCAAGTGTGCCAGTGGGCGAAGACGACAGTGAAAATAAAGAGCTAAAGGTTGTCAGTCAGCCCACCGAATTTAATTTCAAACCCCTCGATCACGCTGCCTTAGGAGAAAAACTAGACATTATTGATGTCAAAAGAGCAGCCAAGGTTTCCGGGTCACGCTTTGGCTACTTCAAGGGAGCGGCTGCTTTACTCGAATTTGCTCTAATGCGTTTTGCTTTTGATTTGCTGATTAAAGAAGGTTTCACGCCGATTGTTCCGCCGGTGGTTATTAAAGAGAAAGCCATGCAGGGGTTGGGTTATTTATCAGGTGGGGGAGAAGAAGACACTTATCACTTCACCAAAGATAAGCAATATTTTACTGGCACCTCCGAGCAATCAGTGGTTCCGTTGCATATGGATGAGATATTAGCTGAAGAGGAGCTGCCCAAGCGCTACGCCGCCTTTTCCACTTGCTTTCGTCGGGAGGCTGGTTCTTATGGCAAAGATACCAAAGGCATTCTCCGCGTGCACCAATTTGACAAAGTTGAAATGGTTTCTTTCACCAAGCCGGAGCAATCTGACAAAGAGCATAAATATTTACTGTCTTTGCAGGAAAAATTAGTAGCCGAGTTAAAATTGCCGTATCGGATTATCCAAGTATGTACCGGTGATTTGAGCTATCAATCAGCTAATACCTATGATCTAGAGTGCTGGATACCTTCGCAGGATAAGTATCGGGAAACTCACTCAACTAGCAATTGCACAGATTTTCAGGCACGACGGCTGAATATCAAATATCGTGATCAGAAAAGTAAAAAGAATGAATTAGTTCACATCTTGAATGGTACTGCTTTGGCGATGGGGCGGATGATTATTGCTATTTTAGAAAATTATCAACAGGCGGATGGTAGCGTAGTCGTGCCAATTGCCCTGCAAGAATATATGAGCGGGATGAAAGTTATCAAATAGCTGGTTAACATGGATTCAGCTAGTCAGAAAACTTGGGTAGAAATAGATCAGGCAGCACTTACACATAATGTGCAGCAGTTTAAAAATCTTATCGGGTCGGAAGTAAAATTGCTGGTAGCTGTTAAAGCGAATGCTTATGGACACGGCCTAGTGGGAGTGAGCAAAATCGCGCTAGCGGCAGGGGCTGATTGTCTGGGAGTGGATTCAATTGATGAGGCATTAGTTTTACGTCAGGCGGGCGTTGACGCCTCCATTTTGATAATTGGCTATGTATTGCGGTCACGATTAGCAGAGGCAGTGGAAAATGATCTTAGGCTGACTGTTTATAATCAGGAGACGATTGAAGAGCTGGGGAGAATAACTAATTTGGGAAAGTCGGAAGTTAACATTCACCTTAAAATTGAAACGGGGACATCGCGCCAGGGGGTAATGCCCGAGGACACTCTCAAGTTTATCAAATTCATCAAAAAGTATCCTGGCGTTCATATCGAAGGAATTTCGACCCACTTTGCTAATATTGAGGACACAACGGATTATAGTTATGCCCAAAAACAATTAAAGACTTTCCAGGAAGTTGTCTCCAATTTAGAAAAAGCAGGCATTAATATCCCCCTTAAGCATACTGCCAACTCGGCCGCGACGATGTTATTTCCCGAAACTCACTTTGCTATGGTACGAGTAGGTATTAGTCTGTATGGTTTCTGGCCATCACCAGAGACACGGCAAACAGTGCAGGAAAAAAATGGGCGCCTGAAGGATTTTTCTCTGCAAACCGTCCTTACTTGGAAAACGGTAGTGGCTCAGGTCAAGAACATCAAGGCGGGAACGGCAGTGGGTTATGGTTGCACGGAAAAGGTGAAACGAGATAGCCAAATAGCGGTGCTACCAATTGGTTATTGGGACGGCTACGATCGAAAATTATCTCGGGTCGGTGAGGTGTTAATTAAGGGTCAACGTTGTAAAGTGCTGGGGCGGGTATTCATGAATATGATCGTGGTCGATGTAACTAATTGTAAGGAGGTAGCGGTAGAGGATGAAGTGGTATTATTAGGCAAACAGGGCTTGGAAGAGATTACCGCCGACTCATTGGCCGATAGTATTGGGACAATCAATTATGAATTTGTTACTAGGATTAATCCTCTGATTAAGAGAGTAGTAATTTAAAACTGAGATGGCTTGGATGAGTATAAATAAAAGAAGAAAAAAGAAGCTGTTTCGTCGCCGAGCCAGCCATAGTAGTTCCACGCCGAAGAAGAATAAACTGTGGAGCAAGCAGAAATTGCGTAAAGATCTCTATTATCGGAATCGAGCGACCCAACGGAAGAAGCGCGAGTGGCTTTCTGCAACTCTTAAAAAGGTATATCTACTGGTTAGCATTACTACTTTGTCCTTTTTAATCTATTTTCTCTTTTTCACTAACTTTTTCCGGGTTGAAAAGGTGGTCTTGATCGATAATGTCGAAGTAAACCAGACAGAAGTTGAAGAGGCTTTCAATAAATTTGCTACCAGAAAAATATTGTGGGTGTTACCAGCTGACAATATATTTTTATTGGATAAAAATAGCCTGAATGATTTTTTGCTGGCAGAAATACCACGGCTAGAGCAGATAGAGATAGAAAAAAAGTTAACCGATGTTATCAAGGTTAAAGTCAGAGAACGGCAATTGTTGTTGGTCTGGGTGGCTGGTAACCAATTACATTACGTTGATCAATACGGCAGTATTTGCTGTCGAGCCACCCTGGATGAAGTGGTCGAACGGGATTTACCTTTAGTGTATGACTCTAATGATCGCGAAGTATACTTACGCGAGGAAGTAGTAACACGTAATTTTGTTGGCTTCCTGCAAGATTTGCACCAACAATTTCCCTTGCAAATAAATGTAGATATCAAAAAATTCTGGGCACCTTCTATTTTAGCTAAAGAAGTTCATCTTGAAACTACGGGGGGCTGGCGTGTTTATTTCAGTATTGATCGCAGCGTGGAGTCGCAATTGGGCGATCTCAAGGTTGTTATGGATGAGCAAATCAAAGAGGGGATTGAGCGAGTTGATTACATAGATCTGCGTATTGGTAACTGGGCCTACTACAAGTATAAATAGTTATTATGTTAGGTAAAATTATCCAAAAGGCCAAGCAAGCAAATATCCGACGAGACAAATTTTTTCTAGTTTTGGTAATTTTTGGTGTCTTGACCAATTTTGCGGTTTGGATGGTACTGGTTCTAAGAATTAAGCCCAGTGTCTATCCCATCCCGTTGCATTATAATATCTATAATGGGATAGATATTGTTGATTTATGGTACAAAGTGTTTATTATTCCCGCCTTTGGCCTGTTTCTTTTGCTTATTAATTTAATTACTAGTATATCTTTCTTCCGACGAGAAAAATTTATAGCCTATCTTTTGAACTTAAGTAATATTTTAGTTCAATTATTATTACTAGCTGCCAGTATCGCCATGACCCAGGAAATTTAAACATGAATATAAGTATTAACAAGTTAAGTATTCACGAGAAGAGGAAAATGCCGGGTTGGCGTTTTTTTGAGGTATTGCCGGGGGTATTGTCGTGGGGAACATTAATCGGAAGTATAACTTTATCTTTTATCAAACCTGTTTGGGTAGCAGTTTTTATTATTTGTTTTGATATTTACTGGTTGATTAAAGCTCTTTATTCGGCAATTCATCTGGTTTCCTCTTACCGTAATTTAAAAAAAGTGATACGGGTGGATTGGCAACAAAAGTGTCAGTCTAGCAAAGGGTGGGATGATATTTATCACTTGGTAATTTTACCGACCTATAAGGAGGAACTGGATGTCATTAGGCCCACCTTTGAAGCTTTAATAAAAGCTAATTATCCGCTAGAGAAGATGATTGTGGTTTTCGCCGGTGAGGAAAGAGATCAGGCAAGGGCGGAAAAAAATGCAGCGGCAATTCGTGGCCTGTATGGTGACAAATTCAAAACTTTTTTGAGTACCTTGCATCCGTCTAATATTCCGGGAGAAATTGCGGGCAAGGGATCAAACGAAACTTGGGCAGCGCGGGAAGCCAAAAAAGTGATCGACGAGCAAAAAATACCATACGAAAAAGTGATTGTCTCGGTGCTAGACGTTGACACTTGTATCCATCCCGAATACTTCGGAGCTTTAACATATAAATTTCTTACTACCGAGAATCCACACCAAGCTAGTTATCAACCAGTGCCGATGTTCTTTAATAATATTTGGGATTCACCCGCTCTGATGCGGGTAGTAGCCATGCACACCACTTTTTGGATGATGATGGAACAGAGTAAGCCGGATAAGTTGGTAACCTTCTCTAGCCACAGCATGAGTTTTAAAACACTAGTTGATATCGGCTTTTGGGATGTGGATGTGGTGTCTGAAGACGCCCATGTTTTTTGGCAGTGTTTAATCCATTATAATGGCGAATACAGAGTAGAGCCCTTGTTAATCCCGGTTTACATGGATACAGTGTTAGCCGATACTTACAGAGAAAGCGTCATTAATCAGTACAAACAGCAACGACGTTGGTCCTGGGGGATTGAAGATATCCCTTATATTTTTACTAATTTTATCGGCAATACCAAAATCAACTGGCGGAAAAAAATCAAGTTTGGTTTTTGGTCGCTGGAAGGTTTTCATTCCTGGGCGACCAATGCTATTATCATATTCTCTTTAGGCTGGTTACCGTTAATTGTGGGCGGAGATGATTTTACCCAAACAGTTTTAGCCCAAAGCCTACCCTACATTACTCAAGTTTTGATGACTTTAGCGATGATTGGTATGTTTATTTCCGCTACTATTAATATGTTAATTATTCCCGAAAGGCCAAAGCACAAGAAGAAAAGCATGATTATTAGCATGCTCTTGCAATGGCTGTTACTTCCTATCGCTGCTATTTTACTTGGGTCGGTACCAGCCCTAGAATCGCAAACTAGACTGATGATAGGAAAATATATGGGATTTTGGGTGACAGAGAAAAAACGTAAAATTTGATGCTGACTAATGTTGTTCAATTTGTTACCCTTTTTTTTCTCGCTGGTTCTCTGTCGGCGTTGTTGACTTTGTTAACGAAAAAGTTAGCTTTGCGTTGGGGGATTGTTGATCAGCCAGAGGGCCAACGGAAGATACATCGGAAGCCGATTCCACTACTAGGTGGAGTAGCTGTTTTTTTGGCTTTCACACTAGTGTTGCTTTTCTTTTTACTTTGGGACGATTCTTATTTTACTGGCTACATGTTGCCAAAACATATCGCCGGTATAATTTTGGGAGGACTGATTTTAATGGTTGGTGGTGTTCTTGATGATAAATATAACTTATCGCCCGGCAAGCTGATTATTTGGCCAGTATTAGCTTCTTTAGTTATTATCACTGCTGGTATTGGCATTGATTTTATTTCCAATCCCTTTGGTAGTGCTTTCCGACTTGATCTTATCAATATTGAAGTTCTTAATTGGCAGGGAGTGCCCTATTATTTTACTCCTCTAGCCGATATTTTTACTCTGTTGTGGTTATTAGGAATGGTGTACACCACCAAATTGCTTGATGGACTTGATGGATTAGTGTCTGGTGTCACTGTAATCGGAGCGGTGGTTCTATTTTTTCTCAGTCTCACTCCACAGGTGATGCAACCAGAAACTGCTTTGTTATGTATCGTCTTGGCCGGGGCTGCTCTAGGATTTCTCTTGCTAAATTTTCATCCCGCTCGAATATTTCTCGGGGAAGCAGGTAGTACGTGGGTTGGGTTTATGTTAGGAGTGTTAGCTATCATTAGCGGTGGGAAGATTGCTACAGCTTTGCTAATCATGGGCATCCCTATCTTAGATGTGGGTTGGGTAATTGCCCGCCGCCTGTGGTTTAGGCAGTCACCTTTTAAATCAGCTGATCGCAAACACTTACATTTTCGTTTGCTAGATTTGGGGTTTACTCAACGAGGTGCCGTTGTATTTTTCTATATTGTCAGTGCAATATTCGGTTCGGTAGCTTTGTTGGTTGAAGGTAAATACAAGTCTCTCGTGTTAGCCTTGTTGTTTATTTTTATGTTCGTCTTGGGAATGATTTTAGTTTTGAAGGCGAAACGGATTTGTTTGCCGGACAGGCAGGTTGGAGGTAAGAGTGCAACCTTGACCAAAAAGTAAAAGTCAGCTACGATTTTTTATACTCCGGGGGCAATAGGTTTTATAATGGGGAGTAGCCAAGCGGTAAGGCAATGGACTCTGGCTCCATGATCGGGGGTTCGAATCCCTCCTCCCCAGTAGACGATTTTAAGGCTTATTTAAGCCTTTTTTTGATGGAAGAGCGTGGATGGTAGAACTTTCTATATAAAAGACCTTTACTAATTAGACATTTTATTTATACTGAAAAGATTTAAAAATTGTTATAACGTTCTTTGTTGTAGCCTATGTCAAGAGGGTTAGTAGGGGTAATCATTACAAGTTGGAACAAGCTAAAGGGACTTTTTAAGATATTCTAAGGGAGAACTGAACATTTTAGGTGAGGAAAATCTGAGGCAGAATTCACTCACATATTCTGGTAGGTATTGT
>Ga0180009_10002246_pt1 | contig 22823 bp, 17 predicted proteins | sample OS_PC_MetaG_FD_123537 | JGI IMG/M metagenome (GOLD analysis project Ga0180009, IMG submission 123537) | Groundwater microbial communities from the Aspo Hard Rock Laboratory (HRL) deep subsurface site, Sweden - OS_PC_MetaG | ecosystem: Environmental > Aquatic > Deep subsurface > Groundwater...
ACCGCTGCCTTCTTCGACCTTGACGGGACGCTGCTCAGCGCCAACAGCGGAGCCCTGTGGATGAAGCACGAGCGCCGCATTGGGAGGCTCGACCTGTGGCAGGTCGTGCAGGGCACCTTCTACCTCTTCGCCTACCGGTTCCACGCCCTCGACATGGAGCACGTGATGGTCAAGGCGCTGGAGACGGTGAAGGGCGAGCGCGAGCAGGTGGTCCGACGCCGGACTCACGACTGGTTCTTCGAGGAGGTCGTGCAGGTGGTGGCCCCCGGCGCCCGCCAGGTGCTGCAGCAACACCGCTCGCGAGGAGACCTGCTGGTGCTGCTCACCTCCTCCTCGCCCTACGAGTCCGAGGTGGCCGCGAGGCACTTCGCCCTCGACGACTTCCTCAGCACCCGCTACGAGGTGAAGGACGACGTGTTCACCGGCGACATCGTCCGCCCGCTGTGCTACGGGCAGGGCAAGGTGACGCTCGCCGAGCGCTATGCCGCCGAGCACGATGTGGACCTCGACCGGAGCTACTTCTACACCGACAGCTTCAGCGATCTGCCCATGCTGCAGCGCGTCGGGCACCCCCAGGTCGTGAAACCAGACCTGCGATTGCGCCTGATCGCCTGGCGAAAGGGGTGGCCCGTGCTGCAGTGGGGCCGCCCCGCCTGACAGGGAAAAAAAACCTGTAAGCCGCTCCTGCCCTCCCGCGTTACTCACCCAGAACCGAGGAGATGGCCATGAGACGACATCAAATCCCAGTCATTATCGCTGTTTTCACGCTGACGCTGGCAGGCTGCGCGTCATCCGGCAAGTCCCCCGCCCCGACCTACGGAGGTGGTGGCGCGCAGGGAGGCGACGCGAGCTACGAGGCTCCAGCGGCGTCCGGCCACGCGGCCTACAAGTCCTCGGCGCCGGCGGCGCCCGCGGCCAGGCCGTCCTTCGCCCCCGAGTCCAGCGGAGCCGATGACGGCATGACCCTGAACAGAAGGGAGAGCTCACCGAGGCCCGAGCACCGCCCGGGCCTCGGCACCTCCTGGGGCGAGAACCGCAGCTCGCACGTACGTCACACCACGTTCGAGCGCACGAGCTCCTCGCCCTTCGCCGCCCTCAGCGTGTACTACAACGACGCCGAGGGGATCGCGGCCCAGATGGCCCACCGCGGCAACGAGGGCATCTCCCCCTACTACGCCACCACCCCCAACGGGAACATCACCGTGGCCCTCGAGTCCGCCTCCGGTGGCGTGCTGCCCGGCCGGCTGGCCGGGGAGCGGACCTACGTCGTGGGGCGCCAGGGCGACCGCTACAACATCGTGATCCGCAACCGCACCGGCGGTCGCTTCGAGGTCGTGACCTCGGTGGACGGTCTGGACGTGATCGACGGCGGCTCCGCCTCCGTCTCCAAGCGGGGCTACCTGCTGCCACCCCACGGCAAGCTGGTGATCGATGGATTCCGGCGCAGCGACTCGACGGTGGCGGCCTTCCGCTTCGGCAAGGTCAAGGACTCCTACGCCGCCCGCACAACCGGCGACCGCAACGTGGGGGTGATCGGGCTGGCCTTCTTCGGCGAGCGGGGCACCGAGTGGACCTCGGACGAGATCCGCCGCCGGGAGACCGCCGACCCCTTCCCCGGCGACTACGCCCAGCCGCCGCCCGTCGACCGCGTGTACTGACGACTTCCCTCCCCTCCCCTCGCGATTCGACGTCTGCTGCGCCCTCGGACCAAACCCTGTCAGATCGGCACCCCGGCCACGCGCAGGCTCTGCAGCAGCGCCGCCCTGTCCTGCTCGGCCAGCGGCAGCAGCGGCGGCCTCAGGCGGTTCCAGCCCTCGTCGGGGAACTGCCGCGCCAGCACCGCCTTGAGCGCCGCGACCATCGGGTGACCAGCGAATACCCGGCGCAACAGGGTCAGTCTTTGCTGTAGACGGTCGGCGCGCTGCGAGTCCGGCTCGCCGAAAGCGCCGTGGGCCTCTGCCGCCTCGCGGGCGATGACGTTGAAGGTGGCCGAGATGCAGCCCGCACCTCCCATGCGCAGGCCGGCCAGGAAATGCTCCTCGGTGCCGGTGAAGATCGACAGCCGCGGCAGCTCGCGCAGCAGGGCGGCGGTGTGGTCCCAGTCGCCGCCGCTGTCCTTGAGCCCGACCACGGTCCCGGGGTGGGCCGACAGCAGCGGGAGCAGCACGCCTCGCGTGATCGGCACGCCGCTCTGACGGGGGATATGGTACAGGTAGAATCGCAGGCGCTCGTCGGCCACGCGCTCGATGACCTGGCTGAAGAAGCTCGCCACGCCCTGATCGGTGACCCCCTTGTAGTAGAAGGGGGGCAGCGCCAACACACCCGCCGCGTCGATCTCGAGCGCCTGGCGAACGAGCCGCACCGTGTCGGGCAGGGCGCAACAGCCGACCCCCACCAGCAGCGCGCGTCCGAGGCCGCCATCACCCAGCGCCCGCAGCAGCTGCAGCCGCTCCTCGACCGACAGCGAGTTGGCCTCGCCGGTAGTGCCCAGCACCAGCACCGCGGCGCAGCCCTGATCGATCAGACGGCGGCAGTGGCGCGCCAGCACCGCGTGGTTCGGGCTCAGGTCGGGCAGAAACGGCGTGGTGGCGGCCGCCACCAGGCCGCGGATGGAGCGCTGGTGCATCCGTCACTCCTGTCACCAGCCTCGCACCCGCGGCAGGGTGGTGCAAGGAACACTCTGACTTGCTGGAGCGGCGACCGAACCGCCCACGTCGCCACGATCCCCGACTTGCGGTCGCCTGGACGACGCCTTCTTCGTCTACGTCGCCACGATCCCCGACTTGCGGTCGTCTGGACGACGCCTTCTTCGCCTACGTCGCCACGATCCCCGACTTGCGGTCGCCTGGACGACGCCTTCTTCGCCTACGTCGCCACGATCCCCGACTTGGGGTCGTCTGGACGACGCCTTCTTAGCCGTGGGACTCGATCCAGTCCGAGATGTGCGGGTAGACCTCGGCCCGGGCCCGCGTGCCGAGCACCATGTCGATGTGGCCGTAGTCCAGGCTGAACCCCTGAGCCTCCCCACAGACCAGCAGCTTCTTGTCCGGCGAGCTGACGGCCTCGTACACCGCCCGCAGGTCCTCGATCGGCGTGAGCACGTCGCCACCGCCGGCGATGATCAGCATCGGTGCCTTCACCCGGTCCAGGTTGGCGTAGTAATCGAGCAGCCGGTCGGCGCGAGAGAAGCCCGTCGATCCGCCGTACCACTCGGCGAACTGCCGCAGCAGCGGGGCCGGCAGGTCGAACAGCGCCTTGCCGGCCAGGTGGCGCACGTGGCGCTTCTCCATGTGCTCGATGTTGGCCAGCACCCGCCCGACGGTGTGGATCGTGATGCCGGGGAAGATCGCGCCGAGCAGGCCCAGGCGGCGCATCGGCACCCAGCCCACCAGGTCGATCAGGAAGCGCAGGAAGTAGAGCTTGTCCACGGCGGGGTGCTTGACCGCCGTGAAGGCCGGCGACCCGATCGTCACCACCGAGCGAAACAGGCGGTTGTTGAAGTGCTCCAGGGCGGCGTAGGCCACCATGCCCCCCATCGAGTGCCCGACCCAGTGCAGCCCGTGAGAGCCAGTGGCGTCCAGGATGTGCCGCACCAGCGCTGGCACGTCGCGGTGGACATACTCGTCGAAGTCGTACGGGTGGCGCCGCTTCAGCGGCCAGCCGGGGGGCCGCGAGCGCCCGGCCCCGCGCAGCTCGACGACCCATACATCGTGGGATCGCTCGTGCAGATAGCGCGCGACGCTGATCTCCCGGTCCGGGGCGTCCAGGTCGTAGCGGTTGGCGCTGAGGCCGTGGCACAGCAGCACCGGCCCCCATCGTGAGGTCCCCTTGCCCTTCCAGTAGCGGTAGACCGCGAGCCGCCAGCCATCCCGGGTGCGAACGGTCAGCCGGCGGGGGTGCTTGACCTCGACGAAGCGCGGCACGTATGTAGTGTACCTCATCTGGTGGGTGCTGACTATTTCTAACAATATCAATTAGATTACATGTTGCCATAGAACAACTTATTTGTTGTACAATAAAAAAGTTGTTCTGGAAGGAGGCGGCCTTGGGAGACAAGACAGTTGAGCGCTTCGTCAAGGCGCATTTCCCGGCGAGCTCTGGAAAGACACTCAAGGCCGCGCACCTGGCGATCAACGACCGGCTCGCCATTCACAGGCTTCTCGGCCTCACAGCAGTCCGTTTCTTTCATCACCTGGTGGAGCAGGTGAACGCACAGCTCACAGATCGGGAGGGCACGACCCGCCGACGCTTCCACATCGATGACTCACATCTGATCAAGGAGCCCGCATCGATCCTCACAAAGATGATCCGGGAGTCGAAGAAACGCGCGAAGAAGAAGGAAGCCCCCATCACCTACGACAACTTCACGGAGCACATCGATGACCTCGTTCGCTTCCGTATCGTCGGTGTGGTCACCTCGGACATCAATGCGCTGTGGGACCATTGCTGCGTCCAGCTGCGAGACCCATCACTCGATCCAACCTCGCTGGGCCACTGGTTCGAGTGGGAGCAGCTGAAGGATACGGTCTCAGGTCCGAACAAGGGAGGCGAGCGCTCGTACAAGCTGCGCCTCCGATTCCGAGCGCCCGGCGAAGCCCTCCGGCTGGAGGTGCAGCTGGTCAACTCGAACGCGGCCACCTGGGACGCCGCGAACCACCCCTTCTACGAGGTGCTACGAGCGCGGTCCCCGAAGCAGCAAGGCAAGCTCAAGAGCCTGATCAAGGACTGGAAGCAGGCCTCCGATCGTCAGGCGCAGGCGGACCACGAGATATGCGCTCTGTTCGAACGCACGCTGGCCGCGCTGGACCGACTCGGGCTGTTGAGCAAGCCGACCGGAGCGCTGCCTGCCGCCGCCGCCGTCCACGAGACGGGCATCCGGCGACGGCACGACTCCCGGTGCTGCGGCCTCAAGCTCCGCTGGGCCAAGTCGATCGTTTTCGTGTCCACCGTCGATCTGCTCGACCTGAGAACCCTGTGCTCATTCGTCTCCCGGCTCGGAGGACCGCAGCTCCCCGTGGAGGCAATCCGCGACCGGCGAGCCGCGCCCGAGTCCAGCAGCTGGACGCACATCGAGGCAGGCGAGCTCAGGGGCCAGGACCAGCGACTGCGCACAGACATCGTGGATCTCATGACCGCACGGGTCGCGAGAGGGCAGTCGCCCCTGCCTCCAGGGCTCGCGCCAGGCCAGCGCGTGACCGGCGACAGCTTCCTCGGGCGCGAGACGTTCATCGAGGAGCTGACGGAGCGCCTGCACCAGGGTCAGCGCCTCCTGCTCGTCGCCCCGCGCCGTTTCGGCAAGACATCCTGCCTCACGATGCTCTCCGACCTTCTGGACGGCTGCTACCTGCCGCTCTACGTCGACGTCGGCAGCTGCAAGGGTGGGACCGACTTCGTCTGCAGGTTGCTCGGCGAGCTGGCTGCTCGTCGCGATCACGGCCTCACGATCCCACCTGCCCTGCAGGAGCCCGGGCTCGATGACGGTGCGCGACGCCGGCGGGAGCGCGCCCTTGCCAGGGTGGCGGCGAGGATCCGGGACAGCTGGCGCAGTCCGCTCGAGCAGCTGCTCGGGGCGCTGGACTCGCACCCTGATCGACCGGCGCTTCTGATCCTCGACGAGCTGACGTGGATGCTCGAGAGCATCATCGAGCAGCCGGGAGGCGTGGAGGAGTGCCGCGAGCTGATCGAGGTCCTGAACGACCAGGTTCGCCCGCGGCTCCGGCTGATCCTCTCCGGCTCTGTCTACCTCGATCACCTGCTCAGATCCCGGGGGCTGCCGCGGCTGGCTGGCTGGTCCGAGGTGCAGTTGCCCCCCTGGCGTGACGAGGTGCCCGACGTGATCATCCGGGCCCTCGGGATGGGCGAAGGACTGGTGCTCGGGGACGACGCCGTGCAGCAGATCCTCGAGCAGACCGGGGCGGTGGTGCCCTTCTTCCTGCAAAAGCTTCTCGACGAGATCGGCGCCCAGGTGCCACAAGGCAAGACCCGGGACTGCTCGATCGTCGCCAGGGCCCACGCCACCCTGATCTCTCGCCGCCGCGACAACCCCTACCTCGACCTGCAGCAGCACCTCGACCGCTACCAGGAGTATCTGCGGACACCCCGGGCGAGAGCAGCCGCCGAGGCGATCCTCGACCTCGCCTCGGCGCCGGACGGCATGGACAGGGCCGATGCCGGGCGCGCTGCCCGAAACCGGCTGCGCAGCGCGGGGCGCTCCACGACGGCCGACGAGGTGGAGCTGCTGCTGGGCATGCTCCGCCATGACTTCTACCTCTACTCACCGGGGCCTGACCGCCTCGCCTTTCGGTGCCAGGCCATCCGCCGCTGGTGGCGCGGCCTCCGGGGGCTCTCATGACCGGCATCCCCTACTTCAACCCCAAGGATGCCTCACCCGAGCTGCTGGAGAGCATCTCCGTCGGCAGGGACGCGCTCGTCGGCGAGATCGTAGAGAGCCTGAGGCGCCAGGGCCAGGAGCGGTACGCCCAGCACTGGCTGGTCCACGGCCCACTCGGCGCAGGCAAGTCCCACCTGGTGGCCCTGCTCTACCACCGGATCAGAAGAGAGCTCGGCGACGCGCTCCTGCCATTGCGCCTGCCGGAGGTCGAGTACCTGCGCGTCGGCTCCGGCGCGGGCGGCCTGATGCTCTCGATTCTGCGACGTCTCCAGGTGGAGTGCCGGCAGCAGCAGCTGGCCTGCCCCGACTGGCTGGCCGAGGAGACCGGCAGGCTGCAGGCCTCCACCGATCCGGCGCAGCGATACCAGCAGGGCCGCGCGCTCGTCGGTGACGCCGCCCAGGAGCTGGGCCGCAAGCTCGTGGTGCTGGTGGAGAACCTGGACGAGGTGCTCCGCCGGGTGAAGAAGAAGGTCGAGGAGCGGCGGCTGCGCGAGGCGCTGCAGGCCGACGGCTGGGTGGTGCTGGTGGCGACCAGCCCGGCGGCGAGCCTCGAGCTCGAGGATCCCGGGCACGCGATGTACCAGATGTTCCGCACGCGCCACCTGGAGCCGCTCGAGACCGAGCAGGTCGAGCAGCTGATACATCGGCTGGGGCAGGCCGCCGGCGAGACGGCCGGCGTCGAGCGTCTGGCCGGCAGCCACGGCCGCGTGCAGCTGGTGCGGGCGATCACCGGGGGCAACCCCCGCCTGGTGATCATGCTGTTCGACGCGGTCGCCGGCCCCGCCGGAGCGCAGCAGGCCTACCTCGGGCTCAGACAGATGCTGGACCGGCAGACCAAGTACTTCGAGGGCCGGCTCGAGCGCCTGGGCATCCAGGAGCAGGAGGTCCTGAGCGCGTTCTGCTCAGCCGAGGAGAACCTCAGCCCCTCCGAGGTCTCCGCCGCCGTGGGCATCGAGGTCAAGCAGGTCTCCGAGCTGGTCAAGCGACTGGTCCGCGCCGGTGTGCTCGAGCCGAGCGGGACGCTCCGCTCCAGGGACAACTACTACGCCGTGAGCGACGACCTGCTGCGGGTCTGGTACCAGTACCGGTTCGGCGAGGGCGAGGGGGTGATCCGGCGGCTGGTCCACTTCCTCGAGCTCTGGTACCAGCAGCCCGAGCTCGCGCGGGCCATCGAGTGGGCCCGGCAGCAGCTCGAGAGCCAGGAGGTCTCCCTGCTGGCGCGGGACAGCCTGGCGGGCCTGATCCGGCACCTCGAGCTCGCGCAGGGAGGGAGGGCGCTGCTGCCAGCCACGGTCGACTGGGACAGCCTGGCCCCATCGCTTGCGCAGGCGCTAACACTGGGACAGGAGGGCAGGCTCGAGGAGGCAGTCCGGGAGTGCGAGGCATTCGTGACCGGGCACGCCGCGGACGATCGTCCCGAAAGCCGTGCCCGGATCGCGGCGGTCCGGTTTGTCCATGCCCAAATGCTCCGGCTCCTCGACCGGGACAGAGAGGCTGTGCAGCAGTACCAACGGCTGATCTCGAGCCACTCGGTCGGTGAGGGGCCAGAAGTCCGAGTAGTGCTGGCCATGGCGCCCTGCTACATCGCTTCAATCCGGCTGCAGGAAGACCCCGGGGAGGCGATGCGGCTCTGCGAGTCGGTCCTCGCGGACTTCGCCGGGTTCGCCGACGAGACCGGCCTTGCCTTTTCCCTGGCCACCGCCAAGGGCCTGCTGGGGCAAGCCTCACAGGCCCTGGACCGGTCCGATCAGGCCATTCGATGGTACGAGCGGTTGATCGCCGACCATGCTCGAGACCCGGAGCCTGCCCGCCGGGTCGTAGGGGAGATGACGGCCGCCCTCGCCGATCTGCTCCGCGACAGCCAGCAGGAGCGGGCCGAGACCCTGTACCAGGAGCTGCTGGCCCGTCCAGACCTGCACCCGAACGTCACGGCCAAGGCCACAACCGGGCTCGTCGCGCTGCACCGAGGGCGCGGTGAAGAGCGCGAGGCGAGGCAGCTCCTCGAGGACCTCGTTGCACGGTTCCAGGATCACGACGACCCCGTGGCTCTCGTCACTGTCGCCGCAGCCGCTGGTCGCGGCGGAAAGCGGTGCACCCAGCTCGTGATGCTGCGCAGGGCCGTGCAACTCGTTGGGCTGATCCCGGCGGAACGTCACGTGGTTGAGCGCATGCTCCAGTCGGCCGAGCAATGGGTGGAGACGAAGGCCATCCTCGATGCCTACCAGGCCGCCGCCCAGAGCGAGGTGGAGGCTGCCGTGGATGCCTGCGCCGCGGGGGTCAACCTGCTGCCCGACAGCCCCATGCTCCACGCCATCCTGGCCTGGACCCTGCGCCGGTCAGGGCGCGAGGCCGAGGGCCGGGTGGCCTGGGAGCGGTTCCTGCGGCTGTGCCGCGAGCAGACCGCGCACGCGAAGGAGCAAGATGTCGCCGATGCGGCCATGCGCTACCTGCTGGCAGGCCTGAGCCGCAAGGCCGAGTCCATCGCCCAGCTCCGCTCGGATCTGGCCGCCTTGCAGGCGCTGCCCGACGCCGACGAGCTGCACCTGACCAGCCTCGCCCCGCTTCGCCACGTGGCCGACTACCTCGAGCAGCTCGGCAGCCCGCCGCGCGGCAAGCTGACGCCGGAGCAGCGAGCCGAGCGCGTGCTGGCGCGGGCCCCCCGAGAGCTCAGAGCCGCGATCGAGGCGATCGTGGCCCAGGTGCTGGAGCGATCAGAGGAAGGGGAGCACGCAAGCGGCTGATCAGGGGACCTTCGCCACCAGCATCTGCTCGCTGGCGCAGAAGCGATCGCCGCTGAGGTGGTGCAGCAGCCTCAGGCCCCGGTCGAGCTGCCACTGCCCGTCGCGGAAGTGCTCGGAGGAGGCGACCGCCCGCAGCACCTGGGCCATCACCAGCGCCGAGCTGCCCAGGTCGACCACCTGACACACCCGGCACTCCAGGTTGGCCACCGCCTCGGCCACCAGCGGCGGACGGATCCGCTCCGCCGGCTGCCGCGTCAGACCGAAGCGCGCGAACTTGTCGGGCACGTCGCGCCCGCTGGTCTTGCCGCAGCCCAGCACCTGGCCGGCGAGCGATGCGTCGGGGACGTTGAGGCCGAGCTCGCCGGTCCGCTCGATGAAAGGGTAGGAGTGATGGCCCTTGCTCGAGACGATCCCCACCATCGGTGGGTCCTTGCGCACCGGCACGTTCCAGGCCACGGCAAACAGGTTGTCCGCGCGGCCGTCGCCCACGCTGACCAGCAGCACCACCCCCGGGTTGATCAGCCGGTAGGCGTCGACCAGCTTCACATCGGACTTGTCCATCATCGTCTCCTGCAGAATGCCGGCCACGAAACGACCGACCTGTTCATCGCATGGCTCACGGCATGAAGCGCGGCAGGGTGCGCAGCCGCTCGATCACCCGCTCCCCCTGCACAATCGGCCCGTGTCCGGGGAAGACGGTCTCGACCGCCAGCGAGCCCAGCAGCGCCTTGCTGCGCCGGTAGGCCGCGTGATCGCAGGCCAGCGGGTTCCACTCCCCGCCCCAGAAGTTGCGCACGGTGTCGCCCGCGATGAGGAACCGGGCCGCCTCGTGGTAGAGGCAGATCGCGTCGTCGGCGTGGCCCGGCGTGTGGAGCACGCTCCAGCCCGGCACCCAGGGCAGCGCGGCGCCGTGCTCGAGTGCAGGAGCCAGCACCGCCTCGAAGCGGTTGCGTGACCAGGGGAAGCCGAAGCCCAGGCCCCGCCCGAAGTCGCCCAGCGGCGCCCGCGGCGCGCCCTGCATCAGGTAGGTCGGAATCGCCCGCAGCGTGTGCAGGCCGCTCGGGAAGCGCAGCCTGCGTCCGAGGGTGACCGACTCGTGCGCCCCCTCGCCGAGAGTCACCGGCACGCCCAGCCGCCGGGCGAAAGCATCGATCCCGATCACGTGATCCATGTGCAGGTGGGTCGGGAGCACGGTCCTCACCTGCTGCGACGGCCGCCCGAGCCACGCCAGCGCATCGATGATCCGCGCGTGGTCGGCGCCGGATCCGATGTCGACCACGAGGACCGAGTCGGGCCCCAGGATCAGGTAGGTGACGCAGTACAGGCCCGGCAACGCCAGCACGTTCGCGCCGGCGCGCGAGGCGAGGCAGGGCGCGGGAGGACCGGCCGGGGCGGTGAGCCTGGCCCACAGCGGCCTGGGAGCGTCGAGCGGGACGCGGACCAATTCCGGTTCCTCGCGCCCCTGCGGGGCGCTCCGGGGGTGCCGGAATTCGGTCATCGGCTGTCTGCGCAGGCGCTGATCCCCAGCGAGTGCTCGGCCCGCTCGATCACCTCTCGCTGGATGTCGGGGTTCAACTCGACGAAGTAGGCGTTGTAGCCCGAGATGCGCACCAGCAGATCACGATGGGCATCGGGATCGTCCACGGCGGCCCGCAGGGTGTCGGTGTCGACCACGTTGAACTGCAGCTGCATGCCGCCCATCTCGAAGTAGGCGCCGAGATAGGCCGCCATCCGGTCGACGACCGCGGTGTGGGTGTCGTGGCCGCCGGGGACGACCTTGACGTTGAAGGCGATGTTGTTCGGCATCTTCAGCGCATCGAGCCCGGCCACGGAGCGGATTTGCTCGGTGAGCGTGCTGCGGGATAGATGTGACGGTGTCAGGCCGGGCGTGAAGGGCTTGCCCCTGCGCCTCCCGCTCGGCAGCGCGCCGGAGAGCAGGCCGAAGGCCACGTGGTTCGACATGCTCCAGTAGCCAGGCAGGTACTTGCCGCCCCGGTAGTGCTCGCGGCTCTGGAACCGTTCGAAGACGAAGTCCATCACCTGGCGTGCGATCTCGAGGGCGGCGGGATCTCCCCGGCCGAACTTGGGCACCTTGTTGAGGATCCGCGCCAGCAGGGTCTCGTGGCCCGCGAAGTCCGCGTCGAGGGCAGCGACCAGTGTCTCGAGATCGAGCTGGCCACGCTCGTAGACCAGCTGTTTGATCACCAGCAGGCTGTCGATCACGTCCGACAGGCCGACCAGGGCGGCGCCCGAGGTGTTGTAGATCGCCCCCCCCTCGGTCACGTCCTTGCCCGACTCCATCGGTCCGGTGAACATGGCGGAGAGCAGCGGTGTCGGCTTCAGGCGTTGATGGGTGCGGCCCAGCATGTTGTTCGCCTCGGTCGACTTGTCGATCAGCCAGCCGAGCTGCTCCCTGTAGGCGGCGAAGAACGCGTCGAAGGTCCGCAGGTCGCCCGGTTGCCCGGTCCGCGGCCCGATGCGGTACCCCAGCAGCGGGTGCGCGCCGTCGTTCAGCGCCATCTCGAACGCGGCCACCATGTTGAGCATCATGCAGTTTGTGTGACCGAAGTGCCGTCCGCAGCTGGTGGGCTCGACGCAGCCTGTCGCGGTCCAGTCCCGCGCGTGCTCCGCGCTGAACCCCTGCTCGACCAGCGCGGGCACGATCGCCGCGTCGTTGTGCAGCGACGGCGTGGCGTTGGTGAGGAGATTCACCTCGCACAGTCGCCGCAGGTAGGCGTGGGAGCTGACGCCCGGCGCGAACCGCGCGTTGATGTTGGGGTCACGCAGGTGGAGCATCTCCGTGGCCTTGAGCAGGATCCAGGTCATGTCACAGACGGCGGACTTCCCATCGGGGGTGAGCCCGCCGAGCGTGATCACCTGGTTGCCGGACGAGCCGCCGAACAGCCGGTTGCCCACGTCGGGCACCAGCGGCAGGTGGTCGGTCAGCTTGAGCATCAGGGCGCAGACCAGCTCGATCGCGGCCTCGATGCGCCGCCGCTTCTCCTGCGGGTCGGTGACCCCGGCGAGTTCGCGCTCGAGGTACGGATTCAGCCATACGTCGAGTCGTCCAACCGCCATGCCGGCGTTCATGCTCTCCTGATGCATCGCCAGAAAGAGCAACCAGATCGCCTGGACCGCCTCGTGCAGGGTCTGCGCCGGGCGGGCTGGCACCCTGGCGCAGATGCGTGCCATCTCCTGCAGGGACCGGCGGCGCTGCTCCGCCTCCGGGCCGTCACCCTCAACCCTGGCGGCGAGCTCGGCGGCGTGGCGGGCCAGGTTCTGCGCGTAGATCGTGATCCCCTCGCATGCGATCTGGAGCGCGCGGTAGAAGGCCCTCGTCTTCGCGTCGCTGGCCTCCCGCTCCCGCCGCGCGGCCTCGTCCTGGATGTCATCGACGCCCCGCGAGAGGACTCGGGGCAGGTCGAGCACGGTGTGCGACGCCGCCTGCGTCTTCCACATGAAGTACAGCACGATGCGCTCGTCCAGCGACAGGGCGTCCGGCTGGTCGTTTTCGCTGCGCGTCGCTTCCCGGATGTTGTCCTCGATCCAGAACGGGAAGACCTGCCTGCCGAGCACTTCGATCTCCTCGTCGCCGATCTCGTACGGATTGAGCTGTCGGGCCTGAACCGTGAGGAGCTCGGGCCAGATGCCCGTCCCTCCCAGCTCGGGGTAGATCATCACGCCGACACGCTTGCTCGTGGTGGTCCCCGCCAGCAGATCGTCGTCCCGGATGATCGGCCGCTTGTTGGACAGGACGTGACGCACGGCCCGGGCCTGCCGCATCACGGCGGGATCGTCCGCGCCCTCCTTCTGGTCGATCAGCTTCTGCTCGGTGACGAGGCGGGGGCGCTCGCTGCAGATGGCAGGCTGCGTGTTGCGGTAGCGCCACAGCAGGCGCTTGATCGCCGGGAAATCGTCCAGCGAGTAGGAGGCGAGATAGGGATCCTCGAGGTGTTCCACCTCCCCGGTCGGCGGCGCTGGACAGGGCTCCCCGACGGCGTGGGCCCTCAGATCCTGCCAGCGCTCGGGGGTAGCGCGTCGAGCCTTGCCGGGCAGCTTGCTGTTCTGCAGCGTGACCGCGGCGGAGATGTGGCCGAACTTGAACAGATGGCTCAGGTTGCCCTCGATCACGACCCTGTTGTCGAGCAGCATCTCGAAGGTGTCAGCGCCGGCGAAGAACCGGCGCATCTCCTCCAGCCCCTTGAACCGCACCGTGAGGTCCGGGCTGTCCACCGGCCCGGTGCCGGCCCGCATCTTTCCGCCCTCGAAGATCGCATGGGCGCCGGATCGCCCGTCCCAGGTCAGGAACTGCATCCTGGCCCTGAACGCGTGGGGCCCTACCACCGGGTGCACGTCCCTGAGGTGATGGCGCAGTGAAGGGCGATAGTTCAGCATGGCGGCCAGGGCCGCGAGCTTGGTGGTGACGAGGGCGGGCGTGAGCCGGTCCTTGAGCCAGACCGTCGGCCGCCAGCGCCTGGCGTGCGTCGAAGACTGTGCTGCGATCTGCATCCTCTCCTCCTACGACCTCTGCTGTCTCAGCCTGTCTGTTTCTCGCCCCATGCGGCGGCCGCCAGCTCGATCAGCCTCAGCACCCCGCGCGCCGAGCGCTCGTCATCCTCCAGCGTCTGGTTCAACGCCAGCCCATCCAGCACCGACAGCGTGAACCTCGTGACCGCGTCGAGCTCGGGATCGTCGGTCCGCGGATCCCCGAACAGCCTGGCGAGGGTGGCCCGCGCCCCGGCGAAGAACCTCCGGTTCACGCCGGCCAGTCGCTGGCGTAGCGCCTTGTCGGTCCGAGCGGCAACGACCAACTCCTGCCACACCTTCAATGTCGGCCCGGAGTAGATCGACCACAGGGAGTCGACCGCCGCACGGATCGCCTCCCTCTCGGTCAGCGGCGCCGCCTGGGACAGCTGGAACTCGCGGTGACGTAGCTCGAGCAGGTGCTCGGCAGCCTCGGCGAGCAGCTCCGCCTTGGTCGGATAATGGTGCAGCTGCGCGCCTCGCGAGACTCCGGCGCGCTGGCAGATCTCCCGGGTGGTCGTGCTGGCGAAGCCCTGCTCGAGGACACACGCGACCGTGGCGTCGAGCAGCCGCTGTCTGGTGGTCGCGCTCCGCTCGGCCTGGGTCCGTCGGAGGGGTCTCATGACTCGGATATAGCAGAATGCATACAAACCGTCCAGACGGCATGTAAAGATTGCCGTGATATTGACTGCACCTGCGCATGACAAGGGGCTTGAACGCTTGACCCGAGTGTAAATCCATTGTCATTGTAGGGAATTCGGACAGATCATATTAAGGAGGAAATTATGTCGAGGACGATGGGACTCGTGCTGCTTGTTGGCTTGCTGGCGATGCCGGCCTGCTCGGACGACAGCAACGAAAAGAAGGACACAAGCGTCGCGGACCTGAGCACGGTGGACAGCGTCAAGGTTGACAAGAGCAACACCGATGCGAAGCAGCCCGACACCAACGGCGGCACAAAGGCGACCGTGAGCGGCACGGCGCGGCGTACGTCTGCAACCTGCCCGCCGACTCTGGACTTCATGGGCACGGTCTGTGTGTCTGTGCGCTCCAGTTGCGCCGACGCGAACAGCGAGGTCGCCAGCGCCACTGTCGCCAACGCGGACCTGTCGCTGCCGCGAGAGCAGGACATGTCGAAGAAAGCAGACTGGGAGGTCAAGGACGTGCCCGACGGCACGTGGCAGATCTACGGTATGCTGGACGACGATGGATCCGGCTGCGGCGACCTGACCAAGGATGACGTCTACCTCACCAGCTGCGTGGAGGTCACGGTCACCAACGGCCAGGACGTCACCGGCGTCGAGCTGAAGTTCGACGCAAAGAAGCCATAGAGCATCACGGCCGGCCAACCTGGCCGATGCCCTGCGCGCAGCGAAAGCCGAGGTCGACGTGCTGGTAGTGCGGTAGGGCGTGGTCCCGCCTCGCCGCGCGCAGATCCCGCGCGTCATCCTGCCAGCCGCCCCCTCGCGCCACCCTCGACTCCCCCGTGGTCGGCCCGCCAGGGTCGCGGTTCGGGCCAATGCGATAGTGGCCCTGCTGGTAGCGGTCGCTGACCCACTCCCAGACGTTGCCGGCCATGTCGTGGACGCCGTCGCAGGGCTCGCGGCTTCCCGCCGGCGAGGTCCCGCTCGCTCCACAGCCCCCCATCACGGCCAGGCGGCAGCCCGGCGCCGCCTCTCCCCAGGGGTAGGTCGCTCCGGTCGTGCCGCGCGCCGCCTTTTCCCACTCCGCCTCGGTCGGCAGGCGCTTGCCGGCCCACGCGCAGTGGGCGACGGCCTGGCTCCAGTCGACGCAGTTGACCGGATGGCTCGATCGTTCGCCACGCGCCCAGTTGCACCCCGGGCCACCTGCAGGGCTCGTGCACTGCCCGGCCTCCACGCAGCGGCGGTACTGCTCCACCGTCACCTCGGTGCGGTCGACCAGGAAGGCGTCGAGGTGGATGCGGCGCCTGGGCCGCTCGTCCGGCTCCCCCTCGCCCGCTCTCGATCCGCGCAGGAACGGGCCGGCCGGCACCTGCGCCATCGTCGCCAGACCCATGCCGGTCGCGCTCTTCGCCAGCGAGACGACCCGGCCCGCCAGGCGCTGCACCAGCCGCGCGAGCAGCTCGCGCAACGCGTCCACCGAGCACCCCCCCTCGGCAACCGCCCCGCCCTCCGAGGCTGCCGTGCGCAGGTCGTAGAGCGTGGATGCGGCGACGCACTTCCTCCCGATCCGCATCAGACGGGTGGCCAGCGACTTGCCGGCCGCCAGCTCCCGGCCCAGCTCCAGCTGGCAGGAACGGTCGTAGCACGGCCTGTAGGAGCGCCGCTTCAGCGCGGCGAGACGCCGCCTGAGCTGGTCGCGTGGCACGATGCGGTAGGTGCCGCTGGCGGCCAGGCCCTCGCAGAAGTAGTCGCCGAGGGCCGACCGGGTGCGTCGGTCCAGTTCGATCCCCCGCACCTCGAGGTCGAACACGGCCACGATCGGCCTGGCGCGGGCTGCAGCTGGCTGCCCGGCAGAGCCGACGATGCAGACCAGCAGCGGCATGCGAATGAACATCGAGCGCATCGGTCCTCCCCCTAATCAGTAGGTGATGGCGGCCGGAGGGGGAAGAGCCCCTGACAATTGATCACAAGAAAGTGCACGGCTGTGACAGATTCATACAACTGCGAAGTGGCGGGTGATCACCAGGGCAGGCGCTCGCCGTTTTCGTGCCAGAAGCCGCCGGAGCTCTCGAGCGACAGGGCCTCGATGCGGGCGATCAGACCGGCCGCCGACTCCGGCGGATCGATCAGTCCCTCGTGTCCGGTCATCTTGGTGCGGACGAAGCCGGGGTGCAGGATCGCCACGGCGACGCCTCGCTCCCCGAGGTCGTGGGCCAGCGAGATGCCGGCAATGTTGAGCGCCGCCTTGGACATGCGGTAGCCGTAGCGACCGCCCGACGTGTTGTCGCCCAGCGATCCCATGCGACTGGTGATCAGGATCACCTTCGAGCCCCGCCCCAGGTTGGGCAGCAGGGCGTGCGTCACCCGCAGCGGCCCCAGGGAGTTGACCTCGAACTGCCGCCGCATGCGATCGAAGTCCAGGTCGTCGAGAGATTCGCGGGTCAGGATGCCGGCGTTGTTCACCAGCAGGTCGATTCGGATCCCTTCCAGCCGGCGGGCCAGCCCGGCCACCGACTCCCCGGAGGTGACCTCGACTCCGGCCTCCACCCGCACGTCGAGCTGCTCCAGCTCGGGCGAACTCCGGCGGCACGCGGCGACGACCGCCCAGCCGCTGTCCCTCAGCTGCCGGCAGAACTCGAGGCCGATGCCCCGGTTGGCGCCCGTGATCAGTGCTGTACCCATCGTTGGACCTCCGTCGCCGTGTCCACCGCCGCGCCTGGACCGCTCAGGATGCGTGGGGCGGCTCCCAGGTCCGCAGGCCGGTGAAGTCGATGCAGTAGGGGATATGGACCAGCTCGAGCTTGCGGGCAACCTCGAAGATCGCCTCGCGGCGCTCGAGGGGGGCGTAGACCACCATGTGGCCGCCGCCGCCGGCCCCGGTCAGCTTTCCACCGAGGGCCCCGGCCTCCATCAGCCCGTCGTAGATGCCGTCGATGCGGGAGTCGCTTATTCCCTCGGTGAAGCGCTTCTTCTCCTGCCAGCCCCTGTGCAGCAGGCGGCCCACGTCGTCCAGGTTTCCCCGGATCAGTGAGTACTTCAGCTCGAGGCACAGCTCCTTCGTCCGGTGCAGCGCCTCGACGTTCTTGCCCGAGGAGGTCGCCGCCATCTGTCGCTCGATGATGTTGCCGCTCGCCTGGGTGCGCTCGCCGATGTAGAACAGCAGCAGCCGGCGCTCCAGCTCGTAGATCATACCGCTGGAGAGCTTGAGCGGGTTGACCCGCACGAAGTCGTGCCCCTTGAACTCGATGAAGTTGAGCCCGCCGAAGGCCGCGGCGTACTGGTCCTGCCGCCCGCCCAGGTTCCTGAGCTCGTCGCGCTCGATGGTCCAGGCCAGCTCGGCCAGCTCGTGCAGGTCGCGGCGGTACTCGCGCTCCAGGTGGTTGAAGGCGCCGATCAGCGCGATGAACAGCGAGGCGGAGCCACCCAGCCCCGAACGCGGAGGCACGCTGGAGGCGGCCCACAGCCGTACGCCGCTGTCGTAGCGATGGAGGTTGCGGGTGACCGCCTTGAGCATGTCCAGCTTGCCGTCGTAGGTCAGCTCGCTCGGGCTCGCCGCCGTCACCTGCTCGCCGGTGTCGTGCGAGCAGAATACCAGCTGCCTGTCCTCGGTCAGCTCGAGCTCGGCGTAGGCGTAGCGCGAGATGGCCAGGTTGACCACCACGCCGCCGTGCTCCTCGGTGTAGGGCGAGACGTCGGTGCCCCCGCCGGCCAGAGAGACACGCACCGGCGCCCGGCTGTGAACCGCAGCGAGAGGTCTTGTGCTGGACATCACCACCACCTCCGTCTGGACCAACCACAGGGTTCGAAGTCTAGCTCACTTCCAAACAACTGGTGTACCTTCTTGCTGCCTTGAACGCGCTCGCATCACTGCTCTATTCCGAGGGCCGCCGGGCCACGCTGCGCTACGCCGCGCTGCTGCTCCTGGTCAGCGCCGTGATGCGCTGCCCCACGCTGTTGATGCACAACTTCAACGTCGACGAGGCGATCTACACTTCGATGGCCACGGAGATGCTCGACGGCGCGCTCTACTTCCGCGACGTGGTGGACCACAAGCCCCCCGGCATCTACTACATCTACGCCGCGGTCTACGCCATTTCGGGGCGTTACAACCTGCATGCGATCCACGTCACACTGTTCATCACCGTGGCGCTCACCGGGCTGCTGCTCTGCTTCCTGGGCCGCAGGCTGTTCGGCGAGCAGGGGCACCGTGCGGGGCGTCTGGCCGGGCTGCTGTACGTGGTGGTGGGGGCCACCGGCCCGCCGATGGACTTCCAGGCGGCCAACGCCGAGCTGTTCATGAACCTGCCGATCGTGGCGGCGCTCCTGTCGTATGTCCAGACCCGCCAGCAGGCCGGCCGCTGGGGCTACCTGTGGGCCGGGCTAATCCTCTCCTGCGGGGCGCTGATCAAGTTCCAGGCCGGCTTCGTGGTGCTGGCCATCGCGCTGCACCTGCTGTGGACCAGGCCTCCACGGCTGGCTCCCTTGCTCCTCGGACTGGTCGGCCTGCTGATCCCGTTCGCCAGCCACGCCGCGCTCTACCTCGGCCTCGACGCCTGGGACGCCATGTGGTGGGGCCTGACCTTCAACACCAGGTACGTCAGCGCCTCCGGCGTCGGTTTCCAGCTGATGCGCGCGCTGATCCGCAGCCTGGTCTTCCTCGGGCTGGCCTTCCCGCTGCTGATCCCGGCCGCAGCATTTGCCGTCGGGCGGGGCGGACGAGGCGAACCGGGCACGCCTCGGCGGCTGGCCTGGCGGTTCCTGCTCGCCTGGCTGCTGACCGCGGCTGCGGCGGTGAGCGTCGGGGGCCGCTACTTCCTGCACTACTACATCCAGCTGATGCCGCCGCTGGCGCTGATGGGATCGGAGCGGCTGCTGCAGTGGAGCGCAGGGCGGCGCTGGCTGCCGCGGCTGGCTGCGGCGTTGGTCGGGCTCAACGCCCTGACATGGATCACCGTCTCGTTTCTCGACCGGCCGCTCAGACCCCACGAGACCTGGCACTATGACCGCTACGCCGCCGTTGGCCGCTACGTCCAGCAGCACACCTCCCCCGACGCCCGAATCTTCGTCTGGGGCGACTCGCCCAACATCTACCTCTGGTCCCGGCGTCGCATGGGCACGCGCTACCTGTGGGTCAACTACCAGGTCGGCCGCATCTGGGGCACGATCTACGACGCGGTGGACGGGCCCGACCCGCCGCCGCACCTCATCGCGCACGAGACCTGGCCGCCGCTGCTGCGCGACCTCGAGCGCAACCTCCCCGAGCTGATCATCGACGCCGGCGCAGGCGGGCTCGACGAGTTCGATCGGTTGCCGCTCGGCCGCTTCCCGCGGGTGGCCGCCATCGTCTCGAGCCACTACACTCTGAAGACCCGGGTGTTGGGGGTGCCGATCTACCGGCGCACCCGTCGCCCGCCAGCGGAGCAGGAAGGGAGACCATGAGAGAGCTGATCGAGCGATCCATAGGTGACAGTATCGCGGTCAAGCAGCAGCTGCTCGTGCAGCAGGTGGAGACGATCGAGCGCATCGCGGGGCTGGGCGTCCAGTGCCTGCGCGGCGGCGGCAAGATCCTGATCTGTGGCAACGGGGGCAGCGCCGCCGACGCCCAGCACATCGCCGCGGAGCTGGTGGGCAAGTTCCTCAAGCTGCGCGACGCCCTGCCCGCCCTGGCCCTGACCACGAACACCTCGATCCTGACCGCCATCGCCAACGACATCAGCTACGACGCCGTCTTCGCCCGCCAGGTCGAGGCTCTCTGCACCGCGCAGGACCTGCTGCTGGGGATCAGCACCAGCGGCAACTCGCCCAACGTGCTCGAGGCGGTGCGCGCGGCGAGCAGGAAGGGCGCCCGCACCGTGGGCCTGACCGGCGGCGACGGCGGCGAGTTGGCCCGGCTGGCCGACGTGACGCTCGTCGTCCCGTCCGACTCCACCCCGCGCATCCAGGAGTCCCACATCACCGTGGGACACATCGTCTGCGACCTGATCGAGCGCGAGATGTTCGGCTGAGCAGCCGAGCCCGGACGCTCTAGATCTGCCCCAGCGCCCCGGCCGCGCTCTTGCCGGCGAGCAGTCCCCGGCACAGTTCGAGGTGCATCCTGCCGGTGTTGACCCAGCTGGTCTCCTCGGCGAATCGCGTGATCCGCGAGCGCATGTCGGCAGCGAACCTGTCGTCGGTGAGCAGTCGCACCAGCCCTTCGACCCAGCCGTGCAGATCGCCGGGCTCCACAACCAGGTGACGTGAGATCTGCCGCTCCACCTCGCTGAACTTGGCGATGCGCGAACAGAGCATCAGCTTGCCGATGCCGGCGGTCTGGTGCACCACACCGCTGACCGAGCTGTAATTCTGACGATAGGACATGGCCACGACGTCGGCGGCGGAGTAGATGGTGGGGACCATCTCGTCCGGGACGTAGTCCCCCCACTGCCTGGTATGGCGCGCTATACCCAGCCAGTGCTGTCGCGCCTGGAGGTAGGCCATGTAGATCCGGGTGTAGAACACCTTGCGCCGCGTGTGTCCAGCGATGTAGAGCCTGGCGTCGGGCACCCGATCCAGCACCCCTCTGAACACGTCGAACAGGAACTCCAGACCCTTGCCGGGCCAGATGAAGCCGAAGAACAGCACCACCTTGCCCTCGAGCGGCAGACCGAGCCGCCGCCGGCTCTCGGCCATGTCCCGCTGCTCCATCGGCCGGCTCCCGTGGGGGATCAACGCGATCTTGTCCGCCGCCACGCCACGCTCGAACAGGTCCTGACGCATGCGGTGGCTGTGGACCATGTAGGCGCCTGCCTCGCGCGCGATCGCCCGGTCCAGGGCCCGGGCGCTGTGGCCGGGACGGAAGGCGCGGCGCTGGCGGGCGGGAAAGACCGAGTGCGAGTTGACGATCGTGGCGATGCCGGCCTCGCGCAGGCCGCTCAGCAGGTCGACGAACCGGTTGCCATGGCCCCAGATGTCGTCGGTGTACTGCACGATCACCACGTCGGGCCCGAACGAGCGAACGGTGGAGAGCAGCGGCTCGACGTAGTCGGTGCCCCGTTTGAAGCAGGGCACGCACCGGATCGCCTCGGTCTCGAGCGGGGCGGAGCCGTGCTCGGCCGCCACCATGTGCTGTTCGGGCAGGTGGTGCCGCATGCCCAGGATCAGCGCGTCAGTGTAGTGCGTGTGCCCGAATCGGTTGGGCCAGAAGGTCGTGGCATGACAGATGCGCATGGCTTCCCCTTACCACGCCGGGCCGTGGCGGGGCAACGCGCGGGCGTGTGACAAAGGTACCAGAATCGCTTTGCCATTTGGGCTACGCTGTGTCAGAAGGCATCCGTTGCGCAAGCTCAACGCAATACTGCTGGTGCTCGCTCTGGCCCTGCTGGTCTACTTCATCCATCGGGTGGGGCTGCCGCCGATCCTGGACGGCTTCCGGCAGATCGGCTGGGGCTTCCTGCTGCTGCTCGCCATCTTCGTCGGCGGCTTCACGCTCGAGACCTGGAACTGGAGTCGCTGCTTCCGCCGGCCCCTCCCCTTCTCCCGGTTTCTTCTGCCGAGCTGGTGCGGCCAGAGCATCAACCAGCTCACACCGGGGTCCAGCCTGGGCGAGGTGGTCAAGGGCGGGCTGCTGGCCAGTGTCGCGCCAACCGAGGCGGTGGTCTCCTCGCTGATCCTCAACACCCTGGCCTACGCTTTCGGCACGGCCGTGGTGATCCTGATCGGGTCGGTCGGGCTGTGGCTGCTCCCCTTCGCTCCGCTCCAGCTGAGGCTGGGGGGGACCGCCGTCGCGCTGCTGATCATCGCCGGGCTGGCCCTGTTCTACCGCGGACTGCTGCGCGGCGTTGTCTCCCGCCTGCTGCAGCGCATCGCCACACAGCGCCGCCCGCGCCTGCAGAGGGCCGCCGGGCACATGGAGCGCTGGGAGACCGAGATGCGGCTCCACGCCGAGGAGCACCCCTGGCGCTTCCGCCAGGTGGTGCTGGTCAACCTGGTCTGCCATTGCTTTCCGATCCTGGAGATGTGGGTCACCTGGTATCTGCTCGGCGTGAAGCTGGACCTGGCTCGCTGCTTCATCTTCGCCGGGGTGGAGACCCTCGCCGGGGTGGTGTTCATGGTAGTGCCGGGCAAGCTGGGCGTGGCCGAGGGAACCACCTATTTCACCAGCGGCCTGCTCAAGCTCGATCCAAACACCGGGCTGACCAAACAGCTGGTCGGCCGGGCGGTACGGCTGGTGTTCTCCATCGCTGGCGCGCTGGTGCTGGCGTGGCTCACCCTGCGCCGCCCGCGCACCGCGACGACGGCGGGCGAGGCCACGCCGGGCGAGGCCACGCCGGAGTGAGGTACCTGCCCACTAGTACCTCGTCGCAGGGGTCTTGATCGATTGGTTGGGCGAGGGCGACGCACCAGGCGCGAGTGTCTTTCCGAGTCATCCCCTGCGCAGCAGGGGATGAGCCAGGCGAGCGCCAGGGGCGTTGCCGGAGCCCAACCTGTCACAATCCCTGCGATGGGGTACTAATAGTGCTTGGCCGAGAGGGCGAACCCGAGGGG